>Ga0208106_1000051_pt1 | contig 48311 bp, 44 predicted proteins | sample CryBogCBE25Jul08_FD_184577 | JGI IMG/M metagenome (GOLD analysis project Ga0208106, IMG submission 184577) | Freshwater microbial communities from Crystal Bog, Wisconsin, USA - CBE25Jul08 (SPAdes) | ecosystem: Environmental > Aquatic > Freshwater > Lake | place: Crystal Bog, Wisconsin, USA...
TAGCTTTATCTAACATAGCATTCTCTTCAGCAGCTTTAATCATTTGGGAAACTTCTTCACGAGCTAATACTGAAGCTCCTTCAATTTTAATTGATTGTTTTTAAAAACTAAATTAAAATAATATAAATACTTCTTTTTTAATTCTTATTTAAAAAATAAAAATCGCTTTTATTAAAATAGTAAAAAAAAGCGAAATATTTCTTTACTAAAAACATTTTTATAACCAATCTTTAAAATTCTATGAATTTAAAAAATAGCTGTTTACGAACAGGTGCATACACTTTAATCGATTGCTTAGTTCAAAATGGAGTTGAACATATTTTTGGATATCCAGGAGGAGCAATTTTACCTATTTATGATGAATTATATCATTGGGAAAAAGCAAATTTAATAAAACATATTTTAGTAAGACATGAACAAAGCGCAGCTCATGCTGCTGATGCTTATGCTCGAAGTACAGATAAAGTTGGTGTTTGTTTTGCTACTTCAGGCCCGGGAGCAACCAATTTAGTTACTGGAATTGCAACTGCTAGAATGGATTCGATTCCTCTTATTATTATTACTGGCCAAGTAACTAGAACTTTTATTGGAACAGATGCTTTTCAAGAGACAGATATTTTTGGAATAACTTTACCAATCGTAAAACATTCGTATACAGTAAGAGATACAAATCTGCTACCAAAAATAATAGCAGAAGCTTTTTTTTTATCTCAAAATGGCCGACCTGGACCTGTTTTAATTGATATTCCAAAAGATGTTGGTTTAGAAGAAATAGAAAAATACTCATATACAAAAATTTCTGATTTATTTGAAAAAAATAATTATAGAACAGAACATTTAACAAATTCAATTTTGCTAAATAAATTTTTATATTTGATAAATCAATCCTATCAACCTCTTTTATATGTTGGAGGAGGAATATTAAGATCAAATAGTTTTAAATGCTTACAACAAATAGCGAAAATATTTCAAATTCCATTAACCACAACGTTAATGGGAAAGAGTTCATATAATGAATTTGATCATTTATCTTTAGGAATGTTAGGTATGCATGGAACAGCTTATGCTAATTTTGCCGTAAGTGAATGTGATTTATTAATTGCCTTAGGTGCTCGTTTTGATGATCGTGTAACTGGAAAATTAGAAGAATTTGCATGTGATGCAGATGTTATTCATTTAGATATTGATCCTGCCGAAATATCTAAAAATAGATGTCCTCAATTAAGTATTATTGGAGATGTTAGAAAAATTTTATTGCAAACATTAAGAAATTTTAGAAAAAATCCAGCGATTGAACCAAATCAAACAAAAACTTGGTTAAAACGTATTTTACGTTGGAAAGAAGCTTATCCTTTATTCTCCGGAGGTTATAAAAATTCTTTATCACCTCAAGAAACCATTTCTTATGTAGGAAAACAAAATAAAAATGCATTTTTTACGACTGATGTAGGTCAACATCAAATGTGGTCTGCACAACTAATTAATTGTGAACCAAAAAAATGGATTTCTAGTTCAGGATTAGGAACAATGGGATTCGGTTTACCAGCAGCTATTGGTGCAAAAGTCGCAAATCCTAAGCAGAATGTTATTTGTATTAGTGGTGATTCAAGCTTTCAAATGAATATTCAAGAATTGGGCACAATTTCTCATTATAATTTAGGTATTACTACCATTATTATTAATAATGGCTGGCAGGGGATGGTTCGCCAATGGCAAGAATCTTTTTATGGAAATAGATTTTCAAACTCATATATGAGAAATGGAATGCCAAATTTTGCAGAGGTAGCAAAAGCTTATGGATTATATGGCTTTAAAGTAAATGATTTAAATGAATTAACCGAAAAATTTGAATGGATAAAAGAAATGAATTCTTCAAATTTATTTTTCTCAATGATTATTGATGTAAACGTTATTGAAAAAGAAAATTGTTATCCAATGGTAGCACCTGGAAGAAGTAACGCTCAAATGTTAGGACTTGAGGAACAAAAAGTATTTGAAAAAAAATAGTGGGCCGAATAGGATTTGAACCTATGTAGACGTTTGTCAACGGATTTACAATCCATCCCCATTAACCACTCGGGCATCGACCCATATATATATATATATATACTATTTTTCTCTTAATTGTAAGAATAAAAAGTATAATTAAATCAGAAATTAATTGAATATTAAAAACATATAATAAGAATAATAAAATTACCTCATATCAAACGTGAACCCGATATGTGGTTAAAAAGTTAATTAGTAAATTTAAGGTAGTTTAATATATGGTGACAACTCCACAAGAACAAGAAGCTAAAAAAAGCAAAAAAGCACAAGTCCTTGTTGATTTAAATGTAGTTGAAACAAGTTTTGAAAAATGGGCGAAACCAGGTCATTTTTCAAGAACTCTAGCAAAAGGACCAAAAACAACAACATGGATTTGGAATTTACATGCAGATGCTCATGATTTTGATATTCAAACAAAATCATTAGAAGAAGTTTCAAGAAAGATTTTTAGTGCTCATTTTGGGCAATTAGCAATTATTTTCCTTTGGTTAAGTGGTATGCATTTTCATGGAGCATATTTCTCGAACTATACGGCATGGTTAATGAATCCTTTACAAATAAAACCTAGTGCACAATCTGTTTATCGTATTGTTGGACAAGAAATTTTAAATGCAGATGTAGGAGGAAATTTTCAAGGAATTCAAATTACTTCTGGATTTTTCCAAATTTGGCGTTCACAAGGTGTAACAACACAATTACAATTATATTGTATTTCGGTAGGAGCACTTGTAATGGCTGCAGCAATGTTATTTGCTGGATGGTTTCATTACCATAAAGCAGCACCTAAACTAGAATGGTTCCAAAATGCTGAATCAATGTTAAATCATCATCTTTCAGGATTATTAGGATTAGGTTCATTAGCATGGGCAGGACATGAAATTCATATTGGAAATCCAATTAATAAATTATTAGATTCTGGAATGGATCCAAAAGATTTACCAGATCCGCATGAATTATTAATTAATCGTGAATTTATTGGCAGCTTATATCCATCTTTTAAAGAAGGATTAATTCCATTCTTTACTTTAGATTGGTCAAAATATTCCGATATTTTAACATTTAAAGGCGGATTAAATCCAACTACAGCTAGTCTTTGGTTAACAGATGTAGCTCATCATCATTTAGCTATCGCTGTTTTATTTATTATTGCTGGACATCAATATCGTACTAATTTTGGAATTGGTCATAGTATGAAAGAAATTTTAGAGGCTCATAAAGGTCCATTCACTGGCAATGGTCATAAAGGTCTTTATGAAGTTTTAACAACTTCATGGCATGCTCAATTAGCCATTAACTTAGCTATGTTAGGGTCAATCACAATTGTAATTGCACATCATATGTATGCTATGCCTCCATATCCATATATTGCTATAGATTATCCAACGCAATTATCTTTATTTACACATCATATGTGGATTGGAGCTTTTTGTATTGTAGGAGGAGCAGCACATGGTTCTATATTTATGGTAAGAGATTATGATGCAACTTTAAATTATAACAATTTATTAGATCGTGTTATTCGTCATCGTGATGCTATTATTTCTCATTTAAACTGGGTAAGTATATTTTTAGGTTTCCATAGTTTTGGGTTATATATTCATAATGATACTATGCAAGCTTTAGGTCGACCACAAGATATGTTCTCAGATAAAGCTATTTCATTACAACCTATTTTTGCTCAATGGATACAAGGATTACATAGTACAGCTCCTGGAACAACATCTCCAAATAGTTTAGCCACGGCTAGTTATATTTTTGGTGGAGATCCAGTAATTTTAGGATCAAAAATTGCTTTAGTTCCAATGCAATTAGGTACAGCTGATTTTATGGTTCATCATATTCATGCTTTTACTATTCATGTAACTACCTTAATTTTACTTAAAGGAGTTTTATACGCAAGAAATTCTCGTTTAATTCCTGATAAATCAAATTTAGGATTCCGTTTTCCATGCGATGGTCCAGGACGTGGTGGTACTTGTCAAGTTTCAGGCTGGGATCATGTCTTTTTAGGTTTATTCTGGATGTATAATACAATTTCGGTAGTTATTTTCCATTTTAGTTGGAAAATGCAATCTGATATTTGGGGTTCAGTAACTCCTCAAGGAGCGATTTCTCACATTACAGGAGGAAATTTTGCTACTGGTGCAACAACAATCAATGGATGGTTAAGAGATTTCTTATGGTCACAAGCATCACAAGTTATTCAATCTTATGGGTCAGCTTTATCAGCTTATGGCTTAATTTTCTTAGGAGCACACTTTATTTGGGCTTTTAGTTTAATGTTTTTATTTAGTGGACGAGGATATTGGCAAGAATTAATTGAATCAATTGTATGGGCTCATAATAAACTAAAAGTAGCTCCTGCTATTCAACCAAGAGCATTAAGTATTACACAAGGTCGAGCTGTTGGTTTAGCTCATTATTTATTAGGAGGAATTGGGACTACTTGGGCCTTCTTCTTAGCTAGAATTATTTCAGTAAGTTAATTTTTAAATTATAAAAAGGAGTTTTATCAATGGCAACAAGATTCCCTAAATTTAGTCAGGTATTAAGTGAAGATCCTACAACACGTCGTATCTGGTATAGTATTGCAACTGCTCATGATCTTGAAAGTCATGATGATGTTTCAGAAGAAGCTTTATATCAAAAAATATTTGCTTCTCATTTTGGTCACCTTGCAATTATTTTTCTTTGGACCGCAGGAAATTTATTCCACGTAGCTTGGCAAGGAAATTTTGAACAATGGATTTTAAATCCACTAAAAGTAAAACCAATTGCTCATGGTATTTGGGATCCTCATTTTGGTGAAACAGCTTTAAAAGCGTTTACAAGAGGAGGAGTAATTTACCCTGTCAATATTGCATTATCAGGAGTTTACCAATGGTGGTATACAATTGGTATGAGAACAAATCAAGATTTATATATAGCTTCAGTTTTTCTATTAATTGTTGCTTTATTATTTTTACAAGCTGGATGGTTACATTTACAACCTCAATTTAAACCAAGTATTGCATGGTTTAAAAATAATGAATCAAGATTAAATCATCACTTATCAGGACTTTTTGGATTTAGTTCAATTGGATGGACTGGTCACTTAGTTCATGTTTCAATTCCTGAATCAAGAGGGGTTCATATTGGGTGGGATAATTTTTTAACAACCTTGCCACATCCTGCTGGTTTAACACCATTTTTTACAGGGAATTGGAGTGTCTACGCTGAAAACGCTGATACATCTTCACATATTTTTAATACGTTAACTGGTTCAGGAACAGCTATCTTAACATTTAAAGGTGGTTTTCATCCTCAAACTCAATCTTTATGGTTATCGGATATTGCTCATCATCATTTAGCTATTGGTGTTTTATTTATTATTGCTGGACATATGTACCGTACTAATTTTGGAATTGGTCATAGCATGAAAGAAATTTTAGAAGCACATCGTCCACCTGGTGGAAGATTAGGAAGAGGACATGTAGGATTATATGAAACGATTACTAATTCATTACATATGCAATTAGGATTAGCGTTAGCTGCATTAGGGGTAACAACTTCTTTAGTAGCTCAACATATCTATGCTCTAAATCCATACGCTTTTTTATCTCGTGATTATGCTACAGAAGCTGCATTATATACACATCATCAATATATCGCTGGATTTTTAATGGTGGGAGCTTTTGCTCATGGCGCAATTTTCTTCGTTCGTGATTATGATCCTGAATTAAATAAAAATAATGTTTTAGCACGAATGTTGGATCATAAAGAAGCTATTATTTCTCATTTAAGCTGGGTTTCGCTTTTCTTAGGATTCCATACCCTTGGTTTATATGTTCATAACGATGTTGTAGTAGCTTTCGGTCAACCAGAAAAACAAATATTAGTAGAGCCTGTTTTTGCTCAATGGATTCAAGCAGCTTCAGGAAAAACTATTTATGGATTTGATACATTATTATCTTCTACAACAAGTTCTGCATCGATTGCTAGTCAACAATTATGGTTGCCAAATTGGTTAGAAGCAATTAATAGCAATAAAAATTCTCTATTTTTAACTATTGGCCCTGGTGATTTTCTTGTTCATCATGCTATTGCGTTAGGATTACATACGACAACTTTAATTTTAGTTAAAGGAGCATTAGATGCTCGTGGATCAAAATTAATGCCAGATAAAAAAGATTTTGGTTATAGTTTCCCATGTGATGGTCCAGGACGTGGTGGTACTTGTGATATTTCAGCTTGGGATGCTTTTTATTTAGCAATGTTTTGGATGTTAAATACAATTGGATGGGTAACATTCTATTGGCATTGGAAACATATTACTTTATGGTTAGGAAATCCTGCTCAATTTGATGAATCTTCAAATTATATCATGGGTTGGTTACGAGATTATTTATGGCTAAATTCTTCTCCCTTAATTAATGGTTATAATCCTTTAGGAATGAATAATTTATCAGTTTGGGCATGGATGTTTTTATTTGGTCATTTAGTTTGGGCAACTGGATTTATGTTCTTAATTTCATGGCGAGGATATTGGCAAGAATTAATCGAAACAATTGTTTGGGCTCATGAACGTACACCTTTAGCTAATTTAGTTCGTTGGAAAGATAAACCTGTTGCTTTATCAATTGTACAAGCTCGTTTAGTTGGTTTAGCTCATTTTACAATAGGCTATATTTTTACTTATGCACCTTTTGTTATTGCTTCAACTTTAGGTAAATTTGGTTAAATTAATTACATTTGATATATTGTTTTTATAAAATTAAAATTTATAAAAACAATATGGCAAAAAAAAGTATGCTTGAGCGTGAATCTAAACGTAAAAAGTTAGTTGCTAAATATTCAGAAAAAAGAAAAAATATTTTAAGTGAATTAAAAAATACAACTTCTTTAGAAGAAAAATTTTCTTTAAATGAAAAAATTCAAAAATTACCTCGAAATAGTTCTTCAATTCGAGTTAGAAATCGTTGTTGGAAAACAGGAAAACCAAGAGGCTTTTTCCGATTTTTTGGATTATGTAGAAACGTAATTCGTGAACTTGCTCATGAATGTGTTTTACCTGGTGTAACAAAATCAAGTTGGTAATTATTAGAGTTATATATATAAGAATATATCTCTAATAATAATTTTTAATTTTTTTTTATTTTTAAATGGCTAATTCATTCCCGCGTCTAAATTGAAGATAAGCTGCAACAAAAAGACCAAATAAAGTAACAAGACATAAACCGATAATAATTCCAGATAAAAGTGGTTCTACCATTGTATACTTTTTAATTTCTTAATTTTATCTAAAACCAACACTTGCTTGCCATACAAATGCTAATAAGAAAAATAATACCGGAATAATAGGCATCACATCAGCAAGGGGTCCAAAAATAGCAAAAACACCAGGTAATTTGCTTATTAATAATGTTTCCATATAATGTTTAAATTTCTTTCTTGTATTTTTGAATATTTAATAATATTCTCTTTTGATACTATTATAATCTAAGAAAAGATTATAAGATTTCATAACTTTCTTCCTTTAAATAATTCTAACAAAATTAATTAACTATTCAAATAATTGTTTCAAAGCTAATAGAGGGAATTGAACTCTCGACCTCCTGATTACAAGTCAGGCGCTCTACCAATTGAGCTATATTAGCAATAGCATTGATATGCTACTTAAAAAAGATTATAACTATTCATTTCAAATTCTGTCAAGAATTAAATTATTTAAAAAGGTAAAAAATTATTATTTTTTTACCTTTTTGATTAGAATTAATTTTTTTGTATTTTTACTTGACGTTCAATCATATTAAAGGCAGAAATATCACTAAAAGCTAGAAAAGCTAAAATTTTTCTATCTAAAAAGATATTGATTTTTCTTAATGCTCCTATAAATCTTGAATATACATTTTTACGAATACGACTAGCAGCATTTATTCTATAAATCCAAATTCTACGAAAATTACGTTTTTTCAATCTTCTTCCAATATAAGCAAAATTTAAACTTTGAACAACTTGTTCTGCAGCTAATGTAGAAAGACGTGAATTAGCACCTATATAACCTTTTGCTAAACTTAAATATTTTTTACGTCTTTTCGCGGCAACATTTCCTCTTTTTACTCGAACCATTTTTTATTTTTAATACTACATTTTAATTTCTATTTATCATAACAGAAAAACATTAAGAATTAAAGAAAAAAAATTAACAATACGGAAGCATAAGTGAAAATTTAGCTTTATCTGAACTATGGATTTTTGCAGATTCTGATAAAGTACGAAGCTGTTTTGTTGTTTTTCTTCTTAATAAATGTCCTTTATAAGCTTTTTTTCTCGCAAAATAATTTTTTTTACTTTTTACACGTTTTGCCGCTGATTTACGAGTTTTTAGTTTCATAATTTTATTAACTTTTAATAATCTAATTTTAATATTGATTAAATAAATAGTAAAGGTAACGAATCAAATTAACTAATTGTCCAAATATATTTTGTTTCTATAGCAGGTAAAAAAAATAATTTTAATAAACTTGAAATCATAAGATAATAAGATGGAATTTTCGCAAAAAATTTAGAAAGATTTGAAGAATCTTCTTTTTCAATTTGAATTAAATTTTCATTAGCAACTACGCATAAATCTAATAATTCATAAAATTGAGGATTTTCTGTATCTAAAATAACAGGAAATAAAGTTTTTGCACTTTGATTCGTTTTTCTAATAACATGTTTATCAAATTGTTTTGTATCTAAACCTATAGTCGAATAAAAATCTTTACGTTGTAAATCATTTAAATACATTGTTACAAAAACAGATAATAAAAAAAATTTAGACCATAGTTTTGATTCATATGTATTTAATAAAGGTTTTTGAGATTTCATAATTGCGGCAAAAAAATCACCATGTCTATTCTCATCTTGACACCAGCTTTCAAAAAATCTGAATAAAGGATAAACTCTAAAATTAGGATTTTTTTCTAAATGACGATAAATAGTAATATAACGCCAATAACCTATTTTTTCAGATAAATAAGTTGCATAAAAAATAAATTTAGGCGCAAAAAATGTGTATTTTCGTGTTTTTGTTAAAAATCCTAAATCTAAAGAAATATTAAAATCACTCATTGCTTTATTTAAAAAACCAGCATGACGAGCTTCATCTCGAGACATATAAGAAAAGCCTTCAGCTAGTAAAGGATTTTCTTTTTTTAAATTTCTTGAAATTTCTTTATATAATAAAAATCCAGAAAACTCAGCGGTACAAGAACGTTCTAAAAATTCAATAAATATATTGCGTGTTTTTTCATCAAAAAAATCCCAGCTTGTTAAAAATTCTTTGTCTCGAATAAAATGATCACGATTATAATCAATACGAAATTCTTCTACAATTGCTTCTATTTCTTCTCGATTTGAACTAATATCAAGTTCTGACATTTCTTTAAAATTTGTAGTATAAAAACGTGGGGTCAATAAGTTTTCTTTAAATGTTCCTTTTGTATCAATTATTTTTTTTGTACTAATAGCCATAAAATAAAATTTGAATGAAAATATAAATAAGAGAGAGAAATAAAATAGTTTTTTTTATTGAAAATAAAAAATTCTAAAAACAATTTGAAAAGATAATAATTAATTATATTATAATTAAGTTTCTATTTGCTTTTTATTTTAAAATATAGGTATAATCACTTTACCAAGTTTGACAAAATCAAAGGCGGTATCGCCAAGTGGTAAGGCAATGGATTGCAAATCCTTCATTCTCCAGTTCGAATCTGGATACCGTCTTCTGGGGACGTGGTGAAATGGTAGACACAACAGACTTAAAATCTGTTGACTTATATCGGTCGTGAGGGTTCAAGTCCCTCTGTCCCCAATTTTGTTTTTAATTATTTTTAAGAAACTCTGTATTTATACCTAGTTCTCGTTCAATAGATATTTTACCTGTTCTAACAATTTCAATAATTTCATAATTTCTTAATAATTTTTCGATTGTAATAATTTTTCCAGGATCTCCAGTTACTTCAATTGTCATAGAACTATCTGAAATATCTACAACTTTTGATCTAAAAATTTGCACAATTTCCAAAATTTCTGATCTAGTAGAAGTTGAAGATTTAACTTTAATCAACATTAATTCTCTTTCTACACAAGGTAAATTACTAATATCTTTCACCTCTATTACTTGAATCAATTTATTTAATTGTTTCGTTATTTGTTCAATAATTTGATAATCTCCAGGAATTACAATTATTATTTTTGAAATACGATAATTTTCCGTAGGTCCCACCGCTATACTTTCTATATTAAAACCACGACTAGAAAAAACGGTTGAAATACGTGTTAAGACACCTGATTCATTATAAACAGTAATAGAGAGTGTTTTTTTCATATATTTTGAATTTTCAAATTTATTTTAATTTTTAATTTTTTGTTTTTTCTTATTGACTGTAACAAATATAGATAATATATTATTACTTATGCTTCGTTATTTATTTAAAAAGATAAAAATTACTAAAACCTTATTAATCAACTCATTTAAACTTTATGAATATAACTTCTGAGCAAATCAAATTACTTAGAGAAAAAACGGGTGCTGGAATGCTAAACTGTAAAAATGCTCTTGTTGAAACCCAAGGAGATTTTGAAAAAGCTATTCATTTTTTACGACAAAAAGGTTTAGCTTCTGCTGAAAAAAAATTATCACGTACAACAAAACAAGGCATTATTACGAGTTACATTCATACTGGTTCAAAAATTGGTGTTTTACTGGAATTAAATTGTGAAACAGATTTTGTAGCACGTCGTGTTGAATTTCAAAATTTAGCTCGTAATTTAGCAATGCAAATTGCAGCCGGCGAAGCTATCAGTTATATTACATTGAAAGATATACCACAACAAGTCTGGGATTCAGAAATAGCCATTGAAGCTGAACGTGAAGATTTGCAAAACAAACCTAACAATATTCGTGAATCTATTTTAAAAGGTCGTGTTGAGAAAAATTTAAAAAATTTTACTTTATTAAATCAATCATGTATTCGTGATCCTGATTTAACCGTGGAAGAATATATTAAAAATCATGTTTCTTTATTAGGTGAAAATATTCAAATTAATCGTTTTACTAAATTTATAATTGGATCTGAAAAATAATATTTAAAAAATGTATTAAAAATAAAAAATAGAGATATATATTATATCTCTATTTTTAAAAGAACTAAGAACTTAAACTTTTAGTATGCAATTAAAAAATTAAAAGTCTAATTCTGCAATTTGGACTTTTTCGTATTGTTTTTTCTTAAAAACAAGCATAGATTGACTAATAATAACAGAAATACAGAAAGCTAAATAACCATAAATACGAGAAGGATCTTGTAAAACAATTTCTGTCTCTGTTTGCCCAAAACCACCAACATTTGGATTTTCCGTTAAGATTTGATCTTGTTGAACAACTTCATTTGGTTTTACTAATAACGTTAAACCTTTGGGAATATTTTGAGTTTTGATATCACCATTTGTTGAAAGAATTGCAACTTCTAAATCTTTTCCATTATCTTTAATTTCTTGAATTTTTCCAGAAATAATAGCATTAAAAACATTGTTATTTGTTTTATCTCCAGCAGGATAAACTTGACCACGACCACGGTTTGCTCCAATATAAATAGGATATTTAACATAAAATACTTTCTTATTTTGAGCAGGATCAGGAGATAAAATAGGAAAAATAATTTCTCGATTTTTTTCACCTGCAATTGGACCAACAACTAAAATATTTTCTTTAGTTGCACTGTAAGGAGTGATATATACTCCTTTTGTTTTTGCTTTTAATTCTTCATTCAAACGATTTTTAGGAGCTAACTTAAACCCTTCTGGTAAAATAACAACTGCCCCTACATTTAAGCCTCCTTTTTGTCCGTTTCCTAAAATTTGTTTTTTAGTTACATCATAAGGAATTTTAACTACAGTTTCAAAAACATTATCAGGTAATATTGATGAAGGAGCTTCAAATTCAGTAGGTTTTTGAGCTAAATGACAATTAGCACAAACAATTCTTCCATTTGCTTCTCTTGGATTTTCATAAGCTTGTTGGGCATAAATAGGAAAAGCGAAAGAAGGTTGTGGTATAGTAAATGCAATAATTGTAAAAATTATAAAAAATAATGCATTAAAAGGCTGTTTTTCGATTTTTTTTATGATCATAAAAATTAATATATTCTAAATGTTAAGAAAAAAGAAAAGATTTTAGTCAAAATAAGAGAAGTTACATTAAGAATTTAGTGAATTGAATTCATTATTTTTAATATTTAGTCTTTTTCCTACTACTTTTATTATAAATAAATATAAAAAAATAATAGCAGAAGTAAAGTTAAATTGGGTAAATCCATCAATTGTCGGAGTAACTATTCCAGCAGCTACAATGGCTAAAAAAAGGATAACTCTACCGATACGAGGGAACAAAAGAAGAAAATTCTCATTAGTTAAAAAAGAAAATACAATGATTGGAATTTGAGAAAAAACAGATAAATAAAAGAGTAAAATTGTTTCTAAATTCAAGACTTCTTCAAATGACCACAAATTTTCTAAGGCTTCCTCAGAATAATAATTAAAAGAATCTAAACTTAAAGGAACAATAGTAATTAATGCTAAAATAAAAAGAGAAAAAAAAAAAAAATTACTAGTTTTAGAAATTAGAATTAGAGATATTTTACCAATAGTCTTTGTACCATATTCTTTTTTAAAATCAATTTCTGAGGGAAGATTTGATTGAAAATCAGAAGCAAAGAATAAATAGGAAAGAGAAGTGAATAATAAGAGAATATAAAATCCTGGAATTAATTGGATAAGTTTAATTTCAGGAATTTGTTCTCTTAAAAAATTGATGAAGCTAAGAACTCCTAAAGAATAAAAAAAAAATTTAGAAAAAAAATCTTTTTGAATCGAATACGTAAAAGTTGATTCTAATGTTTCATCAAGATTTAACATTTTTCATAATTAAGATTTTAAATCTTTTATTATGATTAAAGATTTACGAAGAAATTCAACTTCTTGTTGTAATAACAAAAGTTTTGAATTTAATGCTTTTGAAACAGTAATTACAGCTCCTTTTACATCTGAAAGACCTACTTTTTCAAATTCTTTATCTAGATCTGCTTTTTTCTTTTCATATTGTTTTGAAAGCTCTTCAATAGATGTATTTTTAGTAATTTCTTGTACTCTTTTAGCATAAACATAAATAGACGTTTCTTTATTCTCTGAAGCTCCATCAAGACCTTTATTTGAAACAATAAAAACAGCATCTTGAAGTATAAATGAAAATTTTTCCAATTTGTTTTCAAAATTAGTTTCAATTTCAATTCGATTATTTTCAACTTTACCCATTAAATCTTGATGTTTATCAAAGACTTCAGCAATTCCATTTCTTAAATGAACTCTGACTTTAGTAGTATTAAATTGTACGGTGTTATATTCTGGAGTAGATAAAAAAAAGAACATAAGATAATTTTATAGATTTTAATCATTAAATAAAATGAGAAAATACAAAATTATAAAAATCGGTAATTTGTATACGGTAAAAAAAAAACTTTTTAAGTAAAAAAGATTTAAAAAGAAAATAATTTAATATCTTCACTTCCAATAATATTTACAAAATCATCTCCTGTAAAATACATAAAATCTTCTTTTTTTATAGTAACAAGAGAATTATAATCAATATTTCCATGTTTTATTAATGTTTTTTCAACACGAATAGCTTGATATGATAATAATTGATTTAATAATACTTTAATAGTTCGAGCATTTGAAAATGCAGGGAACGAAACTAATTGTTGAATATAAAAAACTAAAATATCTAAAGCTTCTTCACTAAATTTATAACGATTATCATTATTTAATAAAAATTTTGTAATTTCTGTTAAATCTTCAACATTATAATCTTTAAAATCAACATGATTTCCAATACGAGAAGAAACTCCTGGATTTGAATTAAAAAAGCCATCAATTTTAGTTTTTCCACCTGAAAAAATTAAAATTAAATCATCTCTTTGATTTTCCATAACTTGTAATAATAATTCAATAGCCTCGGAACCATAATCTCTTTCGTTATCAGGTTTATATAAATGATGAGCTTCGTCAATAAAAAGAATTCCACCAGTTGCTCGTTGTAATTGTTCTTTTGTTTTTGGTGCTGTATGTCCTACATACTGTCCTACTAAATCTTCTCTCGTTACATTTGTAATATGTCCTTTTGTTAGATACCCAAGATTTCTTAAAACTAAAGCAATTTTAGCTGCTACTGAAGTTTTTCCTGTACCAGGACGTCCTGTAAAAGCCATATGCAAACTAGAGTTTAAACTTGATAATTCTTGAATTTCACGAATACGATCAAATAATAAAACAGAAGAAATTTCTCGAATACGATTTTTTACTTCTTTCAATCCAACTAACTCATCATCCATTGTTTTTAAAATCGCTTCAATTCCAGTTTGAACATAACAATCTCGAATATCAATGGAATCATTTTTACTAATAATTAAATCTTTTAAACTTTTATTCATAATTTGAAATTTTTTAAAAATATTAACGAAATTATAATGTATACTTTTTTATTACATGAATGACGAAAATTTTAAAGTGAAAAAAGAAAATGGAATTAGAAAAAACTAATTCCATTTTCTTTTTATTTTTGATTAATAACGAGAACCTTCAGTTGCTGATTGTACAGCATAACTTTGGATTGTATAAATAATATTTCTTCCTTTTCCTTCTTGACGATTTAAGTAGAATCCTGGTTCAAAAGCTGGACGTTGAACGATGAAAGAAAGAGCTGTACTTTCTACGCCTCTAGTATTATCAAAAGCATTAACCTTAACATATTGGTTTGGATAAGCTTTACGACATTCATTAATTTCGTATAAAATCGCAGAAGCATCTGGTAAATCAAAAAGAGGAAGACCCCACATTTCCCAATAGCAATTACGAGGATGCGGATCATCTGTATATTCAATTGCTATAGCAAATTTCTTTTTTGTTGCATATTCAATTTGTTTTTTGATTTGATCATCAGTTAAATCTGGACTTAAAGAAAAAGCGCCTTGTTGAATTCTTACCATAATGAAAATTATTTTATTTAAATGTTTAAGGTTTACTGTAACTAAAATAAAGAATGAAATCGATTAAAAAATTAAGAAGCTGATGATGTTGGAGTTACTTCGAAGTCCATTGTATCTGTAGAAGCATACTCGAAAGTAATTGATTTCCATAAATCTAAAGCTGTTTGTAATGGACGACATTCTTTAGCAGCATCTTTAAGAATTTGTGGACCTTCTTTAATATAATTACGACCTTCATTTTTAGCTAAAATCATTGATTCTAAAGCAACACGGTTAGCTGTAGCACCTGCTTGAATACCATCTGGGTGACCAATAGTTCCACCACCAAATTGTAATACTACATCTTCACCTAATAATTCTGTTAATTGGTGCATTTGACCACAATGAATACCACCAGAAGCTACTGGAAGACATTTTCTTAATGAAGCCCAATCCATATCAAAGAAAATACCAGTTGAACGATCTTCTTTTAATTTAGTTAAAAGAAGTGTATCATAGAAACCTTTAACAGCTTTAGGATCTCCTTCAAGTTTACCTACAACAGTTCCAGCGTGAATATGATCAACACCAGACATTCTCATCCATTTACAAATAACACGGAAGTTAATCCCATGACTCTTTTGACGAGTATAAGTTGAATGACCTGCACGGTGTAAATGGACAATTGTATCATTTTTACGTCCCCAAATACACATAGATTGAATTGCTGTATAACCAATAACTAAGTCAATCATGATAATAATTGAACCAACTTCTCTAGCAAATTCTGCTCTTTCATACATATCTTCCATTGTAGCAGCAGTTACGTTAAGGTATGATCCTTTTACAGCACCTGTTTTAGCTGATGCTCTATTGATACCTTCCATAACGTATAAGAATCTTTCACGCCATCTCATGAATGGTTGTGAGTTGATATTTTCATCATCTTTTAAGAAATCTAAACCACCTTTTAATCCTTCATAAACTACACGACCATAGTTTTTTCCAGAAAGACCTAATTTCGGTTTTACAGTAGCACCTAAAAGAGGACGTCCGAAAACATCAAGTCTTTCACGTTCAACAATAACACCAGATGCAGGACCAATGAAAGTTTTTAAGTAAGCAAATGGAAGACGCATATCTTCTAATCTAAGAGCTTTTACGGCTTTAAATCCAAATACGTTACCAATAATAGATGCTGTTAAGTTAGCAATAGATCCTTCTTCGAATAAGTCACATTCATAAGCAATGAAAGCAAAGAATTCTGTTGAACTATTTGGAACTTCTTCTACGAAGTAAGCTTTAGCACGATAAACATCACATGCTGTTAATAAGTCAGTCCAAACAACTGTCCACGTAGCTGTAGAAGATTCACCTGCAATCGCTGCTGCAGCTTCAATCGGATCTACACCAGGTTGTGGTGTTAAACGGAAAAGACATAAAACGTCAGATTCTTTAATTGTATAATCTGCATCCCAATAACCCATTTTTTTGTATGGAATTACTCCAGATTCATAGCGTTCTGATTTAATACGTGATCTTTCTGATGCGTCACTCATGCTGTTTTTCTATTATTAAAATTAAATAAATGTTTTTGAATTTAAAAAAAAAATTCAATTTGATAAGGTGTTAAAATATAACTAAATTGTTTATTAGATTAAATAATCTTCAACAATCTTTTTAACCTCATTCTGTCTTATTTATTACGAAATAATTTATATTATAAGATGCAAATAAAGATAGAGTCAACTAATTTATTTAATTAACGTGAATAATACTCAACAACTTTTAATTCATTAATTCTTAGTAAAACATCTTTACGTTTTACAGGAGTCAAAAATTTTCCATTTAAGCTTTCTGTTTCAATTTCTAAATGACTTGGCAATAAGCTATGAAAACGAGATCTTGTTAAATTTACTCTTTCCATTCGACGCTGAATAAGAGTTCTTTTTTCTTGTTGAAATTTAAAATTAGCAGTAATTAAATTTTTCGAACTTATTTTTTCACGAATTGAAATTATATCTCCTTTTTCACAAATAAAACTTGGAATAGTTACTAATTTATTATTGACTTTTATATGTCCATGATTTACTAACTGACGTGCAGCTGGAATTGTTGAAGCAAAACCTAAACGATAAACAATACAATCTAAACGAGCTTCTAATAATTCTAATAAAATTGTACCAGTTGAACCTTTGGTATTCTTTGCTCTTTTATAATAAGAGACTAATTGTTTTTCAGTAACTCCATAATTAAAACGAAGTTTCTGTTTTTCTAATAAACGATCTTTGTAATCATCTGATAATGATGAACGTTTTGTTTTTGTAAATATTAACTTTCCATGGTGACCGGGGGTTTTTGTTCGATTTTTCGGACCTTTTTTTGTTAACCCAGGCAATAATCCTAATCTTCTAATAACTCTTATTCTGGGACCTGTATATCTAACCATTTTTATTCAATTATACATTTTCTCTTTAATTGATATTTTATATTAACAATAAATTTACTATTCGTCAAAAAAACGTTTTTATGCTAAAAAGGCGAAAGACGGGAATTGAACCCGCGATGATGGAATCACAACCCATTGCCTTAACCACTTGGCTACATCCGCCTATATACTATATGCTAGATTATAAACTGAAAGGAAGAAATTATGAAGAATATTTACGTTTGTTTGTTATTTTCATAGATTCATACGTTTCATGTTTTAAATATTGTGAAAAATTTTGTTTTAAAACAATTCTTATTATTTGATTTCGAAAAGCAAAAATACCTAAAGATAATAGTTCTGGATCATCAAGTAGTCGATTAAATTCATTTTCAGAAAGTTGAGCTTTTAATAAATAAGCAAAATATTGTTGACTTTTTTCGATTTCTCCTCTGATAATCATTTCTTGATTATGAATTCTTTTAATTAATTTATAGCGAATTAAATGCCAATCTAATGAATTTTTAAAAATTTTATTTAGAATTTTTCCTACTTTTGTATTTTTTTCTTCCATTAAAGTAATAAATAATATTTCTGGAGTAACGATAGGAGTTTTAAATCTAACTAAAGCATTTTCTGCTGTTTTTTCTAAAATAAAATGAACTTCATAAGAACTTATGACAAAAGGATTTTTATCCACTGCATTTAAAAATTGATAAGCAAACCCTATTTTTAATTGTTTTGTTTTTTTGATAAAAAAAGACAAAATATTATTTGTTTTTGTAGGAAAAAAAGAATCTAAAATTAAGTTTTCTTTAACATTTACAGTCTTTAAAATTTGAAAAATTTCTGAATTTTTATCAAGAAACGGATAAAGAAGAAAATCACTTGTTATTTTTTTTGTTTTACAACATTGTGTTAAACTTTTTGCTTTAACTACGATTTTAAAAGCATCATATGAAAAAAAGTCAAAATAAGTCAATAATGATAAATAATAATCCAACGTAAGATAGGCTTGTGAGCGTTTTCTTTTTTCTAATAGAAGTAATTCGGTTTGATTTTTTTCTTGATCAAAAATATAATCAGAAACTGTGACATTCGAAATTGTTAACATTTTATTTGGATTTAAAATTTAAAATTTAATTTGATTAAAAAGATAAACAATTAGATTTTTTAATCTAAGAATCGTTTTAATAGAAGAAAAAGAAAGTTTTTTAAAAAATTATCTCTTTATTTAATCTTCAATATTTATTATCATAATTCTGAAGAAATATTTTTAATATTACACCAAAAATTAAAAAACATTAAAGAAAAATGAATATCAATAATAATCAACTTGAAATAAAAAAAGAAAAATTAAGTCTAAATTCAAAAAATTTACTTAAAATTATAGAATCAAAACATTTTAATAATAAATTAAATTTAGAAAAAGAGATTCAATCAGGAGATATTCTTCGTATTGGATATAAAATTCCAGAAGGAGATAAGGAAAGAATTCAATATTATGAAGGTTTAGTAATTGCTCTTCAAAATAAAGGTATTTCTAAATCTTTTACTCTTCGACGAACAGTTCAAGGAATAGGTTTAGAACAAATTTTTATTTTAAATTCACCAAAAATTGTTTCTTTAATTACAAAACAATCCTCAAAAGTACGTCGTGCTAAACTTTATTTTATTCGTAATTTAAAAGGAAAAGCTACACGCTTAAAACAAAAACGTTAAGTTAAATACACCTGGCTGGATTCGAACCAGCGTTGTTCTTACGAAAATGGATTATGAGTCCAGTGCCTTCGGCCACTAGGCAACAGGTGCAAAAAGGTGGAACCTATGGGATTTGAACCCATGTGCATAAAAATTTGTTTATGTCGAATCCAGAAGGTCCCTATTTTTTAATCAAAAGATGAATAAATAAAGTTATTTATTCATCTTTTGTTAAAAAAATATTTTAAGATTATTTAAATTATTTTATTAATGTTTCTGCTTTAGCGATAACATCTTCAATTGGTCCTACAAGATAAAAAGCTTGTTCAGGTAAAGAATCTAAATCACCGTTTAATATTTTTTGGAAACCATTTACTGAGTCATTTAAAGATACATATTTTCCTGTTAACCCTGTAAAAACTTCAGCAACAAAGAAAGGTTGAGATAAAAATCTTTCAATACGTCTAGCTCTTCCTACAATTAAACGATCTTCTTCAGATAATTCATCAATACCTAAAATTGCAATAATTTCTTGTAACTCTTTATATTTTTGTAAGGTTTTTCTTACATTTTGAGCAGTTTGATAATGAAGTTTCGAAACAATATTTGGTTGTAACATTGTTGAATTTGATTGTAAAGGATCTACTGCTGGATAAATTCCTTTAGCTGCTAATTCTCTTGATAATACTGTAGTAGCATCTAAATGACGAAAAACATTTGAGGGAGCTGGATCTGTTAAATCATCAGCAGGAACATAAACAGCTTGAATTGAAGTAATTGAACCTTCTTTTGTTGATGTAATTCTTTCTTGTAATTCTCCTACTTCTGTTGATAATGTTGGTTGATATCCAACTGCAGAAGGCATACGTCCTAAAAGAGTTGATACTTCTGATCCTGCTTGAACAAATCGGAAAATATTATCAACAAATAATAAAACATCTTGTTTACTTTTATCACGGAAATATTCAGCCATTGTTAAAGCTGTTAAAGCTACACGCATTCTTGCTCCAGGTGGCTCATTCATTTGTCCGTAAACTAAAGCTACTTTAGAAGCTTCTAAATTATTTTCATCAATAACTTTCGATTCTTTCATTTCAGCGTATAAATCGTTTCCTTCACGTGTTCTTTCTCCTACACCGGCAAAAACAGAAACCCCTCCATGTTCTTTAGCAATATTATTAATTAATTCCATAATTAATACTGTTTTTCCTACTCCCGCTCCACCAAATAAACCGATTTTTCCTCCACGTCGATAAGGAGCTAACAAATCAACTACTTTGATACCAGTTTCAAAAATACTTGGTTTAGTTTCTAATTCAACAAATTCTGGAGCAGATTTATGAATTGAATACTTTTCCCCTTCTTTTAAAGGAGCAAGTTCATCTACAGGTTCTCCAAGAACATTAAAAATTCTTCCTAAAGTTTGTTTTCCAACTGGAACACAAATAGAAGCTCCTGTATCAATTACAGTATCTCCTCTTTTTAAACCATCAGTTGAAGTCATACAAATTGCACGTGCTTTATTTTCTCCAATTAAATATTGAACTTCAGCTACAATAATTTCTTTTCCTTTTAAAATTTCTAACGCATTATAAATCCCTGGTAGTTGTCCTTCTGGAAATTCAACATCAACTACTGGACCAATAATCTGTGTAACAAAACCGTTCATAAATTAATTTTCCTTTTTAATACTCTTAATATTAACAATCAACCGTATTTCACTCGTTCTAAAAACTATATTTTTTATAATTTTACACGACGTGTTGTTTTTAACCAATTCCAAGCTTCAATATAAGCATTGGGATCTATTTTTACTACTTTTGTCCAATAAAAAGTAGCTTTTTGTAAAAGAGATTCAGATAAAGCATAACATTTTTTTTCTGAAGCTTTAATTCCTTGATAATGATAAATTACAGCAATATTATTTAAAGCAGATGTAAATCTTGGATTAATAAAAATTGAAAAATAATAATATTTTAAAGCTTTTAAATAATCACCATTTTTTGAATAAATTAAACCAATATTGTATAAAATAATACTTCTGTCATACAGATCTTCTTCTATTTGAAGAGCTTGATAGTAATTATTCAAAGCTTCAGCATATTCACCTTCATCTTGAGCGGATAAACCATTTAAATAATAAGAAAAAGCTTTTTTTTCTTGTTGACTTGCTGGAAAAACTCTTAAAATTACATCTGCAATAATTGTAAACGTTTTGTCAATAAAATTATTATTATTACGAGCTTTTCTCATAAATATTTTTATGAAATTCTTAAATTTTTACATTACAAGTGAAAGGAAGTAATCCAACCGCTCGAGCTTTGCGAATTGATTTCGCAACAGAACGCTGATGTTGAACAGTTACTCTTGTTTTTCTACGGGGACGAATTTTTCCATATTTTGTTAAAAAAGCTTTTAACAATTTAATATTTTTATAATTAATTACATTATTAAATTTTTTTAATAATAAAACATATTGAAGACTTTTTTTTACTTTCGTTACTTTCGAAGATGAAGAAGGTAAAATTGGAGTTTTTAAACTTTGATTCCAATTAATACGTTTTTTTTTCGTTAAAACAAGACTTTTTTTATCTTTATTCCAAGAATTTGCTATCATTTTTTTTATTTAATTTCTTTATGAATTGTATGTTTATTGCAATATCTACAATATTTTGAAATTTCTAATTTTTGAGGTGTATTGCGTCTATTTTTTGAACTTAAATATCTAGAAACACCAGAAGAACGTTTTTGTTCGTTTTGTCTACATTCAGTACATTCCAATGTAATTACGATTCGAGGTCCTTTACTTTTTGCCATAATTGTAAAAATTTCAGTTGAATTGATTTTTGATGAATTTTTTGTATTTTCATTCTAAAAATATAATAACATTAATTTGAATTCTTAACTAGCTCATAAAAAACTTTAGATAGCGTATTAAAATGAATTATGTTATTCTTTAGATATAGGTATAATAATAAGAATCATCATAAAATTCAAGTAAATAAAAATGAATAAAAAACAAAGAAATAGAAAATTAATTGCACAAAATAAAAGAAACCGAATGGTCAATCGTCGTTATACTTCAACTATCAAAACATTATCGAAATTATTTAAACTAAAAATAAAAGAATATAGTGAAGAAATAATGGATCCAACTGATATTTCAACTACACTTGTTTCTATTGCTGAAAGAGAAATAAATAGAAAAAAGGATACATTAAAAATAGTGAATAAAATTTATAGCATTGTTGATAAAGCTGTCAAAAAAAATGTTATTCACAAAAATACTGCCTCTCGTAAAAAATCAAACATTGGAAAACTTTACAACAAACTTTGATATTATATATTATACTTTTTATAGATTTATTTAATAAATCTATAAAGATATTAATATTGAATGTTTTTAATTCGTTCCTATTTATTATTTTCAAAACTAATGTGTCAACCAATAAAAAATAAATCAATAATGAACAAACTTTTTCTTAACAATATTGGTGATTTAGGCGAAGCACAACGTGCTAGTTATTATCGTTTTCTTTTAAATGGAATTAGTGAAGAATTATCAAATTTTCCAAATCCTTTTTTTTCGAAAGTTAAAGTACCAACAAGAACAGTTAAACGTAAAGTTTCTTGCTTAGTTTATTTCTATCCTCATGAAATAAAACTAAAAGGACCAACTTCGAGCATTGATATATCATTAAGAAAAGATTTAAGTTATGTCATTCAACTTTATATTCCGGGTGAATATTCTTATATTTTTGATGAAAAAGTGGATACAAAAAATTTAGAAGAAATTTACTTTTGTGAAGGAAAAAATTTGAAGGAAGTATCGAATTCCTTTTTTTTTAAAAATAAGAAAAAATTAACACGAAAAATTAGAATTAAACAAGATATTTTTTTTGGGGAAATTCCTTTAATGACAGAAGAAGGAACTTTTATTATTAGTGGCTGTGAAAGAATAATTATTAGCCAAATTATTCGTAGTCCTGGTATTTATTTTCGAAAAGAATTTGGAACAACACGAAAAGCGATTTATACAGCGACTATTATTTCTAATAAAGGCTTATGGACAAAATTTATTTTAGATGAACGATTCAACACTAAAGAAAAAGACATTAAAGAAAATAAAGATATAAACGATTTGAAAAAAATCGAAAATGATAGAATTTATATTAAGTTAAACGATTTTAGGTTGAAATCAACAGAAGCAAAAGAAAAAAAAGAAGAATCTGATGATGAAAAATTATTTATTTATGACTTAATTAAATATTTTGGTTTAACTCTCCCCGAAATTTATGATAGTTTAAAATATCCACTTCATTTAGAAAATCATCAACTTTCAAGAGAAAAAGAAAATCGACCTATTTTTGATGAAGAACTTTCTTTTTTAATTAAAAATTTATTTTTTAATCAAAAAACTGGCTGTTTTTCAATTGGAGAAATTGGAAGATATAAAATTAATAAAAATTTAGGATTAAATTTACCAAAAAATTTAACGCATTTAACATCTCATGATTTTTTAGGAATCATTGATGGTTTAATTGAACTAAAGTATTATGATCGTACAAGTGATGATATTGATCATATTAAAAATAAACAAATCCGTTGTGTAGGAGAATTATTACAAAATCAATTAAAGATAGGTTTTTATCGATTAGAAAGAAGCATTTTAGAAGGTTCTTCAATTTCTAAATCTGATAAATTAAATTTTGAATTAGAAAGAGAAAGTTCTTTAGATCCAGATGATTGGATTTTAGATCCACGACCGCTTACAAGTACTCTTAAGGAATTTTTTAAGACCAGTCAACTTTCTCAATTTATGGATCAAATAAATCCTTTAGCAGAAATGACACATAAAAGAAGAATTAGCGTATTTGGTCCAAATGGATTAAAGAGGGACCATATTAGTACTGTAATTCGTGATATTCATCCTAGTCAGTATGGTCGTTTATGTCCAATTGAAACTCCTGAAGGACAAAATGCAGGATTAATTACTTCTATTTCTATGCTAGGAAGAATTAGTTCTTTAGGATGGATTGAAGCTCCTTATTTTTTAATGAATGAATCTCAGATTTTTTCAGATCATGAACCTATTTTTTTAAATCCAGAACAAGAATCTGAGACTCAAATAGCTTTTTCGGATGTTAGTTTAAATTTAGAAAAAAAAATATTTCAAGAATATATTTCAGTCAAAGAAAATTATTCTTTCTCTCTTAAAAAGAAAGAATCCATTAAGTTTATTACAACTTCTCCTTTACAAATTATTTCTTTAGCAACAGCATTAATTCCGTTTATTGAACATGATGATGCAAATAGAGCTTTAATGGGTTCAAACATGCAAAGACAAGCAGTTCCACTAATTTATCCTCAAAAACCTATTGTTGGAACTGGATTAGAAGCTGCAGCTATTTTAGATTCTGGAATGGTCATTAAAAGTTATAGTGAAGGCTTAGTTATAAACTCTTCTTCTTATGCGATCTTAATACAAGATTTAGAAAATCAATCTATTAAATATTATTTAAGAAAATATTTTAGATCTAATCAAGAAACATCCATTAATCAAAGACCTCTTGTTTGGTGTGGCGAAAAAGTATTTTCCGGACAAATTATTGCGGATGGTCCAAGCACAAATGATGGTGAATTATCTTTAGGTAGAAATTTAACAATCGCTTATATGCCATGGGAAGGTTATAATTATGAAGATGCAATTGTAATTAATGAACGTCTTGTAATTGAGGATTGTCTAACATCTATTCATATTGACGAATATGAAACCAATTTAAGTTATTCAGAAAGTGGAAGCGAAAAATTAACAAATAATTTACCCCATCTTACAAATTATATTAGACGCCATTTAGATAATGAAGGAATTGTGAAAATTGGTTCTTATGTAAAAGAAAATGATATTTTAGTAGGAAAATTAACTCCTTGTGAAGAAGATACTTCACCTGAATCAAAGCTTTTAAAAGCTTTATATGGAAATAAAAAACCTTCTTTTCGTGATACTTCCTTACGTGTTCCAGAAGGTATAGAAGGTCGTGTAATCGATGTTCGTATTGTTTCTTCTAGTGTAATTAGTAAAGATGAACCATCTTTTCCTACTTTTTGTGAAATTATTAGAATTTATATTGCACAAGTTCGAAAAATTCAGATTGGTGACAAATTGGCAGGAAGACATGGAAATAAAGGAATTATTTCTCGAATTCTTACAAGACAAGATATGCCTTATTTACCTGATGGTACACCAATTGATATTATTTTTAATCCTTTAGGAGTTCCTTCTCGAATGAATGTGGGACAAATTTTTGAATGTTTATTAGGATTAGCAGGAGAAAAATTAGGAAATCGTTTTAAAGTTTCTCCTTTTGATGAAATTTATGGAAAAGAAGCTTCTCGAATTTTGATTAATCAAAAATTAAAGGAAGCAGCTCTTAAAACAGATGCAAAATGGCTTTTTAATAACGATTCACCAGGAAAAGTTTTATTACGAGATGGTCGTACAGGAGAGTATTTTGATAATCCTATTACTATTGGAAAAAGTTATATATTAAAACTTATTCATTTAGTTGAAGATAAAATTCATTCACGTGCTACAGGTCCATATTCAATGATTACAGAACAACCATTGGCTGGAAAATCTCAAAAAGGTGGACAAAGATTTGGTGAGATGGAAGTATGGGCTTTAGAAGCTTACGGATGCTCTAATACATTACAAGAACTATTAACAATTAAATCGGATGATATTGATGGTCGAAATGATATGTATGAAGCTATTTTAATTCGTAAAGAAATTGAAAAACCCACACCATCTATACCGGAATCGTTTTTAGCACTTATGCGCGAATTAAATGCATTGGGATTAGATTTTTCGATGAAAAAGTTTGAAAACGGCTTTTACTCTACTACAAATTTTGAAGAAATACAAAAGGATTTGTTCAAAGATTTGGAGACTCGTTTAAAATTAAGAGCTCTTTTAGCTCGTAAAAAAGCAGAACAATTTGCTAATACTAATTTTCTTGAAAAAGTAGAAAATGCTAGTGTAGAAAAAGAAAATGAAAAGAAAAAAATTTTAGAAAAATTAAAACAAAATGAATAGTTAAATACATAGAAAAAATAAAATTTAAGATAAAAACATTTAATTTAGATAATATCATATGAAATCGACACAAGAAATTTTAGATCTTGAGAAAACTTTATTAAAATTAGAAAATTTACATGCTTCTTTTGATTATTTAAGGATACGTATTGCTTCACCGAAAAGAATTAAAAGTTGGTCTGAAAGAATTTTACCAAATGGTGAAATTATTGGAGAAGTGACAAGACCAGAAACGATAAATTTTCGTACACATGAACCAGAATTATATGGTTTATTTTGTGAAAAAATTTTTGGTCCTATCAAAAACTGGAAATGTAGATGTGGGAAATATAATGGATTTGCTTTAGATAAAATTTGTGATGAATGTGATGTGGAAATTATTGAAGCACGAGTAAGAAGATATAGAATGGGATATATCGAATTAACAGCTCCAGTAACACATGTATGGTATTTAAAAGGTGTGCCAAATTATCTTTCTATTATTTTGCGTTGTTTTGATGAAGATCTTTCTGTCTCAAAAATTGAACAAGTAGTTTATTTTAAAGAAGGTTCAAGAATTATTCATCCTGATCATCCTTTGTTTCGTTTTTTTTATAAAAACAATGTCTTAAAAAAAAACGAACTAAGATACCTTTTAGAAAATACTCCTTTCCTTTCTAAACAAGAAAGAAAAGAAAAAATGATTCAAATTATTATTGAAAAAAATAAACGTCAAAAAAAACGTAAGGGAGCTGAAATTTTAAAAGCTGCTTTAGAGCATATTAATATAAGTTTTGAAATAAAAAGAGCAAGAAATTATGTAGATCGAATTTTTTTAGCAGATTTAAAACGAACTTATTTACCAGATAAATCTGTAATTAGACGAATTAGAATTTTAGAAAGTTTTTTATCAACAAAAACAAATCCTAGCTGGATGATTTTAACTACATTACCTGTTTTACCACCTAACTTACGACCTTTGGTAGAATTAGATAGTGGACGTTTGGTTGCTGCAGATGTAAATGAAATTTATCGTTTAATTATTACACGTAATCAACGTTTATCAGATTTTTTATATAGATTTGTAGCTCCTGATTTAATTAGTGTTCAAGGAAGAAAATTATTACAAGAAAGTGTAGATTCTTTAATTGATAATGCAAGATTACCAAAAAATAAAACTTTTTGTTTGAATAATAAAGCTCTGAAAAGCTTAACAGAAATTTTAGAAGGAAAACAAGGACGTTTTCGTCAAACACTTTTAGGAAAGCGTGTTGATTATTCAGGTCGATCAGTTATTATTGTTGGTCCTAATTTAAGATTAAATGAATGTGGTTTACCTTATGAAATGGCAATAGAACTTTTTCAACCTTTTTTAATTCATGAATTATTAAAAACAAAAATAAAAGCACCAAGTCATAATACCAAACTAGCTTACATTATTGTAAAAAAAAATAAACCTTTTATTTGGAGTTTATTGAAAATTTTAACACAAAAACATTGTATTTTATTAAATCGTGCACCAACTTTACATCGTTTTGGAATTCAGGCTTTTAATCCTTTAATTATATTAGGACAAGCCATTCATCTTCATCCTTTAGTTTGTACTGGATTTAATGCTGATTTTGATGGAGATCAAATGGCTATTCATTTACCTTTATATGAATCAAGTCAATTGGAAGTTCGTACTATGATGCGTCCTTCTTATAATGTTTTATCACCTTCCAATGGAGAAGTTATTTTAAAACCAACACAAGATATGGTTATTGGGTGTTACTATTTAACTTTAATGATTAAGAACAATTCTTTTGTTTCTAAAAAGTGGTTTTCAAATGAAAACCAAGCTTTAGCTGCTTTTTATCAAAAAAAAATAACACTTCATACTCCTATTCTTGTTCGTTATTTTTTTAAAAAAATTAAAATTAAAATTGATAAAGAATATATTTTATTTCTAAATACTGAACTTTTTTTAACGGAAAAAAAAGTTCTTCTATATAAAATTTTTCAACCTGGAAAAAATAAAAAACATTATCTAATTACAAATATTGGAGTTTTAATAGCTTATTGGACATCTCAAAATTATTATGAAATTACAGATTTATTTTTAGAAACAAGTCCAGGTCGCTTAATTTTTAGTAAAAACTTTAAAAATTTAATAACTTCAAACTAAATTATGATTATTACTCGTACAATTACAAAAAAAATTTTGGAAACAATTGTTCATGAAACGTTTTCAAAATTGGGTAATCTTTCTTCTTCGTCTTTATTAGATTCTTTAAAATTTTTGGGTTTTTATTATGCCACAAATGCTGGAATTTCTATTAATATTGAAGACTTAAAAACACCAAAAGTAAAACAAAATTTTATTCGGGTAGCTACTGAAGAAATGTCTTTTGTTAGTGAACAATGGGAACAAGGTTTTGTTTCGGATAGTGAACGTTTTCAATCGATTATTGATAGTTGGAATATTGCTACAGAATCTTTAAAAAATCGTATTATTGAATATTATCGCAATTTTGATCCAGCGAATAATTTATATATTATGGCTTTTTCAGGAGCTCGAGGGAATATGTCTCAAGTACGACAATTAGTTGGAATGAGAGGACTAATGTCTGATCAAGAAGGAAATATTATTGATTTACCAATTCAAACAAACTTTCGTGAAGGATTAAGTTCTATTGATTATATTATTTCTTCATATGGAGCTCGTAAAGGTATTGTTGATACTGCTTTAAAAACAGCTGATTCTGGCTATTTAACAAGAAGATTAATTTATTTAGCTCAAGATTTAGTTATTAGAGAAATTAATTGTAAAACTAAACAAGGAGTAATTATTTTATTGAATAAAGAAACCAATCTAAAAAATATTCTTGGTCGTTTTCTGATTTCAGCAACATTTTTTCAAACATTAAAAACGGTAAAAGATTATCAAGAAATTTTTTTAGAAGAAAAAACTTTAGAAAAATTAAAAAAAAAAGAACCTCTAACTTTAAAAGTTCGTTCAGCTTTAACTTGTAAATCTAATGGATCTATTTGTCAATATTGTTATGGCTGGGATTTAGCTCAAAATAAGTTAATTTCTCTTGGGGAAGCTGTTGGCATTATTGCTGCCCAATCAATAGGTGAACCAGGGACACAATTAACCATGAGAACTTTTCATACTGGTGGAATCTTTACAAGTGAAATGTTAAAACAAACAATAGCTCCATTTTCAGGAAAAATTGAAATTCCTTTGTCTTTAAAAACAATTCCTTATAGAACAAATCATGGAATTCTTGTTTCAAAATTGCAACAGGAAACAAAAATCTCAATTATAAATTGGAAAGGAATTAAAAAAGAAATTTTTTTAGATATTGGTTCTTTTTTATATATCACTAATTCTACTTTTGTAAAAAAAGGACAATTAATCTCTGAATATTCTACTCGTTCTTTTATGCCAGGTGCAAGAAGATTAAAACCAATTTATACTTCTATGGCTGGAGAAATACGATTTGAAAGTTTATTAGTTCGATATATTACTCGTGAAGAAAAACCCAAAGTAAAAGTGAATCAAGATGATGGTGTTTTATGGTTAGCGTCTGGAAAAATTTTTCCACTTCCTAAGGAAGTAAATTTTTCTTTTGATTTTCATGATAACTTAAAAAAAAAAAAAGCCTTTTCTCAATTAAAATTAGTAACTCCTTTTGAAGGAATAATTGTTATAGAAGAAGATACTATTTCTATTATTAATAATGAGAAAAAAATAACGATTCAATTATCTGTTTTGTTAAAACCTATCCAAAATTGCAAAGTAAAAATAGCCTTATTAGTTAAAAATTATCAATATGTTGATAAATATACTGTTATAGGAATGATTCATATTTTTTCAAATTATGAAGGTAAAATTTACGGGATCAGAAAAAAAGAATATAAATTTATTACAACTTTTTTTTTTATTACTGAAAATGATATTTGGAAAATAAATTCAGATCAAATAAATAATTTTTCTGAATTTTCGGAAACAAAAGGAATTAGATCTCGATTTTTTTTAAACGAAACAGCTAAATTTACTAAGTCTGGTTTTCTTTTAAAAAAAGATGGCTTTAAAATGATTTTTCAAAATGCATTTCCTATTTTTTTAAGTCGAGGAACAATTTTAAATTATAAACAAGGAGATTTTGTTTTAGAAAAGCAGCTTTTAGCTACTTTAGTTAACTTTACACAACAGACAGAAGATATTGTTCAAGGTTTACCAAAAATTGAAGAACTAATTGAAGCTCGTGTTCCAAAAATAAAATCTTTTTTATCGATAAGACCAGGAATTTTTTTAAATCCTTCTTTAAAACAAAATTTTTACTATTCTCAAATAAATCAGGAAACCATAAGCTCTTTTTATTCACGTCAAAATTTGATGGAAACTAATAATTCAAAAATAAAAAGAAAGAAACAATTATTAGAAATAATTCATAGTATTTATACAAAAGAACAAGTGGTTTATTTTGAGAAAAAAATGTGGAAAGTTTTTCATATGCCTTCTGATATTCGACCTTTTAATAGTAAAACAACATATCAATTTGCAAATAACAATAATGATATATTATTAATTAGTGTACGAGGAAAAAATATTAGTAAAGGATGGGAAGCTATTTCAAATTTAGACTCCACAATTTTCAAATATGATAAAAAAAATTTAGTCTTTTGGAAAAAAATAAAGAAAAATGGTCTTTATTATCATCCTAAAGTAAATGCATTAATTGTTCAAACAAATGAAGACGAATATTTCTTTTTAGAATGCTTAAATCCAATATATGAATATCAATTTCCATTAAGTACAAATATATTATCCAAATCAGGTTTTTTTATTGATTTAGGAGAACCAATAACTGAAGGAATTATTGATCCACATGAATTATTATTCATTTTATTTCAATATCATTCAGTTCTTGATGGTATTATGAATGGTGTTTTAAGAAGTTTAAACAAATTCCAATTACTATTGGTGAATTCAGTTCAATCAATTTATCAATCACAAGGTGTAAATATTTCTAGTAAACATATTGAAATTATTGTTCGCCAAATGACTTCGAAAGTTGTTATAAAAGAAAGTGGAGATACCCCTCTTTTACCAGGTGAACTAATTAGATTATCTTTAATTACAGAAATATATAAAGCTTTATATATAGCAGATAAGAAAAAACTTTATCGTACACCAAAATATGAACCTTTGTTTTTATCAACAACTAATTCTTCTTTAAGTAAAGATGGTTTTTTATCAGCAGCAGGTTTTCAAGAAACAAAAAGAGTTTTAACGAAAGCAGCTATTGAAGGAAATTCAGATTGGTTACGAGGATTGAAAGAATGTGTTATTATTGGTAGATTAATACCAGCTGGTTCAGCTTTTTTAAATTATAAAAACTATTTAGATAACATTTATTTATTCAAAGATTAACATGAAAAGTCTTTGATATTTTTTACTTAATAAAATTATATGAGCGAAACAATTAATAAAAAAGAAATTGCAAAACAGTATATTAAAGCTTCTGTTCATTATGGTCATAAACCAAAAGAATGGAACCCAAAAATGGCCCCTTATATTTTATATGAAAAATATGGTTATCATATTTTTGATTTAGTAAAAACGTCAAAATTATTAAAATTAGCAGGAAACGTTTTAGAAAAAAAAGCTAAAAAAGGCGGAAAATTTTTGTTCGTAGGAACAAATAAATTATCTTCTGCGATTGTTTCAAAACAAGCTTTACGTGCCAATAGTTTTTATATTAATTATCGTTGGTTAGGAGGAATGTTGACAAATTGGTCTACTATTCAAAAAAGAATTGAGAGATTAAAATTCTTGGAAGAACAAGAAATCCAAGGAAATTTTGAAAATCTTTCAAAAAAAGAATATAGCAATCTCCGAAAAGAAATGGATAAATTAAAACGTTTATTTAATGGTATTAAAAATATGTCTTCTTTACCAGATGCTGTTATTTTTACAAATCAATTGAAAGATTCGTTAGCCATTCAAGAATGTTTAAAATTAGGGATTCCTACTATTTCGATTGTTGATACGAATTGTGATCCAGATTTAATTCCATATCCTATTCCTGCGAATGATGATTCAAGTTCATCAATTAATTTTATCTTAAATTATTTAGTAAATAGAATTTCTATAGGATATAATAGCGAATATGAACAACTAAAAACTATGTAAAAACGAGTTTCTTAGTGTTTATTAGAAATTTGTTTATTGTTTAAGAAAAATTTTTGAGAATAAAAAAAATAAATTTATTCCAAAATTTATTGATTTCAAAAAATTAAAAATAATAAATATGTATACATTTCTTCTCTCAAAAATTGAAGTTGGATCACATTTATATGTTAACTTCAATGAAACTTCGCATTTACACGGAGAAACAATCATCGTTTCTTCAATTGTAGTTCTTTTAATAAGTATATTCTTATTTTTAGGAACAAGAGATTTAAAAAAAGTTCCTGGAAGTTTACAAAATGTAGTAGAAGTTATTTATGAACTGATTAAAAGCATAGCGGTTACACAACTTGGACCTTCTTATTATTCTCAATTTTTACCTTTTGTAGCTACAATTTTTCTGTTTGTATTAGGATCAAATTGGGCAGGTGCTTTAATTCCTTGGAAACTAATCGAAATTCCGGAAGGAGAATTAGCTGCTCCTACAAATGATATTAATACGACAGCATGTTTAGCCATTTTAACTTCAGTAACATATTTTGGTGCTGGATTTAAAATTAAAGGAATTGGGTATTTTGGGCGTTATATTAAACCAAGTGTTTTTTTATTACCTATTAATATTATCGAAGATTTTACAAAACCTCTTTCTTTAAACTTTCGTTTATTTGGAAATATTGTAGCAGATGAATTAACAGTTAGCGTATTATGTTCGTTAGTTCCTATCTTAATTCCTGTACCTATTATGGTATTAGGTTTATTTGCAAGTTCTATTCAAGCGTTAATCTTTTCAACTTTAGCTTCAGCCTATATTGGTGAAGTAATTGAATAAATAAATAAAAACGAAATGTGTTGATTCTTTGAAATAATTTTTCAAAAATTTTTCTATTATGGTAGATTCTCTTATCGCTGCTGCATCTGTTGTAGCTTCTGCTGTTGCTGTTGGTTTTGCTGGAATTGGTCCTGGTATTGGACAAGGAACAGCAGCTGGTCAAGCTGTTGAAGGGATTGCTCGTCAACCAGAAGCTGAAGGAAAAATCCGTGGAACTCTTTTATTATCTTTCGCTTTCATGGAAGCTTTAACAATTTATGGTTTAGTAGTTGCTCTTTCTTTACTTTTTGCAAATCCTTTTGTGGGATAAAAAAAGCTGGTTTGATTTAGTGTGATCATTAAATCAAACCCTTTTTTAAATTAAAAATTCAAAAGAAAAATAATTTTATGAACCTTTCTACAACTTTTTTTCTTAATGCAAGTGGTTTATTTGATTTTGATTTAACATTTCCAACAGAAGCTTTATTATTTTTAATTCTTGCCATTGTTATTACATTTGTTTTTTTAAATCCAATTTCTAAACAATTAGATGATCGTGCTGAATTCATAGATTTTAATTTACGAAAATCAACGATTTTATTAAACTTTGGTTATGAAAAATTATCTACTTGTGTTGGATTATTAACAGATGAAATAAATGAAATGAATCGTCAAATCCGATTAGTGAAAAGCTATACAAATTCAAAATTTGAAGATGAAATTGCTCTTGTACAAAAGGAAAATTTAACTCTTTTAAGCAATTTAAAAGGAGATCTTTCTATTAAATCAGCCTTTTTATTTTCTAATTTAATATCAGATCTAAGCTCATTAACAGATAAATTTTTCATTAAAAAATTTAAATCTGTATAATTTCTCATTATTTTTTTAATTTGTAAATAAAACATATCTCTCAGAATTATGGAATGGAATATCCTTTCGTTCTTTTTAAATAGTGAAGAACCATTTATAGAATTCAATACCAATATTTTAGAAACGAATCTTATAAATATATTTCTTTTGTTCGGTCTTTTATTTTATGCTAATAAAATTTCTTTTAGTGTTACATTAGCAAATCGACAACAAGAAATCGTTCAAACTATTGAGAACGCTCAAACAGATGTAATCAATGCATCTAATTATTATTATTTAGCGGAAAAAGGATTTACACAAAGTTTATTTTGGTTACAATCTTGGAAAATTTTATATCAAAAAGAGAAAACAGAGATTGTTACTCTAAAATATAATACAGTCAAATCTGGCTTAACAGATACTTTTTCAACAACAGAATCTTTAATTAAAAATTTTGAAAAAAAAGCTTTTGTTTCCTTACAACGTTATATTATTCTTATTACAGCAAGTAAAATTTTAAGAAAATTTTTCTTTTTATCTGAAAAAGAACAATCTAAACTTATTGAAGTGACTATTTCCAAATTAGGAGAATTAAAAGAATGAGTGTTAATACTAAAAGCGTTAAAACATATGCAAAGTCATTGTTTCAAAATTTAGCAAATTCAACCTCTTTATCTAAAACCGAAGATGCTTTTGCATTATCGAAATTAACTTCTTCAGAACCAAAAACATTTTCTCCCAATATTTTTATTATCGGAGAAGAATTATTATTACTTCGAGCTATTTTTGTTTCATCTGAAAAATTAAAAATTTTCTTCAAAAATCCTACATACTCAGAATCAAAAAAATTAGAGATTCTTTTTAGTATTTTTCCCGGATTAACAGTTACTACAAAATCTTTTCTAAAAGTATTAACAGAAAGAAGTCATTTAAGTTTAATTCCACAAATTAGTGATGAATATACAACGCTTCTTTTAAAATATAAACATTTAACCAAAGTAAAACTTATTATAGCAAGTCCTTTAGAAGTGAGTTATGGACCTTTACTTTTAAAAACTTTGAAAAAAATTACTCAATCAAATGAAGTTTTTTTATCTATCGCATATAATCCTAAACTATTAGGTGGAATTGTTTTAGAGTTTAATTCTGTTGCAATTGATGCCAGTATTTTAAAAGAATTTAGTCTTTTCTTTAACGAAATTTAAAAATTATTTTTTTTGAAAAATTAATATACATATACCAATTGCTAAAATTTTTGAAAAATATACAATATATATGAAAAATGTAAGCCAATTAACTAATTTTGTAGAAAATAAGTTAAATGAATATACTCAAACCACAACAAGAACTGCAGATGTTGGAATTGTTTTACAAGTAGGAGATGGAATTGCGCGTATTTATGGATTAGAAAACGTTGCATCCGGAGAACTTTTAGAATTTGACGATCAAACGATTGGAATTGCTTTAAACTTAGAAACAAGCAATGTTGGAGCTGTTTTAATGGGAACAGGTCGTAATATCAGACAAGGAAGTACTGTTCGTGCTACTGGAAAAATTGCTCAAGTTAATGTAGGAGATGATTTGTTAGGAAGAGTTGTAGATGCTTTAGTAACTCCAATTGATGGAAAAGGAACTATTTCTTCTTCTGAGACTCGTTTAATTGAATCTCCTGCTCCTGGAATTATTGCTCGAACTTCTGTTTGTGAACCGTTACAGACTGGTATTGTTTCTATCGATGCTATGATTCCTATTGGAAGAGGACAACGTGAATTAATTATTGGAGATCGTCAAACTGGAAAAACTTCAATTGCTCTTGATACAATTATTAATCAAAAAACAGAAAATGTTGTTTGCGTTTATGTTGCTATTGGACAAAAAGCTTCTACTGTAGCACAAGCTGTAACAGTTTTAGATGAAAAAGGTGCTTTAGGGTATACTTGTATTGTTGCTGCTAATGCGAGTGATCCTGCTACGTTACAATATTTAGCACCTTATACGGGAGCAAGTATTGCTGAATATTTTATGTATAAAGGTAGAAGTACTTTAGTAATTTATGATGATTTAACAAAACAAGCTCAAGCTTATCGTCAAATGTCTTTATTATTACGTCGACCTCCAGGTAGAGAAGCTTTCCCTGGTGATGTATTTTATTTACATTCTAGATTATTAGAACGTGCAGCTAAATTAAGTACTGCTTTAGGTGGTGGAAGTATGACTGCTTTACCTATTATTGAAACAGAAGCTGGAGATGTTTCAGCTTATATTCCAACAAATGTTATTTCTATTACTGATGGTCAAATCTTTTTATCAAATGATTTATTTAATTCTGGTATTAAACCAGCTATTGATGTAGGAATTTCTGTATCTCGTGTTGGATCAGCTGCTCAAATCAAAGGAATGAAACAAGTTGCTGGAAAGTTAAAACTAGAACTTGCTCAATTTGCAGAGCTTGAAGCCTTTTCTCAATTTGCTTCGGATTTAGATAAAGCTACTTTAGCTCAATTAGCTCGTGGTCAAAGATTAAGAGAATTATTAAAACAACCTCAAAATTCTCCTAAATCAGTAGAAGAACAAATTGGACTTATTTATGCTGGTACAAATGGTTATTTAGATGAATTACCAGTCTCATCTGTTAGTTCATTTGTAAGTAGTCTACAAGAATATATCATGGTAAAAGATTTAAGTTTTTTTAACGAAGTTAAAAATACAAAAAAACTTACACCTGAAGCAGAAACAATTTTAAAAGGATTTATTACAAAAATTAATAAAGAATTATTAAGTACTTAAAAAATTTTTCCTTAGTAATTTACTAAGGAAAAATTTTTTTCATCTTTAAATTTTAAAAAATTCCTTGATATCCATCTTTTTCAAGAATTTCTACTAATTCCATATTTCCTGTTTTAATAATGTTTCCTTCAATCATAATATGAACATGAGTTGGTTTTAAATAATTTAAAATTCTAGGATAATGAGTAATTACAATTAATGAAGAATTTTTAGATATATTTTTATTTATTTCTTCACAAATAATTTTAATAGCGTCTACATCCAATCCTGAATCTATTTCATCTAAAATAATTAGTTTTGGATCTAATAATAACATTTGTAATATTTCATTTCGTTTTTTTTCTCCACCTGAAAATCCTTCATTTAAATTACGATTTAAAAACTCACTCTTTATTTTTAATTTTTTTAATAAAACTTCAGTTAATTTCATAAATTCAAGTGGATCTAATTCAGATTCTTTTAAATATTTACGCTTTTCATTATAAGCAATTCTTAAAAAATCATAATTTGTAACTCCTGGAATTTCAATAGGATATTGAAATGCTAAAAAAAGACCTTCATGAGATCTTTCTTCAGGAGACATTTCTAATAAATTTTTAGTACAAAAAACTATAGAACCATTATTAATTTTATAAGAGGGATGCCCAGCTAAAACTTTAGATAATGTACTTTTTCCAGATCCATTTGGACCCATAATTACATGAATTTCATTTTCTTTAACTTCTAAATTTAATTTTTTAAGAATTGTTTTATTTTCGATAGAAGCTTCTAAATCTTTTAATGTTAAAAGTATATTATTCATTTTTTATCCTACTGTTCCTTCTAATTTTAATGATAATAATTTATCTGCTTCTGTAGCAAATTCCATTGGTAACATATTTACAACATCTTTACAAAAACCATTAATTAGGAGACTAATAGCTTGTTCTACGCTAATTCCTCTTTGTGTTAAATAAAATAATTGTTCTTCACTTACTTTAGATATTTTAGCTTCATGTTCAACAATCGAACTTGAATTCCAAATATCTAAATACGGATAAGTACATGCTAAAGATGATGAACCTAATAAAAACGAATCACATTGAGAAAAATTTCTTGAACAATGTGCATTTGAACCAATTTTAACTAATCCACGATATGAATTTTTTGAAAACCCACAAGAAATTCCTTTTGAAATAATTTTACTTGTTGTTTTTTCACCAAGATGAATCATTTTTGTTCCAGTATCTGCTTGTTGATAATTATTAGTTAAAGCGATAGAATAAAATTCTCCTGATGATTCTTTTCCTATTAAAGTACAACTTGGATATTTCCAAGTAATAGCAGATCCTGTTTCGACTTGAGTCCAAGAAATGGTTGCTTTTTTACCTATACAAACTCCTCTTTTGGTTACAAAATTATAAATTCCACCTATTCCTTCTTCATCTCCACTATACCAATTTTGAACAGTTGAATATTTAATATTAGCATTTTCAAAAGCAATTAATTCAACAATTGCTGCATGTAATTGATTTTCACTATATTTTGGAGCAGTACAACCTTCTAAATAATTAACTTGACTATTTTTTTCAGCAATAATTAATGTACGTTCAAATTGACCAGAATCTTTATCATTAATTCTAAAATAAGTTGATAATTCTAAAGGACAAGTTACATTCTTTGGAATATAACAAAATGATCCATCTGTAAAAATAGCTGAATTTAAAGCTCCAAAAAAATTATCTATTGGAGAAACTACTGTTCCTAAAAATTTTTTTACTAATTCAGGATAAAATTGAATTGCATCTGAAATAGAGCAAAAAATAACTCCAGATTTTGCTAATTTTTCTTTATAAGTAGTACCAATTGATACACTGTCGAAAACGGCATCAATAGCTACGTTTGATAATTTTTTTTGTTCTTCTAATGAGATTCCAAGTTTTTCAAAAGTTTTGATGATTTCTGGATCTACTTCATTTAAAGAATTTAATTTTTTCTTTTGTTTTGGAATAGAATAGTAGGTAATTTCTTGAAAATCAATGGGTTTTATATTTAAATTTGCCCAATCAGGGCATTTCATAGTTAACCATTTTTGATAAGATTTTATACGAAAACTTTTTAAGAAATCAGGTTCATTTTTTTTTTCAGAAAGTAATTCAACAATTTGTTCATTTAATCCTTTAGGAAAGATTTCTTTCTCAATTGTCGTAGTAAAGCCATATTTATAGGGTTGGTTAATGACTTGATTAATTTCAAAATTCATTTGTTTTTTCGGATCATTCGTTTGGTTTTGCGGATCAGTCATAAAATTTTAATTTTTAAAAAATATAATTTTTCTATAATATATTATATATTTGATAAACTATTTACTATAGAATTTTTATCATTTTGATTTTTAAAACCAAAAATGATAAAAAAAAGATACCTATAATATCTGAGAGTAGTATATATTTAAAAACTGTTTTTAAAACTTTTATTCTTAATTTATGAAAAATTTAATTCAAACTATTTCTCGTAGACTTTTTTCTTTCTTAGCTCTATTAGTACTTAGTTCACCTTCTTGGGCTATTGAACTCGATGAAGCTGTTCGCACTGTTCCATTAAACTCAACGAAAACTGTGGTTTTAACTCCAGAACAAGTAAAACGTGGAAAACGTCTTTTTAATAATACTTGTGGTACATGTCATACAGGTGGGATTACAAAAACTAATCCAAATGTTGGATTAGATGCAGAAGCTTTAAGTTTAGCCACACCTTCTAGAAATACTATTGAAGGATTGGTTGATTATATGAAAAATCCAACAACTTTTGATGGATTAGAATCAATTGCTGAAATTCATCCAAGTATTAAAAGTGCTGATATTTTTCCAAAAATGCGTAGTTTAACAGAAGATGATTTATACGCAATTGCTGGTCATATTGTTCTTCAACCAAAAATAGTTTCAGAAAAATGGGGTGGTGGAAAAATATACTATTAAATAATTAATAGTATATTTTCTAAAATATTGTTTTTAATAGATAAAATTCGTTTACATCGTTTTTTAATAATTTACCTAAAAAAATTTGAATATGTTATCTCAATCAGAAACAAATGGTTTAATAGCCTACTTTTTAATATTATTTGGTGATTTAATAGGATATCTTTATTTACTTTTAAAAGTTTATCGAGTTTTATGTTTTACAAAAATTACTTTTGATCAATTACCTGTTTTAAATCCTTATAAATGGCCTCTTTCTTTAATTCGAGTTACAACTAAACCATATTTTAAATTTTGGTCCATTATATTACCAAATTTAAAATTTGGAAAATCTTCTTTTGATGTATCTTCAATTTTAGGACTAGAAATGTTATCTTCTTTAATCAATGTTTCTTTTCATTTTAGAGCATTTATCTTAGCTGAAGCAGAAAGAGTTATTATTTCTTAAAAAAATTAGTACAATAATAAAATATTAATTAAAATTAGTTTAAAACAGTTAATAAAAAAATTATGTTAAAAATACGATTAAAAAGAACAGGAAGAAAAAATCGCCCATTTTATAAAATTGTTTTAATGGAAAACTTATCAAAACGCGATGGAAAAAGTATAATGGAATTAGGATTTTATGATCCGTTAACGAAAATAATTAATTTTGATAAAACAACTTTACATCAATATATTAATAATGGTGCTTATCCAACAAATACTGTGCGTCATTTAATTTATAAAATGTTAAATCAAAATGAAATGATTTAAAATATTTTTCAGTTCTTTAACTTAATAAAAAGAACTGAAATCTATTTTATTCACTCGTAATAACAGTTGAAACTAAAGTTAAAGAATTCCAAAGAATCGAACGAACTGATTTTGTAGAATCGACTAATCCGGTTTTAAATGTATGGACAATTTTTTGATCAAGTAAATTATATCCATAAGGATAGCCTAAAAAAGATATTTGTTGAAAAATTTGATTTCTAGAAGTATTTGTATTATTGAATAATTCATCAAAGGGTCTTAAAAGAGCATCCATTACTATTTGTGTTGAATAAATTTCCTCTCCGATTAAATTTAAATAACTCCAATGTTTTAATTCTTCACGTAAATATAAATAAGAAATTCCTCCTCCAGGAACAATTCCTTCTTCTAAAGAAGATTTTATTGTATTAATCGCATTTTCAATTTTTTGACGTTCTTCTTCAATTTGATATTGATTAGAAATACCAATTTTAATTTTAGCTATATTTCCCGATAATCTTGCAATACGTGTTTTAAATATATTTTTTTCATATTCTGTCTCGCTTGTTAAAAGCTCCCTGTTTAACTCATTAATTCTACGTTTTGCTATTAACTTTGAAAATTTAGAAACTATAAAAGTACTTTTTTCTTTTTTAATAATTACTTTTTCAGCTTGACCAAGATCTTCTATAGTGATATTTTCAATACTATTTTTTAGATTAGAAATAAAATAATTTGCATGAGTTAAAATGGATAAATCTTCTAAAATTCCCGTTTTAATAAATTTAATGGAACTATATTTAATAACAGCTACCTTAAATTTTTTTTGAATATTATTTAAAACTAAAGTTGAAATCACATCTTTATTAATTTCTTCTGCTATGATAATTAAAGGTCTATTATTGGATTTTATAAAATCAATAATTGGACGAATTTGATTAATCGAATTTAAAGCTGTGCTGGCTATTAATATATAAGGATTTTCATAAACAACTTCAAAATTTTTTAAATCATTAATAAAATAAGAAGAAGCAAAACCACGATCTAATTCAATTCCTTGAACAATTTCAATTTCATTCATAGGTGAAATATTTTCTTCTACTACAATTAAACCATCTCTTCCAATATTGGAAATTGATTTGAACAATAAATTAATTAATGGAGTATTTAATTTTTTGCCTAAAGCTGTTTTTAAAACTCCTATTAATTGATCCATTCCTGAAATAGGAACAGAGATTTCTAAAACTTTTTCCATTAAAAAATAAGAAATTCGTTTTAAACCATTACTAATTAAAATTGGATTATAACCATTTACTAAAAAACGTAAAGAGCTTTTTAATAACTGGCACGCAATTAATAAAGTAGTTGTTGAACCATCGCCAGAAATTTGATGCGTTTTTATGGAAGCTTGTTCTAATAATTTTAAAATAACGTTACTTGAGCTTTTTGAAAACTCTAGAGCTTTTATAATTAACGAACCACTTGTAAGAAATTTTAATTCTTTCTTTTGATTCGAAATTAATCCATTTTTTCCAGTTGGTCCTAAAGTTATTTTTATACAATCGTCAATATCTTCAATTGTTTTTAAATTTTCATTTAAATCTTTAAATAATGAAAAATTTTTTCTCATAATATTCTTTTTTAACAAAAATAGTTTATAATCAAAGTATACCAAAAATTTTGTTATTTTTAACCAATCATTATATATATACAGTTATATAGGGCTTGTAGCTCAGGGGCTAGAGCACGTGGCTACGAACTACGGTGTCGGGGGTTCGATTCCCTCCTTGCTCAATTTGTAAGTTTTATTTCTCTTTTTGATATAATAATAATATCCTAAAGTATCTAATAATCATCTTATGGGATGTCGCCAAGTGGTAAGGCAATGGACTTTGACTCCATCATTCGTAGGTTCGAATCCTCCCATCCCAGTCTTTTATTATTGTACTATAATAGTTTATATGAATGCTTATATTGAATTTATAGATGACAAACCTGAAAGTTCTTTGCCAATAATTAAATTAACTAAATCCAAAAATGGTAAAACAGGAACCGCGACTTTTATTTTTATTTATCCCTCAATTTTTGAGATAAATTGTCTTTCTTTTCTTCATATTGATGGTATGAATTTAAAATGGAAAGATAATACTTTAAAACGAAGTAGTTCTATTCGAACAAATGATGTAAATATCATATTTAAAGAAGGAAAACCCTTTTTAGTAAAAGCTATTTTTATTTTAAAAAATTCATACGAATGGTTTCAGTTTTTAAATTTTATGACTTGTTATTCAAAAGAAACCGGTTTATACTTTTTTGAAAGTCATTCCAGGAATAAAGTAGACATATAAAGTAAGATCCTAAAAACTATTATTAAGAAAATAAAAATTAAAAAACATATATGGAATATTCACTAAAAGTACTTAATGAGATCAATAAATTAAATTCTATGACAATTAAAGAAGTCGTAAATGAATTAAATTTATTAGGTTTTGAAGTAGATCATATATTTTGGGAAAAAGAAGTTAACAATATTCATATCGAAAATGTTCGTTTAATGATAAAAATACCAGCTAATCGAGAAGATTTATTTAGTGAAAAATTTTTTTTGAAAGATATGGCAAATATTTTTGAATTTAAAGTTTACACTCCTTCAAAATTGTATAAACAAAAATATTCTTCTATTTTTTTAAGACAAAATAAATCTGAAAATAATTTGATAATGATGAATTTACCTGTAGATCTGAAAGACATCTTGATGTTTCAGATTCAAATTAAAAATTTAGATCCTTCATTTTCACCTTTTTGGATTCAAACTAAATTAAAAAATGCTGGAGTCAAAGTAACCAATTCGGTAGAAGATGTTTTGCTTTTAATTCATTTAGAATTTGGACATAAATTCGAAATTAAAGATTTAGAAAAAAACCCAAGTATTTCGAAATCATTTGTAAATATTCCATATGCTGAAAAACAAGATGTTCTGAAATATGTTACAGGATTAGAAAAGGAAAAACTTGATTTTACACAAAACGTAAAAACTTTATATGGTATCTTTTATGATATTGATATGAATCGACATAAATTAATTGCTTCACGGGACGTATCAACTTCTTTGCGTAAATGTTTTTATGAAAATTATTTCGAAGCTTTAAAAAGAATTTTAAGTATCTTGCTTTTAGGATATAAGGTAGAAATTACTCCAATTTCTTATTTAAAATGTGACAAAAAAATTCTTCCGGATGATAAATTGATTGAAGTTCAAATGAAAAATATAAAAAATTTTTTAAATATTAATCATACGGAGTTAGATTTAAATGTTTTCGAACGTGCAAGCATTCACTTAATTTGTAAAAATGAAACTAGTCTTTTTTTTAAAATAAGTCCTAATCGACGTGATTTAACAAGAGAAATTGATTTAATAGAAGAATATGCTCGATTTTTTGGATATGAAAATTTTACTGAAATTTATCCAATACCTGTTTCAAAATATACTTTGAAAAAAATAAAAATTATTCCTTTTCTGAAAAATTTTATGTCAAATTATGGATATTCTGAAATCGTATCAAAATCTGCTTATGCTTGGGATAAAAGAAAAGATTCTTCTATTATTATCCAAAATCCTGTTAGTGAAGATTTTTATGTCTTGCAAAGTGAATTGGTATCCAATTTAGTACTTCAATTTGAAACTGCTTATAAATTAACAGGAAAAATATTAAATTTATATGAAATAGGCCGTGTTTTTCATCAGTCCAAAAAAGGTTTAAACGAAACGGATAAACTCGCTGGTATTTTTCAATTAAAAGGAAATATTTTGAAGGATCAAGAGGAATTAGAATGGTTAGAAGCAAAAGGATATTTAGAAAATATTTTAAATCTTTTTAATTATCCAAAAAAAGATATAATATTTGAAAATTGGGATAATAAAATTTATCCAGAATATTTTAAAGATTTTCATAAAAAACGTTCTTGTGAGATTAAAGTAAATAGTAAGATAATTGGAATATTTGGACAATTAAATCCTAAAAAAGAAAAAAATATAGGGACTAAAAATTCTACTTATCTTTTTGAATGTGATTTATCATATTTTGAAACATGGCAAATAGAGACACAAGTTAAACCATATAAAGAATATTCAAAATATCCTTTAATTATCAAAGATTTTTCTATGTTTATAACAAAAGATGTATCTTTCTTAGATTTGAAACAAGATGTGAAAAGAATATCTACATTGGTAAAAGAGATAGAAATTTTTGATCTTTATACAGCTTATTTTGAGGATCATAAACAACAAAATTCCATAACTATTGGAATGCGTATTGAATTTCAATCAATGACGAAAAGTTTACTTAATCAAGAAATTGAAAAAGAAGTAAAAAAAATTGAAGAAGTATTAGTTTCTAAATATAATGTAACTTTTAAATAAAAAAGGTATTAGATTCCATTCAAAACAAATAAAATCAAAGAGAAATAATAAAAAACTTTCGATTCTAATTTTTAAAAAAGATAACTAAGAAAAAAAATGACTTTAATAGAAATGAATTTTAAAGAAAATTATTCATATATTTCAGATGATGATGAATATGATGATTTCGAAATGGACGAAGAAGAAAAAGGTCCTGCTCTTGAAATTTATGGTACTGATTTAACAATTTTAGCAAAACAAGGTCAATTGGAAGAATGTTTTGGTCGTGAAAGAGAGTTATTAGAATTAATGGAAATATTAGTTCGCAGACAAAAAAATAATCCTGTTTTAGTCGGAGATGCAGGAGTAGGAAAAACAGCGATTATTGAATTATTTGCTACAAAAATTGTTAATAATCTAGTTCCTTTTGTTTTGGAAGGAAGAACATTAATCAGTTTAGATTTAGCTAGAATTGTTGCAGGTTCACGTTATAGAGGTGAATTTGAACTTCGTTTTCAACGTGTTTTAGATGAAGTGTTAGCTCAACCTCATATTATTATTTTTATTGACGAAATTCATAATATTGGTGGAACAGGTTCAGCAGAGGGATCTTTAGATGCCGCTAATATTTTAAAACCGGTTTTATCGAGAAGTGGATTTCAATGTATTGGAGCTACCACAACAAAAGAATATCAAAAAATTGAAAAAGATGCGGCTTTAAATCGTCGTTTTCAACCAATAAGAGTAAAAGAACCTTCGGTTGAAGATACTATTTCTATTTTATATGGTTTAAGACCTGGCCTAGAAGCATTTCATAATGTAGAAATTTTACCTGGTGCTTTACGTTTAGCGGCGGAGCTTTCAGCTCGATATATTTATGATCGTTTTTTACCTGATAAAGCAATTGATTTAGTAGATCGTGCAGCTGCTAAAGAAGTTATTCGTTTAACAAATGTTACAGAGGGTTCTGTCATTTCAGCCTTAGTAAATGCTAGTTTAAATAATATTGGATCATTAAGAATTGAAGCTTTTAGAAGAGGAGATATTGCTTCAGAATATATTTTTCAAGAAATTGAAAATGCGTATCGAAATTTTCTACTTCGATGGATTGAAAGTCCTCTAATTATTCCAGAAGAACCGCTTGAATTTTTATCCCCTATTTCTCAAGGTTTATTTGATAAAATGCGTATTTCGATTTTAAAACGTGTTGATGAACTATTGTTTTCTTCAAATAAACCCAGAGCTATGATACAAAAAGTTCAAGTCATTCAAGATTTATCGCAAGCAAAAAACTTAGAAGTTTATAAAGAACTAAGTTTCACTATAAATCAAGGATATAGAGCTCCAATTACTATTTATAGAGTAGGTTTATTTATATATTCAGAATGGTTGGAAGCAGAAAGATCTCATTTATTAGTTCCAAAAATTAAGGGATTCTATTTTAACCATTTAAAAAAGGTAATTTATAAAGCAGGAATGCTTGAGCATGTTAACAAAATAAGAAAAAAACTTAAGAATGATCCCTTCTCTTATTCTCGTGAAAAAGATTTTTATCCAGGAGATATTGAATATTTTGAAGAAAGTTTTGAAATTTTAAGTGAATTAGAAGAAAAACGTATTTTAGTATTCAAAGAGTTTTTAGTTGATTTAAAACCAATGCTTCGTAAAGGTATTATTGAAAGTTTAAAATATACTTCTGAAGTTGAATTAACAGATAAAGAATTATCGACTATTTATAATTTATTAGGCTATTTTTCAACAGAAACAGGTCGTGAATTTCTTTCAAATATGGAAGATCCAGAATTAATTCGTAAAGCGAGAAGAATTGGAGATTTTAGTGGTTTGAAAAAACGTATTACTCAAAGAGAAATTCGTCAGTTATTATCTGATATTACTGGAATTCCAATTCAATCAATTTCAAATGTTGAATCACAAAAATTAATTAATTTAGAAACTACTTTACATAAACGGGTAATAGGTCAAGACGAAGCTATTTCAGCTATTGCAAAAGCAATTCGAAGATCTCGTCTAGGAATTCAAAATCCAAACCGTCCAATTGCAAGTTTTTTATTTTGTGGACCAACAGGAGTAGGAAAAACAGAAGTTACAAAAGCTCTTGCTGTGAGTATGTTTGGATCAGAAGATGATATGATTCGATTTGATATGTCCGAATTTATGGAAAAATTTACAGTCTCTCGTTTAATTGGATCTCCTCCAGGTTATGTAGGATATGATGAAGGGGGTCAATTAACAGATTCTGTTCGTAGAAAACCTTATTCTGTAGTATTATTTGATGAAGTTGAAAAAGCTCATCCTGATATTTTGAATGTATTATTACAAATCTTAGAAGATGGACGCTTAACAGATAGTCAAAAACGTTTAGTTCCATTTGAAAATACAGTTATTATTATGACTTCAAATGCAGCTGCTGACGAAATTCAGCAGATTATTAAAAATAATCGAGTTAATTCAACAGAAATTATCAAAGAAACGGATTCCTCTCTTTCTTTAACTTATCAAGATGAATATTCAGGTGCAATTGAATTTTTACAATCTTCAATTACAGAAAATTTCTTCGTGGATATTAAAAAAGAATTACAAGTTGAATTTGAAAAATCTTTCCGTGCTTTAAATCAATACGCGTTATTAGAAAAAAACCTAAATAAAAAGAAAACATCAACAGATATAAATACAGATTCGCAAAAACAGGTTTCTACGGATTTAAAAACAGCTGTTTTAGAAAGATTAAGTACGATGTTTTTACCAGAATTTTTAAATCGTTTAGATGATATTATTATTTTTCAACCGTTAAAACCAGAAGAATTAAGAAAAATTTGTGATATTATGATTAAAGATGTAGCTGAGCGTATCAAGTTAAAGCAACTGAATTTAATTGTAGATGAAAACGTTAAAAATAAATTAACTCGTGAAGGTTATAATCCTTCTTTCGGAGCTCGTCCATTAAGACGTTTAATAACTAAATATATTGAGGATCTTATTTCTGAAAATATTTTAAAAAATCCTAATTTAAGAAGAGCAAGAACGATTCAAATTAAATTAAATGATAACGATCAAGTAATAATTAAAGAAGAAGAAATTTTTGTTTAATTTTTCATTGACATAGAACAGATTATAGAATTATAATCTGTTCTAATGATAAATATGATTTCGCCGTGATAGCTCAGTTGGTAGAGCAGTGGATTGAAGCTCCTCGTGTCGCCAGTTCAACTCTGGCTCTCGGCATTATTCTTAGCAAATAAAACATAAAATTTGTTTTTTTTTTTTTTTTT
>Ga0208106_1000052_pt1 | contig 47795 bp, 33 predicted proteins | sample CryBogCBE25Jul08_FD_184577 | JGI IMG/M metagenome (GOLD analysis project Ga0208106, IMG submission 184577) | Freshwater microbial communities from Crystal Bog, Wisconsin, USA - CBE25Jul08 (SPAdes) | ecosystem: Environmental > Aquatic > Freshwater > Lake | place: Crystal Bog, Wisconsin, USA...
AAGTAGGCATTGACAGCCAATTCCAAGCTATTTTTTTAAAAGTTTGCGTATCAATTCAAATATATTTTATCATCAAAATCAACAAAACTCAAAAAACATTTTATCGCAAAAAGCTGCAATATGAAAAAGCATGGTATCTGAATTAGTACCAAAACAAAGTATATGAAATGAGCCTAATTAACTTTTATACACAAAAAAAGTTCTCAGCGAATTACATGTAACCAAAATAAAATACAAACACATGAAAAAGGATTTTCGTTTTCTCTTCGTACTGCTTCTTCTTGCTTTTCAAACAATAGTTTCTGCTAATACAATTATTATAAAGGGTACCGTAAAAGATAGTAGTAATCATTATTTAGCTAACAGACTAGTTAAAATTTATAGTACTGATAGTATCAATGGTGGATGCACTATTTCACAAAATGTTTTAACCAATCCCAACGGTTTTTATATCGACACATTAAAGTGTAACGGAGATATAAAAAAGCTTTATGTAATAGTAGAAAATTGCAATGGCAAAAACATTACTAATAATCCAGCTTTAACTACTACAGGTATTGTGGAATCAAATTTTATTATTTGTTCAAACCCAAATATTCCACTTCCTATACCAGGATGTAAAGCTGTCATTGCCTATGCATTAAATGATAGCATTGCGCAATTCAACAGCAAAGAATCTTATGCGGGTTCCGTTCCAGGAACCTTGCCAGACAGCATTATCAGCAGGACCTGGGACTTTGGTGACAGTAGTGCTATTCTTTCTGGAAATAGAATTGACCCAAGTCATATTTATAAATATCCTGGCCAACATATTGTAACGCTTACCATTAAAACTAAGAGTGGGTGTGAAAGTAGTTATCAACTAATTTTTGAAATTAAACGAACAGTAATTCCAACAAATTGTAAAGCTTTTTTTACAACTACGGTTAAAGATTCTATCGCACAATTTAATAGTAAAGGATCTTTGGCAAGTATTTCAACCAGTAATGCAAAGGATAGCATTATAAGTCGTACCTGGTATTTTATGAATACTTATCCAACAATATCCACGCTAACTGGAAATAAAATCGATCCAACTTTTACGTATAATAACCCGGGAACTTACCAAGTATATTTGGTAATCAAAACAAAACTTGGTTGTGAAAGTAAATTCACAGAATCAGTAACAATAAAAGCCGCACCAATTCCTACTACATGTAAAGCTCATTTTACAAAAACAATTTCCGATGGAATTGTAAAATTCAATAGTTCAGATGCATTAGCTGCTGGAGCAAAAGATAGCATTATAAGTAGATATTGGATATTCGGCGAAACAACAAATATCTCAGGAATTTTGCAGGGTAATGTCATCGATCCTTCTCATACCTATACCAAACCTGGTAAATATATTGTACTGCTTTATATTAAAACAAAAGCAGGCTGTGAAAGCAAATTTGCAGACACCATTACGATTTCAAATGTGGTTTGTAAAGCAATTGCATCATTTTCTATGGAAAAAATCGGGTTAAAAAAAGTGATTTTCAATAGCGATTCAAGTTTTGTCTTAAAAGGCGATAGCATTATTCAGCGGATTTGGAAATTTGGAGATAATACTTATTTAGAAGGTAACATCATTAAATTGGTAAGAGAATTTCCAACTCAGGGAATATATACTACCTGTTTACAAATAAAAACCCGAAATGGTTGTATGGCAGATACCTGTAAAGAGGTAGTCATTCAGGATACGGCAAATATTCGCCCAATTTCAGTTGATTTTATAAAGATTTTGGCTATCAATCCTAACCCTGTGATTACTGATATGAGGGCCACCATTTATAGCAGCACCAATGATATTGAATGTGAAATTGATGTATATGATATTTATGGGGCTTTGAAGAGTAGTATAAAAAAGCTGTTAGCTAAAGGAAATAATATTTTGGAAGTTCAAACAGCCAACTTATACCATGGTCCGTATTTCCTAAGAGTAATATCTAAATCAGGAAAAGACGCCAAGATTTTCTATAAGCTTTAAGAAAAAAAAGAAATAATAGATTTTAACGCTAAATACTACTTGGTTTTAACCTATTTTTGCGGCAAATTTTAAGCAATCCATGGCAGTTTTAGTAAATAAACAGTCTAAAATCATCGTTCAAGGTTTTACCGGCACAGAAGGTACATTCCATGCAACTCAGATGATCGAATACGGTACCAATGTGGTAGGTGGTGTAACACCTGGAAAAGGTGGAACCCTACATTTGGATAAGCCAGTTTTCAATACCGTTTCTGATGCGGTTAAAGCAACAGGAGCAAATGTTAGTATCATCTTTGTGCCACCTGCATTTGCTGCAGATGCCATAAAAGAAAGTGCTGAAGCAGGAATAGCGCTTGTGGTTTGTATCACAGAAGGCATTCCAGTTCAAGACATGATACATGTAAAGAGCTATTTGCAAACTACAAATACCCGCCTAATCGGGCCAAACTGTCCAGGAGTGATTACAGCTGATGCAGCTAAAGTGGGAATCATGCCAGGCTTTATCTTTAAAGCTGGAAGAATTGGTATCGTATCGAAAAGTGGAACACTTACCTACGAAGCAGCTGACCAGGTAGTAAAAGCAGGTTTAGGTATTAGTACTGCAATCGGAATTGGTGGTGATCCTATCATAGGTACACCAACTAAAGAGGCTGTTGAATTATTAATGAACGATCCTGAAACTGATGGTATTATTATGATTGGCGAAATCGGCGGTAGTATGGAAGCTGAAGCAGCAAGATGGATCAAAGAAAATAAAACAAAACCAGTAGTAGGTTTCATAGCTGGTCAAACTGCCCCTCCAGGCCGCAGAATGGGTCATGCGGGTGCAATTGTTGGTGGAGCTGATGATACTGCAGCTGCGAAAATGAAGATTATGGCTGAATGTGGCATCGAAGTTGTTGCAAGTCCGGCAGATATCGGCAAAACGATGGCTGCTGCAATTGCCGCTTTGAAAAAATAAGGAATAAAAAATTAATATAGTCCCGGTCAGATATCTGATCGGGATTTTTGTTTATTGGATTTGCTTGAAAAGGTTTTGTTAATAGGTAAATTCGTTTATGTATTGGAAGCGAACTTGCATCTAATCAAAAATAGGCTTAATTATTAGTCATATGAATCTAAAAAGATGGGGCTTCATAATTACACTATCGTTGGCAGGTAAAATTGTAAAGTCTCAAGATTTGGATACATCATTTTCCAAGCAATGGATTGCAATAGATAGCTTAATAGGCATTAGCCATCTGCCAAAATCTGCACTTGACAAGGTGAATCAAGTTTATCAATTATCAACAGATCGTTCAAATAAAGTACAACAAATTAAAGCTTTGCTTTATCGAATTGCGATTGAGAATAAAATATCAGAAACTAATATCAATCAAAACATAAAAACGCTTCGGCTAGGACTGAATAAATCAAAAGACCCAAGTAGCAGGGCTTTGTTACATGTTTTGATTGCAAAACAATATCTAGAATATTTCAATGATCATCGATGGCAGTTATATGAGCGGATGAAAATAAACAGTCAAACTTCAAAAGATATCCTAAGCTGGTCGGCAGATGATTATTTAAAAAATATTGAAGCAGAATACAATGCTGCTTTAGCAGAAAAAGAATGGCTCAAAAAAACAAAACTAAATCCCTACTCTTCAATTATATGGAAAGGAAATGCTGAAAAAATTAGGCCTACTTTATATGATGTTATCGCACAAGATGCATTAGATTATTTTAAAACAGGGCAAGAATCAAGAACCAAGCCTATTAATGACTATAGGATACAACAAGAAGAATCTCTAGGCACCTATTCACAATTCGCTACTTTAAAACTCATCGGCAACGACAGCAATGCACATTTATTCAGAGCGCTCCAAATATTTCAAGAGCTCACATTATTTCATCTTAAAGACGTAAATAAAGAGGCATTGATTCATATAGATATAGATAGAATCAACTGGGTTTACCAACAAGCTCAATTAGAAAATAAAATCCAATTAAAAGAAAAAGCTTTAAGTGCTATTACAAAAATAATCGAAAACCAAGCTGTAGCATTTGCCTGGTTGCAACTTGCAAAAGATAAATGCAGCTTAGCAGCAACTTACCAACCATTTCAAGATAGTCTTCAAAGATGGCAATACCTTGCTGCACTTAAATTAATTGATGAGGGATCAAAAATAATTCAGAATGATAACACAGTAAAAAACGAATTAGAAAATCTAAGACTAAGTATATTAAGTAAAAAATTAAGCATACGAACCGAGTTAATTGATATTCCCAACAAACCCTTTAGAGCATTAGTTGAGTATAAAAATGTAGATACTCTTTATTATAGAATTCTAGCATTACCAATTGAATACGCGAAACCAAATGATCTGGGTGAGTTTTCAATAAAAAAATTATGCAATAAAGAATCATTACAACAAAATAAACAATGGTTACCCGTTACTCATGATTTTCAAATCCATCAGGTTGAAATAAAACTCGGTCCATTACCTCCAGGTGAGTATCTGCTATTGGCTTCTACTGGTAAAAATTTTAATGATACATCAGATAATATCAACTATCAACCTTTTCAGGTTTCTAATATCAGTCTTATTCAAAACAAAACAGATTTTTTTGTACTGAACAGAGAAACGGGAAAACCCATTCCGAAATCCACCATAACAATTCTTAGCAAATCATCCAATTTCCAAAGCAAGGAATGGGAAAATGAAGGCTTAAAAATTACCGACGAAAATGGCTATGTGAAAATAGAAGAGCCAAATAGGAATAGAAACTATTCATTTATAATTGAGAGTGGGAACGAAAAATTAAGAGTACTTGGATATAACTTATTCGAATCTGAAGACAACACTAAAACCCTATCCGATTCAATTAATTTTGAAAAAACTAATCGCAGAACTTTCTTCTTCACAGATAGATCCATTTATCGACCAGGTCAAATAGTATATTTTAAAGCTATCAATTCTACTATTGATTTTAATAATCAAAAAAGCAAACTACTAGCTTATAAAAGTTCAACAGTTTATTTTAGGGATGTAAATTATACAATCATTGATTCATTAAAGTTTACAAGTAATGAATATGGATCTTATCAAGGAAAATTTAAAATACCAGAAAAAGTACTAACAGGCAATTTCTCACTAACGCTAAAAAATGGAGAAATCGGTATGGCGAATTTTTCAGCAGAAGCCTTCAAACGCCCTACCTTTTTAATTCAGTTTCAAAATATTGATCAGCCTTATAAATTAAATGATAGCATAGAGGTAAAAGGAATTGTCAAATCATTTGCCGGAAACTTTATAACAGAGGCAAAGCTTACTTATCAAATCATAAGAAGTGCCAGGGTATTATATCCTTATCCACGATCTATTCAATATAAATATGATCAACAAAAAGAAATTACGCAAGGCACTATTCAAACGGATAATAATGGAGTGTTTAAAATAAAATTCAAAGCTATTCCCGACTTATCAAAAGATTCAGTCTCCAAACCTGTTTTTGATTTTTTAATAAATGCTACTGCAACTGATGCTTCAGGAGAAACCAGAACAGCAATTAAACAGATAAGCTGTGCCTATCAATCACTAATCTTACAGATAAATCATCCAGACATATTAAATGCCCAAAAAGATTTCAAAATTGGAATTGGTACCACTAATTTAAATTCTGAAAATGTGCATTCAAGAATTGATTTAAAAATTACAGAACTTATCAGTCCTGAAAGATTGTACAAAGAACGCTACTGGCCAAGACCCGATCAATTTGTTATTAGCAAAGAGGATTTTGAAAAAGACTTCCCATATGACATCTATGATAATGAAAATGAGATCAGCAATTTCACATTTTTAAAAACAATTTTAACAGCTTCTTTTGATACCAAGAAAAACAAGGAATGGAAAATTGAAGCTGGAAAATTAAAGGAAGGATATTATCAAATTGAAGCATTCGCAATAGATAGCCTTGGAAATTGGGAAGTAACCAAAAGTTATTTACAGGTATTTGATCCAACAAATAATACAGTTACCACAGGAAAAATTAATATATTTTATACTAATAATCTACCCATGGAGCCAGGGGAGAAAGATACTGTCTATTCAGGAACTGCTGCTGCAGATATTTATATTATTCGCCGCATTAAAAAAGATAAAGACAATGGCAGTTACCAATTTATTAATAGAAAAAAAGGGATTGACTCATATATTTATTCTGCATCTGAAAAAGATAGGGGTGGTATATTTTTTGAAGAATTATTTGTTTTTCAAAATAGAATATTTATTAATCACTTCACGAAAAGAATTCCCTTCACAAATAAAGAATTACAAATTAATTATCAAAGCTTTCGGGATAAAACTGAACCTGGATCTGCAGAAAAGTGGACAGTAAAAATTACCGGTAAAAAAGGGGAAAAAGTAGCCTCAGAACTATTGACATCAATGTATGATGCCTCACTGGATGAGTTTAAAATGCAAGAGTGGAATATGCCTAATTGGCAGAACGAAAAAAACGAATCACATTTTTGGAAATTCAATTTTGGCTCGGAAATTTCATCTCAAAATAGTATCAATCATTTCTTGTGGGAATCAGATATTGCTTTTGACTTTGATAGAATTCCAAGTTCTTTTAATGACTTATGGGAAATAAGTTATAAAAACCATGTTTTAAGAAAAGAAGGACCTTTCAAATATAACAAAGATGGGGGCCAGCAAAATATTCCATTCCCATTTGAAATAAATGATGGCTTGCGATTTCGTACAACGAATTTGCTTGCAGCACCAATTGTTGTTAAAAGCGATCAGTATTATGCAAATGGTAACTTCCCTATAAAAAATGAAATAAAAAAGGACATTATTGAAACTATTATTCGAAATGATTTTAATGAAACTGCTTTCTTTTTTCCCCAGTTAACCACGGATAGTACAGGCATTTTTCAATTCAATTTTACAATGCCCGATGCAGTAACTAAATGGAAATGGATGAGTTTTGCTCACACTAAAGATATGTCTACAGGAATGCAAACTGCAGTAATTCAAACACAGAAAACTTTGATGGTACAATCCAATACACCTCGTTTTTTACGCGAAGGAGATAAGATGGAATTTAGCACCAGACTTTCGAATTTGAGTGACAAGGAATTAACTGGTCAAATTACTCTTGAATTAATAGATGCCACTACCAACACATCAGTGGATGGTTGGTTTCAGAATATTTTTCCAACCCAATATTTCACAGTTGGAGCAAAACAAACAGAAGCAATTAAGTTTCCAATACAAATTCCCTTCAATTATAATAAACCATTGATTTGGCGGGTAGTTGCAAAATCTGGCAACTATAGTGATGGAGAAGAAAATTTGCTGGCTGTATTAAATAATCGTGCTTTAATAACAGAAAGCCTTCCAATATTAGTGCAGGGCGATACCACTCAGCAATTTCATTTCGATAAATTATTGCATCAAAATAGCGGAAGTTTAAGCAATGAATCATTAACTGTAGAATTTAGCTGCAATCCGATCTGGTATGCAGTTCAGGCACTTCCTTATTTAAAAGAGGGAATGGACGATTGTGCTGAAGCAACCTTTAATAAAATATATGCAAACAGTATTGCAGCATACCTCGTAAATAAAAATCCGATTATTAAAACCTGGTTCGAAAAAATCAAAAAAGATACTGCATCCTTAATATCGAATCTTCAAAAGAACCAACAACTAAAACAAGTTTTGTTAGAAGAAACGCCTTGGGTATTGGCAGCAAAAACTGAAGGGGAAAGAAAAAAGAATTTATCAGAATTATTCGACTTATTAAAATTGGCCGAATCCAATCAATCATCCATTGAGAAATTACAAGAGTTGCAATTGCCGAATGGATCATTTAGCTGGTTCAAAGGGGGTTATGCAGATTCATATATCACCTCTTATATTTTAACTGGAATTGGAAGACTAAAAAGATTGGGGGCTATTACACCGGATATGGCTATTCGCTTCAAACCCATGATCGTTAAAGCAATCCAGTTTACTGATGATTATATAAATAATGAGTATCAATTTGCATTCAGTCATGGTATTGATCCAAATAAAAAATATATAAATGAAAGCCAAATTAAATGGCTCTACATGCGAAGTTTTTATGGAGATATTGCAATGAATTCAACAACAGCTTCTGATTTTTATTTTAAACAAAGCAAATTGTATTGGAATCAATTTTCGGTTTATTATAAATCGTTAATCGGACTGATTCAATTAAGAAATAAAGAAGAAAAGTTTGTCGGCAAAACTATACTTCCATCCCTATTTGAAAATGCGGTAGTTGATAAACAAAAGGGCATATATTGGAAACAAACAGCCGGGGACTGGTATAACGCTTCAATTGAAACCGCCTCGATGGTAATTGAATTAGTGTCCGAATACAATCAACAGAACAATTCAACGGAGAGGACAAAAGCAATCGATGCAATTAAAACCTGGTTGATTTTAAATAAACAAACCAATAACTGGAAAACCAGTATTAAAACTGCGAATGCCTGTTATGCATTATTACTCAATGGCACGGATTGGCTACAACAAGTGAAAACTGTTCAGATAGCATTAGGAAATATGGTAATTAATAGCAGTAATGAAAAAACAGAGCTTGGAACTGGTTATTTCGAAAAAAGAATTGACGGATCAAAAGTTGAATCCGAAATGGGTGAAATTAAAATAACCACAAATACAGTAAATAGTAACAACCAAAAAAACAATCAACCTGCATGGGGTGTTGTTTACTGGCAGTACTTTGAAGATCTTGATAAAATCACAGAAGCTGCATCTCCATTGAATATTCAAAAACAATTAATGATCGAAAAAGTTACAGATAAGGGAAAAGAATTGGTAGTAGTTGATTTGAATAACCCATTAAAAGTGGGCGACAAAGTGGTTGTTCGTTTGGTTATTAAAACAAATCGTGAAATGGAATATCTGCATTTAAAAGATCTGCGTGCAGCTGGGATGGAACCAGTAAATATTTTGAGTGGTTACAAATGGCAGCATGGAATGGGTTATTATGAAAACACCACAGATATAAGTAGTAACTTTTTTATTAATCATTTGAAGAAGGGAACATATGTTTTTGAATATCCTGTTTACATCACACATACAGGAAATTTTTCAGTGGGAATAGCAAATATTCAGTGTATATATGCTCCTGAATTTAATAGTCATTCAGAGGGAATTAGAATTACTGTAGAAGATTAAAGATTATATTCAATATTCAAATCCCTCAATTTGATAGATAAATCAACTATTCAGCTATTACGAATTCCGTTTAGCTTTTTTCTAATGCCGGTTTACTGGTTTGCATTAAGCATAACTGATCATATAAATTGCACAAGAGCCATTTTAGTTTTCGTTTTATTGCATTTATTTCTTTATCCATCGAGCAATGGATATAATAGTTATAATGATCGGGATACAGAAAGCATCGGCGGAGTTGCCAAACCCTTGGAGCCAACAAAACAATTGTATTTTCTTACACTGATCTTGGATATAATTGGCTTTATCCTTTCCTTTTTAATAAGTCCAATTTTTGCAACCTGCTTTCTATTTTTTATTATCAGTTCAAGATTGTATAGTTGGAGGGGCATACGTTTAAAGAAATATCCGATTCTGGGTTATTTGTTGGTCATTATTAATCAAGGATCTTTAGTATTTTTTGCAATTGCACATGGGGTTAGTAGTAATCTTACCATGGAGGTTCCTTTATTACTTATTATTGCAGCAGGCTTATTAATTGGAGGGTTCTACCCCATCACACAAATCTACCAGCACATTCAAGATCGAAAAGATGGCGTTAAAACAATTTCAATATTATTGGGAAAAAGAGGCACTTTTCTATTCTGTGCGATCCTTTATTTGCTTGCATTTTTTTGCCTTTTCTGGCATTTTCGAATACAAGACGAGCTGACTAATTTTTGGATTATTCAACTTTTTTTCATTCCAGTGGTTCTATATTTTGCTAATTGGACGTTGAAAGTCTGGAAGTATCCAGATCAGGCTAATTTCAAAAATACAATGCGTATGATTTGGTTAGCAAGTACTTGCACGAATCTGGCATTTTTCACCTTATTAATATTGAACCATTTTGGCTGATATCGTATCTATAGCAACAGCATCTCCCCCATTTGCACACAAACAAGTGGACATTCTGCAATACATGCAGAAAGCCTATCAATTAGAAGCTGATAAAAAAAGAAAACTGGCTTTTCTTTACCACCATAGTGGCATTGAAACAAGACATTCTGCCATCCCAGATTATGGAGACACAAATGCTAACTGGAATTTTTTACCAAAGAACAACCAAGACGCATTCCCTTCAATTGAGCATCGAATGGAATTGTATAAAAAAAATGCATCCGTATTATCTATTGAGGCTATTAAGAAATGTATTGAATCACATATCAATAGCGATCAAATTACACATTTGATAACGATAAGTTGTACAGGAATGAGCGCCCCAGGATTAGATTTAGAGATCATGGAAGCGATGCAACTATCCCCTTCTCTATTTAGAACTTCCATTAATTTTATGGGATGTTATGCTGCCATACATGGATTGAAAATGGCAAAATTTATTTGTGACAGTGAACCAGATGCACAGGTTATTTTAGTAGCAACAGAATTATGTACGATACATTTTCAAAAAGAGTATACACTTGAAAATGCATCGAGTAGTCTTTTATTTGCTGATGGATCTGCCGCTGTTTTGGTAAGCAATAATAGTACTTGCTCAAAGGCGCTACAGATAGAAAGTTTTCACTCTCAAGTTGCATTTCAGGGAAAAACTGATATGGCATGGGAAATTAGTAGTAAAGGTTTTTTAATGACTTTAAGTAGCTATATCCCACAAATCATCAAAGAAGATATTGAAGTACTTATATCAGCAGCTCTGGCGAAAAAAGATTTAGTTGTAGCTGATATACCTTATTGGTGTATTCATCCTGGGGGTAAAAAAATAGTTGATGTGATAGAACAAAAATTATCGTTATCAGCATCTCATACAAAATTTGCAAGAAAAATATTAGCAGAAAATGGAAACATGTCCTCTCCTACGATTCTTTTTGTTTTAAAAGAAATCATGGACAGTGCAATTGAATCAGGCGAGAATGTATTTGGTATTGCATTTGGACCAGGATTAACTATGGAAACCTTCCTTTGCAAAAAGAAATAAATTAATTTGAAATGAATTTTAAAACCAGATCATATCAAAAAGAGTTGCTCGACTTTGAAGGAATTCCATTTGCGGATATTGCTCAAACCATGAGGGAGCTGAATACCATTAATACATTATTGGGTGGCCATGCCATTACTTTAGAAGGGTTTAAAAAATTGGCCAAAGACAAAAAAGAAATTACAGTCTGTGAAATAGGTTGTGGCGGTGGAGACAATTTAGTGGCCATTGTTAACTATTGTAAAGCAAATGAAATTAAGATTCATTGTATTGGTATCGATTATAATAATGCATGTATAGTTTTTGCTAAACAAAATGAATACTTGAAAGCAAATACCGATTTCATCTGTAGCGATTATTCTAAAGTTTATTTTGAAAACAAACCAGATATTATTTTCTCTAGTCTATTTTGTCACCATTTTACAGATGAAGCATTAGTTTTTCAACTAAAATGGATGACAGAAAATACTGAGAAAGGTTTTTTTATTAATGACTTACAAAGACATTGGCTGGCATATTATTTAATAAAAATATTGACTAATCTTTTTTCAAATTCCTATTTAGTTAAAAACGATGCCTGTCTAAGTGTTGCACGTGGTTTTATTAAATCAGATTGGAAAAATATTTTCTCAAAATCTGGTATTGAAAATTATAAAATTAGTTGGAAATGGGCTTTTCGTTATTTGATAGTAAAAGAACAGGGACTTTAAATGACTGAAGAATTTGATATCGCAATTATTGGTGGAGGCCTCGCAGGATTGAGCCTATCAATTCAATGTGCCAATGCTGGATACAATACAATATTATTCGAAAAAGAAACTTACCCATTTCATAAAGTTTGTGGCGAATATATTAGCAATGAATCTCTTCCATTCTTAGAAAAAATAGGTGTGCCAATTTCAACCTGGGGACTTCCAATCATTAATGAATTAAAAATATCCTCCCAAAATGGAAGGTCTTATCAATTTTCACTTCCTCTTGGAGGCTTTGGAATTAGCCGTTATAAACTAGATGAATATTTATATCGCATTGCAAAAGATAAAGGGGTCACATTTTTTACCGGAATCAAAGTACATGACCTGGCATTCAAAATAAATGGATTCGAAATCAAAACAGATAATGGCATTTATTATAGCAGGATAGCTGCGGGTAGTTTTGGCAAAAAGAGTAATCTGGATATTCATTTATCTCGTCCTTTTGCAAAAGCGAAACCCAATGCTTTAAATAATTTTATTGGCGTTAAATACCATATTCGATACCCACATCCCAGAAATCAAATTGCTTTACACAACTTTGATAACGGCTATTGTGGTATTGAAGAAATTGAAAATGGAGATTGTTGTTTGTGCTATTTAACTACAGCAGAAAACTTAAGGAAATCAGGGAATACCATTCCTGAAATGGAAGAGCAGATTTTATGGAAAAATCCTTTTTTAAAAGATATTTTTAACAATGCAGAATTTATTTATAAAAAGCCGCTGACAATTTCACAGATAAGCTTTCAAAAGAAATCACAAATAGAAGAACATATGTTATGTGTTGGAGATGCAGCTGGCATGATCACACCTTTATGTGGTAACGGAATGAGCATGGCTTTGCATGGTAGCAAAATTGCTTTTCAAAATATTGATTATTATTTCAAGAACGGACAAAACCGCTCTGTCTTAGAATCGAACTACGAGCTGCAATGGAAAAAACAGTTTGCAAAAAGGATTTTTGCTGGCAGAACAATTCAACGTCTTTTTGGCAAGGATTATTTGACAAATCATTTTTTACAATTCATGCAATATTTTCCAAGTCTATCCAGAAAATTAATCAACACTACACACGGTAAGCCATTCTAATTCTTCAGATTCAGATTTATTGTCGAATTTCGTAAACATGCAGTTTGATTATATTATTGTAGGGCAAGGACTCTGCGGCACATTCCTGAGCTGGAATTTAATGAAAGCAGGAAAGAGGGTATTGGTAATAGATGAAAACCAAGCTTCCACATCTTCAAAAGTGGCAAGTGGTGTGATTAATCCTGTAACTGGAAGAAGAATCTTACGTACCTGGGAGATTGAAAAATTATTACCTTTTGCATGGAATACATATACTGATTTCGGTAAAGAATTAGGTACCGAATTGGTTCGCAAATGTAATATTCTCAACTTCCATTCAACCCCACAAATGGAACTTGCTTTTCGTGAGCGTATGCCAAAAGAAACAGAATACTTAAGGTTACCAGAAGATCAAGAAGCTTGGAGAACGAATTTTAATTTCCCTTTCAGTATTGGTGAAATTGATCCTTGTTTATTAATTGAGTTGCATGGCATGCTGAACGGATGGAGGAAAAAATTAGATGATGCAAATGCATTAATAAATGAACGTTTTGATTGGACAGCTTGCGAAATAGAAACAGATCTGGTACGATATCAAAATCATACCGCTCAAAAAATAATTTTCTGCGATGGTGCAGAAGGAATAGACAATCGCTATTTTAATTTATTACCCTATTCAAGAAATAAAGGAGAGGCCATTATTGCAGATATTCCGGCGCTTCCCAGAAATCATATTTATAAACAAGGCATTAGTTTGGTACCCTGGCATAATAATTTATGGTGGATTGGCTCAACACATGAATGGAATTTTACAGATCTAATGCCAACTGCAGAATTTAGAAGAAATACACAAACCCAATTATACCATTGGTTAAAACTTCCTTTCGAAATAGTAGATCATATTGCATCAGAGCGTCCCACAAATATGGAAAGAAGACCTTTTGCAGGCCTTCACCCCATTCACCAATCTGTGGGTTTATTCAATGGGATGGGCACTAAGGGCTGTTCGCTTGCCCCTTATTTTGGTAAACAATTTGCCGATTTTCTAACAAATCAAACTCCCATGGAACCATTAGTGGATATTGCTCGCTTCAACAATATTTTAAGTAGATAATTCATAACAAAAAATTAATTTAGCGCCAACTTCCAATCTTAAATACACTCCATGGGCAAAATGGCAACCGAAACTTTGAACAAAAACATAGCACAAGAACATCCTGTTTTGAATGTCATAGAACCTAAGCCAAACGAAGCTTTATATAATATCCCGCTTCATTATCGAAAGATGGAAAACTTACATATTGTTTTCTGGCTGTTTAAAGATGTTGCCTGGTGTATGGTTTGGAGACCGTTGGGAATTATGATGATCTTCCCTACCCTAATCGTTTCTATTATTATCGCGTGGAGAACCCGACAATTTGTTTCTGAACTATGCCATAACCTTGCTATTACAGTATGGATTACTGCAAACTCTTACTGGATGCTAAGCGAGTTTTTTGGTTTCGATACGCATATTCTTTTTGGTAGCTATACCATGAAACATCTTGCTATTATTCCATTTAGTGTTGGCTTATTGATTTTAGGATATTATTATCTGTATTGGAAGCCTCGTCACAAAGACGAACTTGAAACAATGTAGCAAATTTCGACCTTTTTTTAGCTATTTTACCACTCTTCCTACATACTTTACCATTGGTATGAATGCCAGTCCCGCTAGACCTGTATCCCCTTTGAAGCAGACCCTGCAACGATATATCTTTACTGTATCAAAGAAAACGGAGCTAGTCTCCCAAACACATGAACCACTTATTGGAATTTCTTTTCGGACGTTGCAGACAGCGTGAAAACCCACCAGAAATTCATCGGCTATAAATCAGCCTAAAATCCCTCAAAAAATAATTATCTAACAGCAATAACCAGCAATAAGCAGGTTAACTTTAGCATCATTCTATATTTTGATGGTGGCCAAAAACTGGCCCGAGTATCAACCAAATTGAAAATTTACACTTATGTATACCATGAAACCGATCGTATTAGCGATTTTAGGAGGCGCAGCCTTATTATATTTAATTTCTTGTCAAGACCCTCAGCCAAATGAAGATGTAACTAACGCAGTAAAGAAATCTGGAGCTATTGAAAGTTCTGTAAAAGTAGAACACTTAGATAGCTTACACGATATTCTTGTAACTACCCACGTAGTATGGGCACATGATAGTATCCTAAAAAATATTGTCTATCGTGATACCTTACCAAGTTTGGGCATACATAATACTTATGCAGAAAATCAGGATGGCGATACAAAAGCTGTTTCAATAAAAAAAGATTATGAAATTTATATCACAGTTAAGTAAGTAACAATGAAGAAATCAAAATATATACAACTTGTATTAATTACCGCTGCTTTAGCCAGTTGTAATCAGGCAAAGAAACCCGATTGGGATGATAATGCCAAAATGCATATCCGCAGTGATTCAACTGCACCTTATACAAATGTGTATCATCACGGGGGTATTGGTACTGCCCTACTTTGGTATTATGCATTCAGACCTTATGGAAACTATAATAATGGCTATTATCAGCGTGCAGGTTATTATTCCAGCGCCATCCATCCTAGTTCAAATATTGGGAGTAATGGTTTTAAAGCGGCAGTAAGTAGAGGCGGATTTGGCAGAAGCGGATTTAGTGTTTCTTCATAAAAAATTAATTAGTAATTAGATCATGCAAAGAAATCAGATAATAGCCAGAAATAATTGGCAAAACGAAGTTGAAAAATTAGGCTTTGGTTTTCATAGCACCAATGTTCCCTATTGGGACGAATCGGTTTATTACAGTTTCGAGATGCCAGAAATATTGGCCATCGAAAAAGCCACCAATGAATTGTGGAATTTATGTTTGGGTGCGGTGCAACATGTGATGGACAATAATTTGTATAGTCAATTTAAGATCCCAGAATGTGCGATTCCGATGATTGAAAAAAGTTGGACCGAAGACCATCCCGCTATTTATGGTCGTTTTGATCTTTGCTATAAAGATGGACAAATTAAATTATTAGAATTTAATGCCGATACACCAACTAGTTTATATGAAGCAGGAATTGTGCAGTGGTTTTGGTTACAAGATTTCGACAAAAACAAAGACCAGTTCAATAGTGTTCATGAAAAACTAATCAACTATTGGAAGTATTTAAAAAATTATTTGAATCCCGGTACTTTACATTTTACTTGTTTGAAAGAAACTTTGGAAGATCTAACAAATACAGAGTACTTGCGTGATTGTGCCATTCAAGCTGGTATTGAAACCAAATTGGTATTTATTGATGATATAGGCTGGGATAATGATGGAAAACAATTTTTGGATCTGGAGGATGAACCTATTAAAAATATTTTCAAACTCTATCCTTGGGAATGGCTTTTAGCAGAATCTTTTGGACAGAATATTCCTCACGATTCCAATAGAGCTTTATGGATTGAGCCAGCATGGAAAATGATTTTATCCAATAAAGCTATTCTTCCAATTTTATGGGAATTGTATCCTGATTGCCCTTATTTATTACCCGCATATTTTGAACAAGGAACACTTACTAATTATGTTAAGAAACCTTTCTTATCAAGAGAAGGTGCAAATATTGATTTAGTGATGAAGCATATTTCTTTAGCTAAGTCTGATGGACAATATGGCAATGAAGGATTTATTTTTCAAGAGCTGTTTACACTTCCTAATTATGCAGATCATTATCCTGTCATTGGATCATGGGTAATTGGACAGGAAGCAGCAGGCATAGGCATTAGAGAGGCCGACAGTTTAATTACAGATAATAAAAGCAGATTTGTTCCACACTTAATTCAATAGAAAATATTTAAGACCATTTTACCCTACTTGCCAGAACAGTTATACTAAAACCAAGTATGGCAATTATTGTAAATGACCATCTTAAATTGGAGTATTCTGCAATGGTGCCGATTAAAGGTGGCCCCATTAAAAATCCTATAAAGCCAATAGAAGAAATCGCAGCAAGTGCTGTTCCAGGCGACATAGTTTTTGATTTTCCGGCGGCACTATACACTAATGGCACAACCGATGAAACACCTAATCCAACGAACATAAAACCAATTCCAGCAGTAATGATATATGGAAAAATAACAGCAATTAATAATCCACTAGTGATACAAATTCCGCTTGCGATCAATACTTTTTGAATCCCAACTTTTTGTGTAATTCTATCACTCACAAATCTGCCGCTAGCCATCATTCCCATAAATAATAAATATCCAAGCGTAACAAAATGTACCGGAGCATGTACAATTTTTTGAAAGTAAACACCACTCCAGTCGAACATGGTTCCTTCGCAAACCATGCTGCCAAAAGCAATCAATCCATAAATCAAAATAAACCGATCTGGTTTATTAAAGAAAGAAGTATGTGCTGCTGTTTTTTGATCTCTGATCGTATAACGCGAAAAATAAATTGCTAAACTAGCTGCTAAAAAAAAGATAATCGAAAAATGTAGGAATGGATTCAAACCGAAGGCAATGATTAAGGTTCCAAGAGCCGCACCGCTAAAACCTGCTAAGCTCCAGATGCCATGAAAAGAAGCCATAATAGTTTTTCCATACATTTCTTCTACTGCTATAGCTTGTGTATTCACAGATATATTCGAATAGTTTCCAAAAGTTCCAAAGCTGAAAAGTGCCAGTGCTAATTGCCATGGCTCTTGCACAAGACCAATCATTAATAAAGTAGTAGGATAAAAAAGGGCAGATGCAATCAACACACGTCTGCTTCCCAGCTTATTAATTACCCATCCAGTAAAGGGCAAACTTAACATGGTACCGATGGGCATAGCAAACAATATGAGACCTAATTTTCCATCACTCAAAGCTAAATGTCTCTTAATATCTGGGATGCGACTAGCCCAGCTTGCGAAACTAAGGCCTGCAATAAAAAAGAAAACCGCAATGGCTATCCGATAGGTTTTAGGACTGATTGTACTCGAATTCATTCAATTAAAGGTAGTACAAGGAAGGGAAGTCGCCCAATTCGGTTATATTTGCGACCCGAAACTTTAGCAGTGTTTCGTAAAATTAAACATTTCAAATTCAAATTAGTTTATATGTATCGTTCGCACACTTGTGGTGAATTAAGAATCAGTGATGTTGGCAAGAAAGTAACTTTGGCGGGTTGGGTTCAAACCGTTCGAAAATTTGGTGCCATCACATTTGTAGATCTACGCGATCGTTATGGCATTACCCAATTGTTAATGGGTGAAGATTTGAATGCAGTGTTAGATGCAAATCCTTTAGGCAGAGAATTTGTATTGCAGGCTGAAGGCATTGTTGCAGAAAGAAGTAATAAAAATAGCCATATTGCAACTGGTGAAGTAGAAATTTCTATCAGTAGTTTTAAGATTTTGAATAAATCTGCAGTACCACCATTTACCATTCAGGATGATACGGATGGTGGAGAAGATCTACGCATGAAATATCGTTATTTGGATTTGCGTAGAAATGCAGTGAAAAAAAATATGGAACTCCGCTATGCGGTAAGTAGATCAGCAAGAAATTATTTGCATGAAAATAATTTCATGGATATTGAAACGCCTTTCTTGATTAAATCTACACCAGAAGGTGCCAGAGATTTTGTAGTGCCTTCCAGAATGAATACAGGACAGTTTTATGCATTACCTCAATCGCCTCAAACATTCAAACAATTGTTGATGGTAAGCGGTTACGATCGTTACTATCAAATTGTAAAATGCTTTAGAGATGAAGATCTGCGCGCTGATCGTCAGCCGGAATTTACGCAGATTGATTGCGAAATGTGCTTCGTAGAACAAGAAGATATATTGAATATGTTTGAAGGTTTGGTGAAACGTATTTTCAAAGACGTAAAAAATATCGATTATACAGAACTAGTGGAACGCATGAGCTGGGAAGATGCCATGTGGCAGTTTGGAAATGACAAACCAGATATTCGTTTCGGCATGAAGATTGCGAATTTGAAATCTGCTTTTTTGAAAGGTGGGAAAATCAGTGCTGTTGGTGAATTTATTAATGGGGCTGGTTTTGGTGTATTTGATAATGCAGAAACCGTTCTTGCTATTGCTGCTCCAGGTTGTAGTGAATACACTCGTAAACAAACAGACGAATTAACTGAGTGGGTGAAGCGTCCACAAATCGGCATGAACGGTTTGATCTATATTAAATGCAATGTTGATGGTACTTATAAGAGTAGCATAGACAAATTTTACACTGAAGAAAAATTAAAATCCATTGCTGATGCAGCAGGTGCAGTAGCTGGTGATTTGGTTTTAATTCTTGCAGGTAGAGAAGAAAGAACTCGGAAAGCTACTAGCGAATTACGTTTAGAAATGGGCAAACGTTTGGGTTTTAGAAAAGAAGATGAATTTAAAATGCTTTGGGTATTAGATTTCCCGTTGTTCGAATATGCAGAAGAAGACAATCGCTGGGTTGCGCGTCACCATCCGTTTACTTCTCCTAAACCAGAAGAAATTGAAATCATGATTAACAATAATCCATTGATCGAAAACGCAGATAAATATTTAGAGCATCCTTATTCTAATATTAAAGCCAATGCTTATGATTTGGTTTTGAACGGAAATGAAATTGGTGGTGGTTCTATCCGAATTTATCAAAGGGCTTTACAAGAAAAAATGTTTGCAGCTTTGGGGATGACCGAAGAAGAAGCCAACCATAAATTTGGATTTTTATTGGGTGCTTTTGAATATGGTGCCCCGCCACATGGAGGATTAGCTTTTGGATTTGACCGCCTTTGTGCTATCTTGGGTGGAAGTGAAAGCATCCGCGACTTTATTGCCTTCCCTAAAAACAATAGCGGACGTGATGTAATGCTTGATGCACCAGGGCCAATTGATGAAAAACAATTTTCTGAATTACAGATTAAATTAGATATTAAATAAAATAATAATACTAACTTTTTTAAAGGGAAATCTCAGTAATTTGGGTTTCCCTTTATTTTTTTTATAGTATTTACATCTTTTTTATAGATATTTTCTAATAATAGCGAAATAAAATAAAATTATTCTTAATTTACATAAGTTGTTTGTGGGCCAAGCGGGTCAACAATTAACTTTTTTTGTAACTGACCATACAACTATTTCTTATGACGGGAGAGTTCCTTTTTAATCAATACCCTATTGCTTCCCATATATGGGATGAGATGAAAGGCGCAGAGGGTATCAGAAATCAGTATCATAGCATATACGAGGCCTGTCAAAAATTGAACCTTGACGAATTTTTACAAAAACATCAGTTGGCTGCCGAACTGTTTATGAGCCAGGGTATTACTTTTACAGTATATAGTGAGAATGAAGGCATTGAAAGAATATTTCCTTTCGACATCATTCCAAGAATTATTACAGGTGCTGAATGGGACCATATAGAAAAAGGGATCAAACAACGGCTTACCGCTTTGAACCTTTTTTTAAAAGACATTTATAATGAACAACAAATTGTCAAAGACGGAATTATTCCTGCTGATTTAATCGCGTCATGCCCACATTTTACCAGAGAAGTTTTTGGCATTCAGGTACCCTTTGATATTTATGTTCATATCGCTGGCATTGATTTGATAAGAGGGGATGACGGAACTTTTTATATTTTAGAAGATAATTTGAGAACGCCATCAGGTGTTTCTTATATGCTTGAAAATAGAGAAGTTACTAAACGGATCTTTCCAAATTTATTGGGAGATAGTAATGTAAGGATGATTAACAACTATCCCCTGCTATTACATGACAATTTAATTTCCTTTGCACCCAGGCAAATTGCAAACCCAACAGTTGTTTTATTAACGCCGGGCATTTATAATTCTGCTTATTTCGAACATACTTTTCTGGCACGTCAGATGGGTGTACAATTAGTAGAAGGCCGAGACCTTTTGGTGAACGATCATAAGGTTTATATGAAAACAACAGCTGGCCTTCGTCAGGTTGATGTAATCTACCGAAGAATTGATGATGAGTTTTTAGACCCATTAGTATTTAGGTCCGATAGTGCATTAGGAGTTCCGGGTTTAATTAGTGCATATCGCAAGGGAAATGTAGCGATTATAAATGCTTTAGGAAATGGTGTAGCCGACGATAAAGCAGTCTACGCTTATGTTCCAGCTATGATTAAATATTATCTCAATGAAGAAATTATTCTTCCCAATATTCCTACTTATCATATGAACAATGTTGAAGAAAGGAATTTTGTTTTCGAAAATATGCATAAAATGGTGGTGAAAGAAACCAATCAGTCTGGAGGTTACGGCATGGTGATGGGAAATAGTGCTTCAGATGAAACTTTGAAAAAAGCTAAAGAAAATATCTTGGCAAATCCACGAAACTTTATAGCACAACCCATTATACAATTATCAACGGTACCTTGTTTAATTGATGGAAAACTACAGCCGCGACATGTAGACCTTAGACCATATGCGCTTTGTGGACCGAATGGTATGAGTATTGTTCCAGGGGGACTAACCAGAGTTGCATTGAGAGAAGGCTCACTGGTTGTTAACTCGTCGCAGGGCGGAGGTAGTAAAGACACTTGGGTAGTGGATTAATACAACCATGTTTTGAAATAAAATTGAAGAACCAGCACAAATTTTAGTACATGTTAAGTAGAATAGCAGATTCATTATATTGGTTACACCGTTATATGGAAAGAGCAGATGGAATGCTGCGCTTAATGCATACCAGTTATATTTTATCTTTCGATAAAGTACAGGCTAGCAGCATGTCTTGGGAACCCTCTCTTCGTATTTTTACTGTATTGCCTAAAGAAGAAATCGATCGGATAAAAAAGGACAATGCAGCTGCATTACATTATTTATTTCTGGAAACTAAGAATCAGAATTCATTAAAAGTAATCATCACAAAAGCACGTGAAAATGCAAGAGGTGTGCAAGATCAGATAACTAAGGAAGTATGGGAACAAGTAAACTTATTATATCATCAAATTAATAAGCCTGGATTAAAAGAAAAATTAGCCGGACCAGAAGCGATAAGAACTATTGATAGCTTTATAAAAAGCAGCGATCAATTTTGCGGCATTACGGATAGTACAATGCCTCGTGGCCAGGGTTGGAATTATATGAATTTGGGGAAATATACAGAGCGCTGTTTAATGACGACTGAATTTACCCATTTTTACTTCAATAAGTTGGATTTCGATTTAAAAGACGAACAGGACATTATTTTCTGGAGAAGCTTACTATTGTCGTTATCAGGCTATGAATTACACCTGAAAAATTATAGTAACCTCAAACATAATTACAATGTTTTACAGCAATTAGCTTTCGATAAGAACTTTCCGAGAGCAATTTATTATTCTTTAGACCGTGCTAATAGATATTTAACCGAAATTGCAGGTTCTAATCCAGTGGAGGGTAGCATTAAACTGCTCAGAACTTATGGAAGGCTATATAGTTCTGTAAAGTTTGCTGATATTGAATTAGTGGAAAGAGAAGGTTTAGAAAAATATTTGATTTATGTCCGAAATGAGTTAAAAGAATTCAGCCAAGATTTAGGCAGAATTTATTTCTCTTATTCTTAAACAAAACCAAGAATGTCTGTTTTTACAATACATCACATTACAAAATACGAATACGATAGGCCAGTAAAAGAAAGTGTAAATGAAATAAAAATATTTCCATTTGCGTCAGCAGAACAAGATGTTTTACAACATGATGTAATCATTACAGAACAGCCAGATATATTGATTTTTGATGATTATTGGGGGAATAAAACAGGTTGCTTTAACCTTCTTTCGCCGCATAAACATTTAGTCATAGAAAGCAAACTGAAAATTAGAAACTCGAAAGATCCCAATCCAACCTTTCCAATTGTTTCCTACACACAAGATTTAGATTCCTTTATTTTAAATGATTTAAAATTGTTGGAACTGGCAAGAAGTACTGAAACAAAATCAATCGAAACCATGCGCAATTATGTGGATGGTTTTTATCATTCTCAAAAACCAATTTCTCAAATTGTTAAAGATTGTTGCAGTTTTATATTTACAGAATTTACTTACATAAAAGGGATTACAAATATCGAAACAACAGTTGATGAAATTGTAGAGCAGAAAGCAGGAGTTTGTCAGGATTTTGCACATGTAATGCTTGAATTATTACGAATGATTGGAATTCCATCGAGATATGTGAGTGGTTATATTTGTCCAAATAAAAACGGAATGAGGGGCGAAGGAGCAACCCATGCTTGGGTAGAAGCTTTTATACCACATTATGGATGGTGCGGGATTGACCCTACCAATAATACCTGGGCTACTAATAACCATATCATCTTAGCGGTTGGACGAGATTTTAAAGATTGCACACCCGCCAAGGGAACATTCAAAGGCCCTGCGCGTCAATTTTTGTCTGTATATGTTTCAGTTGGTTACGAAGATGGCCAAGTATTTGAAGAAGTGACAGATGTTCAATTACAAAAACAAGCAGGTGCTGAAGTAACTGAATTAATAATCGATAACTTTGCTGAACACCAACAACAACAGTAGTTCGTTTGCTTATGAAACAATTGACCCTCTTCCGATTCCTTACTTATATTCTTTTACCCTTTGCTTCATTCTTTGCTTTCATTGACTTAATCATGCTATTGAGTGCATTAGGGAATCCAACTTTATTGTTCGCAGTGTTTTTAATTGCCGCTTTCTGTATTTATGTTTTTGCTTATATCATTTTCTTAAAAAGGCATATTGATCGTAATCAACATGCTAAATCATCCTTAAGGGATTGGATAAAAGTAAATGCTTATGCAAGTTTGTTTTTAGGATTTCAATTTCTAATTACAGCAGTTGGCATTTTTTATATGGGGGAACACGATTTAAGAAATGTAGTTGATAGGTTTCTGGAGACTCAACCGAATATGCCGGGAGAAATCAATATTACATTATTTGTTAAAGTGATGAAAGGTGCCGCCTATTTCTTATTTTTCTTCTCTTTTATTTTATTAGTCCATATTACAATGGGTTTAAGAATTTTAAAGCAATATGCCTTCCTCTTTGCCGAAGAAGTAATAGACTAAGATAAAATTTACATATCTGTTTCATCCATCCTTTTTAGTACTTTAGAATGGTGAATCCATCTACACCTTTAGCAGAAAGAATTCGTCCAAATACACTAGACGAATTGATCGGGCAAGAACACTTGACTGGTAAAGGATCCATTCTAAGAACTGCTATTGAAAATGGCCGTATACCTTCTTTGATCTTATGGGGACCTCCTGGCGTAGGGAAAACTACTATCGCCAATATCATAGCTCATACTATGCATGTGCCCTATTTTCAATTGAGCGCAATTAGCAGTGGCGTAAAGGATGTGAGAGAAGTCATCGAATCAGCAAAAGAACATATTGGTGCTATTTTATTTATCGATGAGATTCATCGATTTAATAAAGGCCAACAGGATGCCTTACTGGGAGCAGTTGAGAAAGGTATCATCACTCTTATTGGTGCAACTACTGAAAACCCTTCCTTCGAAGTTAATAGTGCCTTACTCAGTAGATGCCAGGTATATGTGTTGAAAGCTTTGACAGAAGAGGGATTGAAAAAATTATTGCACCATGCATTAGAAAAAGATCCATCACTTTTGAATATTAACCCATCACTCAAAGAAACAGAAGCACTCATCAGACTCTCAGGAGGAGATGCCAGAAAATTGTTGAACCTTTTAGAATTAGTTGTCAGCTCATTTCCCTCTAACAATATAACAAGAATTATCTCTGATGCTTTTGTAATGAAAGTTGCACAGAATAAAATTGCATTGTATGATAAGCAAGGCGAACAACATTATGATATCATTTCTGCTTTCATAAAAAGTATGCGAGGCAGTGATCCGAATGCTGCAGTATATTGGTTAGCAAGAATGATTGAAGGCGGGGAGGATGTAAAATTCATCGCAAGAAGAATGGTTATTTTTTCAAGTGAAGACATTGGCAATGCTAATCCCAATGCCTTATTGATGGCCACAACTACCTTTGATGCAGTAACAAAAATAGGATACCCGGAAAGTAGAATCATTCTTTCTCAATGTGCCACATATTTAGCTTCCTCACCAAAAAGCAATGCGGCTGTTGTAGCCATCATGGATGCTCAAAAAGCAGTTCAACAATTTGGCGATCAGCCAGTGCCCTTGCATATTCGAAACGCCCCTACTAAATTGATGCAGGATTTAGACTATGGAAAAAATTATCAATATTCACATATAGGAGAAGGCAATTTTATTACACAAGAATACTTACCTGCACCACTAATTGGTACTAAATTTTATAATCCGGGTAATAATTTAAGAGAAAATGAAATTCGTAAATTCTTAAAAGACAAATGGAAAGAAAAGTACCAATATTAATTCTATCACAACTAAAAATTCTATGAAAAAAATCACAGGCACTGTTATCGTCCTTATACTTACTTTAAACTTTATAAATGCTCAAACAACCATCAATAGAGATCCAGAGATTAACCAAATGGTGAAAGAAGTTTCTTCGGATTCTTTAAAAAGCTATATCTATCAGATGGTAAGTTATGGTACTAGAAATACCATGAGTGCTGCCACAGATCCTAACCGTGGCATTGGTGCCGCAAGAAATTGGGTACTTAATAAGTTTAATAGTTTTGCAAAATTATCAGGTGGTAGACTAATTGCTTTCATTGATACCACCACTTTAATGCCCGATAAAAAAAGAATTGATACTCCGACACTTTTAGGCAATGTGGTTGCTACCTTAAAAGGTACTGACCCAAATGATCATCGCATTTTTTTAATAAGTGGCCATTTAGATAATATGCGTGGAAGTCCAACTGATAGAATTGGTGACGCACCTGGTGCTAATGATGACGGAAGTGGCACAGCAGCTGTGATTGAATGCGCTAGAATCATGTCGAAACATAGTTTCCCTGCCACCATTATTTTTGTAGCTGTAAGTGGAGAAGAGCAAGGATTATTAGGAGCCAATTTTATGGCAACCAAAGCGAAAAAAGAAAATTGGAATATTGAAGCAGTTTTGAATAATGATATAATGGGTAGTAATAATAGTAGTGAAACAAATATTATTGATAATACACGTATTCGCGTTTTTAGTGAAGGTTTACCTGCTTATGAATTAGATAAAAATGCGAAACAAATAAGACAGTTTGGTTTAGAGAATGATGGTAAATCACGTCAATTAGCTCGATATGTAAAAGAAATTGGCGAACGCTATGTAGAAAATTTAGAAGTTGTAATGGTATATCGGAATGATCGGTTTTTAAGAGGTGGCGATCATACCCCTTATGTTGAAAATGGTTTTACTGCAGTGCGGATTTCTGAAATGAATGAAAACTATTACCACCAACATAAAGATGTAAAAATAGAAAATGGTATTCAGAACGGTGATCTTCCAGAATTTATGGACTTTGAATATCTCCGTAAAAATACCGCCATGAACTTATCAAATCTGGCGAACTTATCAAAAGCTGCCTCAATGCCAGAGGAAGTAAAAATCGAAGTGAAAAAATTATCCAATAATACTTACCTAAGTTGGAATGCACCAAAAACAGGTAACGTAAAAGGCTATTATATTCTCCAACGTGAAACTACCAATGCGTTTTGGCAGAAAAAGTATTTTACTACAGAGAAAGAATTTCTTTTACCCTTCTCAAAAGATAATTACTTCTTTGCTGTTCAATCTGTAAACGAAACTGGCAATGAAAGTTTACCAGTAGTTCCGGGAATAGTAGGAAGATAAATAAAACATAGAACTCAAAGTCAAAAATAAAAATAAGGCTAGAAGTATTAAGCTTCTAGCCTTTTAAATTTTAACTTATTGATTTTTTAATTTTGATTTTTCAACGGAACCAGGCGCTCTGCAATTTTTTCAGATTCTTCTGCTCCACGCATTCCGCCCTCATGGTATTCTGCGTCTTCATTTACGTCCCAAAGATCATACAGTTCTTTACCTGCGATAATATTTTTGGCAGCAAGCATTGCAGTCATCATACTATGATCCTGATTATTATATTTGTGCATACCGTTACGCCCTACCAAATACAGTCCAGGATAAGCTTTCAAGGCTTCACGAACATCTTCTACATTTTGTTTGTAGCTATGATCGTAAACTGGATAAGCCTTTGGCTGACGAACAACATAACCATCAACTACTGCAGATGCCTTAGTTAATCCAATCTGTTCAATTTCTTTTTTTCCTAAATTGATCAATGTTTCGTCGGAACTAGTCCATAATCCATCGCCTTCGAAGCAAAAGTATTCTAAACCATAACAAGCCATTTCTGGATCAGGCACCATATACGGACTCCAGGATTTAAAATTCTGAATTCTTCCAACTTTCACACTAGGATCGTGAATATAAATCCAGTTATCGCTAAATGCATCTTCGTCTTTGCATATCAATACAACAGTCACAAAATCGCGATAACCTAATTGTTGTGAGGATGCCAAAGGTTTTGCAGGAAATTTCGGAGCCACAGCTGGAATTAATTCTCTCATTGGTGCAGAAGAAAGTACATAATCAAAACCATCGAGGGTTCTTTCATCTGAGGTTTGTACAGTCCATTTTCCATCAGCTTGATTGATAGCTTTAACACCAGTATTCATTTCTACCTGCACTCCCATGGCAATACATTTCTGTGTGCATACTTCCCACATCATTCCAGGGCCTTTTTTAGGGTACCTAAAAGAGTCGATCAAAGTTTTGATTACTTTATCTTTATCACCCTTGGCAGCTTTTGGTTTGAATAAAGCATTCCAAATGGCGCTACTTAATGAAAGTCCTTTAATTCTTTGAGCAGCCCAATCTGCTGATATTTCATTACAAGGAATTCCCCATACTTTTTCGGTATAGGTTTTAAAAAATATATTAAAGAGTCTTTTACCAAATTGGTTGGTCACCCAATCTTCAAAATTGGTAGGATTTTTTACAGGGAATACTTTTGCACGCAAGTAACTCATCACACATAAAAAGCTTTCCCAAATACCCAATTTCATTAAAGCCTCAAAAGCTACTAAAGGATAAGAAAAGAATTTCTTATTATAAAAAATTCTAGAGGAACGTGGGCGTTCCAACATTTCATCACCTAAAATTTCTGTCCAAAAATCTTCTACTTCTTTTGATTTAGAAAAGAAACGATGGCCACCAATATCAAAACTGTAGCCTTTATAGGTTTCTGTCCTTGAAATTCCACCAACATATTGAGGGTCTTTTTCAAAAACCACAACCTGCTGATTTTCCTTGGCCAATAAATAGGCGGCAGTTAAACCAGCCGGACCAGCACCAATAATGGCAACTTTTTTCTGCATAGAATTGATTCAAGTAATTATAAAACTTGCTATTAAGGCTGCAAAGATGTAAAATAATGGTGGTTCTACCATTAGTTTTGCATCCTAATCACGTAATTTAAGGCCGAATAAACAGTTTATGAGCGAAAAAAGATACCAATGGGACTGCAAAACTTTTCAAGCACTTAGTGTAGATGAGCTTTATCGTGTATTACGACTACGTTCTGAAGTATTCGTAGTAGAACAAAATTGCATATTTCTAGATCAGGATAATAAGGATCAATTTTGTTATCATATCATGGGTTGGGATGGCAAAAACTTAGTGGCAAGTACACGGTTAGTTCCCAAGGGCGTTTCCTATCCAGATTATCATAGTATAGGTCGTGTGATAAATAGTAAAGATTATCGCGGATTGGGATTAGGTAAAGAACTGATGGAATATAGTATAGAAAAATGTATCGAACATTTTGGAAATGGTCCGATCAAAATTGGCGCACAACTGTATTTAAAAAAATTCTACGAATCACTGGATTTTGTACAAAGCAGTGAAGTTTATGATGAAGACGGAATCGATCATATAGAGATGATCCGCCAACCCCAATAAAAAAATAAGGCAGTGTAAAAACACCGCCCGTTCTACGATTGCTTGCCATAACGAGTAACAAAACAGAGGTCTATGAACAGGATCGAACTGTTGTGAAGGGTTTTGCAGACCCCCGCCTAACCACTCGGCCACATGACCATTATCTTTGGATTGATGAAACAAAAATAGGGAATTATTTTAGTCTACCAATTTTATAGACTAATATTTTTATAATTTTAACATATGGAGAATAATATCTTATCTACCATTCAAGCACATTAAAATTTTGGAAATTAATTATAAGAAGATTCCCCACTCATCCACTTCACCTTCTTTTCTAAATGTAGCAACCCATAAACAGAATACAGATTTAAAATTTTCGAAACTGTCTTCTATCACTTTTTTATAATCTTCATCAGACCAGCCCATCAAAACAGCAAAATTGATTTGTTCCATCATTTGCCGGCAGTTGAATCTCACCAGAGCAGCATTTTCCATTTTCATGGTATAAGATTCTACACTTACTGCACCTATTATTTTGGGTGCTACAATTAATGCATTCTGATAGATCAAAGATTTGGTTGTTGATTGATTATTTTCATCATTTTCATCTCCCAGATTTTCAGCAAATGCAACAACTAAACCAAACAATTCTCGCCAATGATTATAGACATCCTTTGCAGCTAAAATACCCGGGCCATTTTTCCAAGCTTCCCCGTGACGATTCATTTTCTTTATAAATCGATTTTCATCCCATTCAGGCAAAAAATTTAGTTGTTCTAAATCCATAACCAATTTAGTTTGACAATTCAATTTTTAGAAAACGAGCGGTATGGCTTTCATTTACATTCACCATTAATTCAGGAACTCCTTCGAATAATATTCTACCTCCTCCATTTCCACCTTCAGGCCCTAAATCAATAATATGATCTGCCACTTTTATTACATCAAGATTATGCTCAATTACTAGTACAGAATTACCCCTGTCAACCAATTTATTCAATACATCCAATAAGTGTTGAATGTCTTGAAAATGTAATCCAGTAGTAGGCTCGTCTAATATATAAAATGTTTTACCAGTATCTTTTTTACCAAGCTCTGTTGCCAATTTAACACGCTGTGCTTCACCACCACTAAGCGTTACAGCAGATTGACCTAAAGTGATATAACCTAAACCAACGTCTTGTAATACTTTTATTTTTCTAAATATAAATGGCACTGCCTGAAAGAAATCACAAGCTTCATCAACAGTCATATTTAATACATCACTGATAGATTTCCCTTTATATCTGATTTCTAAGGTTTCGCGATTATATCTTTTGCCATTGCATTTTTCACAATGCACATATACATCAGGTAAGAAGTTCATTTCGATGGTTCTCATTCCACCTCCTTCACACATATCGCATCTTCCCCCTTTTACATTAAATGAAAAACGGCCTGCATTATAGCCCCTTATTTTGGCTTCGGGTACAGCAGAAAATAGAGTTCTTATCTCAGTAAAAAATCCGCAATAAGTTGCAGGATTGCTCCTTGGAGTTCTTCCGATGGGTGATTGATCTATCTCAATGACTTTATCTATATGTTCCAGTCCTTTGATACTGGTGTAATTCATCGGCAACATTTTGCTATTATAGCAATGTTTTGATAATAAGGGATATAATGTTTCATTGATTAATGTTGATTTTCCACTTCCGCTTACCCCACTAACAACCACCAATTTTCCCAACGGAATTTTTACAGATACATTTTTTAAATTATTACCAGTTGCTCCTTTAATTTCTAGCAACTTACCATTACCAACTCTACGCTCTTTAGGAACAGGAATTGATTTGGCGCCACTTAAATAAAGTGCAGTATCTGATTTGCTCAATAATACTTCAGCGGGTGTGCCGGCTGCAACTATTTCGCCTCCATGTATCCCAGCTTTTGGGCCAATATCCACTAAATAATCAGCAGCCATCATAATATCTTTATCATGCTCTACCACCAAAACACTATTCCCAATATTCCTAAGATTTTGCAATGCATTGATTAAACGTTGATTATCTCGCTGATGTAATCCAATTGAAGGTTCATCTAATACATAAGTGATGCCTTGTAATTGTGAACCAATTTGGGTAGCTAAACGAATTCGCTGAGATTCGCCACCACTAAGACTTCTAGATGGTCTATTTAAAGAAAGATAAGTAAGTCCTACGTCTAACAAAAATTGAAGACGCTCCCGAATTTCTTTTAAAATATCTTTTGCAATGGCATTTTGCTTTTTACTTAATCTTTTTTCGATACCATCAAACCACACAATTAAATCACTTAAATTAAGATCACTTAATTCAGTAATATTTTTTTCATCCACTTTAAACCACAAACTTTCTTGCTTAAGTCTGGCACCTTTACAAGAATTACATTTTTTAAGTTCCATAAATTGCTCTACCCATTCTCGCAAAACCTCTGTACTTCCATTTCCAGCAAACCACCTTTTCAACATCGGAATTATTCCTTCAAATGCCCCTTCATAAGTAGTTGGCAACAGATCCCCATCAACTTCCAATGCATCTAAACTAGCACCTTCTGCATTGCCATATAATATCATATTCAAAGATGCAACTGGCAAATCTTTGATAGGTTTATCCAAATTTATTTTGTGCTTTTTCGCTATCGTTTCTACTGTTCTAAAAATATGGGCATCTCTTTGTTCACCAAGGGGCGCAATACCACCCTCTTTAATTGTTTTATTATTATCAGGCAGTATCGCATCCATACTGATAGTATACACATTACCTAAGCCTTTGCAGGTTGGACAAGCACCATAGGGAGAATTAAAAGAAAATGCATTGGGTGAAGGTTCTTCATAACTAATCCCAGTGTCTTCGCACATTAACTGCTTGGAATATTGAATTACTTTATTCGTATCATTTACTAACAGAAATAACAAATCCTTTCCAGTCTTTAAAGTTTGTTGTACGCTTTGACTTAATCGCAGTTTCATATCAGCGCTTACGGCTAAGCGATCAATCACCACTTCAATGTCATGAATCTTATATCGGTCTACCTGTAGTTTAGGAGTCAGATCCATTACTTCCCCATCCACACGAACTTTCAAATAACCTTTCTTTCTAATGTCTTCAAATAATTCGCGGTAATGCCCTTTTCTTCCTCTAATTAATGGCGCTAATAAAGAGATTTTTTTATGAGCATATTTTTCAAAAATATTTTCAACGATTTCTTCTTCGCTGAATTTCACCATTTTCTTCCCTGTATTATAACTGTAGGCATCGCCAACACGTGCAAATAATAAACGCATGAAATCGTAAACCTCAGTAACTGTTCCTACAGTTGAACGGGGATTCTTATTCGTTGTTTTTTGTTCAATAGATATAACTGGACTAAGACCAGTGATCTTATCAACATCTGGCCGCTCCATATCACCCATAAACTGCCGAGCATAAGCACTAAAGCTTTCCATATACCTTCTTTGCCCTTCATTATAAATGGTATCAAAAGCCAATGAAGATTTACCACTTCCACTCACACCTGTAAAAACAACCAATTTGTTTTTCGGTATGCTGATATCAATGTTTTTTAGATTATGCTCACGAGCGCCAAAAACTTCAATAGTTTCTAGAGGTTCAACTGAGTTATTAGTTACACTTTTATTAGTGACAGATTTTTTCTTTGCCATGCTGATTAGGAGCACAAATGTACAAACAATGCATGTCTAAAATTGATAAAACCCTTTATTTAGACTTTTTAAATACAATTTTTTCTGCTTCTTTCTGCACTACCTGGGAATAGAAATTTCTTAAATTTTCATAATTATCAATATCGAAAACAGTTTTATAAATTGCCAACCTACAAGTCAATTGAATATGGTCTCCAAAATTCTTTATTATATAATCAAATACGCCTTCATTTTCGTTTAAGTAAGTACGTACTGATTTAGGAATTTCATCAACAATATATCCTTTAGGTATATCCATTGTTAAATTATAAACATAATCTTTTGTATATGGCATTTCAACTGGATATAAACGGGTTTGAGAGCTGAAGGGATTTTTTGATATTTCTTTCCCTAATAATGGATTGAAATAAACTATCTCAGCTTTATCAAACATTTTAAACTTCATATCGTATTTTATAGATATGGGTTCTTCAAATTTTGTTAATGAATCAATAGAAAAGTTTTCAATAACTATTTCATCGTCTAATTTCCCGAGATAGGATTTCGCATAATCTGTTTCCTTTAATTTCAACAAATCTTTTCTAAGATCATACGATTTTATTTGTGAAATATTTGTAGACACGCCACCAACAAAACCATCTTTTTCATCATTTGCGATAATTACAGTTGTTTGAGAAGCATCTTTTAATGAATCACTATAGAAGTAAGTTGGATATGCCATTTCTTTTTTAATAATTCTTGCATGTCCATTGTAACATTCTACTGATAAATGTCCAAATCCTAATCCAGGAACAGAAGCATCTAAATTGTAATAATTCCCATCAATCTTTGCACTTACAATTAAATAATTGAACCTATCTATTAATGGATATTCGCCACTAGTCAACCCATTTGACCTTGTGCTTAATATGATTGGATCAGACTCAATTTTTTCAACCCTTAACATTGCAATTAGAAGCAAATTAATGTCTGCTACATTTCCACTAAATTTTTTATAGGTTTCTTTTAATAAATCAGAAGTAGTAATTGCATTATGATTTGTACATATAAATTTATTACTAATAAATTTGTATATTAAATATGCTTTTTCTAATGGCGTGTTGGCATTTTTAATGATTTTCTTAACTTCATCCTGCAACCAAATATTGGGTCTATTAATTTGGATACCAAAATTATCTTCATTCATTAAGTCCTCTGCTGTTTTTACCCAGTTTGTCATATACCTAATGGCAGGACTTTGAGGGTATTTAATTTTAGAGAGTTGAAATTCAATCTTCGAAAGATGATTATTAATAGTTGTAGTATAGGGTTCTTCTTTTAATGCAGGGATTTTGTGCATGGCCCATGTATTAGTAGTAACCACTCCAGAAAAATCAAATAATTCCTTTCCTTGATAAAGCTCATCCTTTTGTTCCCATCCAGCTCCAGCTCCATCACCTTTATAAGTTGTTTCATCTTTAAACACAAATTTTTGCTGAATAGACTCTTCTTTATTTTCCGCAAATGGTTGATAGCCTTGTGTTAAATGGATATATTCAAAAAATTCCGGCACTGCAGCTTTGTATTCACTCCACAAACAGGGATACTCACTTTGAAACTCCCAAGAATGCAGATTAAAAAGGAATGGAGAATTAATATCGTAAGTATATTCAATAATACTTCCTTCCGTTACACTAGGAAATGTAAACTTTTTAATTGTCCAATTTTTGCTTCGCTTTTCGCTAAATATACTTTTAGACTCAAGTTTGGTGGTAACTATTTTCCCATCTACTATATTATAAGTATATGCTTTTAAGTTAACTATCTGTTCACTTAATCCTTTGTCATTCACATAAACTGGTATACTAACACTAGCAATTGAAAGTCCGTTTTTATTAATAATTTTAATTCTTTTTGCCTCACTAAATATTACTTCAAACCTTCTTTGATTTGCATTTGCAACAAATTCTGAACTTCCAATATCAGCTATGATAAGTGCATTAGCATTGGAGTCAGAAGTAAAGGGTTTAACATCAAAATCTGTTACAGATATTTTACCAAATTTGAAAGTAGTAACAACTTGTGCATTTATCCCCTGTCTAATAAAAAATAAGGAAACAATTGATAATAAAAAAATACGGAGCCTTTTCATTTCTAAATAGGTATTGATTCGAATAAGTTTAAACAATATATAAAAAATCTATTTAAGATAAAAAACTATGCAATAAGCTTTAAAATGCGTTTAGTCTTAAAAAAAATATTTTTCCACCAAACCCTTTAGTATAAAGGCTTTTCCATTTTTTCCTACTAATATGATAGACTTTTATTTGGAAATTTGGTTTAATCACCATTACCTTTGTAGTAGTTCTTTAGATAACTTATCAAGAAAGGCAGAGGGATTTGGCCCGTTGAAGCCTTGGCAACCCATATTATTACTCAATAATATGAAGGTGCCAACTCCAGTATCGTAATTAAACGATACAGAGATAAGTCAGAGTAATAGTTTGTATTTGTTCCTGAAAGGGATTATTATATTGCAAGCTCATCTGACTTACTAGATGAGCTTTTTTTATGCCCCTTAGCAAATAAAAGTTCATCCAGTAAGTCCTACACCTCTCCTGATAAGTTGATTTAGAAAATTATTTACCATTTCAAAAAAATATCATGAGCAGCGCAACAGAATTAATTCACAGTATTCCAGTTGATCCATTAACCGGTGCAGTTTCAGTTCCTATTTATCAAACATCCACTTTTGTTCAGGAAGCACCTGGCGTAAATAGAGGATATGATTATTCTCGTTCCAATAATCCTACAAGGGCAGTATTAGAACAATTAATTGCGAAATTAGAGAAAGGTGCTACAGGTTTGGCTTTCAGTAGTGGATTAGCAGCTATCGATTGTGTGATTAAACTTTTAAAAACCGGGGATGAAATTGTAGCAGTGGATGATATTTATGGAGGAGCTTTTCGCTTATTCGGTTCTGTATATGCACAGTTCGGAATAAAAGTAACTTATGTAGATACCTCAGATACCCAAAAAGTATTTGATGCGATCACTGAAAAAACAAAATTGATTTGGTTAGAAACGCCAACTAATCCAACACTTAAAATTTCTGATATTGAGGCAATTGCAAAGATTGCAAAGGCGAACAATTGTCTGCTTTGTGTTGATAATACATTTGCAACTCCGGTTTTGCAACAACCACTTGCGCAAGGTGCGGATATTGTAGTTCATAGTGCTACTAAATATTTAGGTGGACATAGTGATTTAATTGCAGGTTTACTGGTTGCCAAGGATCCTGTTATTGGTGCAAAACTTAAGTTTTATCTGAATGCATGCGGCAATATTTTAGCTCCATTTGATAGCTGGTTAACCATCAGAGGTATTGAAACCTTACATTTGCGCATCAGACAACATTGTTCAACTGCATTAGAAGTGGCTAATTGGTTGGAGCAACATCCATTAATTGAAAAAGTATATTATCCGGGTTTGAAAACACACCCTAATCACGAACTTGCCAAAAAACAGGCGAAAGGTTTTGGAGGGATTGTTTCATTCAAATTAAAAGATGATACAGAAGCTGCTGCCTTGGAAATCGTTAATAATACTTCTTTGTTTAAACTAGCCGAAAGTTTAGGAGGTATAAAAAGTTTAATTTCTCATCCAATGAATATGACCCATAAATCTATTCCTGCAGAAATTAGAAGAGCCTCTGGTGTTGCGGATAGTTTAATTAGGTTGTCGCTGGGATTAGAAGAAGCAGAAGATCTGATTAATGATTTAGAAAATACTTTTGCACAAGTTGGAAAATTGAAAGAAAAGAAAAAGGCTTTTGCCGAAGCAAGTTTATAATTGAAAATATAAGAATGGAAACACATAAGAAATTAACGATTGGTTTATTTGGGTTTGGAGTTGTTGGAGAAGGTTTATATAAAGTATTGCAGCAAACTGAATCATTAAATGCAAGTATTAAAAAGGTCTGCATTAAACATCCTGGCAAATCAAGAAATGCACCAGATGCATTGTTTACAACAGATAAAGATGTTTTACTTTACGACGAAGAAATAAATGTGATTGTAGAAGTAATTGATGATGCTGATGCAGCATTCGAAATTGTTTCCATTGCATTAAATAATGGGAAAGCAGTTGTAAGTGCAAGTAAAAAAATGATTGCAGAACACTTACCCGAAATATTAAAACTACAACAAGAAACAGGTCTCCCTTTCCTTTGTGAGTCTGCTGCATGTGCTTCTATCCCTGTGATACGCAACTTAGAAGAATATTACGACAACGATTTATTACACTCGATTAAAGCAATCGTAAATGGATCTACTAATTTTATTCTCACTAAAATGTTTGAAGAAAAATTAGATTTCCAATCTGCACTTTTATTGGCCAAGCAATTGGGCTTTGCAGAAAGTAATCCTAAACTTGATGTGGAAGGATATGATGCAGTTAATAAATGGACCATCTTACTAAACCATGCCTATGGAATAGTAGAACATCCCAATAATATTTTATTCACCGGGATTCAAAATATACAATTGAGCGATGCTTTAGTAGCAAAAGAAAAAGGTCTAAACATTAAATTAATTGCACAGGCAAAAAAATTAAAGAATGGTAAAGTGGCAGCTTTCGTACTTCCTCAATTCGTAACTCTTGGTGATCCAATGTCGTTTGTTAAAAATGAATATAACGGAGTTGTTATTGAAAGCGGATTTGCCGATAAACAATTTTTCTATGGCAAAGGTGCAGGTAGTTTTCCAACAGCTTCTGCTGTATTAAGTGATATATCCGCACTTCGCTATAATTATCGATACGAATACAAGAAGTTATATCATCATAAACCACATGAACTTACTAACGAATTTTATGTGAAAGTCTATTTGAGCTTTGATGATTGGAAATATGTACCCAGAGAAAAATTCGAATGGATCGAAGAATGGCATGCAGATGCAGAAAGAAAATATTTAATAGGTGTATTACCCATTCAAGAACTCATCAACAATACTTGGTGGAAAGAAAATCAAACATCATTAATCCTTACCGCAGATCCAATAATCGATAACTTAGATATCATACATTTAAAAAAACGTAGCCTCGAATTGGCAGGTGTTATTTAATATCTTGAATAAGGCCCTGAAACCGGCCTTATTCTTTTTTATCTTAGTTTTGTCGAAAGCACAATCAGTATAATGACTGAATTATCTATTAATAATTTTCGCACAGGAGCAATAATTACTGCCGTATCTGGTTTTTTATTAATTACTATTTCCTACATTATAGGGAAGTCAGCATTTTTTCTGCTTCTCAATGGAAATCTAGGTGCAATTGTTGATAAATTTTTTACTTATATTACTTATCTGGGTGATGGTATTATCTGGATTCCAATTGCAGTGTACGTTTTGTTAATGCGAAAGAAATACACTGTCTTACTTTTAGGATGTATTCTATATTCCACACTATTTGCACAGATTCCTAAAAATTATATTTTCAATGGAACTCCAAGACCCACTAAATTGATTACCGATTGGAGTAGTATACATATTGTACCGGGAGTTTTCTTAAATTCTGTTGACAGTTTTCCATCAGGACATACCACTTCAGCCAGTTGTATCTTTTTATTTTTTTGTTTATTAATACAAAAAAAATGGATTATCCCAGTGGGTTGTATTTACCTGTATTTAGTAGGTTATTCTAGAATTTATCTTGCACAACATTTTCCTTTAGATGTGGGTGCCGGAATGATTGGTGGAATTATCAGTGTTTACTTTTCGCTTCGTTTACAAAACTGGAAGGACCAATATTCAAGCAAAGCCTAATTTTTCCAACGCCATTCACCTGCAATTTGTAAGGGTTCTTTTAACTTATTTTTTTCTAGGAACAATTTTGTTTCTTCATCAGTCAAATGTTTTGCTGGTATTTCTTTTGCATCAGCAATACCATATGATAACATAGCGCTAAATCGCACATTGTTAACCATGCCTTGTCTATCAACTAAACTAAATACATCGCAGTCAGCATGATAACAAGGGCCTGCATTATTTGGCAATCCATTTCCAGAACTTCCACCTGTTGGAACGCCTCTCAACATAAAGGGTTGATTATCGCTATGTAATCCCGCACCAGCTCTAAACGTGTTTTTGAAATTAGAATCCAATGAATGCGCAATAGAACCAATCGATTCAAATAATGCTTTATTAACATCCACAGAACTATTATACCCCTTTGGATCGTGGGTCATATCATAATTCAACATGAATTTGATCTGATCAATTGATTTATCTTTAATAGCAGTATTTACATAAGCTCTCGATCCTAGTAACCCTTCTTCTTCACCCATAAATAATACAAATTCAACGGTGCGTTCCGGCTGCAATTTTAATGTAGCAAAAGTCCGGGCCATATCTAACACAGCAAATGAACCTATACCATTATCAATAGCTCCTGTTGCCAAATCCCAGCTATCTAAATGTCCGCCAACTACCACTTTTTCATTGGGCAATGTTTTTCCTTTTATTGTAGCAACCACATTTCTTGCTTTTATCAAACCAGAAAAATTGTTCATCTTAATATGCGTATACAATTTTCCGTTCTTTAAATCGTCTTTAAATTTCATACCATCTTCATAACTCACACATACGGCTGGTATAAGTATTAATTTTCCAGTAACAGAAGCAGTACCTGTTAATAATATCCCACCCTTTGCACCATTAATAACTATAATTCCTGCAGCACCCCATTTTGTGGCTATGGCTGTCTTCTCTGAACGATGTAAACTCTTGGTTCCCGCTTTTGAACCCGGTAATACATCAAGAAATACTAATGCAATTTTTCCTTTTACTTTATCTGGAGATGCTTGATAATCTTCTTCCAAACCATTTCCCATATCAACCACTTCATTAGATACATCCGTAGTTACTGGAGAATGTGCCAAGGCTACTGATTTAACCGCAACTAAATGATTCGTATCGTTACCAATCGATACTTTTAGATTACCTCTACTCCAACTTTCCACTTCAAATGGCTGATATCGGAGATTTGTAAAACCATAACTCTTCAATAAATTATAGGCATACTCCTCTGCTTTTTTACCATTTGAAGAACCTGTTAAACGATGTCCGATTGTTTCGGTTGCTTCTTTTAATGTTTCATAAGCCCTAGAATGATCTAAAGCTTCCTGATTGATTTTGCTGAACACTTGTTTCCATTCAGGCTTATCCTGTGCTGAGATTGTTTGAAAACTTACTAAGATTAAAGCGAAACAAATTTGAACAGTCTTTTGCATAGTAACTACTTTAGGTTGACTTATCTAAGAAGAATTGCAATATAAAGGGGATTTAAATAGCTATTAAAAAAATATTATGAAGTGAAATTTAAAAAATGGGCGGTTTTTTAAACAAATTTTCTTTTTTAAAGTTTTAATAGTAGTTGAGTAACAGTTTACATCTTATTAAACATAAAAACTAATAATTGTTTCATCTGATGAATCCAACGTTTATTGTAAATTTAGCCTCCAAAAACAATTAAATAATATGGAAAATAATACTAATAACAGCGAAGCAAAGTGTCCATTTACTGGTGCTTCTGCTTCATCTGCGAAACTAGGTAGTGCCGGTACAGGTACTAGAAATACTGATTGGTGGCCCAATCAGCTTAAACTGAATATTCTTCGCCAACATTCATCTTTATCGAATCCAATGGATGCTTCTTTCAATTATGCGAAAGAATTCGAATCTCTTGATTTGAATTTGGTGAAGCAGGACATCTATCAATTAATGACCACATCACAAGAATGGTGGCCTGCAGATTATGGCCATTATGGTCCATTCTTTATACGCATGGCCTGGCATAGTGCGGGTACTTATCGCACAACTGATGGTCGTGGTGGTGGTGCTGCTGGTATGCAAAGATTTGCCCCATTAAACAGTTGGCCGGATAATACAAATCTGGATAAAGCACGTTTGCTTTTATGGACTATCAAGAAAAAGTATGGTAAGAAATTATCCTGGGCTGATTTGATGATTCTTGCTGGAAACTGTGCGTTAGAGTCAATGGGCTTTAAAACTTTTGGATTTTCTGGTGGTCGTGTAGATGTTTGGGAACCTCAAGAAGACGTAAACTGGGGTTCTGAGCGTGAATGGTTAGGTGATAAAAGATATACAGGTGATCGTAATTTGGACAATCCATTGGCAGCAGTTCAAATGGGTTTGATTTATGTAAACCCTGAAGGCCCCAATGGCAATCCAGATCCAATTGCTTCTGCTCGCGATATCCGTGAAACATTTGCGCGTATGGCAATGAATGATGAGGAAACAGTTGCACTTATTGCAGGCGGACATACATTTGGTAAAACTCATGGTGCTGCTGATCCTGGCAAATATGTTGGAAAAGAACCTGCGGCTGCTGGTATTGAAGAACAAGGCTTAGGTTGGAAAAACACATTTGGTGCAGGCAATGGCGTTAACACCATTACTAGTGGATTGGAAGGTGCATGGACCACTACACCTACAAGATGGAGCAATAACTATTTCGAAAACCTTTTTGGATATGATTGGGAATTAACCAAAAGTCCGGCTGGTGCAAATCAGTGGAAGCCAAAAGCAAATGGCGGTGCTGGCACTGTACCTGATGCTCATGACGCATCAATAAGTCATGCCCCAACTATGTTAACTACCGACTTAGCTTTGAAAGTTGATCCTTCCTATGGACCAATTTCAAAACGTTTTTACGAAAACCCTGATCAATTTGCTGATGCATTTGCAAGAGCTTGGTTTAAGTTAACGCATCGTGATATGGGCCCCCGCTCACGTTATGTTGGAAGCGAAGTACCTGATGAAGTATTAATCTGGCAAGATCCTATCCCAGCATTAACACACCAAATAATTGATGCAAGTGATATTGCTGTATTAAAAAATAAAATGCTACAATCGGGTATATCAATATCAGAATTAGTTGCAACGGCCTGGGCTTCTGCAGCAACTTTCCGTGGTTCTGATAAACGTGGTGGTGCAAATGGTGCACGTATCCGTTTGGCTCCTCAGAGATATTGGGAAGTAAATAATCCAGCTCAATTATCTAAAGTCTTAGATATATTAGAAAGTATTCAAAAAGAATTCAATGAAAATGCAACCGGTAACAAACAAGTTTCTATAGCAGACTTGATTGTATTAGGTGGTTGTGCAGGAATTGAAAAAGCAGCTAAGAATGCCGGTTACGATGTGTCGGTTCCTTTTACAGCAGGACGTACGGATGCAAGCCAGGAACAAACCGATATAGAATCCTTTGCAGTTCTTGAACCAATTGCTGATGGCTTCCGTAATTATAAAAAATCAAACTACTTAATTCCTGCAGAGGAGATGTTAATTGATAAAGCACAATTATTAACGTTAACTGCTCCAGAAATGACAGTGCTTATTGGCGGTATGCGTGTTTTAAACACCAATTTTGGTGAATCAAAACATGGCGTATTTACCAACCACACAGATAAGTTGACAAATGATTTCTTTGTTAACCTAATTGATTTTAATACTTCATGGAAAGCTAGTTCAGGGTCTCAAGATATTTTTGAAGGCTTCGATCGTGCTACTGGAAAGATTAAATGGACGGGCACCAGAGTTGATTTAATTTTCGGATCAAACTCAGAATTAAGAGCACTTGCAGAAGTTTATGCATGCGAAGATTCAAATGAAAAATTCGTGCATGACTTTATTGCGGCATGGACAAAAGTTACTAACCTGGATCGTTTTGACTTGGTTTAATAATATAAAATAATAATTTAAAAAAGATGATCTATAACCACAAGATCATCTTTTTTTATTTCCAAAGAAGGAATAAAAAGCGCCCTCGAAAATTCGAGGGCTTTATAAATAGGATATTATAATACGATTACGCTATTGCTGCTTCCAAATACATTGGTGCTAACACTATCTGCTTCTGGCTCATTTAACCACTCTGATGCATTGATGCGATATTTAAATTCGTGTTGTGAGTTTTTAGGTAAAGAAACCTCAGCACTAAAATTTCCGTCTTTCTTTTTACTCATTAAAACTGAGTTTTCCCAATCACTGTTCAAACCTAAGATTTCAATAGTTTCCGCATTTTCAACGTTGAAACTGAATTTTACTTTGCAATAATCTTTTGTCTTGAAGTAGGTTTTTTGTAACATTTTTTAAGGGTTTTTTACAACCCTTAATACTGCTTTTGATAAAAGGTAACCCAAAAACTGGCTTGATAGTAGTATTATTGATTATGTTTAATAATTGATTTTCGAAAATAAAACAGATTATTTTCTACTATTTACTATCTGCCCACAATCATTTATATTTAAGTTATTGGAAAACAAGACGATTAATGTCAGCTAAAATAAATCTATGTATAAAAATATCACTCTATTCATTTGCATGACCTTCTACTGTGCAACATCTTATTGTCAGAGTAACCTAGTAAAAATTGAGCCGATTAGTTTTTCGAAAGTGATTATTACAGATCATTTCTGGAAACCCAAATTGCAATTGGTTGCTACCAAAACATTAAATGCTTGTGTGTACCAGACTGAAACTGCTACCCCTCGATTGCGCAACTTTCAAAAAGTTGCCAGAAAAAAAGGTGAAAAACATGAAGGTATTTTTTATGATGATAGTGATGTATTCAAGGCATTAGAAGCCATTGCCTATTCACTAAAAAATAATCCTGATTCTGCTTTAGAACGAAAAGCTGATGAATGGATTGAAATTATAGCTGCAGCGCAACAACCAGATGGATATTTAAATACCTGGTTCACACTTTCAGATATTACTAAGAGGTATACTGATATGAGTATGCATGAAGATTATAATGCAGGACATATGATAGAAGCTGCAGTAGCCTACTATTATGCAACTGGTAAGAGAAAATTTCTAGACGTTTCGATTCGCTGGGCTAACCATTTTGATGCATTATTCGGGCCAACAAAAAGACATTGGGTAACCGGACATCAGGAATTAGAGCTTGCCTTAGTAAAATTATTTAAAGTTACAAATGATCAAAAATATTTGACTTTGGCAGATTGGCTTTTATCAGAAAGAGGTCATCAAAACGCAGTAGGTTATACCTGGACCGATTGGAAAGACACAGCCTATGCACAAGATGTGGTACCCGTGAAAATGCAATCAAAAATTACTGGGCACGCTGTTCGAGCAATGTATATGTATACGGGTGCAGCTGATGTTGCAGCTCAAACAGGAGACACAGGATATCTTGCTGCGATGCAGCGAGTATGGAAAGATGTGGTTTATAAAAACATGTATATCACTGGTGGCATTGGATCATCAGGAAGTAATGAAGGATTCGGTATTGATTATGATTTGCCCAATGAACAAGCCTATTGCGAAACTTGTGCATCAGTTGGAATGGTATTTTGGAACCAAAGAATGAATGCTTTAACTGGAGATGCAAAATATATGGATGTTTTGGAACGCAGTCTATATAATGGAGCACTAGATGGATTAAGTTTATCAGGAGATCGATTTTTTTATGGTAATCCATTGGGCTCAAATGGAAAAAATGCTAGAAGAGAATGGTTTGGCACCGCTTGTTGCCCGGCTAATATCGCCCGCTTGATTGCTTCCATTGGAGATTATATTTACGCAAAAGATGAGGAGTCGATTTATATTAATTTATTCGTTGGAAGTGAAACAAAGGTCAATCTGAAAGGAAAGGATATTAGTATTAAAATGGAAACCAATTATCCACTAGATGGAAATATTCAGATTGCCGTATCTCCTGCTACCACTTCAAATTTCAGGGTCTTGTTGCGTAAACCAGGGTGGTCAAATAACACAGTTGTACCAGGTAATCTTTATTCATTTATTTCCTTTAATGGATTACAACCTTCCATTTTAGTGAATGGTCAAATCGTTCCTATAACAGAAGAAAATGGTTATTACATTATTCAAAGACAATGGAAGAAAAATGATACTATTAGTTATCAACTTCCTATGGAAATTAAAAGAGTAATTTCCAGTGACGCAATTAAAACAAATCAATTTAGGATGGCACTTGAACGTGGGCCACTGGTTTATTGTATTGAAGGAGCAGATAATGATGGAAAAGCTTATAATATTTTATTGCCTACTGAATCAAAAATTGTTGAACTCCCAATGAATATATTACAAGAACAAATTGTTGCATTGAGTACAACAGTACCAAGTATTCAAATAGCTGCTGATGGAAAAAGTTTACAAACCATTGATAAAAAAATTCTGGCTATCCCCTATTATACCTGGTGTAATCGGGGTAGTAATCAAATGCAAGTTTGGATACCTACCAGTATCAAAGACATTAAATTGAATAATTAAAATAAAAAAGGAACAGATGAAACTGTTCCTTTTTTATTCATTTAACCTTTTGCTTTTAAGTCCATCCCACACTTAGAACATTTACCAGGTTTATCGCTAGAAATATCTGCGTGCATAGGGCAACTATACATTTTCATGGCATCATGACCAGTTTTTGCAGTACCTGCTTTTAAATCCATGCCACATTTAGAACATTTGCCAGGCTTATCACTGGTGATTTCCGCGTGCATAGGGCAGCTGTATTTTTTTGAAGTTGTTTTACTGCAACTTTCGCACTTGCAAGAAGTGGTACTGCAATCACATTTACCTTTTGCACAACCACATTTAGTACAACCGCATTTGCTAGTTTCCGCTTTATTTGTAGCTTCTTTTGTTTGAGCCATCACAGACAAAGACAAGATGGCAACAAAGCCAATTAGTAATAATTTGATAAATTTCATATTGTATTTATTTAAGTGCATAAAATATTTATTAACTAAATTATTAAGATGGTAAACTAATAATAAATTCAGTCCACTCCATTAATTCACTTTTAACTGTTATATCACCTCCCAAAAATTCAACTTGCGATTTTACTAAGTATAATCCAATACCTCTCCCTTCAACAGAAAAATTAAACCTTTTATATAAACCAAAAATAGCATTTTTATACCGTTTCAAGTCAATACCAATTCCATAGTCTTTTATATGTAAGACGAGTGTATTGTTTTCAGATTCAGTCCAAATTTTAATTTTTGGAGGTATCCCTTTTTTTGAAAATTTAAGCGCATTCACAATTAAATGATAAAAAATACTATTCATGTAAGATTCCAAAGAAAAGAAGGAGGCGTATTTTGAAAAATCAGTCTCAATTGTTGCTTGTTTTTCTTTTATCAATGGTTCCAGATCTGCTTTTACAGAAATCAATAACATTTCTATGTTGACTATTTTTTTCTCTTCTAAACTTACTTGGCTGCTATTAATAACATTCGTAATTTCTCTAATTACCTGATCCATTGAATCAGCAGAATCTGAAATCCCCTGAACCAAATCTTGTTCAATCCCCTTTGAACTATCACGGTTCAATGCATTTATTAAGCCAAGAATATTAGCAAGTGGCCCTCTAATATTATGCGAAAGTGCGTACGAAAGTTTTTCTAGATCATGATTTCTTTTCAACAAGTCGGCTGTTAATTTGAGTTGATCCTCTTGCAAAATTTTTTGTAACGTAATATTTTCTTTTACAGCTACATAATTTGTGATCTCTCCTGCATCATTTAATACAGGTGAAATAACTGCATACTCCCAATATAATTCTCCATTTTTTTTCTTATTGCAAAACTCACCCGACCATTCAAGAGTATGTGTTAAGTTACCCCACATATGAGCATATTCATCAGCTGAAGTGTATTCGGATTTTAATATACGAGGATTTTGTCCTATTACTTCATCATAACTGTACCCAGTTAACTTTGTAAATGCCGGATTTACATATTCTATATTTCCTTTTACATCAGTTATCACAACCGATGCAGAACTTTGTTCTATTGCATGTAATACTTTCTGCAATTGTGTGTCTGTAGCTTTTTTTAAATCTGCCACAAAGAAAGCCTGAAGTGCAAAGCTGATATTTTCAGCAATATTGAGCAGCAACCCGATATGATCCTCATTAAAGTATTGAGGAACCGAAGTATACAATGTAAAAACGTAAGCTATTTTATTATTTACTTTAATTGGAATTGAAATTGATGACCGATACCCCCTCTTCAAGGCTTCATCACGCCATAATTCCATTTCACTATCATTTTCAATATCATTACTATAATAATACTTCCCTTCTCTGAAGGCTTTTCCTGAAGGGCCCCTTCCTTCAGGTACATCTTTTGAGGAAATTTCCTTTATAGCACTTAAGTATCCATCTTCTTCACCTGCCCAATTTAAAGCTAAAATATTGCCCTCTTCTTTTTCAGGTGAACCAATCCAACAGAAAAGAATATTGTCTAATGTAATCGCTAAATCGCAAATATTTTGAAATAGAATTTTGCGATTTTCAGCCGTTAAAATATTTTCATTCACTTTACTTAAGAATTCAAACATCCTTTGCGATTTTAAATTCTCTGCTTCAGATTTTACTTTCTCAGTTATGTCTTGAAAATACAGTGAAATTCCATTCTTGGAAGGATATACATTTCCTTCAAACCAGTAACCTGTTTCTATATGCTTGAAATCAAAGCTATTATTTAGTTTGCTTTCAAAAGCTAATTTCGGGATTTCAATAAACTCAGATCCAGCAATTTTTAAAAGAAATTCCCGCACATCTACTCCAATTAAAGTGTTTGATTTCATTCCAAAAATCGATTCAATATGTCTACTGGAATAATTTATTTTGAATTCGTTATCAGTGCCTATAAATACTTCCTTAACCCTTTCAAATACATTGTTAATTAGTTCGGTTTGTTTTTCAACCTGTTCTTTTAATGATCTATTTACCTCAGAAAGTGATTCAGCTAATACTTTAATTTCGTTTTGAGCTCTACTGAGTTTTGTAATATTACTTGCTATAGAAAAATAGCCAATGGTTTTTCCATCCAAATCTTTAAATGAATTTAATGTAAGATGCAATTCAATTAACTGACCATTTGCATCCAGACATTTTAGTTCTCCAATCCAATATCCATTATTTATAATTGATTTTCTCCTCTCACTAATTTCTTCTGGCGTTTCAATAGTTCGGAATTGCACTTCCGGATCTTTTCCTATAATAGTTTCTTTCGAATATTTAAAGAGATCCTCTGTTGCTTTATTACAATATAATATTTTCGAATCCAAATCAAGCATCAATATAGAATCTGAACTAAACTCTATAATATCTAAAAATGTTTTATTCTTAAGT
>Ga0208106_1000053_pt1 | contig 46602 bp, 29 predicted proteins | sample CryBogCBE25Jul08_FD_184577 | JGI IMG/M metagenome (GOLD analysis project Ga0208106, IMG submission 184577) | Freshwater microbial communities from Crystal Bog, Wisconsin, USA - CBE25Jul08 (SPAdes) | ecosystem: Environmental > Aquatic > Freshwater > Lake | place: Crystal Bog, Wisconsin, USA...
GTATATAATTATTCATCATTCACTACTTATCAAAACCCTATTTTTTATATCCCGAAAATTTACCTTATTTGTGAATCCAAATGAGAGCAGCAAGCATACAAGAAATCAAATTGGAACTGAGCGAAACTAGTCCAGCTAAACTGAAACAATTATGCCTTCATTTAGCGAAATTTAAAAAAGAAAATAAGGAACTACTTACTTATCTCCTTTTTGAATCACATGATGAAGCAGCTTATATTAATGAAGTTAAAGCTGGTATGGAGGAAGGATTTGCAGAATTACCCAAAGCGAATAATTATCTAAACAAGAAAACTTTGCGTAAAATTCTTCGCATAGCAAACAAACATATTAAGTACATGCAATCTAAACAGGGGGAAGCTTTGATTTTAATTCATTTTTGTGAATTATTAAAAAACTCTTGCATCCCTTTTCAAAAAATTACTATTCTGAAAAATATTTACCTCCAACAAATTAAAAAAATAAATGCAGCAATCAGTAGCTTACACGAAGATCTTCAATACGATTTTCAACAGCAACTAAAAGATTTGGCCATATAATTAAGTCTCTTCATCGAAATATAATTTGTAAAAATTCTTACCACTGAACTCGTCATATCCCTTTTCTATCAAGTCTTTTCGACCATGAATATACACATGGAAATTTTTGTCGAGCTTTAGAATACTCTTGAAAACACGTTGTTGTTTTTTTACAGCAGATAAGTGTATATCAAATTCGTCCTCAATGATAACATGTCTTGAAGCTTCATAGGTTTGCTTGTACTGCGTAAAAGTCTCTATCATTTCTGGGTGATGCAAAACTTCTGTAGCAAACTCATCCATCTTAAAAGCATCTTTCGTTTTAAAATAGTCCATACTCCTATTAAGAAGATCTATCTGATCTGATTTATTAACTTCAAATTTTTCCTGCAACTCATTACTGATAAATAATTTGCACATTCCCATCGCTGCGTCTGTATGATAATAGCTATTTGCAGATGGAACTACCTGTAAAAAATCTTTCACCCAATACTGGGCATCTTGTTGTTTATTAGTATTATCTACCACACAAACTACGTATCCTTTCTCCCTGTTTTTTTTAAATATTAAACAGCCTTTATCGAGTTTATTAATATTTACTCCATCTTCAGCTATTACTTCCCAACTTTGACCATGAGGAAAAACTTTTAAAAATGTCTCCTTGCTTTCACTTTTGAAAATGCCAATAGCTTCAACATATTCTGTTCCAAAGGGTACATTACTAAAATGAGCGATATACATTTCCCCTTCCTTTACTTTGGCATGGGTACTTTTTGTATATAGAAAATGAGCCATCAATGCTGATTGTTGCGTAAACAGCTTGGGATTTTGGAACAATTCAGAGACATAATGATATACTTCGTTCATCCCCAAATCACTGATATGCGTGAAATGATACTGCTCCTCCTCATTAAATGGTCCCAAAAAATACTTAGTAAGCAAGCCCCTAACAATCGAATCATTTAAGGTTAGTGGGTTCATAGAAAGACCTAAAGCCTCCCCCCGGGTTGGATTTCCAATCTTGTGAACTATCACCTCTTCCAACAAAACGCTATCTATTCCTGTCATAATACTACGAAGATAATAGAGAGTTAGTTAGCACAAAATAGTTCCATTCATAAACCAAATTCGTTTTTCGGCCATAAAATGTGCACCTTTACAGTATATATTAAACGGGCATTATCCTTTTGGGATATGATTTGCCTAAAACATTAAACTATTTCTCGACTATGTACACCCAGATTTGGAGCAAATACCTGCCTATTATTAAAATCTTATTAAAGCGTTCTGCTAATGGTAATCAAACGCTGGAATTAAACAGGATTGATTTTGAAAGAGCTGGAACTGGCCGAAAAGCTGGATATAAATTTCTGATAGAGTTTGTAGCTGGAAGAACTATTAATGTTTTAAGTGGTATTCCTTTAGCAAAAGATTTAGCTGATACTATGTTAGCTGATGTGGCTATTAAAGAAATCTTATTAAAAGGAAATTACGAAGTAGCCCTTAATACACGTTTTCAATTAAGTATCAAAAACGTAACCCCGGCAGCAACTACAGAAGAAGCTTAATACGCTGATAAACAAATTCAAAATTCAAAATATAAAAAAATCACCTGTTTTACAGGTGATTTTTTTTATTGTACTCTTTATTTTTTGCCTTTGAATTTTGACTTTTCCATTACAAAGTACTCATATCAATAACAAATCGATATTTCACATCCGATTTAATAACCCTTTCATAAGCTGCATTGATATCTTTCATTGCTATTAATTCAATATCAGATACAATTTGATGCTCAGCACAATAGTCAAGCATTTCCTGGGTTTCTTTAATTCCACCGATCATAGATCCCATAATACTTCTTCTCTTTGATATTAATTTTGCAGCACTGATTCTGCTATCTTCCGGAGGGATTCCCACCAATAACATAGTGCCATTTACTTTTAATAGATTCAAAAATTTATTCATGTCATGCGGCGCAGCAACAGTATTTAAAATATAATCAAAACTATTTACAGCAGCTTTCATGGCTTCTTCATCGGTTGACAAAATAAAATGCTGAGCACCTAATTTTTTAGCATCTACTTCTTTTGATGCACTTGTACTTAACATGGTAACTTCAGCACCAAAAGACGCTGCAAATTTAACAGCCATATGTCCCAAGCCACCCAGACCAAGTACTGCTACTTTATGTCCTTTACCAACTCCAGCAAAGCGTAGTGGAGACCAAGTAGTAATTCCTGCACATAATAAAGGAGCAACGGCTGCTAAGTTGGTTGTAAAAGGAACTCTCAAAGTATAATGTTCATCAACTACAATACGGCTAGAATAGCCACCATACGCTACAGTTTTTCCGTCACGCTCATATCCATTATAAGTGCCTGTCATTCCTTCCTCACAATATTGTTCTAAATCGGATTTACAACAATCACATTTTTTACAAGAATCTATAAATACACCCACCCCAGCAATATCACCCACTTTAAATTTTGTTACGCCAGCGCCAACTTCAGCTACGCGACCAACAATTTCATGACCAGGTACAAGTGGATACAAGGCAGGCCCCCACTCACTTCTTGCCATATGTATATCAGAATGGCAAACGCCACAATATAAAATGTCTATCAAAACATCTTTTTCTCCTACAGATCTTCTCTCAAAACCAAATGGTTCAAGTTCTGTTGTTTTACTAAGGGCTGCGTAAGATTTAACTGGAATCATGTTTATTTTTTTATATTATTTTTTGCAATATGAATGTCTACACTATGATTTATAAATACCTTAAGTTAGTATAAAATTCTGTTCTACTTTATAAAGCAAATGATTTTACTTTGTAAATCTTCTAAAATTATACATTACAATCTATACAGAATATTACCTTTTAATATAACAGTATTGATTTTGTTTTGTTTGCCAAATTAAATATTGTTTTTAATGCGTGAAAAAGAAAAAAAGAAATCAAATCCATTTTTAATTTTTACCGTTCTTTTATTGGTGACTATAGTAGCTACTTTCATAATTAGGATTGCTGCGTTTACTCCAAAAGAATCAACAGTTTCTATTGATACTGATGTTCCAAATACAGAAAAAAAATCGGAAAGAGTTTCCAACAATAATTCAGTAGATAAAAATCAGAACTACCGCAAAAACTGGAAAGATTTTATTTCAATTGCAACCCTGCATAAAGACATTGATTATTTAGTTGCTGCTGATGGTAGAATAACTAATCTAAATCTGCCTTTAATTAATAAGACGGATTATCCAATTGAATCTATTACCATAAAAGTGAATTACATAAATCCGGGAAAGAATAGCTCAATGGATACTAGAAATTTCGAAATAAAAAATGTGTTGCCTGGAAATAGAACAAGTTATCCGGGACCAGAAAGTAACTTAAAAGGAGTTACCATCATGTGTGAAATAATAAAAATACATTCCTCCAATTTTGATTTCTGCTATGATCGCGATTTATCAATAGATTCACAATCAAACGGAGGTTTTAGTGGCAACCCACAAGATCCCTGGAAATGTAAATAAATTAAATTCTTCCATTTTGAATAAACTTACCGTATTTGTATTTGTGACTTGCTTTTCGGTGGGCTTATTTGCACAAAAGAAAAATAGCAAATTTAGAATCCATATACACAAAACACAATCCCCAATTATTATCGATGGCCTCATGAATGATGAAGCATGGAAACAGGCAGCTAGCGTAAAAAATTTCTATAGTGTGCTGCCAATGGATACCGGAATGGCAAAGGTACCAACCGAAGTGCGGATGTGTTTTGACGATAAAAATATTTATATACTCGCTATCTGTACCAAAACTATCAAAGGTCCTGATATGGTGGAATCTCTTCGCCGCGATTTTAGTTTCCAAAAAAACGACAATTTTATATTTTTTCTTGACCCATTTGATGATCAAACTAGTGGTTTTACTTTTGGCGCAAATGCAGCTGGTGCCCAATGGGATGGCTCACTTTACGAAGGTGGTAAGGCAGATTTAAATTGGGATAGCAAATGGTATTCAGTAGTGAAATCAACTAAAGACCAATATATATTCGAAGCATCTATACCTTTTAAAACTATTCGCTATAAAAAAGGCTTAAAAGAATGGGGTATTAATTTTAGTCGAAATGATCTGAAGTCAACCGAAAAATCAAGCTGGGCACCAGTTCCACGTCAGTTTCCGACTGCCTCATTAGCCTATACTGGTGTGCTTGAATGGGACGAGCCTCCTCCTGCCCAGGGAACAAATTTTTCTTTAATCCCCTATTTACTTGGGGGCGTTTCAAATGACAATACCTCTGGAAATAATAATTCTTTAAAATCAGATATTGGACTAGATGCAAAATTAGCAGTAACATCTTCTCTCAATCTTGATCTAACTATTCATCCCGATTTTTCGCAAGTAGATGTAGATAAACAAGTAGTTAATTTAAGTCGCTTTGAATTATTCTTTCCAGAAAAAAGACAATTCTTTTTAGAGAACAACGACATATTCGGAAATTTTGGGTACAGCTCGATTAGACCTTTCTTTTCCCGTCGAATTGGACTTGATGCACCGATATCAGCAGGAGGGAGATTAAGTGGGAAAATTGACAAGTATTGGCGTGTTGGCGCAATGGATATGCAAACTGAGCGTATTGACCAAACTGGGATGCCCAAAGAAAATTATGCAGTAGTAGTATTACAAAGAAAAGTTTTCAGCAGGTCGAATATTGGCATTATTTATGTCGATAAATCTGCTGTTGGTTCTATTACCGATTCTTTAAAAAATAAATTCAGCCCTTATAACAGAAATATTGGTTTAGAATATAATCTCGCATCGGCTAATAATATGCTTACAGGTAAATTTCTATACCTGAAATCTTTTAGCCCAACAACTACTAACAATAACGATGTTGTTTCAAGTAATCTGGTATATAGTAGTAGAAAATGGAACCTTTCTTTACAAGAAGAATATGTTGGCAAAAGCTATACAGCCGAAGTAGGTTACGTTCCCCGCAATGGTTATTTTAGACTCAACCCACAAATGACAAGAAATATATTTCCACGTTCAGGCAATATATTAAGTCATGGCCCACAATTCGTAGCTAATTTTTATTATGATCAAAATTTTACCAGAAGCACTGATAACCAAGTAGCGGCTTCCTATATTATAAAATTTCGAAATAATACAACAGTTTCTGGGATTGTGTTACACGACTATGTAGAAATACTAAAGCCCTTCGATCCAACTAATACTGGAAAGGATTCTTTAGCTGTTGGCAGCAAGCATCAGTGGACAACAATAGGCTTTGATGTTCTATCAAAACCTCAAAAATTATTTACTTATCTTATTTCCACGCGCTATGGTGGTTACTACGCCAATGGTACTTTATTTAATGTGTCAAGCGAATTAGGTTATCGCATACAACCCTATTGTAGCATAGCTTTAAGCTCTGCTTACTATATGCTGAACCTACCCAAACCTTGGGGCAATAATGCCTATCTTTTAATCGGACCAAAGGTCGATTTAACTCTGACTAATCGATTTTTTTATACTACCTATATCCAATATAATCAACAACAAAATAATCTTAATTTAAATATGCGATTGCAGTGGCGATATAAGCCAGCATCAGATTTGTTTCTCGTTTATACAAACAATTATTACGCAACGCCTTTTGTGACAAAGAACAATGCCTTTGTGTTGAAATTTACTTACTGGTGGAATAAATAATTGGCTTAATTGAAGTATAGGATAGTTGTATCTTTAAAAGGATTATTCATTCCGACAATTTATACTAACGATTAGCCATTTATGAAAAAACAAATTTTAGTTTTTGTTGCATCATTCCTATTTATAGCAATAGGAATTGCCCAAACTACTGTACAGAATCTTTTAACAGAAAACAAAATTAATCCTATTGGAATTGATCAAACTTCTCCAAGATTTAGTTGGGAACTAAAAAATGATGGGAGAAATATTTCTCAAATCGCTTATGAATTAAAATTAATTGCTCCCAACCGCCCCAAAGGATGGAACAGTGGTAAAATAACTTCTAATCAGTCTGTTCAAATTGCTTATTCAGGGCCTGCTTTACAATCGAATGAAAAATATCAGTGGCAGGTTCGAATTTGGGATCAATCCAATCAACTTTCTGCATGGAGTAACCCTGCAAGCTTTCAAATGGGCTTATTGAAAGCTGATGAATGGGCTGCAAAATGGATCCAACCCGGTTATATAGAAAATGATAAATTAAGATCAAGCCCTTTATTACGTAAAGCATTTACCAGCAAGAAAAAAATACAATCTGCTACTGCCTATATTACTGCCCATGGTTTATATGAAGCATATATCAATGGCAAGAGAGTGGGAGATGCGTATTTAACACCGGGTTGGACCGCCTATAACAAAAGACTACAATATCAAGCATTTGATGTAACTAATTTAATACAGTCCGGCAAAAATGCCATCGCAGTTGCACTGGGTAGCGGTTGGTATAGAGGGATCATCGGTTTTGACAATAATAAAAATGTATATGGAAAAGATATTGCGTTACTAATGCAATTACAAATTGTTTATACTGATGGATCAGTAGAAAAAATTGGGACTGACGGAACTTGGAAATCAAGTGTAGGCGAAATTATTTCTGCAGAAATTTATAATGGTGAAACTATTGATGCACGTCAGGAAAAAAATGGTTGGAAATTATCCGACTATAATGATAACGATTGGTCAACTGTAGTTCTCGGAAAACAAAGCATGACAAACCTCATTGCAACTGAAAATGAATTGGTAAAAAAACATGAAGTCTTTCATCCAGTAAAAATATTAACCACTCCAAAGGGAGAGAAAGTAATTGATTTTGGTCAGAACCTGGTTGGTTGGGTAACCATGAAAGTAAAAGGAAAAACAGGGGATAAAATTACTATTTCACATGCAGAAGTTTTAGACAAACAAGGCAATTTTTATACCGAAAATTTGCGCGCAGCAATTTGTCAGAATACCTATATTTTAAAAGGTAAAGAAGAAGAATTCTTTGAGCCACATTTTACTTGGCAAGGATTTCGTTACGCAAAAATTGAGGGATATCCCGGTGAATTAAATGCTGATAATTTTTCAGCAGTGACATTGTATTCAGATATGCCACAAACAGGAAACTTAAATACATCCAACACTTTAATCAATCAATTGCAGCACAATATTCAATGGGGACAGAATGGCAACTTTCTGGATGTACCCACAGATTGCCCTCAAAGGGATGAACGATTAGGATGGACTGGTGACGCACAAGCTTTCTCACGCACTGCTTCCTTTAACAGAAACGTCAATAGCTTTTTTACAAAATGGTTGAAAGATGTGGCTGCAGATCAATTACCAAATGGAAGTATCCCATTTGTTGTACCAAATGTGTTGGGTGAAGGAACTGCAGGTGCAACAGGATGGGCGGATGTGGCTACTATCGTTCCCTGGAATATGTATCTGGCTTATGGCGATAAAAGAATTTTGGAACAGCAATATCCTAGTATGAAATCTTGGTTAGCATTTATGCAATCAAAAAGTAAAGATGATTTATGGAATACTGGATTTCATTTTGGAGATTGGTTATTTTATAGGCCCTTTGATGATAATGATGGAAGTTCAGCAGTTACTGATAAATACCTGATAGCACAATGTTTCTTTGCTCACACTACACAGTTATTAATCAATACAGCAAAAGTATTGGGCAAAACAGAAGACATTCCACTATTTGAATCACTATTGAAAAAAATTAAAGAAGCTTATCTAAAAGAATATGTTACGGGTTCTGGAAGACTAGTATCTTCTACACAAACCGCCTATGTATTGGCCTTGGAGTTTGATATGCTACCCGAATCAATGCGCGCGCAAGCGGCAACAAGATTAGTTGAAAATATTAAAAGTTATGGCAACCATTTAACCACTGGTTTCTTGGGTACCCCTTATCTCTGCGAAGTACTATCTAGATTTGGGTATACCGATATGGCTTACACTTTATTATTACAAGAAAGCTATCCTTCTTGGTTATATCCTGTAAAAATGGGAGCTACTACTATTTGGGAAAGATGGAATGGTATTCGAACCGATGGAAGTTTTGAACCTGCCTCCATGAACTCATTTAACCACTATGCGTATGGCGCCATCGGTGATTGGATGTATCGTGTAATGGTAGGTATTGATACTTATGTAGATGGACCAGGTTATCAGCATATAAAAATAGAGCCGCATATTGGAGGCAATTTTACTTTTGCATCTGCTAGTCTGAAAACCTATTATGGAACGGTGAGTAGTGGCTGGAAATTAAATGGAGGATCCATTTTAATAGATGTTGTGATTCCACCAAATGCACATGCTACCGTTATTTTGCCTGCATCATCGAGAAATGAAATCACTGAAAATGGTAAAGCTTTAACAGAAGATATAAAAACTGTTGCTTCAGATCATACAGCAAAAAGTATTCAATTAGAAATTGGTTCAGGCAAATATCAGTTTGAAGTAAAAAGATAATAAAGTACACATGAAAAAAGTATGCTTCTTATTTATAACCTGTTTAGCGATAGTTAGTAGTGTGATTTCTCAAGAAACAGATTTATTACATCAACCATGGAAAGCTTCATGGATTGCGGTACCCAATACATCCCCGAATGATTTCGGGGTATATATTTTCAGAAAAAAAGTATCATTACTTGCAAAACCAGAAAAATATCTGGTACATGTATCTGCAGATAATAGGTACAAATTATTTGTAAATGAACAACTTATATCCTTCGGTCCAACTCGAGGTGATATTACTCATTGGAATTATGAAACAATCGACTTGGCGGATTTTTTAAAAGCAGGTGAAAATACCATAGCAGCGCTTGTTTGGAATGAGGGAGAACAAAAGCCTGAAGCACAGATCAGTTACAGAACTGGCTTTATCATGCAGGGAGTTAATTATAATGATTCTTTATGGAACAGCGATAGTACCTGGAAATGTGTTCAGGATACATCTTATCGACCATTGAATGTTCAAATGAATACTTATTATGTTACTGGCCCTGGAGAAAATATCAATTTCAACCATAGTATTAACGGATGGCAGAAAAATAATTTCATCGATACAAGTTGGAAAAAAGCATTAGCCATTAGTGGTGCTTATCCAAAAAATATTTTGTTGATGGATATGCCGGTAGGCTGGAACCTTGTAGCATCTTCACTTCCACCTAGAGAATTAAGTTACCAGCGATTACATAAACTAGTGAGAGAAACCAGTAAAAATGTAACTACAGGATTTCCAAGTAATAAAACCTCTTTCCAAATTCCAGCTAATAGTATCGATACCATTTTATTAGATCAAAATTTTCTAACAAATGCTTATCCAACTATTGAATTTGCAAAAGGAAAAGGTGCAAGTATTCGAATTGGATATGCTGAAGCTTTGTTTACTAAATATCCTTCCAAAGGAAATAGAAACGAAACGGATGGAAAATTTTTTATAGGAAAAGAAGATCATTTAATTTCTAACGGTGGGGAAGAGCAAAGTTTCACTGCTTTGGATTTTAGAACTTATCGTTATATTCAATTAATCATTCAAACAAAAGAAGAGCCATTAGTAGTCCAAGATATTTTCGGAAATTTTACAGGCTACCCATTTGTAAAAACTGCAGTGTTCAGTTCTGAAAATCCTTTATACAATCAGATACTTGATATTGGATGGCGTACGGCACGTTTATGTGCCTGGGAAACTTATATGGATTGTCCTTATTATGAGCAGTTACAATATATCGGAGATTCCCGAATTCAAGCATTGGTTTCATTATATAATACTGGTGATGATAAGCTCGTAAGAAATGCTTTGAATCAAATGAATGAATCTAGATTACCGGAAGGCGTTACACTTAGTCGACATCCTTCGCATACTGCTCAATTGATCCCTACTTTTTCTTTATGGTATATCGATATGCTACACGATTATTGGATGTATGGCAAAGATGAAGCTTTCATAAAAGATAAACTAATGGGAACAAGAGGTATTTTGGAATTCTTTAAACGTTTTCAACAAAAAGATCATTCATTAAAAGATGTGCCCTATTGGAATTTCACTGATTGGTGCGAAACAAAAGGCTGGGACGGAGGTCGAGCACCTGTTGGTAAAGATGGGTATTCTTCTGTGATGGACTTTCTCTTATTATATACCTATCAAATGGCTGCTGATATGGAATCAAAAATCGGCATTCCTGCTTTAGCCGAAACCTATAAAATTGAAGCTAAAATATTGCAGCAAACTATACGTAATAAATACTTTGATACAGAAAAGAAACTATTCTCAGACCGAACAGAAAAAGATCTCTATTCTCAACACGCCAACACATTAGCCATTTTAACTGGAACAAGTACAGGGGAAGAAGCAAAATATATTGCGAAAAAATTAATGACCGATACAAGTATGACAGAAGCCACCATCTTTTATAAATACTACGTGTATCAAGCATTAACCAAAGCAGGATTTGGAAACGACTATTTGAATTGGCTGGATATCTGGAAAAGGAATATCAAAGAAGGACTTACCACCTGGGCAGAAATTTCAGATATCAATAATGCAAGAAGTGATTGTCATGCATGGGGTGCTAGTCCGAATATTGAATTTTTTAGAACCGTATTAGGTATTGATACCGATTCCCCATCCTTTAAAAAAGTGAAGATTGTACCTCATCTGGGCAACGAAACAAAGATTAGTGGAAGCATTCCACATCCCTCTGGAATAATTGCCACTAGTTATGAATTAAAAGATGGAAAATGGACGATCAAAATAGATTTGCCAAAAACGGTTACAGGATATTTAGAATGGAAAGACAAAAAGTATCCTTTAAAAGAAGGGGCAAATCATTTCCAACTTTAAAATTATAAATAAAGATTTGCTAGTTGATTTCTGAAAATATTATTTCAAGAAATCTTTTGAACCCTTGTTAACCCTAGGCTTCAGCCTAGGGAATTAGGAACAATACTAAAATCGGGCTTTAATCCATACGTTGCTTTACTTTTAAGAGGATACTTAATAGACCATTGCACAACGTTCGGGCTAAGGCCCATTTATTTTTATAACTGTTAACCCCAGCCTGAAGAGTGATTAATAATTTCGGGTGTAATCACCCCCTTCTAGCTATTGCATTCATAAGAAATGCTTTGTATTTTGTTATGGTAATCCCTCGCCAATTCTCCCCCGTATTTTCCATCACTGAATAATTGTTATGTCTCAAATAAAATGGGCCAATGATTGGCTTCAAATAATGAGAGATTTATTGTTTGTTTTGCGCGAACTATGGCTGTTATTGGGCATCCACTTAATAGCTCTTTATTCGTTTTTATTACTTCCTCAGGGAACCGATATGATTTTGTCGATTCTGGAACCAAAAACATTTATTTCAAATACTATTTCTATTGCTCTATTGATAATCGCAATTTTCTGGTGGAGTATTACATCTGAATTTTGTACTAGGTTCTTAATTTATATGACAGATAATTCTGGACATTCTTTGAGCCCAGATAGAGTAGTATTAAGAAAATCTATTCAAAAATCGATTGCACAATTGTTTTTATACTTCCCTTTATTATTAATATCACTAGCATTTATAAAAACTTATTTCCAAAACCTTTCTGATATCAGTAATTATTGGTGGATGCTCTTATTAATTCTTCTGATGATTTGCATGCTCATTTCCCTTTTACACTATTTATATCAACCAGATCAAAGAAATAAAACTCCGAATATTTTTCACTGGATGCACTTAAGTAAAGAAGAAAAATATTGGACCTCAAAATTGTATGGAATTTTTAATGATTATCGGGTAGACTTACAGGAAGAAGAAATGACCTTACCTAAAGACGACCCTCCCAGAAATGTACTATTACCTAATGGTAGTTATGTGCCTACAGCATTTCAATTAAAGGAAGGGCCTATAAAATTAACTGAAAATAAACAGGTACGTATTTGGATGTTCCGAATTCCACTTACTTACTTTCGAAATCTAATTACTCAATTCCTATTATTGCTACTCTTTTCTGTTTTACTTATAACTTATTTTTCTTTTGCAAGTACTCAATTATATCAAGGCGTTGGAGCAGTTACGTTACTTTGTTTTGCATTTGGCAGTTGGCTTATAATCTACACGTTGTTTCATTTTTTGGATAAAGCACAACCGATACCAAAAATTAAAGTGCCTTTTCGATTACTAATTTTTTTATGGGTTTGTGTATGTTCTTATATAAATAATGATCATCCAGTGAGATGGATTGAGCAGGAAAAATTTTTTTCGGGCAAAAAAGTATCAGAACATTTTAAAAGCTGGATAACCCAACTTTTAAAAAAAGAAAACTACCAGAATGAAGATCAGATACCTGTTTTCTTTTTAGCTTCTGAAGGCGGTGCACTTCGAACCGGGGCTTATACTGCTTTGTTACTAGCAAAAATACAGGACAGTTTCCCGAATTTTAAAAACCATATATATTGTTATAGCGGAATTTCTGGTGGAAGCTTAGGTTTGCAATACTTTCAAAGTCTACCCGAAGTTCTTTCATTAAATAAAGAAAATAGAAAAAGTACTGCGGCTTTTTTTGAAACCGATTTCTTATCACCGGTAATAGGCAAATTAGTATATGGAGAGGTATTAAATACATTTCTTCCCTTTCAGTTGGTTTCCTTCGACAGGGCAATCTCTTTAGAAAAAGTCTGGGAATTAAGTTGGGCATCCGCAAATAAAAATCAGCCAAATTCATTCGAAGCATCATTTGACAATCTGATCAGTGATAATTCCCCAGCAATATTTATAAATTCAGTAGAATCAGAAACCGGTCTACCAACTGTATGGACCAATACAATTCTTGACAGTTCAATTTCACTTGCAACTGTAAGGGATTTACGCAATAAATTTCATTTGTCCATTCCTTATTCAACCGCTATCAATTTAGGAACTCGTTTCCCAGTAATTTCTCCTGCTGCTATGTTTCAGTTGAATCAGAATAAAGATCATTTGTTGCGCTTTCATTATATAGATGGCGGTTATTTTGAAAACAAAGGACAAGAGAATTTATTAGAAATTATCGAGGCAATTCATCTCGAGCAATATCCTGCAGTTAAACCCTATATTATACAGTTTAATTATTCTCAAGACGATTTAAGTAGTCGAAATATTCGCTTTGCAAATGAATTGATGGAAGTTATTAATGGAATTGAAAATACTAGATACGCAAGAGCGAGTCTTACGGTAGAATCATTGAAAAAATTTATGCGTAATCATTTTGATACAAGTCAGATTATTAATCTCAACTTAGAAATTTCAACAAGAAAATTGCCTATGAATTGGTTATTATCTCAAACTGCATTCAACAGAATTGAAAACTATACCGATTCACAAATGAATCTAAAAAAGGATTCTAACCAGATCATAAATATTTTTAACGCAATTACAAAAATTAAAAAATAAAATTTATGAAAAGTTATTTTTCAATTGTTAGCCTTGTATTAATTTTTTTATATGGCTGTGCCAAGGTAAAAATTTATTCAGATGCTAATTTACAGCATCCAACAGCCATTCAATTTCATTATGCCAAACCATTTTTACTTGTAGAATATAATGGAACTAAAGATGGAACAATTAAGACTACAATTATTTACTTGCCTGATCAGTCTGAAACTTATTACGCAAAAATGGTAAGTGGTTTAGGAAATAGTGATTTAAAAATCAGTTTTGAAAATGGATCAATTGCTTCATTGGGCACTAGTTCAGATAATAAGATTCTTTTATCAACAGGATCCCTTAGCAGTTTAATTAGTGATCTTGCTAAAACACCAAACCCTACAACAAACGAATTAAGAAACATTACTTCAGAACCTGCATTTGATTTATATGAAATAGTAATCAACGAAGGGAAAACGAGTTTAAAAAGGTAGCTTGGAAAAAATAAAACTATTTAATTAAGAGCTTGTGAAATTTTTCTATTTCTTTTTTTTCATCAACACTCATAGCTTCGTTGTTCGAAAATTTGGTTTGAAGAAAGACCACTCTTTTATGTTGAGGATATTTTGATAGAATTTCTAAAATCATTTTCTCAATACCTTCATCTTTTACATAGAGTGGCTTATTAGTAACTGGAGCAGTTTTATCTCTGGTAGGTCGTTTTAAAATTTCTGCCTCTAATGTTGCCAACCAATTTGGCGGCATATCTGTAACCTTTTGCGCCTTAAGATAAAGACCTTCTAATTGCTTTTTACTGAGGCTTCCACGTTCTTCATACTGATGCATTAAACTCATGATAAATAACGCATCCGGATTATGTTTATAACAAGCATCCAGAATTTTATCAATGATATCTATTCCCGGTTTCTTTTTAATCATTTTTCAGCAAGAGGTATGCTGCAAGGTCGGAAATAATGTTTGGTATTAATAATCTAGATCTTAGAAAGAATGATCTGTGAGTCGATCTCTAATATCTGACGTGCCAATTCCACATCTTCAATGGTAATATCTTCCATCATCTCTTTTCCATTTTCCCTAGATTCTGCCATAGCAACTTTTACCATCACCAATTGTGTTTCAGCCTTAATAGCCCTGGTAAGAAACTGTTCCTTTTCTATTTGTGTTCTGTGCACGGTCTTTTCCATTCCTTCAATAATTTCCGACTTACCTCTAACCTGTTCTTCGAGAACTTTTAGTTTACGAATAAACATAGCTCGTATAACAAGATAAGTAACTAACATTACTGCAATTGCGGTGGCGACCAAGATAATAATAATGCTTAAATCAATCATTAGATCATTCATTTAGGGGTTAAAATGACAAACTAACTGCAGAATTTGTAGTTGATGTCCAACTATGGACCAATAGTTTCTTGGGGGAAACACCATTCAAATATAAATTTAATAAATAAATGTTTTAAATAAATCTTTTTAAAATAAATTATTAAGCTTCTTTTTGATTGATAAAAGGGTATTGAAAGGCAAGCAGAAGCGTTTTATTATTATTTGTATCTTTCATTTTCAGGAAACCGCCTCTTCCGTTTATGCAATCCATCAAAAAGTCATTCGAACAATTTTCAATTGCTAAGTACCTCTTTAAATGGACTTTTTTGGTTACTCCCATGGCAATTGTTGTGGGTACCTTGGTAGCTTTATTTCTGTGGTTATTAGATAAGGTTACCCAAATTAGGTGGCAAAATGGTTGGATTATCTACTTATTACCCATTGCCGGCGTGATTATTTACTTTTCATATCAGCTGTTTGGTAAAAAAACTGAGGCAGGAAACAATCTCATTATTGATGAAATCCACGAACCTGATAGTGGGGTTCCTGCAAGGATGGCACCTTTGGTTTTGTTTACTACCCTTATTACACATTTATTTGGCGGTTCCGCCGGTAGAGAAGGAACGGCAGTGCAAATGGGGGGAGGGATTGCTGGACTTTTTGGGCGTTTACAAAAATTAAACCAACATGATCTAAGGATTTTGCTCATGGCAGGTATCGCAGCCGGATTTGCTGCAGTTTTTGGAACTCCCGTTACCGGAGCAGTTTTTGCCATGGAGGTCATTGCCATTGGAAGTATAAAATATGATGCATTATTACCTTGCCTCATTGCAAGTTTAATAGCCAATTTAACATGTACTAGTTGGGGTATTCAACATACTGCTTATCGTATTCATTTTACACATGCTGATTCAAATATTTTTTTTGGAATTGATTATTTACTGATTGGAAAGACCGTTATCGCTGGTATTTTATTCGGACTAACTGCTTTTCTTTTTGGTGAAATGCAGCATAGCATCAAAGAATTCATAAACCGGTTGATAAAAGTCAAATGGTTGATCCCATTCATTGGAGGGTGCCTTATTATTGGACTTAGTATCATATTAGGTACCCGAGATTATCTGGGATTGGGAGTAATAGCTGAGAATACCAGTGGCATATCAATTGTAAATGCATTTACATTGGAAGGAGTAACAAGTTGGAGTTGGTTTTGGAAATTATTATTTACAGCAATTACGCTGGGAACAGGTTTTAAAGGAGGCGAAGTAACACCCCTATTTTTTATTGGGGCTGCTTTAGGAAATACGCTCGCTTGGGTTAGTGGGGCACCAGTTGATTTGTTTGCCGCGCTTGGTTTTATTGCTGTTTTTGCTGGCGCAACTAATACCCCATTGGCTTGTACGATTATGGGGGTGGAATTGTTTGGGGGAGAACATATTCTTTATTATGCAATAGCTTGTTTTATCGCTTATTATTTCAGCGGGCATTCAGGAATATATTCTTCACAAAGAATCGGCCAATCAAAAATACATTCCGAAAATAACCATCAACAAACTACCATCAAACATTTGAGAGAACAACACCGAAATTCAAAATAATTTTAACTATGTATTTATCAAATAAAATTAAGTGCCTGATACTTTTTAGTTGTATTAGTTTAATTGCTGTAGCGCAGAATGCCCCAAAGCCTTATGGAGCAATTCCTAGTGAACGTCAGATAGCTTGGCAAGAAAAAGAGATGTATGTAATTATGCATTTCACGCCTACAACTTTTCAAAATAAAGAATGGGGATTTGGAGATGCAGATCCTGCCATATTTAATCCTAAGAATTTTAATGCTAACGCAATTGCAGCAGCCGTAAAAGCAGGGGGCTTTAAAGGCATTACTGTTGTAGCAAAACACCACGACGGATTTGCACTTTGGCCCACAAAGTCTACCGAATATAATATCAGCAAATCTCCATTCCGAGAAGGCAAAGCTGATCTTGTAAAAGAAATGATGTTGGCTACAAATCAGGCTGGATTAGGATTTGGCATCTATTGCTCACCATGGGATAGAAATAATGCCAACTATAGTAAGTCCGCTTATATTAATGAGGTTTATTACAAACAATTAAATGAACTATATAGCAATTACGGACAATTGCATACGGTTTTCTATGACGGTGCAAACGGAGGAGATGGTTATTATGGCGGCTCAAACGAAAAAAGATCGATTGATGCATCCACTTATTATAATTATGAAAAGATCTGGACAATAGTCAGAAAAAAGCAACCTGGAGCAGCGATCTTTAGTGATATAGGGCCAGACATACGTTGGGTGGGAAATGAGTCTGGTTTTGCAGCGGAAACTTCCTGGTCTACTTTTACCCCAATTAGTCCATCGAAAGATAAAAAGCCCTCCCCTGGATTTGTAGTTGAAGCCACATTGCCAACTGGAACTCGAAATGGCCAATTTTGGACTCCGGCAGAATGCGATGTTCCACTTCGGCCAGGATGGTTTTATCATCCAGAACAAGATGGAAAAACTAAAACCCCTGCTCAATTATTAGAAATTTATTATAAATCAGTGGGCCGGAGCGCATCACTAGATTTAGGTATCGCCCCAATGCCTAGTGGAGAATTACATCCTGATGATATAAAAAGCATGAGTGATTTTGGTGTGATATTACAAAAAACATTTGCAACAAATTTTGCTAAAGGCGCTAAAATACAAGCTTCCAATATACGTGGGAAAAGTGACATGTATGGCCCTGAAAAATTAATCGATAATGATCGTTACAGTTATTTTGCAACAGACGATTCGGTTAATCATGCTGAATTGGTTTTTAATTTGAAAAATAAGAGCAGATTCAATGTAATACGACTAAGAGAAAATATTAAACTGGGGCAAAGAATCGAAGGTGTTGAAATTGATGCATGGATTGATAATCATTGGAAAGAGATTGGAAAAGCCACTAGCATTGGCGGTAATAGATTGATCAGATTACAGAACTATATTGAATCAGATAAAGTAAGATTACGAATTTTAAAATCACCGGTTTGTATTGCACTTAGTGATTTTGGATTATTTGCTGAACCAAATCTGCCATAATATTCAACCTACAATATCTATTTGCTACTTACCTTTATAACTGACCACAATTAGATTATTAGTCTCTGACACCGAATTTATCTTTATATCATGTATAAATTTAGCTGGATTCTCCTGGCATTATTTCTTTTCTCTTGTAAAACCAAGAAAGAAACAATTAAACCTAGTGTCGAAAATATTAGTTCATCAATTTATGCCTCAGGAATATTAAAAAGTAAAAACCAATATGAAGTATTTGGAACAGTTAATGGCATCATTGCTGAAGTTTTTATTACTGAAGGCGATATGGTAAAAAAAGGCACTCCCCTTTTCGCAATAGAAAACGAAACTCAAAAACTTAACAAAGAAAATGCACAATTAGCAGCTAATTTTTCAGATTCCTATGCTAATGAATCAAAATTAAACGATGCAAAATTAGCTATCGACTATGCAAGAAATAAAATGAAAAATGATTCACTGCTTTATGTTCGACAACAATCGCTTTGGCAACAACAGATAGGAACAAAAATAGATTTGGAACAGAAAGAGCTTCAATACCAAAATTCAAAAACCACCTATAATTCTTCCATTTTCAAGTTTCAAGATCTTAAAAGACAAATAGATTTTAATTCAGATCAATCGAAAAAGAATTTACTCATTTCAAAAAACTTACAAAACGATTTTACTATAAAAAGTGAAATTGCGGGGAAGGTTTACTTGGTAAATAAAAAGAAGGGAGAAATTACTAATACCCAATCTTCCCTTGCAGTTATTGGAGATGATAATAATTTTACCCTTGAAATGCAAGTTGATGAATTCGATATTTTGAAGATTAGAAAAGGCTTACCAGTATTAGTGAATTTGGAAAGTTTTCCAGGAAAAGTATTTGATGCAATAGTTACAAAAATTAATCCGCTCATGAACGAGCGTAGTAAGACTTTTATGGTGGAAGCAGAATTCATCAATACACCAGAAAAACTCTATGCAAACATAAGTTTTGAAGCAAGCATAGTGTTAGAAACAAAAGAGAAAGCGCTACTCATTCCAAGAAATTATTTAATAAACGATAGCACCGTGCTTAAAGCTAACGGCGAAAAGCAAATAATAAAGACAGGACTAAAAGACTACAATAAAATTGAAATCCTTTCAGGTCTTACTTCCACAGATGAATTGCTCAAACCTATCAAATGAAATACAAATTAATAGCAAGTATTTCTAAATCACTTTTGTTTGCCAGATTAAAACAAACTTTGGTGGCAGCCATAGGTGTAACATTTAGTATTACTATGTTTATTACCTTATTGAGTTTTATGTCAGGGATGAACGATCTTTTAGATGGATTAATTCTAAATAGAACAGCTCATGTTAGATTATTCAATGAAATAAAGCCTTCACTCAAGCAGCCAATTGATCTATCAGATAAATACAAAAATCAATATAATTTTGTTAGTTCTGTAAAACCGAAAGATGAAAAGGCTGAAATAAGAAATAGTGAAGCGATCATCAGAGCATTAAAAGCTGATACACGTGTAACTGGAATTGCACCAAAAGTAATTGCACAAGTTTTTTATAATGTTGGTTCGATCGATCTAACAGGTACAATTAATGGCATTGATGTGGATGAAGAAGCTCGTTTATTCTTTTTTAAAAATTATGTGGTAGGGGGAAATTATATCGATTTAAAGTATACACCTAACAGTATTATTTTAGGTATTGAAGCAGCAAAAAAAATGATGGTTGATATTGGAAGTATTATTCAGGTAACTACAAGTAAAGGCGAACGATTTCAGTTAAAAGTTGTAGGATATTTTCAATCAGGAATTCAGGATATAGATAAAGTACAGAGCTATGCTACATTAAATACAACACAAAAACTTTTAGGTGAATCAAACAGTTATATTACAGATTTACAAATTAAAATAACAAATATTTTAGATGCCCCTATGATGGCGAAAGAGTTTCAAAAGAAATTCGAAGTTGATGCAATTGATATTCAAACAGCGAATTCACAATTTGAAACAGGTAGTTCAATTAGAACACTTATTTCCTATGCAGTTGGTATTACTTTACTGATTGTTGCAGGTTTTGGAATTTACAATATTCTCAATATGATGATTTACGAGAAAATGGATTCTATTGCAATTTTAAAAGCAACAGGTTTTTCGGGAAAAGACGTAAACAATATTTTTATTACCATCGCATTAAGTATAGGTATTTTTGGTGGAGCCCTCGGTTTATTGTTTGGTTATGGCCTGTGTAATGTCATTGAACATATTCCTTTCAATACTCCTTCACTGCCCACTATAAAAACTTATCCAATTAATTACAATCCTAAATTCTACATGATTGGTGGCGTCTTTTCCATTATAACAACTTATCTGGCAGGATATTTCCCATCAAGAAAGGCTAGTAAAATTGATCCAGTAATCATTATCAGAGGGAAATAAAATGAGCAATAAAATACTGATAGCAAATAATATCTGTAAATCATTTCATGATCCTATTACGGTTCAGGTTTTAAATAATATTAGCTTCTCAATAGAAAAAGGTGAATTTATTTCTGTAATTGGAAAATCAGGTTGTGGCAAATCAACATTGCTTTATATTCTTTCAACAATGGATACTGATTATGATGGCGACTTAACTATTGATGGGGTTTTAATGAGGGATAAAAAAGAAAAAGAATTAGCTAGTGTTCGCAATGCAAAAATTGGATTTGTTTTTCAGTTCCATTATTTGCTTAATGAATTTTCTGTTTTAAAAAATGTAATGCTGCCAGGATTAAAACTCAATAAATATTCTGAGAAAGAAATTGAACATCGTGCTTACGAAAAATTGAAAGTACTTGGTATTGAAAATGAAGCACTCAAAATGCCCAACCAATTATCTGGTGGACAAAAACAACGTGTTGCCATTGCACGTGCACTCATTAACGATCCACTCATTATAATGGGCGATGAGCCAACAGGAAATCTTGACAAAAAAAATAGTGAGATCGTTTTTCATATTTTCAAGGATTTAGCAGAACAATTTCAACAAACCCTGCTCATAGTAACACACGATAATGAATTCGCTTCTCGCACTAACAGAATCATCGAAATGCAAGATGGTCAGATAATTAAAATGTAATATTCAGGACTGCTAGTCTCGGTCGAAATGGAAATCATGACCAAAATCAGTTTTTTTCTCTAACTGTTCTACTAATTTTCACCTCTGAAACATTTAGTTAACCTTTAGAGCTTGTATATGACATCCCCCCATGCCCCTTTTAAATCTGGAATAGACTTGTCACCAAAATCAAGAGCCATTTGGAGAGTAGCTCAATCAGGTGTATGGTTAGTGGGTGCAGTTATTCTAACTTGTCTCTTATTTTTTCCGCCAGTTGGATTGATTCTATTTTGGAATATATTAATCCCAGTAGCTCCTGCATTGTTTGTGGTGGCAGTTGGAATATGGAGAAATGTTTGTCCTTTAGCTACTACCAATTTATTGCCTCGCACTTTCGGATTTTCTCAAAAGAAGAAATTAACTGCTATACAACTAGGCAAATTTAACCTTATTGCTGTGATCGCTCTTTTTATGCTAGTCCCTTTGCGTCACGCTATTTTCAATCATAATGGCCCTGCTACTGGACTATTGATTATCACAATGGCAATGATTGGCATAGCAATGGGGTTCGTATATGAATGGAAAAGTGCCTGGTGCTCAGGCCTCTGTCCTGTTCATCCAGTAGAAAAACTATATGGTGGTAATACATTCACCTCCGTTCCAAATGCGCATTGCTTAGAATGCCAAAATTGTGTGGTACCCTGTCCGGATTCAACACCTAATATTCATCCAATTTCTTCCAAAAAAACATTGTATCATCAATTATCTGGATTGTTGATTGTAGGTGGTTTACCAGGTTTTATCTGGGGATGGTTTCATGTACCTGACGAATTAGCTGTAACTAATTTTGGTAATTTATTGACAGTGTATCAATTGCCATTGATAGGACTTGTAGTAAGTTCCATCGTTTACATTATAGCTTCCATGATGATTCCAAATAAATACGAACAAAAGTTAATCAGCATCTTTGCTGCAGCTGGGGTATCCTGTTACTATTGGTATCGTATTCCATCTTTGATTGGTTATGGCAAATTTGCTGATGATGGGTTATTATATAATTTATCAAACTCAATACCAGCATGGGTTATTCCAATTATTAATATTGCAACTACTGCTTTTTTCTTTTATTTTTTAGTTGTTCGTAAACAGAATAATCAAAGCTGGGTAGTTAGGCCGCCATTTGCTGCAAAAGAAAAAATGCAGCCAGTTTCTTAGAGAACTCTTTCGGGTAATTGTTTGCTGGCATCGGCACCCATTTTTTTCAGTTCCTCTATTTTACCAATAATATTTCCCTTCCCGGTAGATAGTTGCTTAAAAGCGTCATCATAGCTCGATTGCGCATCTCCAATTTTTTTACCGACTAATTCTAAGTTAGCAAGAAACCCATGAAATTTATCATACAGCGCTCCTGCTTTTTCTGCAATTTCAATTGCATTTCTATTCTGCTGCTCCACTTTCCAGAGATCAGCAATTATTTTTAATACGGCTAATAAATTAGTGGGGCTCACTAACATGATTTTCTTATCGTAGGCATATTTCCATAACAATGAATCTTTTTTAACTGCTTCCAAAAATGCTGGTTCAATTGGAACAAAAAGCAACACATAATCAAGTGCGGCTGCATATTTTGGGTAATTTTTTCTACTTAATCCATCAATATGATTTCTTAGAGATGCAATATGACTCTTCATGACCAATTCTTGCTTCATAATATCAGGCTCAGAAACATATTGTTCCCAAGCAACTAAAGAAACTTTTGAATCAATAATCACTTTTCTTTGATCAGGATAAGAAATAATGACATCTGGTTGTAAACCGTGTCCTAGATCATCTTTAATGATATTTCCAGCTTGATCTCTGATAAATTCTTGAGTAACATACTCCCGACCTTTTGTAAGCCCACTATGTTCTAAAATAGATTCTAATATCATCTCTCCCCAATTCCCCTGCATTTTCGAATTGCCTTTTAAGGCAGTACTCAAGTTATTGGCTTCCTGACTTACTTGCTCACTCATTTTAACCAGTCGATCTATTTCTTTACCCAGACTAAATCTTTCTTTTGATTCTTTTTCATAGGTCTCTTCCACTTTCTTTTTAAAGTCGCCCAAATCGTTTTTCAATGGTGCTAAGATTTCTACCATTTTTTCTTCATTCCGTTGAACCATTTGCAAACTATTATTCCGCATAACCCTTTCAGCTAATGCTTCCATTTCTAGTTTTAACTGCTCACTCAATTTATCGCCATTAATTTTAGCTTCTTCCAACATTTGCTGAGTATTACTCAATTTGGTTTCTGCAATGGCAATTCTAGATAAAAGTTGTTCTTTTTCTTTTTGAAGTTGCTGATTGCTGGATTGTATTTGTAATAACTGTGCTTCCTTCTGTTTCAATTGTTCGTTTAAAACATTATTACGAACGCGCATGATTAAAAATGAAACAATACTTGATACAATAGCTGCAGCCAGGCTGGTAAATAATAGAGCAGTATCCATAAAATAATTTAAAACAAACAGTTCTATTTCCAAATGAAAGGAATTTAGGAAGCCATCTATAGGCCAGTAAAATTCTAATTTTTCTTACTAAAATTAAAATAATTCAAAATGAAATCAACTTTATCAAGTGCAATGGGCAACTCTGTATTGTTTTCCATAACAAGTGTGGCGCCATCATTTCTTGAAATACGTTTCACAAAATTGATATTCACCAAATAACTTCTATGAACTCTGATGAAATTAATTTCACCATTAAATATATCTTCATAATATTTTAGATTATGGCTCACCATAAGGCTCGTGCCATTTTCTTGATGTATATGAGCATAGCTTCCTTCAGCTTTGATATATAAAATGTCAACGAGTTTGATTATCTCAAAACCATTCATTAATGGAACTACAATTTTTTTTTGGTCATTACTAAAGTAATTATCCTTTAATGCAACATAAGATGGTGCATCATTTTTAACTTGATTTTCCAAGAATTTCTGAATTGCAGATTTTAATTTATCAAACTGAAGAGGTTTCAATACATAATCAACAGCACTCATATTAAAAGCTTGAATTGCATGTTGATGTGATGCTGTTGTAAAAATAATTCGAAATTTAATTTCCTCTGGATTCAAAAAGTTGAGTAATTGCAAGCCATTATAAACTGGTAATTCCACATCAAGAAATACTAAATCTGGAGAATTTTTCTTAATACTCTTTATAGCCGAAGGAAGATCAATACACTTATCAATCACTTGAATACTTGGTTCAATTTCTTTAATCATTTCGCTGAGTAATTCAGCTGCTTTTATTTCATCTTCAATAATGATAGCCTTAATCATACTGTGCACTGTTTATTGGCAAACGAATAATAACGGTTGTACCTCCTTGATCTTCCTTATCAATTACAAATAAACTGATTTTCTTATCAATAGTCTGATTAATTAAATCAACCCTACTCTCCAATGCCGACCCTGCAAAACTTTTATGATTGGCATTAAGTGTTTTATTGATCTCCCTACTCCTTGTTCTACCAATTCCATCATCATCAATCTCTATTCGAATATATTCTTTTTGTGAATCATCATAAGAAATGTTCACTTTTAAATTCCTTATCCCTTTTTTATGAAACAAACCATGTTTAATAGCATTCTCTATACATGGCTGGATGAACATGGGTGGAATCTGAATATTTTCTAAATCCATTTCTGGATCTATGATTAAATTCACCGAAAAGTCTGACTCAAAACGGGCTTTTTCCAAATCAAGATATAATTCCAAAATATCTATTTCCTCTTTTAATGAAATTGAGTTAATGCTACTAGTATCAAGAATTTTTCTAATTAGCTCACTAAATTTTCCCATGTAATTACTTACACTTCGTTTATCATTTTTATAAACAAAACTTTGAATGGTATTCAACGCATTAAATATAAAATGGGGATTCATTTGCGTAACAATTGTTCTCAATAAACTTTTTCGTAACTCATTCTGCAGTGTAAGTTTTTCAATTACAAACTGGTCTCTTTTTTTCATACTATTATAGCGTAGCCAAAAAATAATGGAACTAACACTACCAACCATAATAACTACAAAACTTATAAACCACCATTGTAGCCACCATGGATTATTGATTACAAAATTAAAAACAATAGTATTTTTTGAACGTTCACTTTGAAAATTTACAGCATAAGCTTTGAAGTGATAGGCTCCTGGCTTTAATGAGGCAAATGAAACTTTATAATCAGGTCCAATCAATACTTTCCAACTACTATCATTTGTACCTGTTAACTGATACATAAAATGAGTTGCTTCAGGATTAATATATGATGGAGAAGATAAGTTAAACTGTAATGCATTTTTATTCGAGGATAATTCCGAATTGTCTGAAATCTCATTTCCGTCTATACTATTTTTTACTGACAATAAATAACATAATGGAGCATCCGCTTTAATTTCAGCAAATGATAAACTATATTCCCTATTTTTCATAGCAAGAATTAATTTTTCATTCTCTTCATAATAATCATATACAGTTCCATTAATTTCATCTGGAATTGAAATGGTATTTATTATTTTCTGAGTATTTAAATCAAAAACTTGTATATATCCAGGTTCATTCAACAGTAAATGGTTATGAAATTGTTTAATTTTTAAAACAATTTTCGATGCCAGTCCTTCACTCAAAGAAATGTTTTTGATATGATCTTCACTTATGATAAGTAGTCCAATATCAAAAGTGCCAACATAGGCCTCTTTATTATATTGTAATATACTTGCAGCACTTATCTGTTTTCCTTTATATGATAAAAATTGAGTGCTATCATTTATTATTAAAGCAAGTCCGGATTTAAAATTTGCATAAATCTTTTTTGTTTCTGGATCATAGTTTACAATATTGCACCTGGAATATTGCAATACTTGTCGATGATTTTCTACTGCACCCTTTAATTCAGATTGATATTTTATATTTTCAGCTGTTTTTTTATTAAAAAGATATTTTTTTAAATTGGGTGTAAGTTTCACTTTCGAAAGCATCTGAGAAAAAGCCAGCAACATACTTGAATCAGTAAATGATATATTCTTCAAAGAGCCTATTGACGATATTTCTAAAATATATTTTTGTTTTACATTTATTTCGTATAATCCTTTAGAGGGTCCCACTAATAAATGCCCATTGGGTAATGCAAATACTCTTTCAACAGAACCAGCTTTACTTTCTAGTTGATACGACTGTATTGTTTTATTTTCTTTTGTTATGTAAATTAATCCAGCTTGAGTTCCATAAACCATTTTATCTTCCCATGGTAATATAGTAATAATGAAATCGTTTTTTTTCAAAAACGGATGTTCCTCTTTTTGCCAGCCTTTATATTTACCGGGAGTTTTTCGTAAACCTTCCTGCAAACTACTATACCATCGATTATTCCATCTATCAGTAACTATGTCGGACAAATATTGTGAGCGAATGGAATCTTTACTATTTAATTTATAGGAAACAATCTGAGTATTTACCCAAATTGAATCATCACATTTTATGATTGTTTTTAATGAGCCGGGGATTTTTTCTGCAGAAATTACAAAAAGAGAATCTTTTCTTTCAATTAATTTAAACAACCAATCTGTTTCATTGTTATATCCATAGATAGTATCTTGAGTAATGATGGGAACAAAAAAGAAATGATTAGGCGCATAAGCTGGTATATTTTTAGAAAATATTAATGGAATTTCCCGGAACCCATTTTTGTAATCATAACGATAAATGGTCTTTACCCCTAATAATGCATGATCACGAAAAACGCATATTGATTTGGCTATAAAAGATCCATTATTTGTTTTATAATACCGCCCTTTCATTGTTTCTGTATTACAAACAAATATGCCTTTCTCTGTTGTAACCACTATTTCAGAATCAAGGGGAAGCATCGAAGGGTATGACTGCTCCTGAGCAATATTATATTGTTGAAAAAGATTCATTTTCTCTTTCTCAATATAAAAAAGCTGGCCATTAAAATTATAACACCATATCCTTCCCTGTTTATCTTCACAAATACCTGCTATGCCAGTGGTTGTTTGATCATTATTAGTAAAGTGCGTGAAATTCCTACCATCAAACCGGCTAATACCTAATGTATGACTTACCCATAGATATCCTTTAGAATCTGGATATAAATCGAATACTTCCTCAGTGGGCAGACCTTTTACAGCTTGCAAATTTTGTAACTGTGCAAAAGAAAAATTACACTGAAAAAAAAGTGCCGCTAATAATAACCATGAACGCATACTTAAATATAAGATATAACTCTTTTATCAAATCTAATTAATACTGGAACTGGAAAAACATCCACGGTTTTGATATTTCGAAAATAGATTTATTTAACTTCATTAAAATTCACTGATAATTTTATGCCAACAGACTCTAGCTATTTAAACACTAAAGCGAAATCCAAAAATAGTTTTGATGCCATCATTGTTGGCTCGGGTATTACGGGTGGTTGGGCAGCTAAGGAATTATGCGAAAAAGGGCTAAAGGTTTTATTATTGGAAAGGGGTGGTCCATTAGATCATCCAAATTATCCAACAGCAAATAAAGATCCCTGGGAATTCCCATACCGTCATCATTTAAATAGAGAAGATAAAGAAGTGCATTATGTACAAAGTAGGCACTATTCATTTAGAGAAGAAACCAAACATTATTTCATTAACGATCAGGAAAACCCTTACGAGGAAATTAAAAGATTCGATTGGATTCGTGCAAATATTATGGGGGGCCGTTCTTTACTATGGGCTCGCGCTTGTTATAGATGGACTGATGTAGATTTTGAAGCAAATGCAAAAGATGGTCATGGAACAGATTGGCCAATACGATATAAAGATTTAGCCCCCTGGTACAATTATGTAGAATCCTATATTGGAGTAAGTGGCAACCAGGATAAACTTGGTTACTTACACGATGGAATTTTTCAGCCTGCTTTTGAAATGAATATTGTAGAAAAAGATTTTAGAGACCAGGTTTCAAAAAAATATAACGATCGTCATGTGATAGTAGGACGCTCTGCAAATCTTACACAATCTATCAATGGAAGATCCAAATGTCAATCTCGTGATCTGTGTTATAGAGGTTGCCCATGGGGTGCCTATTTCAGTTCAAATTCCTGTACACTCCCTGCTGCAATTGCAACTGGGAATCTTACAATTAGACCATATTCTTTAGTTAACCGTATAATATATGACGAACAAAAACAAAGAGCAACAGGTGTGGAAATAGTAGATACCCAAACAAAAACAGTGGAAGAATTCTATGCTCGTATACTTTTTATCAATGCAGCTACTATTGCTACTACATTCATTCTTTTAAACTCAACATCAAACCGTTTCCCTAATGGTATTGGTAATGATAGCGATCAAGTAGGCCGCAACTTAATGGATCACCATAAGGGTATTTCTATTTCTGCAGATGTAAGTGGATTTGAGGACAGTTATTATTACGGTCGTCGTCCTACCAATATTTATATTCCAAGATTTAAAAATATTTGTACACAAGAAAAGGATTTTATCAGAGGCTTTCATTTAGCAGGAACTGCTTACAGAACTAGGGGTTCTGGTGATCATCCTATTGGAATGGAACTCAAAGAATCACTTTCTGAACCCGGTGGATGGAAAATGGGACTTTGGGCTTTTGGAGAATGTCTTCCTTATGCCGATAATCGAATCACTCTGAACCACAAAAAAACAGATGCCTTTGGACGACCACAATTAAGCTTCGATTGTTCTTTTCGTGATAACGAGAAAAGTATGTCTGCCAATATGATTGAAACCGCCAAAGAAATGCTGGCAAACGCTGGCTATCAAAATATCAGCGATCAATCAAAAATGTCTTTCCCTGGAAACGCAAATCACGAAATGGGAACAGCGCGCATGGGCAAAGACCCAAAGACCTCAGTACTTAACGCATTTAATCAAATGCATGCTGTAAAAAATATTTTCATCACCGATGGATCAAGTATGGCGTCAAGCTCATGCGTGAATCCAAGTCTTACTTATATGGCCCTTACTGCTCGTGCTTGCGATTATGCATTAAATGAATTAAAGAAAAATAATTTATAGAAATTTGCTACTTCATCTTCCTATCAAAAAAATCAGCTGCTGCATGATATCCCTTTAGCCAGTTTTTGTGTAATAGGAAATCATGGATATCATCCGGGAAAACCAATTCTTCGAAATAAATTTTTCGCTCTCTTAATTTTTCTGCCATCATTTCAGTTTGCTCAAATGGAACATTCCGATCATCATCTCCATGAATAAATAATACTGGCGACTTCCATCCATCTACACTTGAAATTGGAGAAGCACCTAAAGCTATTTTTGCAAATGCTGCTCTTGTTGCAGGATCATAATTAGCCACCCAATTTTTCATTTCCTGATTCCAATCATGTACGCCATGAATATCTACTCCACATGCAAAAATATCTGAGTTCCTACTTAATCCCATAGAAGTTAAATATCCGCCATACGACCCACCCCAAAGACCGATACGTTTATTATTTACATCCAATCTTTTTTGCAGCCACTCTCCCGCTGCCACCACATCATTGTATTCACTTCCTCCATTTGCACCATAATGCAATGCTTCCCTAAATTCCATTCCATATCCAATACCACTTCTATAATTAACTGCCAATACAATATATCCTTTTGATGCATAAAATTGGTTCATTCCATAGTCTTTTGAATAATAGCCCATATAATGAAAGCCTTGCAGCATCTGCCTTCTAGAGCCTCCATGAAAAAATACAAGTGCCGGATATTTTTTGTCTTTCTGATACCCTGGAGGCAAAAATAATTGACCATGAATGGTAATATTATCTATACTCTGAAAATGTACAATAGATGGTGTAACTAATAATTTGTCGGGGAATGAAGCAGGAAATAAGGATACTCCTACTTTTTCAAAACCAGTTTCTGATTTTATAATGGTTGGCCAACCCGGACTAGTTGCTGTTGAACGTAATACCGCAACTCCGGTACTAAGATTAACAGGCGACCACTCAATACCTTCGCCTTTTGTTAATTGTTTTGCTTTGCCTTCTTTCACATTTACTAACCAGATATGCCTCCTATGACTATCTCCAATATTAGTATTATAGATAATCGATTTTTGATCCATTGATAACTGCATATACTCTACTTCCCCATCACCAGGTGTAAGCAGTTGGGCTTTTCGATTGGCCATTTCAGAAAAAACAGGAATCGAATATAAATGTTGCCAGCCATCTTTTTCCCATGGAAACACCAACTGATTATCTGCAGTCCATAGCAATAAATTATCTGCAACTGGAAAGCCGGTATATAAAATACTTCCACGCCCCTCATCCGCCTTCCAAATTTCTTTTGCATCATTTTTTGCTAGGTCAAATAAATGTATACTCCAAGGAAATCCTTTTCTTAATTCAGTAAAGGGAAGCAACCCGCTTCTAGAAGGAATACGGATATACGCAATATATTTCCCATCGGGAGACCATGCTGGTTGTATATCATTATCAATAGAGGGATCAAGATATCCTACTGATTTTTGTGAGAAATCATAAACCCCTAAAAAAGCATGATCAGATCGATGACTGATGAAAGCTAATTTTTTACCATCGGGTGAAAATCGCAGGTCACCAATTACACCTCTGGCTTCAAATAATTGTGTAGCCAATTTAGTGGTATCTGTAAAAGAAGACTGCCAGGCTTTCCCTTTATAACTATATAAAACAGTTTTCCCATCCGGTGAAACAATTGCATTATTTCCTACTCCTATTTTTCTTAATCCAGACCCATCTGTATTGGCAACCCAAATCATTTCACCCGTTTTCTCTTGCAAAAAAGCCGGATTTGCTGCTTCACCTGCACCATTATTATTATTTCCTTCATGATAAAACAAATGACTACCATCCATAGAAAACTGAAGCCCCCCGATTTCAATTCCGTCATCACTATGATGCTTTGTAATTTGTATAGGAGTATATGCTGGCGCTACTGCAATAAATATATTTCTTACCCCTTTATCATTAAACACCCATGCTAACTGTTTCCCATCCACCGAACTCCGCAATTCCGTTGGAAAGGGTGCAGACATAATATTTTCAATAGTAACCTGGGCTTGCACACATGTAAACAAAAGGAATACTGTTGCAGTAATGAAGAGTTTTTTCATAACATCAAGTTAAGAAATTACTGGAAACCTCTCTCAAGTTTCTATTGACCGATTTTATAAAAATTTTAAAACTCAAATTCCTAGACTTGTACTCGGTACTATTCGATATTTCTTTTAACAACTCTATAGTAAACATACCAATAACAAAAAGGTCAAATTTTAAAATAGTGAAAATGAAAAAATATATTTTAAGCAGTTTGGTGCTACTCATTTTGGGTATTCAATTTTCATATGCTCAAGTAAGCATTGGTGTAGGTGTTGGCAGGGGGGCATATGGTTATGGTAGATATGGGGGTTATTACGGAAACTCTATGAATAGAAATAATAGGTATCCACAAAAAGCCAGAAGAGATTCTTTGTTGCCAAAATTTGAACCAAAAATCAGCATCTCCTTGGGTGCCGGGTTTCCCAATTTAGATGCCAATCAATTTGCTGGATTTTTTAATTATTATAAAGGAACATCTTCGCAATCGGCACCAATCATCGGTTCCATAGATTATCAATATAGCAGAACTTCCAGCGTTGGACTAATGATAACCCATGGCCAGGTAACTGCGCCATATTATGACAATACTGGCAGTCAGGCATTAACCGGGTCTCTCGACAATTGGAGTGTGATGTTAAACTTGATGAATTATATGCCTACTTCAGGTATTATTGAACCATATATAAGAACTGCAATTGGCGTAAATATCTGGAACCAAAGTTATACAGATAATCAAGGCAATAAAATGGGAGTTGTAAGCGATCCAAGTATGCTTGCTTACCAGATTTCATTGGGCGCAAACTTCAGCCTTTCAAAAAATCTAAAGTTTTATACGGAAGCAGGTTATGGCAAATATATATTACACGCTGGGTTAAAGTTTCAAATAAAGTAAAGGCTGAGTAGTTGAAATAATATATAAATTATAAGTATATTCATTTCAACCATTCTTATACGCCAAAACTTATTTATGCTAATCAAAAAACTTTGCAAAAGCATATTGCTTTTGTTTGTACTTGCTATTACTATTCAAACTAAATCCCAGGGAACAAGATTACTTCGACAACCCTCTATTAGTAACACAACAATTGCTTTTATTTATGGAGGCGATATTTGGGTGGTTAATAAAAATGGGGGAGATGCAAAACGTATTACCAGCACAGCAGCAGTTGAAGAAGATCCTCATTTTTCTCCAGATGGTAAAACCATTGCATTTACTTCCAACCGTTCTGGCATCGATGCTGTTTATACAGTTTCTGCAGAGGGTGGAGTTCCAACTCGATTAACATGGTTTCCATCTTCTTCATTCGCCAGAGGCTGGAGCCCCGATGGTAAAAAAATATTGTATGCATCTTACCGTGAAACCGCTCCCACAGGCTATTGTAGACTATGGACAGTTCCTGCTTCTGGCGGCCCCTCTACTTTATTAGCTGCTCCATTTGCTTATGATGGTGCATTCTCAACTGATAACAAAAATATCGTGATTGATAGAGTAAGCCGTTGGGATGTTGAATGGCGGCATTATCGTGGCGGACAAAATACGCCACTACGTATCATGGATCTAAATTCTTTATCGGAAAAAGAAATTCCAAGTAATAGTACTATGGATAAGTATCCAAACTGGATTGGTAATGATATCTACTTTTTGTCTGATCGCAATTTTATCATGAATGTATTTGCGTATCAATCCTCTACAGGAACTGTGCAACAAATTACTAATATTCCAAAGGGTGATATCAAATGGCTTTCTGGAAATGGTAAGGAAATGGTATACGAACATAATGGCTATTTACATTTGCTTGATCCATTAACAGGAAAAAGTAAACAGTTAGAAATAAATGTAAGCGGCGATTTTCCTTGGTCAGAAAATAAATGGGAAAATGTAACAGCACGTGCAGACAATGCTTCCTTATCTCCAAGTGGCAAACGCATTATTTTGGAAGCAAGGGGAGAGATCTTTACAGTTCCAGTTGAAAATGGCGACACAAGAAATATCACACAAAGCTCTGATGCTGCAGATCGTAGACCGTTATGGAGTCCGGATGGAAAACAAATTGCTTGGTTCTCTGATAAAGGTGGAGAATCTTATGCATTGTACATCACTGATCAGGAAGGTAAAACTACACCTCGAAAAATATCAATAGGTGAATCAAAATTAGCTTGGACACCCACTTGGTCGCCGGATAATAAATACATCGCTTTCGTAGACAATGCCGTGCGCGTCATCGTAATCGAACTCTCTACCGGAAAAATTACTCAAGCAGATATTGGTGGTGTGAATATTGAAAGAGAGAATATGGCTTTGAGCTGGTCACCAGATTCTAAATGGTTAGCTTATACCAAAACTGCTCCGAACCATTTTAGAAGGATCACTGTTTGGTCATTAGAAACAGGTAAAGCAACTGCCATCACAGATCCGATGGGCGATGCCATTGCTCCCTCATGGGATATGGGTGGAAGGTATTTGTATTTCTTGGCAAGTACCAACAAAGCATTAGGATCAGGTTGGGCAAATACGAGTAGTATAGCAGCTAAACCTAGTTTTGCAGCATATCTGATAGTACTGCGTAAAACAGACCCCACTCCTTTTCCCTTAAAGAGTGATGAAGAACCGGATAGTACCAAAGAAGTAAAAAAACCTAAAGACACCAGCAATGCAAAAGCAGTAATAATTAATTTCGATAATATCGATCGCAGAATACTCACACTTACTGGAGTAACTGAAGGGGAATATGATCAAACTTTCAGTGGCCCAAAAGGAACCGTGTTCATCACAGCAGGCCCAAGTATTAGTAAATTCAGTATTGAAACAAAAAAAATCGAAGAGTTTGCAAAAGGCACCGATATAAGCGTTTCTGCAAATGGTGAAAAAATATTATTTAAAACAGGCGATACTTGGCGGGTTGTATCCACAGCAAATCCGCCATCACCTGCACAAGGAAACGTTACTGTAAATCTTCAAATGCAACTCAATCGCTTAGAGGAATTCAAACAAATTCTTACTGAAGCATGGAGATACGAACGCGATTATTTCTATGATAAAAACTTACATGGCAGAGATTGGCAAGAAGTATATGATTACTTTATTCCTCTTGCTCCATATATCAAACACAGATCCGATTTAACTTATGTACTCGATCAGATCGGTGGTGAATTATCAGTTGGACATAGTTTTGTTTTTGGAGGAGATTACCCTTCCGTTGAAAAAAATACTGCTAGTGCATTAGGTGCTGATCTTGTTTTAAACAATGGTCAATGGCAAGTAAAACGTATATATAATACAGAGAGTTGGAATCCAAGCCTATCAGCACCTTTAGCACAACCCGATTTAAAAATCGAAGAAGGAAATTATATTCTGGCAATTGATGATAAAACACTTTCCGCAGATATCGATCCCTATCAATTATTAAATGGCAAAGCAAGCCTACAAACTACTTTATTGGTGAATAATAAAGCTTCTAAAGAAGGAGCTTGGACCATTAAAGTTTCACCCATTGCATCTGAAAGCGCATTGCGTCAACGCGCATGGGTAGAAGACAATCGTAGAAAAGTGGCAGAACTCTCCAACGGAAAATTAGGATACGTATGGGTTCCTAATACCGGAGGACCAGGCTTCGTTTCTTTTAACCGTTACTATTTTGCACAACAAGATAAAATGGGTGCCGTGATCGATGAACGTTTTAATGGCGGAGGATTATTAGACGATTATATGGTTGATCTAATGATACGTCGCTTGCGAGCTGCTGCAACAAACGAAGTACCAGGTGGTGTTCCATTTAATTTACCTGCAGGTATTCTCGGACCAAAAGCATTATTGATCAATGAACTTTCTGGTTCAGGAGGCGACTTCTTTCCATGGGCATTCCGACATCAAAAAGTAGGACCATTAATTGGTACCAGAACATGGGGAGGTTTAGTAGCTTCTTCCGTACATTATTCGTTAGTTGACGGTGGTGCCATTACAGCACCAAATAATGGCATATTCGACCCACAAACCAATAAATGGATTGCAGAAAACGAAGGTGTGGCGCCTGATATAGAAGAAAAGATTGATGCGGCTTCTGCATCCAAAGGCCACGATCCACAACTGGAGCGAGCAGTAAAAGAAGTCTTGCTGTTATTGGAAAAAGATTCCAAACCAACGGTTACACATCCTCCTTACTCCACTCCAGCGAAGAAAAGTCAAAATTAAAAATTAAAAAATCAGAAAGTCTCGATGAAAAAATCATCGAGACTTTTTATTTCATGGATACGCAGCATTGACTAAATTTATAAATGAAAAAGATTTTCTTATTTATTGCTGCTTCATTTGTTTTTGCAAGTAGCCATGCGCAAGACATTCCTTATAAAACTTGTAACAACTGCTGGAATCGCGATTCATTAGGTAATCATCGCGTAGCCGTGTTGGTAGAAAATGAAAATACAGTTGCTAAAGTGGTTATTCCTTGGAGAAGAAGAGATAACCATCCAGAAACTAAACGCATCATCATACAAGATGCAAAGACTTCTCGTAAAGTTTTAAATCATTATGAAAAAAATATCAGTAGAGAAGCTGGTGAAATATATTTCGAACCCATTTCTGGTAAGGGCATCTACTATGTGTATTATTTGCCGCTCAAAAATGAAGGAAGATCTAACTATCCACGTGGTGTGTATTTAAAACCTGAGAATACAGCGAATACCAATTGGGCTTACAATAATTCATCGGATGCCAAAGTGCAGGCATTTGAATCCATTGATGATTTGAATAGTTTTTACCCGATGGAAGTAATTGCTACTAAATCTGAAACTGCATCACTAATAGAAAAATCAAATAACAAAGATTTTATCGTATTCCCTGAAGATCGTTTACACCCAATCAAGATGACACAGGATCTTCCAAAAAAATGGATCGATGCTGGTATTCAAAATCAACTGAAAGGAAATGCTGATAAAGGCGAATGGTTTGCATTTCAATTGGGATTATTAGCCTTGAAAGATCAATCATCGATTGAAATCAATTTCTCTGATCTGAAAAATGCTGCTGGGAATAGCATTGCAGCAAAACAAATCAGTTGCATTAATTTAACAGGCACCACTTACGATGCAAAGCCACTGAAAAAATCAGTATCCGTAAATGCTGGAAATATTCAGGCATTCTGGTGTGGCGTGGATGTTCCTAAAACCACAGCAGCAGGCACTTATACAGGAACCATCAATATTGGCAATAAAGAAATAAAAACAAAAATTCAGTTTCAATTAACGGTTAGCAATACTATTGCGATCAACGCTGGAGAAAATGAACCTTGGAAACAAACTCGTTTAAAATGGTTGAACAGCACTTTAGCACAAGAGAATAAAGTAATTGCGCCTTATACGCCAATTAAACAAAATAAAAACGAACTCAGCATCTTAGGTAGAAAAGTAGTACTGAATAATGATGGTTTACCAAAACAGATTCAAACTTATTACAATGCTGAAATGACAGACTTGATTGCAACGCCGAAAAATATACTGAGCAACCCGATTCAATTTATTTACAATTATCAAAACAATACAGCATTAAATGCAGCAGCATTAAAATATACAGAAACCAATGAAGGAAAAGTAAGCTGGGAAGCAATGAGTAAAAACAATCAGCTTAGCATGTTGGTGAAGGGTTCATTGGAATTTGATGGAATGATGGTATACGATGTTACCATTACTGCTTTAACTGATATCAGTCTGAATAATATAGGGATGGAAATTCCTTTCACGAAAGAATGCTCTAAATACATGATGGGCCTTGGTTTGAAAGGTGGTAAAAGACCCTCCACCTTTAACTGGAAATGGGAAGTAGCTACTAAAAATCAGGATGGTGCATGGATTGGAGATGTGAACGCAGGTCTGCAGTATTCTCTACGAGATGAGAATTATGTTCGTCCTCTGAACACCAATTTCTATTTACAAAAACCTTTGCTCTTGCCAACATCATGGGGCAATCAAAACAAAGGAACGGTGAGTATTGAAGAAATTAATAAGACAACTTTGGTTAAAAATTATAGTGGTGCACGAGATATGAAGAAAGGTGAATCACTGCATTATAATTTCACTCTACTCATTACACCATTCCATACAATCAATACCGATTTTCAATGGGGTGCCCGTTTCTTCCACGCTTACAAACCAATAGATACCATTAAACAAACAGGTGCTACCATCATCAATATTCACCATGCTACTGATATCAATCCTTGGATCAACTATCCATTTATTGAGCATCGCAAAATGAAATCATTCATTGATTCAGCTCATGTTGCTGGACTAAAAGTAAAAATCTATAATACCGTTCGTGAATTATCGAACCATGCTTATGAAACATTCCCACTCAGAAGTTTGGGTCATGAAATTTATTCTACAGGTAAAGGCGGTGGATATAGTTGGTTACAAGAGCACGTGAACGAAGATTATATTCCTGCCTGGTTTGTTCCAGAAATTAAAGACGCTGCCATTGTAAATAGTGGTATGAGCAGGTGGCATAATTATTATGTAGAAGGAATGAATTGGTTAGTTAATAATGTGGGCATTGACGGGATCTATCTCGACGATGTAGCTTTTGATCGCATCACAATGAAACGTATCAAACGTGTGTTGACACATGATGGACATCCTGGTATCATTGATCTGCACTCTGCCAATCAATTCAATAAAAACGATGGCTTTAATAATAGCGCTAACTTATATATGGAGCACTTCCCTTACTTAAATAAATTATGGTTCGGCGAATACTTCGATTATGAAAAGAATACACCCGACTTTTTCTTAACAGAAGTGAGTGGTATTCCTTTCGGCTTAATGGGAGAAATGTTAGAAGGCGGTGGCAATCCATATCGTGGAATGATATACGGCATGACGAATCGTATGCCTTGGAGCGATGGAGCTGATCCTCGTTCCATTTGGAAAGTATGGAGTGATTTCGGCATGAAGGGTTCGAAAATGATTGGCTATTGGAGTGAAAATGTTCCAGCTTCAACAAATAAAGAATCCGTTTTAGCTACAGTGTATAAAAAAGAAAAATCAGCATTGATCGCTATTGCAAGCTGGTCTGAACAAACAGAACAAGTGGAATTAAAGATCGATTGGAAAAAAATGGGGATCGATCCAAACAAAGCAACAGTAACCATGCCAAGCATGAAAGGATTTCAAAGTGGCGTTGCATTAAAAATAAGTAATGGGCGCATCGAACCGATATCAATTGATAAAGCAAAGGGTGTAATCTTATGGATCAAGGAATAAAATAATTATTGATGAAAAGAAAATTCTGGTTAGCCTTCCTAACCCTGTCATTGCATGTAGTAAATGCACAACAAACAGTCAGCATAAAAGAATATCAAAAGGAATTCACCACGTATCCATTTTCAGATCCTGATCCAATTCCTAATTTCACAGCTATCTATCCTTATTTCCGTTTCGATGGATTTACCGACCAGCCAATTCAAAAAAAATGGAAGGTTATTGAAATTGAAAATGATTATATCCAAATCATGATTCTTCCAGAAATTGGTGGCAAGATCTGGGCGGCGATAGATAAAAAAACAAACAAACCCTTTCTCTATTATAATCACGCAGTGAAGTTTCGCGATGTAGCTTTACGCGGACCATGGACTAGCGGCGGACTCGAAGCCAACTATGGCATCATTGGTCATACACCCAATTGTGCCACTCCTGTTGATTATACCATATTAAAAAAATCGGATGGAAGTATCAGTTGTGTAATAGGTGGATTAGACCTGCTATCATCTACCAACTGGCGTTTAGATATCAATCTAGAAAAAGACAAAGCTTATTTTACTACCAGTTCTTTTTGGTACAACACCACACCAAATCAACAGCCTTATTATCACTGGATGAATGCAGGCTTAAAAGCAGATGGTAATTTAGAATTCATTTATCCCGGCAATAAATACCTTGGACACAACGGGGAGTATAACGATTGGCCCATTAATAAAACCAATAGTAAGAATTTGGCATTCTATAACAACAATAATTTCGGAGGCTATAAATCTTATCACGTATTTGGCGCTTACACCAGTTTCTTTGGTGGTTATTATCATGATGATGATTTTGGAATGGTACGTTATGCTGATCATAATGATAAGGCAGGGAAAAAGATTTGGATCTGGGGACTATCGCGCCAGGGAATGATCTGGGAAAAATATCTAACGGATACGGATAAACAATACGTGGAAGTACAGTCGGGCAGAATGTTTAACCAGAATGCAGAACAAAGTACTTTCTCACCTTTCAAACACAGATCCTTCGAACCCTATGCCACCGACACCTGGAAAGAATATTGGTACGCAGTGAAAAAAACAAAAGGCATTTCAGCAGCCACCGATTTTGGTGCGGTGAATCTGGTGGATGAAAATGGTAAGCTAAAAATTTATTTATTCCCGGTAAAATATATCAACGACGAATTGTTGATCACTCAAAAAGGAAAAACAATCTATCAAAAAATTATTACACTTGCACCTCAACAAAATTTTGCAGACAGTATTGTATTAGATAATGTAATAGGTAATATTGAATTCAGTTTGGGAGCTAATAAGATGAATTATAACTCCGATGCTTCAAAAGCTTATTTAAGTAGGCCAGTAGAAACGCCCAAAAATTTTAATTGGAATACAGCTTATGGAAACTTTCTGCAAGGAAAAGAATTAATAGATCAACGGCAGTATCCAGCAGCAGCTATAAAACTGGAAGCATCCATTAAACTCGATAGTAATTTTTTGCCAAGCTTAGTTAAATATGCAGAATTAAAATGGCTGAACTTTGAAAATCCTGATGCGCTCAAGCTTTTACAGAGAGCTTTAAGTATTGATGCACATGATGGTGCAGCGAATTATTATTATGGATTGGTGCAAAATGCACTTTACAATACCGTGGATGCCATGGACGGATTTGATCTGGCTTCTTTATCTCCTGAATACCGCGGTGCTGCATATACAGAATTGGCGAAGATTTACTGTACTAAAAAAGATTACCGCAAGTCTATTAGTTATTGCAAAGAAGCACTTGTGCAAAATGCACATAATATCAAAGCATTGGAATTAATAGCTATCAATGAACGATTATTGAAAGATCCTATAGCCGCCAAAAAAACATGGAGTCAGATTTTAGAATTAGACCCTTTGAACCATACAGTAGATTTTGAAAACTACCTCACAACCCCTACAGAAGCAACTTTCCAACAATTTAAAAATAAACTGCACAATGAAATGCCAGCAGAGAATTATTTAGAACTAGCAGCAAGTTATCGGGAACTCAACTTACTGGAGGATGCAGAATTAGTTGTTAGATATTGTGAGAATAATACTATTGCCAAATATTGGAACGCTTATTTTTTAATGCTCCAAAAAAAGCCTTTCGAAAAAGCTTTGCAAGAAGCAAATGAAGCAAGTCCTGACTTTGTTTTCCCTTCACGGAGATTAGATCTTGAAGTATTTATGTGGACAATGCTGAAGGGACCACAGTGGAAACCACTCTACTATTTTGCACTGCTTTTAAAAAGTAAGAATACTGATGAGGAAGCCATCATCAAACTATTCGATGCATTTACAACTGAGAACGCTAAGCAACAAGGTGTAGTGATAGACTATGCCCCATTTTATGCAACCCGCTCTAAAATATATGCAACTAAATTTCCAGAAAAAGCTATAGCAGATCTGCAAAAAGCCATCAGTCTTGATAAGGAAGGATGGCGATATTATAAAACGCTCACAGAATTATACATCAAGCAAAAAGAATATGAAGATGCATTAAAAACTATCGAACCATTTTATCAGGCACATCCCCAACAGTATATCATAGGCATGCTTTATGCCAAAACTTTATTATTGAATAATCAATACGAAGCTGCAGATAAATTATTAACTGGCTTACAAATTATTCCTTTCGAAGGTTCCACACAAGGTCATGAATTATATCGCCAGGCAAAAATGATGCAGGCACTAGAAGCATTAGAAAAAAATGAAAACACTAAAGCTATTGCCTTAGTGAATCAAGCAAAAGAATGGCCTGAGAATCTAGGAGCGGGCAAACCATATGATGCTGATCTTGATACTAGTTTAGAAGACAAGATCTTAGCAGCAGCAAAACAAAAGCCTGCCGCAAATGATTTCAACGCTTTAAAAGAATTAGTGCTTAAAAAAGAATAATTATTGATAACTGATCTCCCATTGAATCGAAGCAGCGGATCCTGATTGAAAACTAATTTTTCTAATCTCGCCTGATTTGCTGTTTTCAATCAATGGTGCTCCGATGATTTTTGCTTCTTTTATTTCAGCGCCAATCGGTTCATAAATATAAATCGTATACAAATCATCAGCAACCAGTTTACTGGTGCCTGTTAATCTATGATTGGCCCATTGTAATTTATCCAATTCCAAAGCGCCACAACTAATATGTCTGTTCGTAGCCAATAGTTGCGGATGGTTTTGTTTTTCTCTAAAACAAAAAACCTGACATTTAAAAGCAGTATCAATTGCACCTGGAACAAATTGTTTAGTTTGAATACCTCTAAATTCTTTACTCCAGAATTCAAATACCAAATAGTCTTTCTTCGCATCTAAACCAAGATCTTTCAAAGGAATTAGTTTGTCTCTATCATCCAACCTTCCGAGCACTGTCCAGTTTTCGTAAGGCTTATTGATATCCATTTGAAATAATCCTGTGGTAGTGGTAGTACTGGCATCAAAAGGTCTCGGACCAGAACCACTCATCTCCGTTTCTACTTGTGCAATTAAACTGGATCTCGATGGATCTACATCGTAAACCTGACCAGGACTTGTCATCAATACTGGAATAGATCGGATCGCAGCATCAATCAAATTAGATTTTTCATACAACTCGGGTTGGTCAGTAAGCATGAACAAAGAACCCGTTAAAGAAGTAGCCGAACAACTTCTATACGCTTCTTTGGCAGAGAGCACAATATGATCTGGGTCATTACGCCAGATAATATTATTATACGAATTGAACTGAGCTAATCCCGCATAACTATAACCATCATTGCCAATTCTACAACCATCAGCCAAACCAACTAGTTCCGGACGAATACCCCAACAAGCCATCAAAAATTTATCTTTTCCAATTTGCTTACGCACTTCTTTCACGACATTTCTATACGCTTCATTTTTATTGATGCCTTCACGCTGAAGGTCTTTACTAAAAGTATTGTATCCTTCGTATTTCAAATGCCGTAATGCATCGAGTTTAAAATATTGCCAGCCCTCTTTGTTAAATTCTGCATAGATTGGTTTAATCAATTGATCAAGGGTTGCTTTATTCGCACCATTCATCACATAGCCCACCCAATTCCCTAAAGCCACTTCATTGTTCGAAGTTTTTATGAAGAGTTCTTTATGCTGATAAGCAGCTGAAGAATCGGCGAAAGAAACATTGGTCCAGATCCCAGGCTGAAATCCTTTCGATGAAATATATTTCGCCAGATTACCCATGCCATTCGGAAATTTTTTATTCGCATGAATCCAGGTGTTCGGCATACCAATGGGTACTTGTTGATAGCCATCATCAATTTGAATATAATCTAATCCATATTTTTTTAATTTGGTAGACAATACATCCGCAGTACGATGCATATCTGTTTCGGTAACATTATCGAAATAGGCAAACCAGCTACACCAGCCCACTACCGGTTTTTTCCAGATCTGGTATTCTTTGGGTTTGAAATAACTGAGTCCCCTGTGTTGTTGATAGTACCTGGGTTTGAATCGAATAATGAGTTCGGATTTATTCACTTGAATTTGATACAAATTATTTTCCTGCGGTTGTAAACTCAATGCAGGAGAAGCAGCATCAAAAGATAAAAGCCAATCCTCATTTCTATTATACACTGCGTTATTGAGCAAATTAAAACTCTTACCCACCGTATGCCGAACAATACTCAAGCCTTCATTCCATCTGTCACTCTCACAAGCAATCGAACCTTCATCAGCCATCACAATGGCTTTGAAAGTGAATCTTTTAAAATCGGATGACACCAAAGAAATAGTTTGATACACTGCATTGTTTAAACTGCTATGGTGTTCGTGAATTTGCAATTTCGAGCCATTGCCTGACACCACTGCTTTCAAGATCAGTTTGTTCTGTACTGAAAAAAATAGGGAATCTTTTTTTTGAGTTATACGAATAGTTTCTTGAGCCGACAAATTTTGTGCTCCAATTAAAAAAGATAAAAAGCAGGTTAACAAAGCAGTTTTTCGGAGTGGTTGATATTTCATACCTTAAGTTTAGAAAACAGAAAATTAATCATAATAATTAGCAATGAAAAAATCTACTATGAAATATGTATTGGGGCTATTCAGCTGCATCGTTTTATTTATCACTTCTGCACAAGCGCAAGTTTTATCCAGTAAACAAATCGACTCATTGGTAGAGCTCACTTTAAAAACATTTGACGTACCTGGCATTTCTGTAGGAATTGTAAAAGATGGAAAATTAATCCATGCAAAAGGTTATGGTGTTGCCAATTTAAAAACAGGAAAAAGAGTAGATGAATACACTTTATTTGGAATCGCATCCAATAGCAAATCCTATACGGCTGCTGCTTTGGGGATATTAGTAGATGAAGGCAAAATCAAATGGGATGATAAGGTAACTGATTATATTCCCGAATTTAAAATGTACAATCCCTATGTCACTGAAGAATTTACCATTCGTGATCTGTTGACACATAGAAGTGGATTGGGTTTGGGTGCAGGCGATCTGATGATGTTTCCTGATAAAAGCGATTTCACAAAAAAAGACATCATTCATAATCTGAGATACCTCAAACAAGTATCCAGCTTTAGAACCAAGTACGATTACGATAATAATTTATATATCGTAGCAGGCGAAGTGGTTGCCAAAGCATCAGGCATGAGTTGGGAAGATTTTATCGAACAAAGAATCATGCAACCACTTGGATTTAAAAATAGTGCAGCTTCTATCACGCGCTTAAAAGACAGGAGTAACAGCATTCGCCCGCACGCACCAGTAAATGGAAAAGTGGAGACCATCGATATCGATTGGAGTGAAACTGCTAATGCTGCTGGTGGTATCTGGAGTAACATCATTGACGAAAGTAAATGGGTAATCCTACAAATGAATCATGGCAAATATGGCGATAGTTTACAAAACAAATTATTTAGCGAAGATGTGCATGAAGAAATGTGGAGTGCACAAACCATCATTGGAGCAAGAACAGTAGCTCCTTACAAAACACATTTCGCGGCATATGGTTTAGGATGGTTTTTAAGTGATGTGAAAGGATACAAACAAGTCACACATACAGGTGGATTAGCAGGTATCGTAACACAAGTTGTGATGATTCCAGAAATTAATTTAGGCATAATCGTTTTCACCAATCAGCAGTCTGGTGCGGCTTTCAGTGCCATCAGCAACACCATCAAAGATGGCTATTTGGGTGTTACTGGTTATGATTGGGTAAAGCTCTTTGCAGATCGTGTTGCGAAAGGAGAAGCTGAAGCTAAAAAAATCAATGATGATGTTGCTGCAACTATTGATGCGCAAAGCAAATCCAGCAAAGGCGTATTTAAAGTGGAACCTTATATTGGTAAATATAGCGATCAGTGGTTTGGCGAAGTAGAGATTTATATAAAAGATGGTAAGCCTTGGTTTGCGTCCAAAAGGTCTCCGAAATTAAGTGGAGAATTGTTTCCGTATAAAGGAAATACATTAATCGCACGTTGGACCGATCGCAGTATGGATGCTGATGCATTTGTAATATTTAGTACCGATAAAGATGGTAAACCATCAGGTATAAAAATGAATGCCATATCACCACTCACCGATTTCAGTTTCGATTTTCAGGATCTTGATTTCAAGAAATTAAATTAGTACTATGAAGAAGATAGCCGTATTAGGAGCTGGCATGGTGGGTCGCACCATGGCATTGGAATTAGCAAAGTCGCATGAAGTAGTTTCCTTTGATTTAAATCAGCAAAATTTGGATTTGCTGGCAAAAAGAAATGCAAAAATTCAAACGAGAAAAATCAACTTACTAGACTCGAATTTGAATTTAAAAGAAGTATTAGGCTTTGCTGATCTGGTAGTGAATGCTGTTCCCGGGTTTATGGGTTATCGTATATTAGAATTAGTAATTAAAGCGGGTAAAAATAGTGTAGACATTTCTTTCTTCCCAGAAAGCATCGCTCCATTACATCAATTAGCAATTGAACACAATGTATGCTCTATCATGGATTGTGGGGTAGCTCCTGGTATGAGTAATTTAATTTTAGGCAGATACAATCAGGAATTCATGATCCACAATTTTAAATTTTATGTGGGCGGATTACCAGTGGTTCGGGAAAAACCTTTTGAATACAAAGCACCATTCTCACCCATTGATGTGATCGAAGAATATATGCGTCCTGCCAGATTGCGAGTGAATGGAGAAAATAAAACAGAGCCAGCACTTTCCGAAATTGAAACGATGAATTTTGAAGGCATCGGAACTTTAGAGGGGTTTAATACTGATGGATTAAGAAGCATCCTGGATAGTTTTCCAACTATTCCAAATATGTCGGAGAAAACATTACGTTATCCAGGTCATGTAGAGATCATCAAAACCTTGAAAGCAGTAGGTTTCTTTGAACCCGAAAATATTGAGGCCACTGCTAAAGTGTTGATCAATTCATGGAAACTTAAAGAAACAGATGAGGACCTCACTGTTATGAAAACAGTGGTAGAAGGCACAAAAGATAATCAGCCCATTACAGTTGTATATGAGCTATTGGATTATTCTGATACCGTGAATCACTTAAGCTCTATGTCAAGAACAACAGGACTAACTTGTACCGCTATTGCAGAATTAGCCTTATCTAATAAAATCAATTTGACAGGTGTTTATCCCCCAGAAAAAATTGGGGAATGTAAAGAGAATTTTGATTTTAT
>Ga0208106_1000054_pt1 | contig 46024 bp, 51 predicted proteins | sample CryBogCBE25Jul08_FD_184577 | JGI IMG/M metagenome (GOLD analysis project Ga0208106, IMG submission 184577) | Freshwater microbial communities from Crystal Bog, Wisconsin, USA - CBE25Jul08 (SPAdes) | ecosystem: Environmental > Aquatic > Freshwater > Lake | place: Crystal Bog, Wisconsin, USA...
AGACTTTGCGATAACAACGTTGCGACCCTTAGGTCCAAGAGTTACCTTGACGGTGTCAGCAAGAATGTTGACTCCGCGCTCCATTGCACGACGAGCTGCCTCGTCGAATTGAAGACTCTTACCCATGCTGGGTTACTTCTTCTCGATGATGGCGAGTACGTCGCGAGCTGAAAGTACGAGGTACTCCTCGTTGTTGTACTTCACTTCAGTGCCGCCGTACTTGCTGTAAAGAACTACATCGCCTTCCTTGACATCCATTGGAGTACGGACGCCGTCGTCGAAACGACCTGGTCCAACTGCAACAACAGTGCCTTCCTGTGGCTTCTCTTTTGCGGTGTCTGGGATAACAAGGCCAGACGCAGTGGTCTGCTCGGCCTCGTTGGCCTTAACGACGATGCGATCTTCTAGTGGCTTAATGGCTACGGCCATGTGAGTTCTCCTCTAAATAATTACGTTGATGTTCCTGATTCCACTCTGGCGAGGGCTCGGCTGGGTTAGCAGACGGACCCCGAGAGTGCTAAAGCCAACTCTAAAGGCAGGCTGGGCGGGCGGCAACTTGAGCGCTAGAAGGCCCGAATAGGGCGGAACAGGTGAGAGTTCGTGCTGCCCTTGGCATCAACGGAGACGCCCGCATCAGGCATATGTACCTCGTATTGGGCGGAAGCGTTGCTCTCGCTGGAAGTCCAGTAATAACGGTTTTGGAAGCTTCCTCCGCTTTGAGCTGTTGATTGGGCTTGGGCTATCGCCTCAAGTTGGGACGGCAAGAACCATTGGCCGGCGCTCGAGTCACTTGCGGCATAAAGTCGAGCGGCAATTGCTGCGTTGTTCGACGAGGTACCCGAACCGGACATCAAATACGTGTTGTTAAATCCGGCACCGAAAGTCGTTACAGATCCCAATAGCGATACTGGTTGAACGTATGTTCCTGCATCCGCGGTCGACGTTCCGGGTTCGACGAAAGAACCATTTTGGCTTTGGGTGGATGCCCATGAAACCGGCGCCCATTCCAAATAATGACAATTCGATCCGCAGGCTGTTCCGGTTTCTGTGAAAGCAGCAGATGCATAGAAGACGGTGCCGCCTCCGGGCCCAGTGTCTCCAACGGAGCAAATATTTTCGGTAGCGCAATTACCTGCAACGTGGCCAAGACTTTGCAGGGTTAATTTTGCGACATTAGAAGCAACCGCCACCGGCGATGTAAATGTAACTGTAAAGGATCCGGTTGAGCTCATGACCGAACTCCCAATAAATCCGTGGCCACCTTGAAACGATCCACCATTATCCCAAACAGGTACAACCGTTGAAGATGAGTTAAATAATGCAAGCGCGTTGCCGGTGGTGTTGTATGCAGAAATATTGAAATCAACTCCGTTACAACTCGAAGGGATTCCGGAGACTGTCACAGCAGTAAAGTAAAAGGCGCCCGCACCTGAAGCGTTTGTAAATGAGGATATAGGCGTCATCGTCAGTGCTGCCCCACCAGCGCAAGCAGCGGTTGCTGTAACACCTTGCCCAAACTCAGCGGGTATGCCGGTATTTATGGAGATGTTTGCCGCCAGTGTTGTTTTAATAAAGAGCCCAGCCGCAAGAAGAATCAGAATCGACGCCAATACCGTCGGCGCTTTTCCACGGCGAGCGGGCGCTTCTTCTATCGGATCGTCGTAGTAATAAGCCATAAATGTCCCTAGAAAGCCCGGATTGCACGAATGCTGTGTGGGTTATTGGCATACCCGCCGTTATAGGGGTTGGAGTAACCCGAATAAGTAGATCCCGTATAAGGGAAGCCATATTCGATACCTGTAACGCCTGAAATAGAAGATGACCAGTAGAAGTTGGTATCCAGAATTGAGTTAACTGTCGCGGTAGCTAAAGCGCCTAATTCATTTCCCGATGGAAGGAACCACTGCCCAGCGCTGCTATCAGTGCCTGCATAATGAAGACATAAATAGATTCCTGAAGTCGCATCAGCAGATGCTGAGAGAGTCTGCGAATTAGTAAATCCCGCCCCAAAAGTTGCGGGCGTGTTAATCAAAGTGCCTGAAAGTGGGCAAATGACTGGATCGGAAGTAGCAGTTCCCACACTTCCACCGCAAGAACCATTAAGTGAAACGGGCTTGTTATTAGCCCATCCAGTTGGCGCTACTTCCAAATAGTGACAGTTAGAGCCGCACGCGGTACCCGTCTCAGCGAAACTGGCGCCTACATAAAAGACAATTCCACCACCGGCTCCGGTATCACCAATCGAGCAAATACTTTCGGTCGCACAATTGCCCGCCGCGTGCCCAACACTCTGTAGCGTTAATTTTGCAACGTTGGCTGCCAGCGCAACAGGTGAAGTAAATGTGACAGTGAAAGCACCACTAGCACTTGCTACAGATGAGCCAGCGAAGCCATGACCGCCTTGAAATGATCCACTGTTGTCCCAGATTGGTGCAACAGTGGAGGATGTATTAAAGATGGGTAGCGCGTTCCCTGTCGTGTTATAGGCAGAGATATTGAAATCCACACCATTACATGAGGCCGGAATTCCTGAAACCGTGACGCTAGTGAAATAGAAGGCGCCTGCACCTGAAGCATTTGTGAATGAGGATGTAGGTGTCATGGTGAGAATCGATGAGCCGGAACACGCGGCGGTAACGGCGAGGCTCTGACCAAATTCCGCGGGGACACCCGTGTTAATTGAAATATTGGCTGCCAGAGTTGTCTTCACGAAAAGTCCAGCGGCCAGAAGAATCAAAATGGAGGCGAGCGCCGTGGGGATTCTGCGGCGGCGAACAGGGGCTTCCTCTATCGGATCGTCGTAGTAGTAATCAGACATAACTTCCAGCCTTACTTCTTCCCCTGCTTTGGGTGGACCTTGGCGATTGTGGCTGGGTCGTATCCATCTACGCGATAGCTCACTGATACCCACTTCGCCCCGACAGCAGCTAGCGGCGCCGATTTAGCCGAACGAATTGCGATGACCGTGCGAAGCGTCTTGCGATAACTCTTGATCACCGCACAGACCGAAGCTGCCTGCTTCTTGGCTAGCGCAGTTGCTTTAGCCGGTGGAAGTAGTGCTGTATAGGTGTAGCCAATGCACGTCACGATTGCATTTGGTTTGAGCGTCGAAATGTATTTCCGCAAGTATTTCAACTCATAAGGCGTGAGTGTGAACTTCTTGGTCACTGAGTACAAACTGACCGCCGGAAGATATTTATGCGCAGCATTTGCGGCATCGACAAGCGCCTGAACTTCTGGAGTCGATGTCTGCGAATCTTGCTCAACTGGATTGATTGGCGAGGTAGAAGTAGCTGTGTCGGAGGCAATGGGTGCTACAGCAGCCACAGTCTTGGTATCCACCACAATAATTGCGGCAACAACGATTGAGGGTGCTGGGCCAGATGGCGGCGGCGCTGGCGGCGTAGGTGTGGTGGCAACATCGGTAGTGATTGAGGGAGACGGCACGCTTTGATCACTCGAGCCAATTGCATTCTGCGCGACTACTGTAAATGTGTAGTTGGTAGATGCTGTCAGGCCAGTGACCACGCAGGAATTAGATGTCGTTGAACAACTCTTCCCGTCATTAGATGTCGCGATGTAATTGGTAATTGGGGAACCGCCCGTAATTACTGGAGCAGTCCAAGAAACTAAAGCGGAAACATCGTCGAGATCAACGGCCGTCAAGGCAGTCGCTGAATCCGGCCGTGTAATAGCAACTGTCACTGTCGGGTCTTGTGTTAATGAAACTTGGACACTTCCATCTTGGGTGGCTGTTCCAAGATAGCGAGGTGTACTGCCGAGCAATCCGTACACACGAGAGCCTTGAGTGATTCCGACATTTGAAATCGTCATGACAATGGGTTTGCCTGGAGCGGTATTGGGAACTGTCCCATCCGGAGCAACCCAAGCGACCACCATCGACAAGATGTAGTTGGAATTAGGATCAATTAACGACGCCGCCCGGGCGGTTGATGCTTGCACATAGGCGCTGATCACGGTGCCATTTGGCAAGCTGTCCGCGGTATACGAAACCGTTGCGCTACTTCCTTGGCTGCCTGCTGTAAACGAACTGCTGTTGCCAGCTATGACAGTCACTTCGGCAATCTTTACTGCATCACCCAGGCCATCGAGTGAAGCTTGAGTCCAGTGCGCATAGAGCGTCACGGTATTGGACGGCGTGTAATTACTTCCCGTTCCGCCGATGAAATAGCCCCCGCTTGCTGCTGAATACCAGCCGGCAAAGATGTAATCGGAGCGAGTGGCGCTTGGCAGCGCTAAAGGTGCCGTCGATCCGTAAGTAAATGATGCTGTTGCAGAATCTGATGTTCCACCATTGGCGTTAAACGTAACGGTGAATACTTGAAGCGCCCACTGCGCATACAAAGTCTGATCGCTTGGAGGTGTGTAGCTCGCTCCACCGGCCGTGAGCGACCCACCTGTTGGCTGATTCGACCACCCTTGCAAGGTGTAGTTCGGCCTTGTAGCTCGAGGAAGAGTGAGCGACTGACCAATCGTCACCTTTGCGGTGGCGCTGTCGCTTGAGCCTCCTTGTGCGTCAAAGCTCAAACGATATATGGCGATATTCCAATTGGCGTACAGGGTGATATCAGAGCTTGCTTCAAAAGTAGTTCCGACCGACGGTCCACCTAGCGCAGTTGCCCAGTTAGCAAATGTGTAATCGGTAAGTGAGAAACCAGTTGTCGGCAAGGTGTAGTCCGGCGTTCCGTAGACATAGGCGTGATTTCCACCTGCAGAACCTGATCCACCATTGAGGTCATAGCTCACTACGTATGTATGTGCCTGCCATTGGGCAGTAAAGACAATGTTGCTGGTGGCAACAACATACGGCGCACCTGGTGCGTAAGTATGGGAGTTATCGCTCCAACCCTTGAAGTCATATCCCGTCTTAGTAGGCGCTGCGCCCACCGCAAAACTCTGGCCGATAGTTTTTCCACTCTCTGCGGGAGCATCAGAGCCACCAGCGGCGTCATAAGTAACTGAGTACGAAATCGCGGTCCACGTCGCATACAACAAATAGTGGCCATCGCCAACGGTATATATCGACCCTGCTGCAGCGCTCTGTCCACTTTGATCGACCCAACCAGCAAAGTCATAGCCATCGCGTCTCGGCGTAATAATGGAGACGGTAATGGTGTCCCCTGAGATCTTCTGCTCGTCTGGAATCGAACTAACTACCGATCCACCACTAAAGCTATAGGTCACGTTATAAATGCGAGTCCACAGCGCCGTGAATGTCAGTGCTCCGGCTGGCATGTAGTAGGTCTGCCCAGGGTTATAGGTTCCCGAAGGTCCACTCCATGCTACGAATGCATACGTAATTGGCGGTGTGCTGGTATCCACCTTCGTGAAATCTGCAGCTGACGGCAGAGTTATGGTCGAAAGATAATTTGTACTTGTGGCTGCAGGTATAGTCCCCGTTCCACCAGCAAGATCGTATGTCAATGTATAGCTCGCGATATTCCATTGGGCATAGAGCGTGATGTTGGATGCGACGGTAAAGGAATCTGCAATTACTCCGCCGACGGCCTGAGTTCCCCAGCCTCCGAAGTTGTATCCAGTCTTTGACATGCTTCCGACGGTCGCTAAACGAGCTACAGCCGCATCTACTGTGTATGAATCCGAGCTCTTACTTGGCGAACCCGTAGCACCATTGGCATCGTACGTAATTGAATATGTATTGGGGGTCCACGCTGCCCAAAAATCTACGTCGTTTGTTCCGACGGTATAGGTATCACCAGAGATATAAATGCGGCCGGTGCGATTGGCATTTGCAGCCCATCCGGCAAAGACGTATCCAGTGCGTTGTAGATTGCCGGCGTTGCCGCGAATATTTGCAGTGTTAGTAATGGAGTACGTGTTGGGATCCGTGGGCACCGCTCCACTTCCTGCTTCGGTAGCGTGATAAATCACGTGATACGGAAGCGCCGTCCACTGCGCATAAAAAGCTACGCCCGCATTGGCTAATGTGTATGAATTGCCAGCTATATATGTAGTGCCAGTATTACCTGAATTGAGATTCCAGCCCGTGAATTGATATCCGGGCTTGGAGAGGTTTCCAGTATTGCCGAGAATGACTCCTGTGCCGTTCGTGTGATAAGTAGTCGTATCAGAGGGAGCAAGGCCGCCATTGTTGCCGTTGCCATAGTAAGTAATAGTCAGTGCCGCCAAAGTGGTCGCCGAAACGGTAGCGCTGCCAGTGTCATATGTTGCTCGCGCTGCTGTGACTGTTTCTGTCACGCTAGTTGCAAAGTTCGCACCCGTGACGGTAATGAGTCCATTCGTGATCGAAGCCGAGCCCGAAGAAGTTGTGACCCGCCAGGTGTAATTTGAGTCGTAGTTAGTAATGGATGCCGAGTAACCATCGGTATTAACGACTGGGGTGGCAATTACTGGAGTGAGCGCTGCGCTGAGTGAGGTACCCGAAGTATTAGCTATTCCGGTGTCGTAAGTAGCTCTGGTGGTTGTGACTTGAATTGATGTCGTGGCGCCCGGATTCATCCCAGAGACAGTGATTGGTAAACGGTTACCTGAAGGAGTTCCGGCCGTGATGGTTCCCGTTCCGGCGGTAATGGTTTCGGCCCACGATGTGCGGGAGTCGTAGTTGGTGATGTTGAATGTAAATCCACCAGATATGGCGACCGAGGTATCGAAAGTTGGTACTATAGCCAATCCGAGCGGTGTTGCCTGAACTGTGTTGGAGTAGGAACTTGTGCCGGCAATATTGTTGGCGGCTACTCGGAAGCTATAGGTCGTGCCATTGGTCAGTCCAGTGATACGGGATGAGAGAGGCGTGGTGGTGTCGTAAGCGACAGTGGTCCATGCTCCCCCACCAGTTGAGTACTGAACCGTGAAAGTGTCCGTTGGGGCTTCATTGAGTGAAGAACCCTTAGACCAATTCACCGTCACTTGCTGATTAGTCGGCGAAGTTGAGGTAATTGTGGGTGCATTAGGTGCCACGTAATTACACCAGACGACGGCGCTTGGAAGACGGTTCTTTAAGTAATTACTTAAGACCGTTCCGCTCGGTCCGCAGTATTGAACACTCTTGACGTATGACGGATCAAAAGCGGCGTTATCTACCGCGGTGATAGAGGAAGTCGTATCGCTTCCGAACCTGATGGTCGTCATATTCGGGTTGTAGGTGAAAGCATTCTGACCGATGGACGTAATCGTTGATGGGAAGAGTGGAATCCAGCCACGAGCGATGCCATTTTGCTTGAAGGCGTTCACGCCGATACTTGATAAGCCAGAGCCAAAGTCAACGGTAGAGAAAGCCGTCCCGCTACCAAAATTATCGCCGATCTCAATCTTTCCGCTGCCAAGTGTCAGGGCAATTTTTGTTGCAAGTCCATATTCAGGGGCTTGATTACCGAAGACCGATTGACCGAGGTAAGTGGACGATCCACTTCCGGCTCCCACGATGGTTACTGATGTGAGTGGATTATTTTGGAATCCGTACTGACCTACCAAAGTGACTGATGCAGGAATCGTTAATGATGTTAATCCAAGGTTCATAAAGCCGCCCTGGTCAATATTTGTAAAACCAGACGCCGGGATGTTAATCGCGGTTAGTGCACGGTTAGTCGAGGTGGCGCCACTACCTGGCGCGAATGCATTAATAGAAACACCAGCAATACCTACGGGGATTGTTGCGGTACCGGTACAACCTTGACCGGCGGCCGATGGAATCGTTTGTCCAGCGACCCAGAAACTTCCAGCAGTACAAGCTACGTAATATGAAGTCGTTACCGGAGCACTGAGAGCAAATGGTCCTTGTCCGGCAATATTTACTGCCGCTACTTCGTAAATATATACAGTGCCATCAGTAAGTCCGGTCACCGTTATTTGCGTGGAAGCCGATGGGGTATGTGAGACCGTATTCCAGTTGGCACCATTATCTGAGGAATATTTGACGGTGTAATCCGTAATGCCAGTTCCGCCGGTATCGGCTGGCGCAGTCCAACTGACGACCGCAGACCGGGCCGCAATAGTGGCCGAGACATTTGTCGGTTGATCCGAAGCGCTGGCTGAAAAAATGGCAGCGGATGTTGCGGTACCCGTGTCATAGCCGGCACGCGTTGTTCGAAGTGTGACTGTTGAAGAAGTTCCGGCCGCCATTCCCGCAACACGGACGATACCCAGTGCGCTAATGGTCGTGGTGTCCCCCAGCGAATTAGTCGCTACCCAAGCAAAGTTGGTGTCGTAGTTGGTGATCGGAACGGTAAAGCCATCAACCGTCGCTGTAGACGCACCGAAGGTAGGGGTGAGCTGCGCGCCATTGTTTGATTTATATGAAGACGAAGTAGCAGTGCCCGTGTCATAGCCAAGACGGGTGGTTCGGATGGTTACGGTGGAATAAGTACCCGGAGCAACTCCTGTAACGGTGGCTATACCCGTAGAACTATTAAATGAAACCGTGCCACCGGCCGAATTCGTTCCAGACCAGGTGTAGCTATTGCTGTAGTTGGAGATAAGCAAGGTGAAGCCGTCCGCAGAGCCAACTTCGGTGGTAAATGTTGGGGTAAGCGCTGTGCCATTAGTTGATTTGAACGAGTTAGACGTTGCCGTACCAGTGTCATATCCAGCCCGAGTTGTTGTGACAGTAATAGTGGAAAAGGCACCGGGGGCGATTCCCGAAACTGTCGCCACTCCCGTTGAACTGTTGAATGCCACTGACCCTCCGGCAGAGCTGATGCCCGACCAGGTGTAGTTGGAGCTGTAGTTAGAGATCAGGATTTGGAAACCGTCGGCCGTTGCGGTCTCGGTCGTGAAGTTTGGTGTTAGCGCCGATCCATTGAGAGACTTGTAAGAAATGGAAGTTGCGGTACCAGTGTCATATCCAGCGCGAGTTGCCGAAACTGTCAGAGTCGAATAGGCCCCCGGTGCCAGCCCAGTAACTGTGGCAACGCCAGTTCCACTATTGATAGTGACTGTCCCGCCTAGTGAATTAGTGCCAGACCAGGTGAAGTTTGAATCGTAATTTGAGATGCGAATTTGGAATCCGTCGGCAGTCCCAGTTTCGGTAGTGAAATTGGGGGTTAGCGCCGAACCATTGATTGATTTATAGGAACTTGTGGTTGCGGTTCCTGTGTCATATCCAGAGCGAATTGCCGTAATGCTTACCGTTGAAGCCGTGCCAGGACCGACGCCAGTAACTGTGGCTACACCGTTTGCCGCAATCGACACTGCTGTTGAACCTCCCAGCGAGTCGGTGCCGGCCCAGGTGTAATTCGAACTGTAATTAGAGATCAGAATCTGGAAACCGTCGGCTGTTGCAGTCTCAGTACCAAAAGTAGGAGAAAGCGCAGTCCCGTTCAGGGACTTATACGAAGGCGAGGTGAGAATCCCAGTGTCATATCCGGTTCGAGAAACCGTGATGGACTCCGTCGAATAAGTTCCAGGAGCAATTCCCGTAACAGTTACTAACCCACTGGCATTAATGCTCGAACTCCCGCCAACTGAGTTCGCAAATGCCCAGGTGTAGTTGGAGTCGTAATTCGATATAAGTAATTGAAAGCCGGAAGCGCTTGCTGTCTCCGCGGCAATAGAAGGGGTAAGCGCTGCACTGTTATAAGTAAATCCAGCAGATCTCGTGACAGTTCCTCCGGGAGCAACGACGATTAGGTCCTTGGCGCCCGAGCTGCTGGACGTCGGTACTGTAAATGTCAGCGTTGTAGATGATAGAACCGTAAATGTTGCATTAACAGAATTGACTGTCACCGAAGTTGTGCCCGTCAAGTTTGTGCCAGTTATCGTGTCAAGAATTCCGCCAGACAAAGAGCTTGAAAGTACGCTCAATGAAGTAATGGTTGGAGCCGAAACGTAGGTAAAACCGTTCGTTAGCGTCGAGCTTCCACCTGGTGTAGAGATAATCACATTCTTCGACCCCAATGTGGCGGACGCTGGGACAGTAAACGCGAGCGAGGTATCCGAAATTAGGTTAATTCCAGTCGCAGCCACACCGCCGACCGAAAGCGAAGTCGCACCGGTCAATCCAGTACCAATCAAAACTGAACTTACTCCCCCTGCAAGCGGACCAAGTCCAACTGTGAGCGATGATGCAGTAGGTAGTGGAAGGTAATTAAATCCTCCCGATAGCGTCGCTGTTCCATTGGGAGCCGTAACGACAATATCCTTGGCGCCGGCAGTAAGCGACGATGGGGTCGTAAAAGAGACAGAAGTATCAGAAATCGCCAGCACACTCGTTGCGGCATTCCCACCAACAGTGATTGATGTCGCACCTGTAAGTCCAGTACCCACCAGCGTGGAGGATGTTCCTCCAGCCAATGGACCTTGAACCACAGTGAGCGAATTCGCTGCCGGTGGATCAAGCGGAATATCAGTTGAGGTGGTGACATTTCCAGATCCAACGTAGCTCTTGATGAGCGTCCCCGTACCGCTGTTATCAACGAGGGATTCAACAGTGGAATTAAAAAGTGGCTGGAATAAGGCAACTACAGTTCCACTTGAAACAGAGTTTGTGAATGATGTTTGTGGAGTGAAAGTAGTAACGCCATCAGTGGGATAAATAGCGCCAGATGTCACGCGAATCTGTGCGTAACTCACTTTTCCTGAGTTGTTGTCACCGAATCCACCAATCATCAGGTATTTCAGTGATGCTGCATTGTTACTCAATCCAGTTCTCGTTCCCGCAACTTGACCATTGATAAATGTCGTCAAACGAGTCTGACCAGATACGATCGATTTCTGTAATGCCACGTGAACCCATTGCCCTCGAGGAATCACAACATTTGGACAAAGGCTGGCAGGGTCTGTGGTGTCGCAATAGGCGACCGTATTTCCTGCATTCGTCATGTAGTACGAATTGCTTCCTGGCGGGGGTGTCGCGTTTCGTTGGTTCCAGCCGTCGACTCGCCCATACTCAGAATTCGATAGAGCAATGGACCCGTACCCAAGCGTAGAACCGGTATTCGACGCAGATTCGACCTTGACCCAAGCTTCAACCGTATAAGAAGAGTTGTCACTTATCTCTTTGCCAGACGGAAGTGTCAACGAGAGAAAATTGTTTGTGACTCCACCTGCGGAGTAGTTATTTCCGTTGGACGTCACTTTCAGACTACCCAGAACAGATTTAGGCGGCAAGCAGCTAACCACAACTCCAGCGGGAACATAAGGGGCAACCAAGTGAGCAGTCATAGTTGAAAATGCTGACCCCGAACCGCAATATTGAATCCACTGCAGCGATGTGTCGCCGTTCCAAACACGGTCAGTGCCATCATTCCAAGTCTTAACGTTGACCGTTGTCGCTAGCGAAGTGCCGAATGAAAATATCTTCAAATTTGCGTTACTCCCAAATGCAGCTCCACCCATGCTGAAATTCGAATTGGCAGTGCCGGTATCGGCGCACATTTGAACTGTGCTTAAAGTGGTGATTCCCAAATAGGCGCTGGTGCCAATTGAATTTAGCGCACACGGAAGTTGAATCGTGGTGAGCTTAGTGTTTCTAAACGATTCGATGCCGATTGTCGTCACTGTGCTCGGCACACTAAAGCTTTGCAAGTTAGTGCCAGAAAGTGTTTGATCACCAATGGCACGCAGTCCGGATCCGCCAGTTATGCTCGTAATTGAAGAACCGGCAAACTCCAACCAACCAAAATCCATAACACCTGACCCAAGTGACAATGAAGTTAAATTTGGCGTGTTATTGAAAATGTAATAGCCGGTGAGCAGCGGGCTCGCTGCAGTGCCTCCTGCCAGCGATGCTGAGGCTAGGTTAGGGTTATCTGCAAAGGCCTGCGCCGCAATCGAAGTAACCGAGCTCGGCACAGATATTGATGTGAGATTAGTAAATTGAAAAGCACTTGATGAAATTGTGGTCAAGCCGCTAGCGGGCCAAACGACTCCTGTTACTTTGCCAAGATTGGTAGCGCTCGGACTAGTTTGCTCGAAGGCGTTTGCGTCCACTGTAGTAATGCCTAATGGGATTGTTGCTATGCCGACACAGTTTGCGCCGGAATTTGATGGGATGTTCGGCCCGGAGACGGAAAAGCTCCCGCCACCGGAGCAGCTAATGGTGTAGGTAGCCGCGTGCGCACTGCTTAGCAACGCGGCAAACGGTAGAGCACTCAAGGGCAGGGCAAAGGATCCCACGATTGAGGCGAGAATGAGTTTGCTCAACTTAATCCTCAGCGCAGCTAAGTAGCCCGTACGTCGTGCCTCCCGCATGCCAGCCCCCTATCGAAGGTTGGAATACTAATCCAAACTTGGGAGATTATTCCATTTATAGAGTTCTCTTCCAAGTGTCATAGCACCCTTCGAAATCGGGGTTCCGTCCTAAACTTGTGCCGTGCCAACCAAAAAGAAGGCAGCGGCCCCCAGCCGCCAAGCCGCCTATACCGCTCGAAACCGAGCGAACCTGGTCTCGGCTGCCCAGCGGGTTTTGGCCGAGATCGGACCTCAGGCCACAATCGAGCAGGTCTCGGAGATCGCTCAGGTCTCCCCGACCACCATCTATAAGTACTTCCCTAACAAGGAAGCCCTCTTCTCAGAAGCCATGGCGGTCATCTGGCAGGAATGGGTTACCTGGTCATACAACGGTGAGGCGCCAGCCCAAAACCTGGAATCCGTCTTGAGCTCCGCTCGCAAGCTCTTCTGGATCAAGCAGACTCATCCGCTCTTCGCACGGATCCTTCACAACACACTTCATAACCCGAACTTTGTTATCCAGGCCGTCTCCGGGCCGGCTCGTATCACGTTCCAAAAGTTAGCCGCGCAAGGTGAAATTGCGAAGGATGACTTCGATAAGCGACTTCTTATCTATGCCTATTCGCTCGCTGGAATTTTGACAGCGGTGCACGTCACCGAAACCTTGTCACCAACAGACGCTGAAAAGTCACTTGCCTATGCCCTGAAAATATTTGATGTCAGTGAAGCCAAAGTAAATAAAATATTTGCGAAGAAAATCGAGTTTTCGACTACCAAATAACTTGGTCTAAACCTGCTGCAGAATTTGCAGCGAAGCCAATCTGTGATGCTTGCTTCCCTGAACTTACGGAAATCGAACCCAGCGCCGCGACCATGGCGCCGTTATCGGTGCACAAGCCCATGGCCGGAATCCGCAGCTCGATGCCAGCCTTCGCAGTGCGCTCTTGGGCCATCTCGCGAAGGCGAGAATTCGCCGCGACTCCCCCGGCGATAACCAGTGAGTCAATTCCAGATGTCTTGCATGCCGCAATCGCCTTGGTGACCAACACGTCCACTACTGACTCCTGGAACGATGCCGCGACGTCCGCTCGAACCGAGTCTGGAGTTTGCTGCAGATAACGCGATACCGCGGTCTTTAACCCGCTGAAAGAGAAATCATAGGCATGCGCTTCTTGATCGTTCGAGTGAGTCAATCCACGTGGGAAATCAATCGCAGATTTATTGCCGGCCTTCGCTTCTTTATCGATCGCGGGTCCGCCTGGGAATCCGAGTTCCAGTAACCTGGCAATCTTGTCGAAGGCCTCGCCCGCAGCATCATCCATCGTGCTACCCATGACCTTCACGTCACTGGAAATATCATTGACCTGAAGGATGCTGCTGTGGCCACCGCTGACTAACAGCGCAATGGTGGGCTTCAGCGGATGATCGGAATTCAATGCATCGACCGCGATATGAGCGGACAAATGATTAACGCCGTAGATGGGCTTATCGAGCGCCACTGACAGCGCCGATGCACTGCTCACGCCGACAAGCAGCGCGCCAATCAAGCCGGGTCCTGCGGTCACAGCAAATGCATCAATATCTTTCAAGCTGACCTTCGCATCGTTAAGCGCTTGTTCCAACACATTTGGCATTGCCTCTAAATGAGCGCGGCTGGCAATCTCCGGGACGACTCCACCAAAACGTGCATGCTCGGCAACGCTGCTGCTGATGACGTTTGCCAACAGTGTTCGACCACGCACGATGCCGACCGCGGTCTCATCGCACGACGTTTCAATGCCCAGAATTAGCGGCTCGGTCATGTCAGTTCCTTGCGCATCACCGTGGCATGCACGCCCGGTGCGTAGTAATTCTTCCGTTCCTGCAACGGAACAAAACCGTTTGCGAGGTAGAGCGGATATGCCTCGGCGTTGCCGACGCGCATCTCCAACATAATCGCCGACACCTTCTTGTTTCGTGACCAGTCAATCAAGCGCCGCAACATCTCGCGACCAATCCCCTTGCGGCGTTGATCGGGGCTTACGGTCAACGTCAACACATCAACCGCGTCGCCATTAGTCAACGCCCCGACATAACCAATGACTTGGCCCTCAAATTCTGCGACGAGATACCAGCGGTTCTTGCCAGCCAACTCCTCCTTGAACTGCGCCATCGACCATGGGTCTTCTTTGTAAGCGACCTTCTCAAGCGCATACACCGAGACCAAATCCATCGCGTTCATCGGCCGGAACTTCACTCCTGCCGGGGCTGGATATGCATCCGGACGACGCACATAGATCGGCTCTGTAAATGTCTCACCTTGTGCGAGCGCTTCTAACTTCGTTGCGTCAGGAAACTCGTTTGAGTACTCACCATGAATCGGCAGCTTCATATTTTCAATTTGGCTCGGAGCGCAGACAATGGGCGACGACAAGCGCTTGCCATTCATGTAATGCGCTGCGAAAACCTCTTTGCGTCGCGCATCGGTGGTGACCATGAATTCCTTCTCACCAACGCCTGCGGCAATCGCATCGAGCGAACAAATGCCCTGCCACGGAATCTGGCGAGCGAGCGCAAAGCTCTGCGCGAATGTGATGCCCACTCGTAGCCCCGTGAAGGGACCGGGACCCATACCCACAACGACCTGATCAATTCTTTCTGCGGCTTTCAGAGCATCTCGCACCAATCCGGGCAGAACCTCGCCATGGGCAAGCGCATCGTCGTGATGGGCGCTGAAGAGAACTACTCCATTGTCGGTCACTGCCACCGATGTGCGTGATGTGGATGTATCAATCGCCAGGGTGATCACAGGCTGAACCCAGCCCAACGTTCGCCATGCGGTGTTGCGGTTACAAGACGTTCCGTCTCGGAATCACCATATTCGATATCAATTTCTAGGTAATCCTCGGTTAGGCGATTCGCTAGGTTTTTGCCCCACTCAATTACTGTGACACTCGAAGCCAAATGGTCTTCGATATCCAAATCATCAAACAACACTGTGGATTCTGCATCTTGCTGCAACCGGTACGCATCGGCGTGCACAAGTGAAATACCTTTCGCACCCTTGGGATGTACGCGCGAAATCACAAAGGTCGGTGACGTGACATTCTCGATACCAAACGCATCACCGATGCCTTGCGTCAGCGCAGTCTTGCCTGCACCCAGTGGACCCGAAAGCAGAATTAAATCCCCCGCCGTGCATGACCCCCCGATGCGACGACCGAGTGCGCGCATATCGGATGGGGATTTGATGACGAGCATTGACGTAGTTTAAGTGAGAATGCGAAAGGGCCCCACCTTTCGGTGAGGCCCTTTCTGTTTACTGAGCTATTACTTGCGGTAGAACGGGAGAAGTGGAGCCTGATAAGTCAGATCCACAATTGCACCGCTCTTGCGGGCTGCCTGGCGTACGGCAGCCTTTGGTGAAACGTCACCCGTTGCAGCAGCGTCCACGAGCATGCCCGCGAAGTTGATGTACTGCTTGGTGGTGAAGTTACAGTGATTCGTACCAGTCGCTGCTGGGACGGTGGTGTTTGGAGTTCCGTCAGCATTGAACTTGGTGTAGCTCGCTGGTGGGTTGTTCCAGATAGGCAAGAACAACTGCTTAGCAGCTGTATATCCGCTGGCCTTTGTATAGCTCTTCATTGCAGCGTCTTGTGCAGCCGCAAGCTGTGGGCCGTACTTGTCAGCCAACCATTGGGTATTGCCCGCAGGAACAATTGGATCCGCGGTAGCAGCCAATGCGATTGTTGGAACCTTGATATTTCCGGTGTTCTGCATCAAAGCCTGAAGCTTTGCATGCGCACCATTTGTCTCGGTCCAACGAGGAGCAGCAGGGTTGGCTGGGTTAAGGAATGCGAGCATTCCGTTAATCGCAGTTGTACCACTCAAAGCCGCGTTGTATGACACCAGGTCATCAGATACGCGAGCAGCGTAATCAGTCTTGCTGTTGTCGTAGAAAGCGCCACCGGTCTGTTGTTCCAGATCGAGTGTTGCAATTACAGCCAGCGCTGCAGCTTGTGCGCCATTCTCCAGCACAGCCAATGCAGGTGAAGCAGCCAACGCGAACGATGTGTACGCGGCATCTGTCTTCTTGCCTGGACCGGTTGTTCCATCGAAGTGTGCTGACTTGGTTGGGATGCCAGCCATCAAACCGACCAACAGGAGAGCAGAGCGTGGTGGAATCGCAGCGAGTGCGGTTCCGGCAGCGCCAGATGTTGCTGGCCACTGGTTTGTCACAAGCGAAGCTTGAAGCGACTTAGCTGTCGCCGCAATTTCGGCGAGATCCGAGTACGCCTGTGCAACACCAGCAGCACCTGCTGCATAGTTGTGGCCCTGAATTTTGTTGTCGAAGAATGTCTTCATTCCCCACAAGAAATCGCCGGCGCCAGAAAGCTCTGCCTCAACAGTGCCCAATGCAGGACACATCAAGCCAGCAGCATTGACCAGATTTGGATTCTGTTCGGCGAGCGCTTCGGTGATAAAGCCACCGAGTGATTCGCCCCAAGCGATTACCTTGGTGGTCTTTGGGAACTGAGCCTTGAACAAACCAATCAACTCAACGTCGGTCTTGACCGCACTAGCAGCATTCCACCCTTCTGGCGCAAAGGCAGAACCGGTAACGGCATAGCCCTTAGACAAGAGGTACTTGATTGCTGATTGATCAGTGTTGTTGGCCAATGGACCAGGTTGTGGGGTAGCCAAAATGGTTGAGAGCTTGTATCCCAATGGAGGAACATCGATGTTGTAGCGATATCCATGTGAATAGATAAAGACAGTTCCGTTGTAGTTGGCTGGAACCAACATTGCGTATGGCGCACCTTCAGAGGTAACGCCGCCGCATGTTGATACGTAGCCAGTTGAAGCGTTAGCAGGACCGCACTGTGGCGCTACTGCGTGTGCTTGTGAAGGAATGGCAACCACTCCGACTGCGAGAAGTGCGGCGGTCGAAACCAGCGCAAGCTTCTTCTTGATTGATGTCATGGTATTCATTAGTTGTTTGGCAATCCCTTCGCTGGCATTGCAGGGCGGACGTATGTGGACTTCACAACAGCTCCGGCTCCTGAATCGGTGGTGTAAACGACGTACTTACCGCCTGCTGGCAACATGGTGCCGGTTGGGCCGTAGGTGCCGAACCAGTATCCGTTGTAACCCACATGGCTTGATGCGCCGTAGTTAAGCGGAGCAAGACCAGCGTTAGCCCAGGTTGAGCCCTTGCTTGCGATAGCAGCTAGCAAGCTGGCGCGTGACGGATCTTTACCAGCAGCGCGAAGCGCTTCAACAGTCAACATCGCTGTATTCATCGCGACAAGAACGTTGTTATCGAACGTTGCACCTGAGTTGTATTGGGTATTGATGGCCTGGAACTGTGCAACATAAGGATCGGTTGCATCAGCTGGTGACGGCAAAGATGAAAGGCCAATCGCGCCATACATTACAGCGGTTGGAACTCCGATTGCCTTAAGTGTTGTGGCGTCGCCACCCACGGATCCGAGAATCCATTGGGTCTTGAAACCAAGCTGGTAAGCAGCACCAAGTGCTGGGCCAGCAGCTGATGAAACACCGAACATGATGGTGACATCTGCGCCGTAAGCCTTCGCCTTACCGACCCATGACGCACCTGTTGCAGCGCTTTGTGAACCAGAAGCGTAACCAACTGAGTTAGTTGCATCGAAGGTCAAACCGCCAGCCTTGAAACCAGCGAGTGCATCGGTTCCGAAATCGTCATCCTGATAAATCAAGAAGACTTTCTTGCCAGCAAAGTTCTCTTTGATGTACTGCGCCATAATCTTTGCTTCCATTACATACGAAGCCAAGATTGGGTAAGTGGTTGGGTACTTCGTCGCATTTGCGAATCCGCTAAATCCGGTGTTGATGAAGAGTGAAGGAATGCCACGGCGACCGAGGTTGACCGAGCTGGCAATCGCTTCATTGTTGGCGGTGCCAAGCTGGCCAACAGTTGCGAATACCTTGTCCTTCAAAATCAAGTCATTGGTCTTGGCGACTGCCAAGGTTGGCACATATGAATCGTCCTTGACGACGAGCTGCACCTTGCGACCATTGACGCCACCGTTGTCGTTGACGTAGCTGAAATACGCCTGCATCGCGGCTGGAATCTTGTTGTAGCCAGGCGACGCGGCGCCGGTCAGTGGAAGTGTGATTCCGAGTTTGATAGTCGTGGGAGTCACGCCGTTTCCTGCGGCTTGTGCCGGCAACGCGGATGCGACTAGCGCACCAACGGCGATCGATGATGCGGCGATAAGCGAACGCTTGCGCCATTGTTTTCCTAGCATGTAGAGCCTTCCGTTGAGGGATTGGAGGTTTCTTTTATACCTTGTTAATAGTGTTAATCGTTATGTAGTTTTTTTGACTCGCTTACGGAGGGGGCCTTCTGGAAAGAAGAGCACCGTAAGAATAAGAAGTACAGCGGTGATTAACCCGGGGAGGTTCGCGGAGACACGCTCTGCCCCACCCAGCTTCGTCGCTAGCGAATCGGATAGTTCAGGGATTGCCACCAGAACTACTGCACCAATAATGCTACCCCGCAGGTTGCCCACGCCCGCAAGTACCGCGCCTGTAACAATCGTGAAAGATAGGCTCAGTGGGAAGGCGCTAGGCGTAACAAGATTAAGCGTCAAGACCATGAGCGCTCCCGCTAGTCCTGCGATTCCTGAACTGAGCGTGAAGGCTAAAACTTTAGAGCACCCAACATGTATGCCCGCAAGCGCCGCTGCGGTTGGATTGCTACGCATTGCACGCCACTGTCGCCCGTATCTACTACCGAGAATATTTTGCGTTAACCAGATCATTAAGAGTGCTGCAGAGCCAGTAATCCAGAAAAACCAGTGGTACTGCGTGAAATCCGCACCCAATGACATTGGCGGTTGTGGAACGTTATACGCCAAACCCTGTTCGCCGCCGAGGAAGTGAAATTGATCCGCAAGCGATGGCAAACCCACCGCGAGCGCAAGCGTTGTTCCGGCGAGATATGGTCCTGAAAGTCGGGCGGCTGCGAATCCGAGAATTGCACCAAAGATCGCAGCCGCAAGTACCGCTGCTACGAAGGTGAGCAACAAATTAAAGTGCCAATACTTTTGCGAGAGCACTGCTGCGTACCCTCCGACCGCCATGATTGCGCCGTGGCCCAATGAGATTTGGCCGGAATAACCCGTCAATAAGACAATCGACGCAATAGCGACAAGGTAGACCGCGGCGGTTGCGCCTTGGAAATTGCGTAATTCATCAACATGGTCGCTGAGGAGATAGAAAAAAAGTCCAGCGAGAATGAATATCGTGGGTCGTTTGCGGAGAATGACGATTGCCTTATGCATCGCGACCTCGCAACTTACCCAAGAGGCCTTGTGGTCGAATAAGTAAAACGATGATTAAAACAATGAATGCCGCTGGGAAAGCGAGCGACGTGCTGACGTATTCAAGAATGAGCGCCAAACCGATACCCAGAATTAATCCACCAATGCCGGCGCCAATCAAACTATCGAGCCCGCCGATAACCGCGGCAACGAATCCGAGAACCAATAACAAATCCATTGAATTTGGAGCAAGCGCGCTCTGTGGCGTGATCATCAGTCCCGCTACGGCTCCGGCGGCTCCAGCAAAGGCCCAACCAATGGTTCGTGTGCGATCTACGCGCACTCCGGCCAGCCGTGCGGTCTCAGGCGCGAAGGCCGAAGCGCGCAATGCAAGACCCAAATTTGTTCGCTGAAAAATAAGCGCAAAAATTGCCATCACTAAAGCGGCGGTTGCAACAATCAAAAGGTTGAATGGCGAGAACGGAATTGTGGTGTGGCCAAAGGTGTATCCGTGCGTGCCCACTGGCGTAGCAATCCGCTTTAGATCATTTCCCCAGATCAATCCCACACCAGAACTAATCAAACCGAGTAGGCCAAGGGTTGCAATCACGGGTCGAACGTTCGCCGAAGCTCCGCTTACGCGGGCGAGCCGCCTAATTAGTAGAACGTCAACGAGAGCACCTACACATGCACCGGCAATTGTCGCAACTAGCAAAGCAATCCAAAAGTTATTGACGTGGGTTAGTACTTCGTATCCGATGTACGTAGAAAGTATCGCTTGGCCCGCTTGCGCGAAGTTCACTACTCGAGTGGAGCGCCATACCAATACCAGAGCTAGCGCCATAAGCGAATAGATAGCGCCAGAGCTCACGCCGATTAAGAGAGTGCTCAGTAAACGAATCATCAGACCCCCAAATACGCGGCGCGCAAAGCCGGGTCGGAGAGAATCTGCGAAGCGGGTCCTGCGGTCACGAGTTCACCAAGGTTGATGACTACTCCGTTGTCCGCGACGCGCAATGCGCTTACTGCGTTCTGTTCGACGAGAACAATGGTGAGGCCAAATTCTTTTCGAAGTTCATTGAGCGAATCAAAAATACTCGCAATCACCTTTGGCGCTAGTCCAAGTGAGGGCTCGTCTAGCAGCAGAAGCTTGGGGCGAGACATCAGTGCTCGGCCGATTGCAACCATTTGTCGCTCGCCACCGGAAAGGGTGGCGGCGTGCTGCTTCAATCGAGTCGCAAGCGCCGGGAAGAGTTGCAATATTTCAGTCTTGGCGAGCACAACATCCTTCTTGTCACTTCGCCACAAGCCACCGAGATCCAGATTTTCTTCGACTGTGAATTCGGGAATTACCGATTTCCCATCCGCGACGTGAACAACGCCAGCGCGTACAAGTCCCTCGGGCTTTGCGCCAAGAAGGGATAGCTCGTTCCAAAATGCAGAACCGCTCTGTGCCTTCTTTAGGCCGGAAAGAGCTCGCAGCAGCGTCGTCTTTCCCGCGCCATTCGCGCCGATAATCGCGGTCAGTGACCCTGGCGCAACCGTGAAACTCAAACCGCGAATCGCTTCAACCGCTCCGTGCGAAACGTTGAGCTCCTTAACAACTAGGCCGCTCATGAGTTCTGAACTCCTAGATATGCCTCAATTACGGCTGGGTTAGCCCGGACCTCACCCGGTTTACCGGCCGCAATGACCTCACCGAAATTCAGCACATAAATTCGATCACAGACATTCATGACGACATCCATGTGATGCTCGACTAAAAGAATCGACATCTGTAGCGAGAGATTATGGATCAGTGAATTCATCCACTCAATATCGGTGGCACCAAGACCGCCAGCGGGTTCATCCAACATCAAGATTCTGGGCTCGCTCACAATTGCGCGGGCGATGGCGATTCGCTTGGTTACGGGATAAGGCAAGGTGGCAACGATTTCGTTTGCCAGCGATGCCGCGTAAACCTTTTCTAACGCAATCATCGCGCGCTCACGAAGCGCCTTCTCGTCGCGGGTGATGCGGTTGAAGGCCGCTCCGATCAAACCTGCTTTAGCGAATCGGGTCGCGCCAATCATCACATTTTCAACAACCGTTAGCTCTGGAAATAATCCAACACCTTGCAAGGTACGTGCAATTCCAATCTCGACGAGTTGATGTGGCTTCGGCCAGGCGCGCTTTTCGCCGGCTATCTCCAGCGAACCGCTTCCTGTGACTAAGCCGGAGAGCGCGTTAAAGAGCGTGGTTTTTCCTGCACCATTCGGACCAATAATCCCGACAACTTCGTTTGCACCTAGCTCTAGTGAAACATTGGATAGTGCTGGTAATCCGTTAAATGAAATCGATAGGTCGGAGACTCTTAATTGGCTCGACGATGAACTCACCCGTAAATTCTAGGCACACGCGAAGCGATTCGAGTAACAATTTCGTAATTAATAGTCCCCGCGGCCGCAGCCCACTCATCGACCGAATAACCATTTTCGCCAAAAACGGTCACTTCATCACCCGTAACCGCTTCACTAGTTATTCCCAAGTCCACGACGAATTGGTCCATAGAAACCCGACCCAAAATCGGTGCGCGTTGACCCTTGAAGCTGACGCCCGCGGCGCTCGATGTATTGCGAGGAATCCCGTCGGAATATCCCATTGCAACAATTCCAATTTTCGTAGCTGTTCCGGTCACGGCGGTTCCGCCATAGCCAACTGCTGATCCAGCCGGTACAGATTTCACCAAATGTAATTTCGCTTTTAGCGTCATAGCAGGTTGTAGATTCAATGATTCGCCAGCCCCCATGTGCGTCACATCGGGCGACAGTCCATACATTGCGATACCAAGACGAACTAAATCTTTATGAGCGCCAACCTTAGTAAGAGATGCTGCCGAATTCGATAGGTGAATAATTTCGGGATTGATTCCGACCCCACGCAATTCACCTAACGCGTTTTCAAAGCGCTCAATCTGCGAATCGGTAAATGCCTCAAGAGGTTCGTCCGCACGCGCGAAATGTGTCCACGCGCCAACGACGTGCACATCCGCGCCACCGATGACCTTAAGAAAATCTGCCCACTCGTCGAGCAATCCACCACGCGTCATACCGGTATCGATCTCAATGTGGACCCGCGGCTTGATTCCGGTTCGGCGTCCGGCTTCTTCGATAACGACCAGGTGCGCCAGTGAAGGAACCGCAAGATCAATGTTTGCCTTAATGGCCGCGTCGAAGTCCTCCGAGATGGGCGTCAACCACGAGATGACGGGCGCGGTAATCCCTGCATCGCGAAGCGCATGTGCCTCTTCGACAAGAGCGACGCCGAGCCATGATGCACCAGCGTTCAGTGCGGCCTTTGCCACCGGCACCAATCCATGTCCGTAAGCATCGGCTTTTACAACGGCAAGCACATTGGCGGTGGTTGAGTTCTTTGCTCGCTCAATATTTGCGGCGATAGCCTTCAAATTGATTTCGACGTGGGCGCGCATTATTTGCCCTCCACAATCACCATCGCTGATGCGATTCCTGCATCATGCGACAAGGTTAGGTGGACATTGAAGTCACTGAGACGTTCCGACATTTCGCCTGAAAAAATGAAGGCTGGCTTGCCAGTAGGTTCATTAATAACTTCTGCTTCGTGCCAATTAAAAGCGGTCTTAGCATTGAGCGCCTTCGCCAACGCTTCTTTTGCGGCAAATCGCGCGGCTAACGAAGCGACGCTGCGTTCGGCTTCTGCCGCAGTAAAGACTCTCGCTTTTAACGCTGGTGTGCGCTCAAGAGACTCTCTGAACCGCTCGATATCTACAACGTCGATACCAATTCCTTGAATGCCGGACATTAGGACGGCTGCTTTTCTGAAGGGAAGAAGCGATCAATCGCGATGATTGCGACCAGAATTGATCCACCGAGGAATATTCCGCCAATCAGGTCCGATAGCCAATGCGTATTGCGGATCAGCGAAACAATCGAAACGGTTGCGGTCAGTAGAACGACCAGCCAGGTCAATTGAATGCCCTTAAACGGCGGGCGCTTTGTATATCGGTAAATCAGATACGCAAGCAGGCCCCATGAAATCAGCGCATTCGCGGCGTGACCGCTTGGGTATGACATGCCACCCATATGAAGTTCGTCCAAATGTAACCGTGGCTTGGTGCGACCAAAAAGAATTTTAGAAATTCCGACTACGCCGTTCAAGGCAAGCAACGCAAGAACCGAGAGATTGAATGGACGGTATGACTTAAAGCGCCATCCAATGAGCACCGCAGATGCAATCAAGACCGTCGCCGTCAGCGAGCGCAATCCAAGATCGTCCATGGCCAACAGCAGGTGGCTGGACATGCCGCGGAAGGTGTGATGCTTCATCGCGACGATGTGGTGGTCTATCCGAAACAACCAACTCTTGGTGAGTACTTGTTCGGTGGTAACAAGAAAACCAACGAAGAGAGCGAGCGAGATCCAAATGGCTCGCTTCATTTCAGAACGACGGATGGGGTCGGTCGTAACGCGAATCATCATTCCACCGTGACGGATTTAGCCAGGTTACGTGGTTGATCCACGTCATTGCCGCGGGCAATCGCCATCTCATAGGAGATAACCTGCAACGGCACTACGGCAAGAACCGGCTGTAAAAATTCGTGCGTCTTAGGGATTCGGATTAAGTGGTCGGCCGATGCCAATCGCGCGTCGGCGATGGCGATAATCACCGCGCCACGCGCCTTCACTTCTTGGATATTGCTCGCCATCTTTTCTGCCAATAGTGAATTCTCAGTCGGCATAATTGCTACGACTGGTGTGCCCTGATCGATCAGAGCAATCGGACCGTGCTTCAACTCGCCACCGGCGAAGCCTTCAGCATGCATGTACGCCAACTCTTTGAGCTTCAGCGCACCTTCTAGCGCGGTTGGAAATCCAACGTGGCGACCCAAGAAGAGCATCGACGTGGCATCTTTAAATTGACGAGTGAGCGCACGTAGCGGCTCGACCGTTTCTAATACTTGTTCTACTTTTCCTGGAAGGTCGGTTAGCTCGCGCTCGATTTCCTTTTCTAGCGCTGGGCTGATGAATCCGCGCACCTTGCCGAGATGAAGCGCCAACAAATACATGGCGACGAGCTGGGCGGTGAATGCCTTGGTGGATGCAACCGCAATTTCTGGACCGGCATGCGTGTAGAGAACCGCGTCTGATTCGCGAGGAATGGTTGATCCATTTGTGTTGCAGACCGAGAAGACTCGTGCACCCTTTTCGCGGGCATAACGCATCGCCATCAAGGTATCCATGGTCTCACCCGATTGAGAGATAGGAATCAACAGTGTTTTGCCGTCGACGCTTGGCTCGCGATAGCGATACTCGGATGCCAACTCCACGTCGACTGAAATATTTGCCCATTTTTCAATCGCATACTTACCGACCAAGCCGGCGTTATATGCGGTTCCGCATCCGATGATGACAACCTTCTCAATACCTTGAAGATCTATCCCTGCGGTGATTGAAGCGTCGAGCCCCGCTGTTCGTCCGATTAACGTGTCCGCGATGGACTTTGGTTGCTCGTAGATTTCCTTAAGCATGAAGTGGGCGTACCCCCCGCGCTCGGCGGCAGATGCATCCCAAGAAATTTCGTATTCGCGGTGGGGCAAGACTTTGCCTGATAAATCGGTAATGACGATCGAATCCGCGGTGATGTCTACAACTTCATCCTGTCCGAGTTCTAAAGCGCGCTTGGTGTGTGCGATAAAAGCAGAGACATCCGACGCCAAGAAGTTTTCGCCGTCGCCGACTCCCACAACAAGAGGGGAGTTGCGACGAGCACCAACGATGCGACCGGGTTCGTCTGAATGGACCGCAAGCAAAGTAAATGATCCACGGAGTTCGCCGCAGACTTCACGCATCGCTGCAGCGAGATCGCCGTCGTGCGCTTTACGAGCATCGCTCAATAAATGAACAACCGATTCGGTATCTGTCTCGGACTTAAAAGTGTGACCACGTGCGATGAGCATCTCTTTGAGCTCAACGTAATTCTCGATAATGCCGTTGTGAATCAGCGCCAGCTTGCCGTCGTTATCGACATGCGGATGTGCGTTGACGTCGGTGGGGCCACCATGGGTTGCCCAACGTGTGTGGCCGATACCACTGTGGGATTCAGGAACGGATTCCAATATTCCTTCGAGATTGCCGAGCTTTCCCGCGCGCTTTTCTAACCAGAGCGGCTCGCCCTTTTTTACAACGAGTGCGATGCCGGCCGAGTCGTATCCGCGATATTCAAGGCGACGGAGTCCTTCAAGGACTGGTGAGAGAGCGCTCTCTTTGCCGGTGTATCCAACGATTCCGCACATGGTTACTTCAACTCACTCTTCACGACGGTGGCAATATCAGCCGCAATTTTCTCTGCTTGGGTCAAATCTTCTGCCTCAACCATAACGCGGACTAATGATTCGGTTCCGGATGCACGCACAAGGACTCGCCCGCTCTTTCCAAGCGCGGCTTCATGCGCGGCGATTGATGCGGCTATTTTTTCAGCGGAATCGAGCTTTGACTTATCAACCTCTTTCACGTTGATCAGTACCTGTGGGAAGCGCTTCATCACAGAGGCAAGTTCTGCCAATGGCTTCTTGGTCGCTGCCATGACCTGCATGAGTTGTAGCGCTGTCAGCACGCCGTCGCCGGTGTTGGCGTGTTCGCGCAAGATGATGTGCCCCGATTGCTCGCCGCCCAAGACATGATTATTAGCCAGCATGTTCTCAAGGACGTATCGATCACCAACGGCGGTCTTCTCGACTTTGATACCGGTGCCTTCCATCGCTTTAACAAAGCCAAGGTTCGACATAACGGTTCCGACAACAGCGGGCACCTTCATGTGCGTGGCCAAAATAGCCAAAATAAAATCGCCATCGACAACGTTTCCGTTGGCGTCTACCGCCAGGCAACGATCCGCGTCGCCGTCGTGCGCAATGCCAAGGTCGGCGCCTTGCTTCTTTACTTCTGCAATGAGGTCATCCATGTGGGTTGAACCGCAACCATCGTTGATATTCCACCCGTTCGGAGCGTTATGAATAGCGACAACTTCTGCGCCGGCACGACGGTAAACAGCTGGGGCCACTTCGGAAGATGCGCCATTCGCGCAGTCCACAACGACTTTGAGGCCGTGAAGCGAAGTATTGAGCGATCCAAGCAAGTGATAGATGTATTGCTCGTAAGCGCTCTGGTCGTCGACGACGCGGCCCACTCCGTTACCGGTTGGACGCTCCCATGGTTCGCCTAATCGGGCTTCGATTGCTGCCTCGAGTGCGTCGTCTAACTTACCGCCGCCTTTGGCAAAGAATTTAATTCCGTTATCGGGCATTGGATTATGCGAAGCGCTAATCATGACGCCAAGATCTGCGCCGCTTTCTGCGACAAGATGCGCAATAGCTGGAGTAGGCAAAACTCCCACGCGATAGACATCTACGCCGGCGCTTAATAATCCCGCAACGACAGCGGCTTCGAGGAATTCGCCGGAAGCGCGCGAATCTTGCCCAACAATTGCGCGAGGTTTGTGTGCCGGCGTGGATTGAAAGACGCCTTTTTCAGCAAGGATGTGTGCGGCAGCAACTGCCAAATCTAAGGCGAGCTCTGCTGTTAAATCCTTATTGGCAAGGCCTCTTACACCGTCGGTGCCAAAGAGGGCCATTAGTCGATAAGCGATTCGATGTGAGAATCGGTAAGAAGAATTAACGCTTGCTGTATTGCGAGCGCTTACGAGCCTTCTTTAGGCCGTACTTCTTACGCTCGATAACGCGAGCATCACGTGACAAGAAGCCAGCCTTCTTCAGTGCTGGACGATTCGCATCAACATCGATCTCGTTAAGCGCGCGTGCAACGCCAAGGCGAAGTGCGCCGGCTTGTCCTGATGTTCCGCCGCCGTTGATACGTGCGACAACATCGTAGAGACCCTCTGCACCAACTGTGCGGAATGGTTCTGAGACTGATTGTTGGTGAACCTTGTTAGGGAAATAAACCTCAAGCGCCTTGCCATTAACAGTCCACTTACCTGTTCCTGGAACCAAGCGAACGCGAGCAACGGCTTCCTTACGACGACCAGTGCCACCACCAGGTGCGGTGATTGCTGGACGGTTGGTTGCTGCAGCTGGTGTGCTGGAGCTGTACGAAGTTGGAACCTCGTCTTGGTCGATTGTTGTATCGAAATCTGACATCAGTGATGGCTCCTATTACTTCTTAACGATTTGGGAAACTTGGTTGAAAACATATGGTGTTGGGTTCTGCGCAGCATGTGGGTGTGTTGGACCTGCGTACACCTTGAGCTTTGTACCAACAGAAGAAGCCAACTTGTTCTTTGGCAACATGCCAAGAATCGCCTTTGTCACTACGCGAGTTGGATCCTGGTTAATCAAATCTGAGTAGACGATAGAAGTCATACCGCCTGGGTAACCCGAGTGGTGGTGAGCAAACTTCTGGCCGGCCTTTTGACCTGTCAACGCGACCTTCTCTGCATTGATGACGATTACAAAGTCACCCATGTCGATGTGTGGTGCGAATGTGGTCTTGTGCTTTCCACGAAGGAGCACTGCTGCATGGCTAGCAAGACGACCAAGTACTACATCTTGAGCATCGATGACATGCCACTTACGTGTTACGTCACCAGCCTTTGGTGTAAATGTGCGCACGAGATATCTCACTTTCTAGCTTCAGGGACTACTTCTTGGACATTAATTTGGCAGGAGCTGGGCCATCGGGCCTGGTTACTGCAAGAGGAGAAGGTTACCGCCGACACGCCGAGGGGGTCAAAATGGGGTCCGGACCCCAAAAAGGGGTGATTTACGCGGAGATACCCGCCTAAAATTGAGGGATGTCCACCAAAGCGCTGAGTCTCATCAGCCTTTTGGGGCTCACAATTTCGGCGCTGCTTTTCCCAGTCTCGCCAGCTTTCGCAACCACCCCATCTACGGCGCCAACCAACATAGTCGTGACGCCAGGACCTGGGACTCTGACAGTCACGTGGGCGGCTCCGACGTATCTCAATGGCGGCACTATTACGGCGTATTCGATCGACACATCCACAACGGGAAATGGCGCGTGGTCAAACGTCACAAGTTCAATTTCCGGAACGACTTATAGCTACACCATTAATTCTCTTACGCCTGCGACGAATTACTACGTGCGCATGTCAGCAATTGGCACAGGGGGTACGAGCTCATACGGCTATCCGTGGACGAAGATTTACAGCACATCAACCGCAATCCGCGATGGCAGCAACGCAATTGTTTATGACACAGGCTATGGGACCGGCGGATTGGATACTGCAACAGTCTTGGCAAATTCCCCATTCTCGCGCGTTAAATATAGATTGCAATATGTCGCGAGCAGTACGACGAATTATGCGGAAGCCGATATGGCAAAGTGGGACACCTCGACATTAACGAATGCAAACGCACCTGGCGGGATCGAAACCTCCGTGAATGCAACTATTGCGAACCTACGTGTGCCCAGTCTTGATTCAGCGGCGAACGAATTTAACGTCCACACAAATGTGTCTGATCTCAATGTGGTGTCGAGTTCTTCAAACTTAAACGTGTCGGGCAAACAGGGGCGGCTTGAAATTTGGCCCTGGAATTACAGTCAAGGAACGAGCCTGGCCCCGAACGGCAGTCCCAGTACCTACGACTTCGATGACGTATGTAATTTCAACGGTGCGTACGGCTCGTTTCAAGTGCACGACGTAACAGACGCAACAACAATTCTTGCGTGGAATGATCACGGCGCAACAAGTCCAGACGTGGGTGTGGGAAATGGAAGCGCTTACGGTTCCGCTAACCCTGACTGGACTTTTGCGGCTACCGCAAACGGTTGGTCAAATTTTAATTTGCAGGTATATGTCAATATCCCGGTCGCCCCGCTCGCTCTTTTGACGACCAGCGTTTCATTGGGCGCTCCGGCATCAAGCTCATTCAGAACTCTCACGACGCTTACCGCAAATACCTCCACTTCAGGCAAGGTAACTTTTTATGCCTTCGGAAAGCGCATTCCTGGATGTATTAATGTCGTTACAAACGCCAATGTGGCAACGTGCAATTGGAAGCCTTCTGTACATGGACAAATCCCATTAAGCGCAAGCTTCGTACCCAACACTGGTTTAAATTCGAGTACACAGTTGAGTAAGGTTGTGACAACCACAAAGCGATTAAACGCTCGCTAAAAAAAATTTATATTTTCGTCAAAGGCTTTTTGGAATAGGGGCTAACCCTAGACGTTGAAAGTTCTCGTCCACAGTGAACCGAGGATCGGTCATCATGGCCATCAATTCGTCATCATTGATATCCAGTCGCTGCTCCATGGGAACATCAAATCTGGCGACTTTCTCAGATTTCTTCCTGAATCGCATAGTTCATCATCTCCTAAACTGTGACGGATGGGAAGCGCGCATGGCGGTACGCAAGACCCAAACAGAGTCATCATTTTCATATTTATCCACATAGAGTAAATAGATAGAGCGTTTGCTCACTTTCAGTGCAATTACGTAACGAGTTCCGTGTTGTTCGCTACGCACCTTTTGCGCCACAAGGTTTCTTTGCCCGATCGCAAGTAATCGAATTTCAGCTATGTCGATTCCATGTTTGGCATCTATCTTCAAAGCTACGTGCAACGGCACGATCAGCTGTGAAATCCAAATGCTCTCCCAGTGCGACATCCAGGCAGGATGGCCGAACAGAATGTGAATTTAGAGAATTATTTTCGAGCCTGTGACTATCTGAACTTGTGAATTAATCGTCGACCCTCTTAGCCATCGCAATTTTTGCGCGCTCGAGGAGCTCGCTCTCGGCTGGGTAATCGACTCCGACCAGGGTCAAACCACGAGCCGGGAAGACGTAGCTATCGGTAACGCGTTCCTGGTTATCCAAGAGTTCCGTCATGCGATCAGCTGGGAACCGTCCTTCCCCAACACTGACGGCTGCGCCAACGAGATTGCGGACCATCGAATAACAAAAAGCATCAGCTGATACATCAGCGGCTAAATATCCGTTGTCGAGCCGATACCAATGGAATTTAAGGAGCTTGCGAATCGTCGTACCACCTTCGCGATACTTACAAAATGCCTTGAAATCATGCTCGCCGAGCAAGGGCTTGCAAACCTCGTTCATTAAATCCTCATCCAGCGTTCGATACCAGGGCGCCACATCAAAGCGAGATAGCGGTGGAAGCGTCATGAGACCATCAGCAATTTTGTAGGTGTAGTGGCGAGCAATCGGCGAGAACCGGGCGTGGAAACCTTCCGGCGCATACTCAACGTTCATGATGCGAATATCTTCATTGAGAATTCGATTAAGGCGATAGGCCCAATTCGGAATATTCCATTCTTTATCTGGGAAGGGTGGCTTCTCCGGAATATCCACGTGAATGAACTGCTGGGTGGCGTGTACACCGGCATCGGTGCGGCCCGCAACAACCGTGGCGACGGTTGTATGTGCAAGCATCGAGAGGGCAGATTCGACGCTCTCTTGCAAGGTGGGTTGATCGGGTTGCTTCGCCCAACCTGCGTAATTAGTTCCGTCGTAGGAAAGTTCGATTTTTAAACGACGAAAGCCACTCTCGGGAAAGAGAGTGGCTTCGTTCATAACTTTTGTGACGTTAGTGCAGCAACGAATTAATCGTTGATGAGCTCAATTACCGCCATTGGTGCATTGTCGCCGTTGCGAGGACCAATCTTGGTGATACGTGTGTATCCACCAGGACGAGTCGCGTAACGAGGTGCGATTACGGTGAAGAGTGTGTGTACGACGCCCTTGTTTGCAATGGTGCGCAAAACACGACGACGTGCAGAGAGATCATTCGCCTTCGCTTGAGTAATCAAGCGCTCAGCCAACGGACGAAGGCGCTTTGCCTTGGTCTCTGTTGTTGTGATCTTTCCGTGTTCGAAAAGCTGTTCAGCCAGGGTACCTAGCAACAATTTTTCGTGTGCTGGACCGCTGCCGAGGCGTGGTCCTTTAGCTGGTTGTGGCATGGTCGTTCTCCCTAGGCCTGCTCTGCAGAATCAACGAGGTCATCGTCGCCTGCTCCATAGTTTGCGTGTTGTGTTGGATCGAATCCAACTGGGCTGTCCTTAAGGGATAGGCCCATGGAGTGAAGTTTTGCCTTCACTTCATCGATCGACTTCGAACCGAAGTTACGAATGTCCATCAAATCTGCTTCTGAACGTCCAACAAGCTCGCCGACAGTGTGAATACCTTCACGCTTCAAGCAGTTGTAGGAACGAACGGTGAGGTCCAAGTCTTCGATTGGTAGAGCGAGGTCTGCCGCAAGAGCTGCATCTTGGATGGAAGGTCCCATCTCGATGCCTTCTGCTGCTTCGTTCAACTCACGAGCAAGACCGAAGAGCTCAACCAAAGTCTTTCCGGCTGATGCCATTGCATCTGCAGGCTTCATTGATTGCTTGGTCTCAACGTCCACGATCAAGCGATCGAAGTCGGTGCGCTGCTCAACACGAGTCGCCTCTACCTTGTAGGTAACGCGAAGCACTGGTGAGTAAATTGAATCAACCGGAATACGTCCAATCTCTCCGCCAGCTTGCTTGTTCGCAACAGCGGTGACGTAGCCGCGGCCACGCTCAACGGTGAGCTCAACTTCAAAGTTTGCCTTCGAGTTAAGGGTCGAGATGTGAAGCTCTGGGTTGTGGACTGCAACGCCCGCTGGAGCTGCGATATCGGCGCCGGTGACGACACCCTCGCCGCTCTTGCGGATGTAAATCAAAGCTGGCTCATCGTTGTCTGATGAAATCACGAGATTCTTGATGTTAAGAACGATCTCGGTGAGATCTTCCTTAACGCCCTCGAGGGTCGAGAACTCGTGCAACGCACCGTTGACGCGGATGCTGGTGACAGCTGCACCAGGAATCGAAGACAACAAGGTACGGCGAAGAGAGTTTCCAAGGGTGTAACCGAAACCTGGTTCCAATGGCTCAATGATGAACCGTGAACGGTATTCGCTTACTACTTCCTCAGAGAGGATGGGGCGTTGTGCAATTAGCACTTATTTCCTCCGAACGTTTGGGAGATCCACTATTTGATCTCCGTTGGGTTTCTAAACGGTTTTAAAAATTACTTGCTGTAAAGCTCAACGATCAGCTGCTCTTGGACTTGAGTGTCAATCACAGTGCGGGTTGGAAGAGCGTGGACCAAGATACGAAGCTTGGAGCCAACAACTTCCATCCATGCTGGGATTGCCTTCTCGCCAAGTTCGGCTGAAGCAACGATGAATGGTGTGGTGTCGATAGAGCCTGGAACGACGTCGATGACATCCATTGGAGTTACGCGGAATGAAGGAATGTTTACCTTCTTGCCGTTAACCAAGAAATGTCCGTGACGAACGAGCTGGCGTGCCATATCGCGTGACTTCGCAAAGCCGGCGCGGAATACGACGTTATCGAGACGGGTCTCGAGGATCACCAAAAGGTTCTCACCGGTCTTACCTTGAAGACGGTTTGCCTCTTCGTAATATCCACGGAACTGCTTCTCCAGAACACCGTAAATACGTGCGCACTTTTGCTTTTCGCGCATCTGCAATAGGTACTCGGATTCCTTAGAGCGACCACGGCCGTGCTGGCCTGGTGGGTAAGGACGAGATTCAATCGGACACTTTGGTCCATCGCACTTTGAGCCCTTGAGGAAGAGCTTTACTTTTTCGCGACGGCAGCGCTTGCAATCTGCTCCTGTATAACGAGCCATTTATTCTCTTCCTTCCTTAAACTCGACGTAGCTTGGGTGGGCGGCAACCATTGTGTGGAGCTGGAGTCACATCAGAGATGGCTCCTACTTCCAGACCAGCGGCCTGCAGTGAACGGATAGCGGTTTCGCGACCAGAACCTGGTCCCTTAACGAATACATCAACCTTCTTGAGACCGTGCTCTTGTGCGCGACGAGCAGCAGCTTCTGCAGCAAGTTGAGCAGCGAACGGTGTGGACTTACGTGAGCCCTTGAAGCCAACCTGACCAGCAGATGACCAAGAGATCACAGCGCCCGTAGGGTCGGTGATAGAAATAATGGTGTTGTTGAATGTGCTCTTGATGTGCGCTTGTCCGAAGGCAACGTTCTTCTTCTCCTTCTTACGGAGCTTTACTTTGCCTTTAGCAGCTGCTGTCTTTGATTTAGGAGCGGCCATGATTACTTAGTCTCCTTCTTCTTGCCAGCAATTGCCTTACGAGGACCCTTGCGTGTACGAGCATTGGTGTGGGTACGTTGTCCGCGCACAGGAAGTCCCTTGCGGTGACGGATACCTTGGTAGGACTGAATTTCAACTTTACGACGGATGTCGCCAGCAACTTCACGGCGAAGGTCACCCTCGATTTTGTAGTTTGCTTCGATGTATTCACGAAGCTTTGCCAATTCTGGCTCTTGAAGATCTTTGACTCGAGTATCTGGGTTGATACCAGTCGCAGCAAGTGTTGCGTGCGAACGGGTCAAGCCGATACCGAAGATGTAAGTGAGTGCAATCTCGACTCGCTTTTCGCGAGGAAGATCGACACCGACAAGACGTGCCATCTCTATACCTTTTTCTATATCCGGAAGGTCCTCCGCGATGCATCCCGTTCTCGGTTTTTAAGCGATACGGGCTTCGGCCTACCGGTCCGAAGGTCTGAGTATTTCTACTCAGTCACACCACGCGTTTCTATGTTTGGTTGTGTACTGCTTGCTTTTAATTATCCTTGACGTTGCTTGTGACGGAGGTTGTCGCAAATAACCATCACGCGACCGTTACGACGAATGACTTTGCACTTGTCGCAGATCTTCTTAACGCTTGGCTTTACCTTCACGACTAACTCCTTATTACTTGTAACGATAGATAATTCGACCTCGGGTGAGGTCGTACGGGCTTAGTTCTACGATCACACGATCTTCAGGCAAGATACGAATGTAGTTCTGTCGCATCTTTCCGCTGATGTGTGCAAGGACTAAGTGTCCGTTGCTTAACGTCACACGAAACATTGCATTAGGTAGAGCCTCGGAAACGGTGCCTTCGATTTCGATTGCTCCGTCTTTCTTGGCCAAGCAGTACCTACTTCTCTGTTTTGTGCGGTTAATGGGTTGCCGCCCATTTCTGGGCAGAGGGTTAGTCTAAGCGTGAGGCCCGAAAAGGAGAAATCGGGGGTCTTATACTCCTCGACCCGCCTGAAAGGGTGCTTTTCGCCCTAAAATTCAACAATGCGCCGCCTGCCCCTGCTGACCAAAGTGGTCCTGGCGAGCCTGATTCTGGTCCCGACCCTTCAACTCCTGGTCGCCCCCGCCTCGCAAGCCGCCATCGTTAGCCGAGGGCTGATCGCTCGCTGGGATGCGAAGAACCCAGCCTCCTATCCGGGTTCGGGAACGGCCTGGAAAGACTTATCGGGTAACGGCTACAACGCGACACTTCAAAACGGGCTAACGACATCAGTCGAATCTTTCACAGCCTCCGTCCGAGCACCAGCAATGCATTTATGGGGCACGAATAGCAGTACGTCCAATAAATATGCAACGCTGCCGAATATGTCACTCGGTACCCTTACGGCTTTTTCAGCGACCTTCTATGCCAATTTTGGTTATGCAAATGGAAGTCAGGGATGGGATCGAATATTCGACCTAGGCACCGGCTCGCTCGCAAACAACATCCTCGTCGCCCGCCAAGGCGTGACGCAGAATATTTGGTTTGAACTCTATGGAGCTTCGAGCAGTCTTGGCGGATGCTCGGTAGCCAACACAATTGATAACAACACTTACAATTTTTACGCCATCGTCATTGACGGGACCAATTGCACCATCACGAAGAATGCGTCGAAGCAAACTCCAGTTTCTTACACCGCACTGCCCACAAATATCACTCGCACTAGCAACTACATCGGACTGAGCAACTGGAGTTCAGATAACACATTTGGTGGCTCAATCGCGGATCTTGCTTTATACAGCGTCGCCTTATCCGATACCGAAGTTGCCCAAAATTATGCAGAGCAGACAGCGCCACAAGTCTTGAGTATTACCTCAACTCCCCCTAACCCTGTGATTCAAGGTGTCAGCTCTTACACATTCACTGACACCTCGACGTCGCAACTCCTACCAGTTCGAACTATTGATTCGGGTTCCACAAGCGTCTGTGGCCTTACGGGCAATACCGTGAACTTTATTGGCTCGGGTACCTGCAAAATTAACTCTACTCAACCAGGCAATGCCAACTATTCTGCAGCGGCATCAATTTCACAAAGCTTCACTGTAAACGCAAATACATCTCTCTCGTTTACCTTCTCGGGCAACGCGACTTACCGCCAAATCACTTCGCTATCGGCGACTGTTGCACCTCTCACTGGTCGAATCACTTTTTACGCCCAGGGCAAGGCAATTCCAGGGTGCAAGAACGTATTGGTCTCTAGCTCACCTTATGTATGTTCATGGAAGCCGTCACAGCACAGTTCGGTAACAATTACGGCAACATACGATCCCACCGCGAGCGGTTATTCAACGGTGAACTCAAATCCAACAGCAATCCGCGTAGTTCCACGAAGTAGAACGCGTTAAAACTAACTCAGTAAGTTCGAAATCTCCACGCCAAGCGCTCCCAATCGCGCCTTGCCACCATCAATTTCAGTTGTAACAAAGGGCTTTCCGTCTGGGCAGATCACGTTGGTGTTCTCCCAGTGGCTGCCGTTCGAACCGTCTTGTGAGACCACGGTCCACTCGTCAGCCAAGACCTTGGTCTTGTGGGTGCCACGGGTAATCATCGGTTCGATTGCTAACGCCATTCCGACTTTGAGCTCTGGGCCATGACCGCCTTTGCCGAAGTTCAATACATGCGGCTCCATGTGCATTTCAGTGCCGATGCCGTGGCCGCCGTATTCGCGCAAAATTCCATATGTGCCCTGCGAATTGATGTAGTCGCCAATTGCCTCTGAAATGTCAGTTAAGTGTCCGCCAACTTTTCCAGCAGCGATTCCGCGCCACATCGATTCTTCGCAGACGTCGGACATCTTTTGGTCTTCGGGCGAAATCGCACCAACGCCTACAGTTATCGCAGCATCGCCGTGAAATCCCTTAACGATTGCGCCGAAATCAATGCTGATGATGTCGCCGGTCTTTAGTGTGCGATTGCCCGGAATACCATGAACAATTTCGTCATTGACTGATGCGCAGATGACCTTGGGAAAGCCGTGATAATTCAGGAACGATGGCGTAGCGCCATGCTTCTTGAGGTTGGCAACCGCAATCTGATCCAAATCATTAGTGGTGATGCCATCGGCAACCGCGGCCTTCATGAGTTGCAAGGTCTCCCCCACAACCAAACCAGCAGCACGCATCAGCTTGAGCTGGTCGAGTGATTTGAGCTGGATTGCCATAGAAATAGCTTAGGCGTTAAGCAAGAGCCGCTACGGCGTTTGCGAAGATGTCGCTGACTTCACCGACTGCAGGAATAGAAATCAGCAAGCCTTCTGCGCGATAGAAATCAATGATTGGCTTGGTCTGCTCGGCATAGACCGACAACCGGTGCGCAATAACTTCTTCGGAATCATCGGTGCGCTGATACAACTCGCCTTGGCACTTGTCGCAGACGCCATCGACCTTTGGCTTCTCGTACTCAACATGGAAGGTTGCACCACAACCACGGCAGACGCGACGGCCGGATAAGCGTCGGATGATTTCGGCGTCATCCAAAACAAATTCGAGCGCGGCATCCAATGGCGTGCCCGCGGTCTTCAAAATATCGCGAAGAACTTCGGCCTGAACAACATTGCGTGGGAAGCCGTCGAGCAAGAATCCGGCCTTGGCATCTGCATGCGTTAAGCGATTGGCGACCATCTCGTTGGTGACAGAGTCAGGAACAAGATTTCCGGCATCCATATAGGACTTTGCCTTCTGACCGAGTTCGGTATTTTCCTTAATGTTGTAACGGAAAATATCGCCGGTCGAGATATGTGGAATCCCGTAATGAGATGCCAAGTGAACTGCTTGTGTTCCCTTGCCAGCTCCTGGTGGACCTACCAGGACCAAGCGCATTAGCGCAGGAATCCCTCGTAGGAACGCTGCTGCAACTGGCTCTCGATCTGCTTTGCAGTATCAAGGCCCACGCCGACCACGATCAAAATCGCGGTTCCGCCGAATGGGAAGTTGGTGGAAGCGTTAAACAAGATCAGCGCGATGATCGGGATGATCGCGATCAAAGCAAGATACAACGAGCCCGGCGCGGTGATGCGCGAGAGCACGTACTGCAAGTACTCAGCGGTTGGACGACCAGCGCGAATACCAGGGATAAATCCGCCGTACTTCTTCATATCTTCCGCTACTTCATCGGGATTAAAGGTAATCGCGACATAGAAGTAGGTGAAGAAGATGATGAGGACCGCGTAAGAAATGATGTAGATCGGGTGATCGCCCTTAACCAAGTTCTGTTGAACCCAGACCGACCACTTTGACGTGCTTCCTGAGAAGTTCACAATCAGCGAAGGAATATAAAGAAGCGATGAGGCGAAGATGACTGGGATAACGCCAGCCTGGTTCACCTTGATAGGAATATAGGTAGAGGTTCCGCCGTACTGTTGGCGACCAATTTGGCGCTTTGCGTACTGAACTGGAATACGACGAGTCGCTTGCTCAACGAATACAACGGCCGCGATAGTCAGAACTCCAACTGCGGTGACGAAGAGGAATGCGAACAAGCCCTTTTGAAGCTTGATTGACCACAACTGGGTTGGGAATCCTGAAGCGATAGATGTGAAAATCAAGATTGACATTCCGTTGCCGACGCCGCGATCGGTGATCAATTCACCCAACCACATGATTACCGCAGTACCAGCGGTCATTACGAAGACCATGGTGATGATGCGCTGCCATGAGCCGTCTGGAACGATGGCAAGTGCACAACCGCTGAACAAACGTCCTGGCGTGCGAGCAACAGCGATCAAGCCGGTTGACTGCAAAATAGCGAGACCGACGGTCAAATAACGGGTGTACTGAGTCAGCTTTGCTTGGCCTGACTGTCCTTCTTGCTTGAGCGCTTCGAACCGTGGGATGACAACGGTGAGCAGCTGAATAATGATTGAGCTGGTGATGTACGGCATGATGCCGAGCGCGAAGACTGACAAGTGAAGCAAAGCTCCACCAGAGAACAAGTTGACGAGACCAAAGAGGCCACCGTTATTTGCCTGCTTCAAACAGCTCTGAATGTTGGCGTATGAAATGCCAGGGGTTGGGATGATAGAACCGAAACGGAAGAGACCCATGATTGCCAAGGTAAAGAAAATCTTGCGGCGCAAATCTGGTGTCTTAAACGCCTTACCGAATGCTGTCAGCACGACTAACTCCGTTTCTTAATATTACGGTCGCAACCGGAGAGTCCGATTGCGACCATAATCAATTTTTCTAGCTTTTTAGCTCTACAGCTTCTTTGCAGAACCGCCAGCAGCGGCAATCTTCTCAGATGCTGAGGTCGAGAACGCGTGCGCCTCGACGGTGACCTTTACTGAAATTTCGCCATTTCCGAGGACCTTCACTGGGTAGCCATCACGGACAGCGCCCTTTGCAATCAGATCCTTAACGGTGACGGTGCCACCCTTTGGATAGAGAGCATTGATGGTCGAAACATTTACTGGCTGATATTCAGTGCGCTCTGGGTTCTTGAAACCACGAAGCTTTGGCAAACGCATAACGAGTGGAAGCTGACCACCTTCGAAACCAGCACGGACCACGTTACGAGCACGTGTTCCCTTGCCGCCACGACCTGCGGTCTTACCCTTTGATGCTTCACCGCGACCCTTACGGGTACGCGCCTTCTTAGCTCCTGGAGCTGGACGAAGATGATGGACCTTGAGCACCATTGTTATTCAACCTCCTCAACCTTGACGAGGTGGCGAACAGCGACGACCATTCCGCGAATCTCGGGACGATCTTCCTTCACCACAACATCACCAATACGCTTCAAACCTAGTGATCGCAATGTGTCACGCGCCTGTGGGTTGTTGCCCACCTTGGAACGCAATTGAGTAACTTTTAAACGAGGCATTAGGCACCAACCTGTGCTGCTACGGCACGAGCAATTGCTGCAGGTGCGACATCTTCAAGTGAACGACCGCGACGTGCGGCGATTGCTTGTGGTGTCTCGAGCATACGAAGTGCTGCGGCAGTTGCATGAACCATGTTGATTGGGTTGTTTGATCCCAATGACTTGGTCAATACATCTGTGATTCCTGCGCACTCAAGTACTGCACGGACTGGACCACCAGCGATAACTCCGGTACCTGGTGATGCTGGGCGAAGAAGAACAACGCCAGCAGCTGCTTCACCTTGAACAGGGTGTGGGATGGTTCCGTACAAGCGAGGAACCTTGAAGAATGACTTCTTCGCCTCTTCGATCGCCTTCGCGATTGCTTGTGGAACTTCCTTAGCCTTGCCGTAACCGATACCGACAGTGCCGTTCTGATCGCCAACTACGACCAACGCGGTGAAGGCGAAACGACGTCCACCCTTAACCACCTTGGATACGCGGTTGATGAATACAACGCGCTCTGTGTAAGGAGACTTCTCTTTCTCAGGTGCACCATCACGACCGCGACGTTCGCGACGATCGTTTGAGCCCTTGTTCTCGCCACCGCGAGTGCTGTTAGCAGGAGCAGTAGTTACCATTAGAAGTCCAATCCACTCTCGCGAGCTGCATCAGCAAGTGCTGCGATGCGGCCGGTGTACTTGTTTCCACCACGGTCGAAGACGACAGTAGTAACGCCCTTTGCCTTAGCGCGCTCACCGATGGCCTTGCCAACGATGCGAGCCTTAGCGGTCTTATCTGACTTGTCGTCGCGTAGCGCATCTTCCATGGTTGACGCTGAAGCCAGTGTCTGACCGATGGAATCATCGACAATCTGAACAAAGAGGTGACGAGCAGAGCGTGAAACCACAAGACGTGGACGAGCAGCTGTTCCGCTTACTTTCTTGCGGACACGGAAGTGACGACGAGCACGCGCCTTTTGCGAGTTGCCCTTAACGACTTTTACACCGATTGCCATTACTTCTTACCTGTCTTTCCTTGCTTGCGGCGGATACGTTGTCCATCCAAGTGCAAGCCCTTGCCCTTGTATGGGTCGGACTTACGAAGCTTTTGGATCTTGGCAGCGGTCTCGCCTACGAGTTGCTTGTCGATTCCTTGAATATGGAAGCGAGTTGGCGACTCAACCTTGAAGGTAATTCCTTCTGGGGCTGGGAAGAGAATCGAGTGGCTGTATCCGAGCTGGAACTCGAGGTCCTTGCCCTTTTCAGCAACGCGGTAACCAACACCAACGATGGTGATGCTCTTCGAATATCCGTTAACAACGCCTTCGATCAAGTTGGAGACGAGTGTGCGAGACAAACCGTGAAGCGAACGCGCTTCGCGAGAATCATCTGGACGCTCAACAACGATGGTCGATGCATCTTGCTTAACAGTGATTGGAGCCTTAACGGCTAGTGACAAAGAACCCTTAGGTCCCTTGACGGAAACGTTCTGACCGGCGATGTTGACTTCAACACCCGATGGAACGGTGATAGGGCTGCGACCAATACGTGACATTTAGATCACCATACGTAGGCGAGAACTTCTCCGCCTACACCCTGCTTGTTGGCCTGCTTGTCAGTCAAGAGACCAGATGAAGTTGAAATGATGGCAACGCCAAGTCCACCCAAAACCTTAGGTAGCGCGGTTGACTTTGCATAAACACGAAGTCCTGGCTTGCTGACGCGGCGAAGTCCTGCAATAGAACGCTCGCGGTTAGCTCCAAACTTCAAATCCAAAGTAAGTGTCTTGCCGAAACCACCAACGGTGTTTTCGACCTTGAAGCCGGCGATGTAACCCTCTTGCTTGAGGATTTCTGCAATACGAACCTTGACCGACGACGATGGCATGGAAACCGTGTCGTGGTAGGCAGAGTTCGCGTTGCGCAGACGTGCCAGCATGTCTGCGATCGGATCTGTCATTGTCATTCTTGGCCTTTGGCCTTTCTCGAGCCGGTTTCCGGAAGTATTTCCGGACCTGTCACGTAGTTAGTTGGTTGAAACCTTTTCCTCAGTAACCAGGTCGGTTACCAAGAAGCCTTTGTGATACCTGGAAGTTCGCCACGGTGTGCCATCTCGCGGAAGCAGATACGGCAGATACCGAACTTTTGGTAAACAGAGTGAGGACGTCCACAGCGCTGGCAGCGGGTATAGCCGCGTACCTTGAACTTAGGCTTGCGAGCTGCGCGAACCTTAAGTGATGTCTTTGCCATGTCGGGCCTCTCTTAGTTTTCCTTGAAGGGGAATCCGAGCGCCTTCAATAGCGCACGACCCTCATCATCGTTCTTAGCGGTGGTTACGAAAGTGATATCCATACCGCGTTGGCGGTCGATCTTGTCCTGCTCGATTTCTGGGAATACAACCTGCTCGGTCAAACCGAAGGTGTAGTTACCGTTTCCATCGAACTGCTTTGGTGACAAACCGCGGAAGTCGCGGATACGTGGCAAAGCGATAGACAAAAGACGATCTGTGAACTCCCACATGCGATCGTTGCGCAAGGTGACGTGGGCGCCGATTGGCATACCTTCACGCAACTTGAACTGTGCAATCGACTTACGTGACTTGGTGACCTGAGGCTTCTGACCGGTGATGATGGTCAAATCCTTGATCGCGCCTTCGATCAACTTGGAATCGCGAGCGGCTTCGCCCACACCCATGTTGACGATGACCTTGGTCAATGTAGGAATCTGCATAACGTTTGGATAGTTGAACTGAGACTTAAGCGCTGGTGCAATCTCTGCACGGTAGCGAGTCTTCAAACGAGGTGCGGTAGCGGTTGTCATTAGACGTCCTTTCCTGTGCGACGTGAGATGCGAACGTTGTTGCCGTTCTCATCCTTGCGTGCGCCAATGCGAGTTGCCTTGCCATCGTCGCCGACCAACAAAACGTTTGAGATGTGAATTGGTGCCTCAACGGTCAAGATGCCACCGACCTTTGCACCGCGCTCGCTGGTGGTCTCCTTGGTGTGGCGAAGCACGCGGTTAACACCTTCAACGAGTACGCGTGAATCTTCGGTGATCACTTCAAGAACAGTGCCAGTGAGGCCCTTGTCCTTGCCCGCGATTACCTGGACGGTGTCGCCCTTCTTAATCTTTGCCATTTTTAGAGTACCTCCGGCGCTAACGAAATAATCTTCATGAACTTCTTATCGCGAAGCTCGCGAGCGACTGGTCCGAAGATACGAGTTCCGCGTGGTTCTCCGTCAGCCTTGAGGATGACAGCCGCGTTCTCGTCAAACTTGATGTATGAACCATCTGGACGACGGTTCTCCTTTACGGTGCGAACGATGACAGCCTTAACGACTTCACCCTTCTTAACCTGACCGCCAGGAATTGCATCCTTTACGGAGCAAACAATGATGTCACCGATGCCGGCATAGCGACGTGATGAGCCACCGAGTACGCGGATGCAAAGAAGTTCCTTTGCTCCGGTGTTATCGGCGACGCGAAGTCGCGATTCTTGTTGGATCATTCGTTATCCACCAGTCCCTTACTTAGCCTTCTCGAGGATCTCGACGACGCGCCAGCGCTTGGTAGCGGAGAGCGGACGAGTTTCCATCAAGAGAACGCGATCACCGATACCGGCGGCGTTGTTCTCATCGTGTGCCTTCAACTTGTGTGAGCGAGTCATAACCTTGCTGTAAAGGCCATGCTTGACTCGATCCTGGATCAATACGACGACGGTCTTATCCATCTTGTCGCTGGTCACAATTCCTTCACGGGTCTTACGGTCACCGCGTTCGATATTGGTGGTCATGCTGCGCCTCCAATTCCAAGTTCACGTTCGCGCAAAACGGTGTAGATGCGGGCAATCTCCTTGCGCACAGCGGTCAAACGACCGTGTGACTCAAGTTGACCGGTTGCTGCCTGGAAACGAAGGTTGAAAAGTTCTTCCTTCGACTCGCGCAGCTTGATGCCAAGCTCCTCGGTCGACAACGCACGTAGCGTCTCGGCGGTTAATACTTCAGCCATTAGAACTCCTCACGACGAACAACGCGGCACTTCATCGGCAACTTGTGAATCGCACGAGTCATTGCCTCGGTTGCGATCTCTTCACTCACGCCGGAGATTTCAAACATCACGCGACCTGGCTTGACGTTTGCGATCCACCACTCAGGAGAACCCTTACCGGAACCCATACGAGTTTCAGCAGGCTTCTTGGTGAGCGGACGATCTGGATAAATGTTGATCCAAACTTTTCCACCACGCTTGATATGACGAGTCATAGCAATACGAGCGGCTTCGATTTGGCGGTTGGTTACGTATGCAGGCTCAAGAGCTTGGATACCGAAGTCGCCGAATGCAACTGAGGTGCCACCCTTAGACTTGCCACCACGCTTTGGGTGGTGCTGCTTACGGTGCTTAACACGACGTGGAATTAACATTTAGTTAGCTCCTCCTTCAACAACTGGTGCATCAGCAACCGGCGCAGCTGCCTCAGTCGCACGTGCTTCGACAGATGAAGTTGTTACTTCACCGCGCGGCGCACGTGGACCACGAGGTCCGCGGTTCTGCTGTGGCTTTGGTGCGCGTGCTTCAGCAAGCGCCTTAGCGGCACGCTCTGCACGAGACTCAATGATTTCGCCCTTGTAGATCCAGACCTTTACGCCCAAACGACCGAATGTTGTATGAGCCTCGTAGAAGCCATAGTCGATATCGGCGCGCAAGGTGTGCAAAGGAACGCGACCTTCACGGTAGAACTCAGAACGAGACATTTCAGCGCCACCCAAACGACCACCGCACTGAACGCGGATACCTTGAGCGCCAGCCTTCAAAGCTGTCTGCATTGACTTACGCATTGCGCGACGGAAAGAAACACGGGCAGCGAGCTGCTCTGCGATTCCTTGTGCGACGAGCTGTGCGTCGATCTCTGGGTTCTTTACTTCGAGAATGTTCAACTGGACTTGCTTGCCAGTCAGCTTCTCAAGGTCGATGCGGATGCGATCGGCTTCTGTTCCACGACGTCCGATAACGATTCCTGGACGTGCGGTGTACAAGTCGACGCGAACGCGCTCGCGGGTACGCTCGATTTCGATACGTGAAACACCGGCGCGCTCCATGCCCTTAGACATCATGCGGCGGATCTCAATATCTTCCTTGACGTAATCCTTGTAAAGCTTCTCGGCATACCAACGTGACTTGAATTCAGTGGTGATACCAAGGCGGAAGCCGTGTGGATTTACTTTTTGACCCATTTACTCGGCCTTCCCTTCGGACTTAGGAGCAGCAGCTGAAGCTTTTGGCTTCTCAATCTTGACTGCAGGATGTGCGCTCTTCTTACGTGGACCGTGTGAACGGTAGTTAACGTCGTCAGAGAGAACCACGGTGATGGTGCTGGTGCGCTTGCGGATGGTGAAACCGCGACCCTGTGCACGTGGACGGAAACGCTTCAGGGTGAAGCCTTCATCAACGGTTGCCTCGGCTACGAAGAGCTCTGAAGCGTCACGGATTGCTGGGTTCTTCTGCTTTGCGTTAGCAACAGCTGAGTTCACCAATACGAAAAGTTCCTTACCGATTTCTTGCGGTGCGAACTTAAGAGTTGAGAGTGCTGAGTCAGCGCGCTCGCCACGAATCAAGTTAACAACGCGACGCGCCTTTTGTGGCGTGGTGCGAGTTGACTGAAGTGAGGCACGTGCGACTAGCGCTGTGTCCTGGTTAGTTGCTTTAGCCACGAGAAGCTCTCCGATCGTCGCCCTTGATGTGACCACGGAAGGTACGAGTTGGTGCGAATTCACCAAGCTTGTGACCGATCATGGCTTCAGTAATGAAAACTGGTACGTGCTTGCGACCATCGTGTACTGCGATGGTGTGGCCAATCATGGCTGGAGAGATCATTGAGCGACGAGACCATGTCTTAATGACATTCTTGGTGTTCTTCGCGTTCTGATCCTCAACCTTTTTGGCGAGGTGGCCATCGATAAATGGACCCTTCTTTAAACTACGAGGCATTTGCAGTCGGCTCCTTATCGCTTCTTGTTCGACTTACGACGGCGGACAATCATTGAATCGCTGGCCTTCTTCTTACGAGTACGGCCTTCAGGCTTACCCCAAGGGGTAACTGGGTGACGTCCACCAGAAGTCTTACCTTCACCACCACCGTGTGGGTGGTCTACTGGGTTCATCACAACACCACGAACGGTTGGGCGAATACCGAGCCAACGCTTACGGCCGGCCTTTCCGTAGTTGATGTTTGATTGTTCTGCGTTACCGACTTCACCAACGGTGGCGCGGCAACGAACATCGACGTTACGGATTTCGCCAGAAGGCATACGAAGTTGTGCGTATGGGCCTTCCTTTGCAACAAGCTGAACTGATGCACCAGCTGAACGAGCGATCTTCGCTCCTCCGCCTGGGCGCATTTCAATTGCGTGAATAACGGTACCGACTGGGATGTTACGAAGTGGCAAGTTATTACCTGGCTTGATATCGGCTGATGGGCCGTTCTCAATCTTGTCGCCTTGGTTCAACTTGTTTGGCGCGATGATGTAGCGCTTTTCGCCATCTGCGTAGTGCAAGAGTGCAATACGTGCAGTGCGGTTTGGATCGTATTCAATGTGAGCAACGACGGCTGG
>Ga0208106_1000055_pt1 | contig 45986 bp, 42 predicted proteins | sample CryBogCBE25Jul08_FD_184577 | JGI IMG/M metagenome (GOLD analysis project Ga0208106, IMG submission 184577) | Freshwater microbial communities from Crystal Bog, Wisconsin, USA - CBE25Jul08 (SPAdes) | ecosystem: Environmental > Aquatic > Freshwater > Lake | place: Crystal Bog, Wisconsin, USA...
GATAGTTTGTAGAATGAATAATAAAAAGGGATTTCTAATAAAATAAAAGATACTTTGTCATTGAAGAAAATGATATGAGAAGCAACGGACATGAATTGTATTTAAAAAAGTTTGGATTTAATCTTCGCAAAATTAGAAAAGAGCATCATTTGACCATGATGGATCTTGCCTTTCAATCAGATATTGATTACAGACAAATAGGAAGAATTGAAAGAGGAGAAATTAATACCACACTCCTTTCTATTTTACGAATATCAGTAGTCTTACAAATTGACATAAAACTATTATTCATTTTCATTTAATAGCAAATTTGAATGTTTTTCCAATTTCAAACCCCTCCCCGAACCATTCAATGGCATTATCGGAATACTTACTCAGGAACTATGACAACAAAACCTCCGCAGGAATATTCAATTCCTGATGAAAGAGTTTAGCTAACTCTAAAGTGAGGGGTTTCTTCTTATTCAATAATGCAGATACATATCCTTTACTTCCGAACTTACCAACTAAGTCTTTGTTCATTAATCCAATTTCATCCATTCTTACACGAATAGCATCAATAGGGTCTGGCATTGGAATTGGATATTTTGCATCCTCATATTGTTTGATCAATAAAAGTGCAACCTCTACCTTATTTCCATCTGCTGTATTGGGTTTTACTTTCTTATCAAACATTTCATCCACCCAATCCCAATAGGCATCATATTGTTTCTTCGTCTTAATCAATTTGAGTTCCATAGTTATTTCTTTCTGTACTGAATAGTTTCTACATTAATCTTATCATATTCTGCATATGTTCCAAACCACTTTATTTGTACCGATTTAAATTCAAATACAATTCTAACCACAAGCCTGAACTTATTACCCATGATATTAAATATCACTCGATCATCACTAACAAGACTCGCATTCGGATAGTCCGATTTAAGTTCAATGAAATTCTTATATCCTGTTAAAACAAGTTCATGATACCATTCAAAAACAGCTGTTGCCGCAATTGGATATTTCTTACACTAAATAATTGTGCAGCAATCTGTGCAGCAACACAGCATTCTGCTAATACAGCATTCGTATTCAACTGTTTATTGCTCAACTTAAAATGAACAAGTTTATTAATCTGAGTAAAAAATAAATGATTTCCAAGACCTCCTTTTTTTATCTCATGATAAGTCTACTCATTTGGAGTTGATTATTTTATGCAATTGTGTTTTTATTGCCCTACCCAGTTTTATATGAAAGGATATTTTTTTACGAGGACCTTGTTGTACAAAATAGCAAGGTATATTTTGAAAAGTACGATGATCAAGCGCCATAACTGACTTGTTATAAGCATCAAAGAGATCAGCTAATTCGGGTCGGGTCGAAAAAGAATTACGGTTTTGATACTTTGAAATCTCATAAACCTTATCCAAATTATAACCACTAAAATGATAAAATACCAAAGGATAATTATTGTTCACAAAGTATTTTCCATCTGACTGTTTAATTAAACTACGTTCATGTAAATTCCAGTAGGCAATATTGTATCCTAGATCAAATAAAATAAACACCTTTTTAAAAAATAAAGGTGCAAGATTTATCCAAATTTGGTCAACGAATAATCCTTTTTCAAAATCCACATAACAATAATCACGCAATCTTTCTTGCCACCATTTAATGAGTTTAAATGATTCTTCTCCTCTACGCATTCCAATAAAACCAAGATTATAAATTCCGGTATTTAAAAAGTCCATTTCTTTTGGGTATTTATCATCCGTAATTGGCGAGGTGGCATGAGGTGTTAAAATTATCTGATTGTCAGATAATCCAGCTTCTAAAGCTTCGAATTTATCGTACACATAAATATCCGGATCTAAATATAAAATAATGTCGGAAACTGGATTATTTGAAAATAAATATTCGAAGAAAAAAGGCTTAACAGCAGTATTTAACTCTGTAATATTATACCTATCGCAAAAGGAATTAAAATTAGGAATCTGAATGTTTTTAACTTCAATTAACTCGTAGGGAATGTTTTGAAGAACTGTCTGATAACCGTCAACCTTGTCAACTAAACCAATTTTAAAATCATAGTCAGCATTTTGGCTCGTCAATGAATTACCCAATGCAATGGCTTGAGCTAAATAATTGATGGAACAAATTGTAAAGGCTATTTTTTGATTATTGTTTTTCATTGAAATTGATGTTTGCAGAATATCGAAACATTCCCTCTGCATAGCTCAAAGATATTATATTGAATCTGAATAATTCATAATATCAGTCTACACTTTCTACCACTCTTTTAATGCGCAAATAAGACTGTAAGAATTTGTTCATAAAAACAAACAAGTAATGTAGGTTGAACCACAAACAAATCCTCGAAGCTTTCATTTGAGTTATCTGAATAATTGATTGGGAACTATGACAACAAAACCTCATCAGGATTATTCAATTCCTGATGAAAGCGTTTTGCAAATTCAAGTGTTAGGAGGTTTTTCTTTTCAAGTGCTTCTTTTTTCATTGTTGCCATCAGGGGTAATGGAATTTGATGTAATCTTTCATGAGCAACACCACCTTTAGAAGAATCACTTTTTTTACAACAGATTAAAAAAGAGCATACAATAAAATCAAATAGTTTCTTTACATAAATAGAAGTTTGATTATGAAATGATCAGTAAGTGTCAACTATCAATTTTCAAAAATTCTATATAATCTTATAAAATAAATATACTAATTTTTTAATTTATGTACTATTTATAATCCTTAAAAAAATAATTTGACTTGCACTTAACTATAATAATCTTCGTCTTAAAGTACCTTAAAATATTCCTATCTCAACCACATCTCTGATGTTTTCGATGGCGTTATCTGAATAGTTGCCTGATAGTTGTTTCAAATAATTCTGAGTCTGTTCAAAAAATACCAAAAGGGTTGATTTTGACCTATCTTACATCTGGATTTTGGGGCTTAATTGTCAAATTATTTTGCAAACTATTATCAATCTTTTAATGGGCGATTAAAATGCATGTTAATTTTGTTTATTAATTAAATTCTTGTTGCAAACAAATCTTGTATGAACCTACTTAATAGTTGCCCAATTTGTAAAATGGATTTGATTGAGCCTTATTCTATGAAGTGGCAATTGAATTTTCCACACATTTCTAGATCAAAATGTAAAAGCTGTGGCATTGTTTTTGCTAATCCTGTTGCTAGTTATCAGGAGTTACAACATTTTTATACCAATTATTATGACAAAGGCAATTTTGGGGCACTGAATTATAAACTTCGTATAAAAGAAAAAATAAAAGAAATTTCTGAATTAAATATTCAAACAATTACTTCCAAAAAAGAGGATATCCTTCAATACAAAAACGAAGGGCGATTTTTAGATGTTGGTTTTGGATTGGGTGAAGATCTTTTTACTTTTCATCATTTGGGATTCGATGTATATGGCACAGAGTATGATGCTGATTGCATCGAATTTATAAAGCCTTATATACCATCTGCTAAACTTTTTAATGGAGACTTACTAGCAGCCAATTATCCAGATGAATATTTTGATGTAGTTAATATTTATCATGTAATTGAACACCTGATTGACCCAGTTAGTTATTTGCTTGAGTTAAAAAGAATTCTCAAACCAGATGGACTTTTAATAATAGGCACCCCTAATATAAATGCCCCTGCTTATCAACTTTATAGGTTTTTAAATTTTGCCAGCTTCCAGGTCCCAAAAATTGTTGATGGATTAGAACATACTGTTATTTTTAATAAAAAAAATCTTGGTAATCTTTTGGTACAAAATAATTTCCAGATCCTCTCACATAAAAATGAATCCTTACAAGATTCATTAACTAATATCTTTACTAGTAATTTGAATTTTAAGAAGAAAATATTTCGCTTAGCACAAACCTTTGTTAGTGTAAATCAAACATTAATCGTTAAGAAGATAGGTTGATTTTCTAATATCATTTCATATTGAACGTTTTATAAGTCTATTTGTACCGATTAAATTCAAAAAGAATTCTTACAACAAATCTAATCTTGAGCTTTTGTTTTCAGTCTAATTTAGTCAGGTATTTCATTTCTTAGGAGTAAGAGATACCCTGTATAACCTTGAAGATTTGGTTGTTTATTGATATATAATTCAATTAAATACTTTTAAGCATTAGTTTAATCTGAATTAATAATCATTGAAACGAATATTCCAATTTTATTTGGTAGTTGTGTGAATAATTCAAATAATGAAGAATATATAACTCCACAACCCTACTTATAAACTATGCTTTATTAAATGCGTTTCCACACGATACTATAATGTTTACCGAAGGTTTCCTTTTTCATAACGGGAAATTATATGAATTTTATAGCTTTTAATATCTTAGCATGTGATAATTTCAGAAATCTCTTTACTTTCTTTCCGATAATAATGTAAGAGCAAGAGTAATAAGTGGACCGCCAATTGCCGATATTACTAATATACATAAACTCATAGTATCAGAAAAAGTGCCTTTGAAAATGATTGGGAAACCTATATAATAGAACCCAATTATAGATGAAATTATAGAGCCAATAAATGGTAGTAGAAATCCTATTTCTCTTTTACTCCCTATCCTGCCAACATAAACGCCAGGAGCCATAAAAATTAAAATATATATTAGTAATAGAAATGGATACGTCATCTTTTTAAATTCAATAAAAACTAAGTTATGATAATTCTAAATACATCTAAATACTCAAATCTCCCACCATATACGAATCTTTCAAAATCGATATAGGAAGTTTTACTTGGTAACTGTTTCAAATAGTCCACTTGATAATAAAGAGTTGTTTTGTTTTGAGGAGGTAGAATGTAATAATTCAGTTTTTGATATTTATGTAGCATTGGGTGCTATAGCGCTTTCATCCGGTTACCTTTTGGATCATGTGTTAGTTCTGCAAGTCCGAGTGCTTCCATGAGAGGGGGTATATACATTCCAAATCGTCCACGAAGTCCTTTTTTAAGACCGTACCAACCGCCAACTGGATTTTTTTCAGAACGACCCCATGCTTCAACTGTTCCATCTTTGGCTGGTTTTTGCTCATCTGTACTTCCAAGTTCCATCCAATCACCGTGTTTTTTTAGCATTTTATGCAAATCATCTAAACAGTCAATATTATAATGCAAAACTGTTTTACCAACCGTACAAACCAAAACTTCTTTCCCCTCTTTTTGGTCAACATGCATGGTGTAATCACTTGATAAGGGTGGTGTTTTTAATACCAATGGTTTTTCTTTCGTTCCGATTTTATATTTCATGATGATTAATCTTTTAAGGTTGAATATATTTTATTGTATCAGCTATACCTTTCTGAGGAATCTTATTACTAGGAATATAACAGGGTATCATGCCTGTGGCTGTATTTGCTTTTTGATATTGATAAATGAGCAGGTCAATAATAAGCATCATAATTATTACAATTAATCCAAATGTATTTCGATTCGTCATTCTAAGCTATTTTTTGCTCTATTTTCTCTTCTCCGCTGGGAGTCAAAATCCAAAGCCCGATAGCTAAGAATAAACAATAAGCAATATCAGTGTACATTTTATACATCATTCCAACCATTATTGCCTGAGGAATCATTAGTATTCCGTGTGCAAGATTTGCCCAAAGTGTGAACTTAAGAAAAGAAAGATTAGATAATGGATTACTTGCAGCAATAAGCATAAAAATTCCCCATACCAGATAAACGATTTCAATCATCAGTTCTACATGTTTAGAAAGTATATCCCACCTTAAAAACCTTAATATTCCTCCTTTCTGTATGATGGGAGCATCAATTGAAGTAAGAAAAAATAAAGTACCGAAAAGCATTATAGAAATAATGCCATAAATAGTTAGAAAAATTTTAAGTGCTTTAAGTTTTGATGTATGCTTCATTGGAATTCTCTTTAAGGTGAAAATATAAGTTGATGAACCTACTAATTGAAATAATTCTTGTTTTTGTGATATTACCTGTTGTATGCTATTTTGATTTTGCAATAATGCAAATTATACTGCGTTACAGATTGGTCCCCCAATTTTCTCAGACAGGGAGAAATTTGTTAGCCCATTGATCATACTATTGTCTGCCTGAATGTTCATGCTGATAGCAGTTTCTCTGCTAATAGTCTTTTGGATTGTTATGGCTTTGCAGTCGGATTCCAAATTCGTCATTGCTAATAGTTTTTGTTTGTATAGCTTTTGACGCTTGAGCTTAATAAAACGATAGGCTATTCTTCATTTTTTCCAGAATAGTTTTCCATTATTTTTTTATTGAATTCTAAATGGTGTAGTTGTAGTTCTGATCCATTTGAAGAAAAAGGGTCAATGTCTCTTAATATTTGAAGGCGTAAATTTAATAGATGCTCTTTGTCACCTTTATGCGCCAGTTTTGCCATTTCAATTTTATTTTTTTCTACTTCAAAGTTTTGCTTTGGATTAAAAATTCCATTGAGTTCAGAACATTGATGGCAAACACCTTCTTTATTTATTAATGCACAACGTCCGTCAAAGATGCTGATCATTTTAGCTCTGCTCGTATGGAGATAGTATTTTACCATTGCTTCACTTGTGTCAAGAATTTGAGTAATTTCCAATACTTTAAATTCATAAACCTCCTTTAACAGCATACATAATTGTTGTTCAAGTGGTAATGATTTTGAAATGCATGTCAGGCAAAAAGAAATATGTTCCTTTATTTCAAATTGTCCATGTAGTGATGACTCTTGGATATGTACTAATTCGGAAAAGTAATTTGGATTAGCTAATGCCTCAGATTTGCAGATATCGTTTACATTTTCGGTCCATCTTTTTTTAGCTCTTAAATTGTCTTTTGCCAAATTTGAAGCAATGGTAAAAATCCATGTCTTTACTGAAGATTTATGTTGAAATGTATAGATGTTTTGTGAGGCTTTAATAAAACTGTCTTGAACAATATCTTCGGCATCTTCAATACTTGCTGTAATTCTTAAAATATAAGATTTCAGCTGAGGCCTTGCCAATTCAAACTCGCTCGTAAGTTGTTCTATTGTCATACAATTCTAAGTCTGTAAGATGAAGTTAAGTACAGTCGCCAAAACATAGCAAGTGGCTTAAGTAATTATGTGTTATAAGAAGCCGTATAAAACTATAAATTCTAATTTTTAATTTTTGAATTTTAATAAAGCTGATTTAAAGGATTGAACAGATCGTAAAACATCTTGTTCTGTAGTAGCCCAGGAACATACACTTATTCGAATCACTTTTTTATCTTTCCATGTTGAACCACCTACCCAACATACTCTTTCCTTTTGGATTAATTGAATTACCTCGTTTGTGATATCATCAGTTGCGCAACAAACAATAACCTGATTAAAAACTACATCATTTAATATTGTAAAACCTTCAATAGCTGAAAGTTCTGATGCAAATTGCTTCGCCCTTAAGTGTAACCCTAAAACCATTTGGTCTATTCCTGAAGTGCCCAAATATTTTAATGTTGCCCAAAGTTCTATGATTCTTGCACGCCTTGACATTTCAGGAGTGTAAAACATGCCATCTCTGTCGTCACTTAATATTAAGTACCCACCTGAAGTAAGTAAAGCGCTCGTAATAGCATCTTTATCATTACACATTACTATACCACAGTCATAAGGAGTATTTAGGGTTTTATGCCCATCAACAGCCCATGAGTTAGCGTACTCCATCCCATTAGTTAAGTGAGAAAGTTCTTTTACAGCTGCAGCCCAAAGTCCAAATGCACCATCAATATGCACCCAAGCGCCTGCCTCTTTAGCCTTTTTGCATATTTCTGAAAAGTTATCGAATGAGCCACTGTTTACATTGCCAGCTGCTAAAATCAATAATGTTGTATTATCCAATTCAGGTATTAAATCGGTTTTTATTCTTCCTTGTTCATCAGTGTCTATGAACTGGATATTGTCGCACCCAAAACCTAAGAGTCCAATTGTCTTAATTACCGATGAGTGAGCGTCTTTTCCTGCAATTATTCTGATAGGTGGTGCATTTAAAAATCCTTTTTGGTTGATATCCCAACCTTGATTTTTAAGTAATCTAAATCTTGCCGAGGCTAGTCCACATAAATTTGCTGTTGATGTTCCACTTACAAAACCAGCAACTGTTTGAGGAGGAAGATTGAAAATTGATTTTAACCATTGCTCAACTACATTTTCCAGTTTAGCTGCAATAGGAGATATTACATACATTGCTGTATTCTGATCCCAAAAAGTACCTATTAATTTTGCAGCTAATCCTGCAGGTACAACACTTCCATTTACAAATCCAAAATATCTTCCGCCAATTTGAGAAACTGTTGCTGGTGAACCATATTTATTTAAACCTTCAATTACATCTAAAGCATTAGATGATTCTATTGGCATTACTTCATCAAAATAATTTAAATCTTCTAAAGCTATTTCAGTTGGATAGATATTTCGGTCTAAAGAGGCATCAATATATTCTGAACCATATTGTAAAGCTTTGTTGAAAATTGTTTTGTCTTGCATTTCTGCAAACATCTTTTTCTGTATTTCAGTCATACTAATTTATTAACGATACATTTTAGAACTATTATTTTCTGTTTTGTAAATGTTGAATACCTAGCCCGATAAAATATAGAACACCAACAGATGATAATCCCAAACAGAAGTATTTAAATAATTCAGATTTAGAGAAAAGAAAAATGGGTATTGTTAATACGATTATAGTTCCATACACTTTTGATCTGTTTGCTTGTATCCAATAATACCAATTCATATTATTAATTTATTCTTTTTTGAAAGACTTTCTATTGAGTAAGTAGCAGAATGATAATTTTATTTTCCCTGAACCTTAGAAGCTTTGAAAGCAACAAGAAACAATAGAAATAAAATTACTTTTCTCATGATGCCTATTTTGCTGTACTAAATATAGCATAATTTCAATATTATATGTAAAATATATTCCATAACTTACGATCATTATTTTCCTAGATCACTTTATGAAATATTACACCAAAAGAAATATTAGAATTATAGTCATTGTTAAGTGCTGCGCCTTTATTGGTTGGGGTATAGGTACATTGTTGCTATGGAATACCAAATCAAGATTTTTAAGTTATTTCCTGTTTGTTATGTTAGTTATTAGTTCCATATCTGACTATATTGGATGGAAAAAATATAAAAATAATTGATTGAATTTAATATGACTTTTTGAGTTTGTTTTATACTTTAAGTGAAACACTTATTTTATGGAAACGCAATTCACTTTTTCGGTTCCAAAATGGACAGTTTCTACTACCCTTGGTTTTATTGCAGGAGTAGTGCTTATTTTAATTTTAGTTACTTTATTAAAAATGAAATCAGAACCAATTATTTTGTTACTAATTGTAGTAGGTGGATTGTTAAGCGGATACATACAGTATCATTATTTTTAAAAAAAATTCATCAATTCAAAACTTTGGATCTTATTTTGTTTCTCAGGTTGGCTGGCAGCTATTGTAATTACATCTGTAGCTTTCCTGGCCGCAATTCTTCATCTTGAATTAAATAATTTCTTCAAATTGATCAATATGATTAACATAAAACATTGGTTGGCATTAGTAACCGTTATAGTATTTTTAGGTTGTAAGCCACTTTTGATTAGTTATAAAACAGTTCCGCCTGAGATTTCCATTAAAGATTCTACCAAATCTATATTATTGATTGAAACTGCTAATTCACACACTCCCGGGCTTGTTATTACCAAAAAACGCGAAAAAGTAGTTTCAGAAATAGCTAAAAATTATTTGACATCATTACAGCATCAAATAGGACAGTTATTACCCATAAAATCCGTAATAGCTGACAGCATTTCTGAGGAAACCTATCAGCAGTTGCTTAACCATAACGAAAACGCCATTGCAGCATTATTACAGCAGTATAATGCACGTATAATTGTACAATTAAAATCTTATGATGCCGGCTTTAACCAAGACAGAGTAGAAAAAACTAAAACCAGCAGTGGAGGCACCGAAAAAATTGCCTATTACTCAGTTTTTTTTGAAACTGAAGCTAGCATTTATCAAAACAATGAATGGATTGACAAAACCATACAGGTTAGCAGACCTCATTCTAGCAGGGAAGTATTAAGTGCCCTGCTTGCAAGAGGACCAGGATATGAATCCAATAAAAAGGATATAGAAGAAATGATGAAAGAAAACACTGCCAAACTTTGCGAATTATTTTTATCTACTAAAGAAACGGTATACACTAAGCAATAAATTGAGCAGATAATTTGAAGCTTCATTCCGTATAATCAATAACTATTTCGCTAATTAAAGATTCGGAGTTTCTGATATAGGAATTTAAGATGGCAGGACCGATTAAAGCAGACTGTGCACTCTACATAAAATTCTTATTTAATTAATTTTCAGTTATTTTACCATATAAATCACCCCCTGATGAATTCTAAATTTACTTATGGAGAATATTCAAAGGCTCATATCACTAATATCCCAGCCAATTTAGCCAGCGAAGAAGCTCTGAGATATAAAAGTGCAATTCCCCAATTTCCAGAAGAAGCTGTGTACATCTATTCATTTAAATTACAAAAAATGATCTATGCTAACGGTTGGGAAGAATTGTTAGGATATCATGATGATGAAATCAATATGCTTACCATCACAAGTATTACCACTCAGGAATTTGCTGCTTTTTCGAACGAATTGAATGATAAAGCTTTGATGTTTATCCAATCCAAAACCGAAGACCTGGAAAAATATAGTTTTACGATCGAGCTAAAAAAATTACATAAAAACGGCACTGAAGTACCGTTGATTTCCAGGGTTGGAGTGTTTAGCTCGGAAAATGGGAGGATCACTGAAATCATAGGCCGCTCTCAAATTAATCGTAGTATAAAATTTGGCAAAGTAATGCGCTATGCGGCCTTTGGCCCTGATAAAGCGGAATTTGAAGAAGAACTGATTAAGACTTTATTTCAGTATTGTGCCATATCCATCAAAGAAAAAGAAGCATTGGAATTAGTAAGCAAAGGCTATTCCTACAAAGAAATAGCAGATCAGTTTAATGTAACACAATCGGCAATAGAAAAAAGAATACTCCCCCTTTATAAAAGGTTTGAGGTAAAGAGTTTAGCACACCTAATCAGGTTTGCCTATGAAAATCATATACTTCCATAATAAAACTGCGACTTCTCGCAGTTGTTTTGTTTATAGAAAATAAACAACTTGCCATTCTATAGAGCAAGCAACACTAGTTGCAATATAAAAGAGTCTATCATCTAAGATATTTTAAACCGGGGGGTATAAATTATTAAAAGGTGGTAGACTTTTTATATTTTACAGCAATCAAATAATTCAGAGGAATGATTTATACAACTGTTTCTTCACCCAATAGAATTGCTTTTAAACATAATAGCCTATTAAAAATTTTATTATTACTATTTTTATGTTGCTGGGTAAAAACCTTCCTCTCTACACCAAACCGCGCTAATTGGTTTACCGAAAACACTTTAACCATACTATTCCTCATTTCTCTTTGGGTAAGTCATAAAAAATTTAAATTTAGTGATCTGAGCTATACGATGATGACTATTTATCTGTTATTACATATTTACGGTGCAGAATATACTTATGCTGAAAACCCTTTTGGTTATTGGTTAAAAGATCTGCTACATACTAACCGGAATTATTATGACCGAATTGTGCATTTTAGTTTTGGATTTTTATTGACCTATCCGATGCGTGATTATTTTAAAAATCATTTCGACTGGCCAAATTGGGTTTGTTGGACGCTTCCATGCGAAATAACATTATCGTTTAGTGCCATGTATGAGTTAATAGAATGGATGGTTGCAGACATATTTTTCCCATCAGAGGGTGATGCCTATTTGGGCACCCAAGGTGATATCTGGGATTCTCAGAAAGATATGGGAATTGCTTTTGTTGGAGCAATAACAGGTATGATATTAATTAATACAATCTGTAGGTTTTATAGAAAGACTTAATGTAATTCTTCATCAAAATAAAATTTCGCTTTAATTGTACAGCCAGCTCTAAAAGATTCTACTGACAAAAGAGGCTTGCCGTTCATAGAAAATCACTTCCCTTGATTATAGCTATTAGGTAACTTATTCTATGATTACATTTTTAGTCTGGATAATCCTTTTTATACTTTGTTGGCCAATTGCTATCCTAGCCTTGATTCTGTATCCGTTTATTTGGATACTCTCCATTCCTTTACGGATTTTGGGTATAGCAGTGGATGGCGTATTTGGAATATTGAAAGCAGTTATGCTATTGCCAGGAAAGTTATTGCGGCGTTTATAAAATGATTAGTTGAATTTTTTAATAGCTGATTCCTTTTTGATTTTTATTTGCTAAAATGTTGTTTCATTTTTTTAGGATAATCAGCCAAAGCTAATTCGGGCTCAGCAATTTCCGGATGCCACAGCTTCTCCCATTCGAAACTGTAATAACCTTTATATCCGCCATAATATAATGCATCGATAGCGGAAAAAATTGGGATATTACCTTCCCCTAAAAAGTAGAATCCGATTTTACCATTTTCTTTTTTAGCATCCTTAATATGTGCGTGATGAATGTAAGTATTCAATTCCTGATAAGCTAGCTCTGGCGATTCTTTGGTTTCTAAATACATATTTGCAGCATCCCACACCAATCCAACCTGAGGGTGTTTAGAAGCTTCCATAATAGTTTTGATATCAGCTATATAAACAAGATCGCCATGAGTTTCCATCAACACATGCACACCGGTACCCTTTGCATACGCTGCTAATTCCAATAAGCCTTCTGCTATTAACTGGATGGTTTTATTTTTTTCCTGCCCTTTTATGAAATTATTAGGATACACACGCACATTGGGGCAATCTATGGCTACAGCTAAATCTATAAAACGTTTCCCATCATTTATATTTTTTTGACGTTCCACTTTATCAGAAAAATGCAAGGTACAAGACGATCCGAGATCAACAAATCGTAATTTTTTATCTGCCATTTGTTGCAGGGTATTTTTTATACTTATAGCATTATTAAATTCTGCACATTTAGGCAGATCTAATTGTTTTAAAATTCCCCGCATTTCAATTCCATCGTAACTATTAGCAGCTGCAAAATCAACAATCTGTGTAAAAGTCCAACCTGGACATCCCAACGTAGAGAAACTGAGCAACGGTTTTTTTTTCGTTTCAATGAATGACATTCCAACCATAGCTGTTGATACTGCTAATGTAGATTGTTGCAGGAATTGTCGACGATGGATTGTTTTCATGTTAGGACAGTTTAGTTTAAAAAAAAGCCATTTAAAATTAAATGGCTTTTTTTAATAAGTATTTAATTTATTATTTTTTTGCTTTTAATTTTCGAGTGTATTCATCCAATTCAATAATCTTACCATTGGATATTTTCATATCGTTAATTAAAGCCACTGAATCTGTTGTTCCTTTTTTATAAGTAGTTGTCTCGGTATACCAAATTGTTACATACTCAGTTTTCTTATCTTTTGAAATAACAGATTCAAAATCATGCATATCCACTTTAATAGAAGCTATGTCATTCCTAAGTGCAGTAAAAGTAGCTTTTAAGCTGTCTTTTGATAGTTTAACATCAAAATTATCTGCCCTCCATGCTACTGAGTCACCAAAATAAGATACGCTTTCATCAATCTTGTTATTTTCAAATGCTTTCAAGGCATTCAATGCCACTGCTGTATTTTTTGAACTACCAATATCCCAGTTATCTGGATTTTTAACGGAATAGGCATATACTGGTTTTGCAGTATCTGCTGAATTTGTTTTTTCTGTTGATTTGTCTGTAGGGTTTGTACAACTACTGCCAATATACATCAAGAGGCAAAGGGTAAACAGTTTACGCATGGTGTGATGATTTAATTAAATTATATAATGATTTAGTTACAAAATACTCTTTCAAAATTACAAATGCAACAAGATTATAAAATTTTCTAGAATTATATTTAACTCTTTTATCTTCAATTAGTTACTCTAATTAAATGCATTTCTTATTACCCCTTATGGGTTGAATTGGGTATGCTATGATATATTTGCATTATAAATAGCATTATGATTGAACAAACCGAGATGGAAGTAACTACCTGGAATTATTATCCCCCAACAAAACCAGTTACAGAAGAAACGAAAATCATTTCTTATACCGATTTCGACGTGATGCGTAAAAGGGCATCTACAAAAAAGGGAATCGCCTGTCGTTTTACTTGCCAGTTTAAAATAGGAGATGAAACAGTCTTGGAAATGGTTGGTGAAAATTCTTATGTTATCGACTTTGAAGATTTCATTGATCGACAAGAATTGCTAAAAATGATTCGTAATGCTTTCGAGAAATTTAATGAAAAATTTAATTTTCGAAAACTAGCTACAGTACTCTCGAATAAAACATTGAGTCCGTTAAACGAATCACGGATAGATATTGATGCGATCTTGCCGATGCTAATTTGATCTCAAAATCTTTATAAAGGCCTTACCCATATATTACGATAACTAATAGGCTCACTGGGGTCTCCATGAGCTTGTAATTTAATAGGAGCTGCTCCATGTTTAGTATATGTAGGTTGACCAATGTATGGCGTATCACCTTTTAGAATAAAATTATTTTGAACTAAAATTCCATTGTGTAAAACGGTAATTCTTGCTGGTGAAAGTAAACTGCCATCCTCATTAAAACGAGGTGCAGTCCATATAACATCATAAGCTTGCCATTCCCCTGGAGGCAATGCGGCATTCACTAATGGAGGGGTTTGTTTATAGATACTTCCAACCTGTCCATTTACATAGGTTTTATTCTCAAAATTATCCAATACTTGTAATTCATATCCTCCAGCATTTCCAACACCATTTGGTAAAGCAGCCAAGAAGATTCCACTATTTCCTCTAGCTTGTCCGCTTCCTGTTATATTAGCAGGAATTAAATATTCTATATGCAATTGAAAATCCAGGAACTTCTTTTTAGTTTGAATATCCCCATGCTTTTTATTTACTCGTACTGCAGCATCTACCAAATCCCATTTATCAGCACTTCCAGGATTGCTTACTAGTTCCCACTCATCTAAATTGGTTCCATTAAATAATACTATTGCATCAGAAGGAGGGCTGATCAATCCTTTTGCGGGGGTTACTTTGATTGGAACGGGGGTATAATATTCAGTTGCAGTGGGATCACCTTTTACTTGGGCAGATAAAGCAACAGTAATAGTTAAAGCAATCGCTGTAAATAATTTCTTTTTCATTTTCTTAATATGGATAATGAAGTTAATAAAATTTTATTTACATAGGTGCTTACATTTTGAACATCTTTTAAATTAATGTAAAATTTTGTAAAATAAATTCCGGTTTCTTAAATTAAAAAATCAAAAAGGTATTCAGTTTAATAATACTCAAACTTATTTATAGAATTGTCGGCAATCATTTTAGCAATAAAAATAGCATGATACTTTGAATGCCCTTGGGTTTCCCAAACAAGTATTAAAACACCTTCGTCCTTCACATGTTTTATTACCCTAAATTTTAATCTACAGGATTTGAGTTTCCCCTCATAATAAGCGGATATTTTTTCAGCGTAAGGAATTGTAATAGAATATGTTTTAGCCACATTCAGCAGCTCAATATAGTCTTCCAAAATTGGCAATACAGCCAAAATTAAAAATACCATTATAGATGCAGAGCTTGATACAAAATAATAACCGGCGCCGATACCCATTCCTACAGCAGCTACAGCCCAAATTGTTGCGGCAGTTGTTATGCCATTAATTCTATTTTCTCCGCGAAAAATAACACCAGCTCCTAAAAATCCAATTCCCGTTACAATATTTGAAGCAATACGGTCATGATTAGAAGGATCTCCAATTAGATTAGACATAATTGTAAAAAAACAGGCTCCAATAGAAATCATAATCATTGTTCTGAACCCTGCCGATTTACTTCGATACTGCCTTTCAGCTCCAACTATCCCACCCCACAATGCAGCTAAGAAAAAACGAAATAAAATTTCATAATCGTTATGCATGATTTAAGAATTTGGTTTAACTAGGTATTTTCTTCATACAAACGTATTCTATTTTCAAGTAATTGTATTTGAAGCTGCATACTTTTAATTCGTTTTAATAGATGTATAATCACATCAATTCCTTCTGGGTTTACTGCTAACTCGCCATATAATCGAATCAATTTTTCTGTTTCGGCTAATTCACTTAAAGGCAGGTATTCTTTTTCTTCCATGAGCATTACTTCAATTAATCCATACTCATGTAAAGTATTAATCACTGAAACTTCAATGCCATGCTGACGACAAAAAAAATCTATGGTTATGTATTCTTTTGTTTCCATATTGTTTTTTTATGGTACTATATTTTGAAGCTCCTTAAATAATTCTATTTGTTTTTCTGTTAAATTGGTAGGGATAAGAATATGATAGGTAACAAACAAATCGCCAAACTCTCCTTCTTTTTTATAAACGGGGAAGCCCTTTCCTTTTAATCGAATTTTAGTACCATTCTGGGTTTCTGGTTTTACAATCAATTTAATTTTACCACTTAGGGTTTCAATAATTTTTTCGCCTCCCAGAATTGCATTAAATAGATCAAGATCAACAGAAGTATATAAATCATTCCCTAAACGTTTCACATTTGGCAAATTAGAAATGGAAAATTTTATAAACAAATCCCCATCAGGTCCTCCATTTACTCCTTTTCCCCCAAAGCCTTTTAGTTTAATGGTTTGTCCGTTTTCAATTCCAGCGGGAATATTAATACGTACGTTTTTGTCATGTATTTTAAGCGTTCTAGCATGAGTAGTAAAAGCTTCTTCTAAGGTGATAGCTAATTCTGAATGAAAATCCTGCCCTCTAAATTTTGCCTGAGCTCTACTACTTCCTTCAGAAGCCCCTCCAAACATAGAAGCAAAAAAATCAGAAAAATTTGATTCGTCAAAATCTCCTGAAAAATTCTGCCCGCCTCCATCTTTAGGCCTACCCTGTGCTTTTCGAGCTTGTTCATATTCCTCTCCATGTTCCCACTGTTCTCCGTATTGATCGTATTTTTTTCTTTTCACGGGGTCACTTAAAACTTCATTAGCCTCATTTATTTTTTGAAACTTTGCATGGGCATTTTTATCATTTGGATTTAAATCAGGATGTAATTTTCTTGCTAACTTTCGATAGGCTTTCTTAATGTCATCTTCAGTGGCATTTTTATTGATTCCTAATACTTCATAATAATCAATAAAAGACATAAGTTCAATTTAAGATATAAGCTACAACAAGTTCTCTAATTAATCTATGACAATTGTCATCCTGATCACTTAAATAATTTAGAGCAGGAAATATCAGGTTAATAAGGTGCTGACTTTCCTAATTAAAGGTTCAACCAATAATTCAATTTAAATACAAGGGCTTTGCTCTTATTAAGCATAAATGGGGTGGTAAAATAATTATCGGTAAATACTACATACAGATCGCTCATTGGTTTAAAGCGATATTGGAATCTACTATTGATATTAAAATTGTTTTCTTGTGTATTGTATTGCAAGAAGGTTGTCCAAGACGTTTTTGTGCTGAAATTATATTCGATTTTTGGGGAAAGTAACAGTAATTCAGTATTGCCGTATTGATCAGGAAAAATCAGTTTGTCATATTCTGCCTGAAGAATCAGATTAAAATGTGGACGATTTCTATAAATAATGCTACCTGTAAATGATTGAATAGTTCCATTATAAAACTGGCCAGCAGTAAACCCTACTGTGTAGCCTAGCTTTTTTCTGGAATCAGAATAATAGTTGAATACCAAATCAGAATACCGATAGTTTTGTGCAGGTATTGGCGTTTTGCTAGTAAATGAAATAGGATATAATAAATTCAATTCATTATGATTCAACTGTATTTTATACATGGAAGTATTTTTATACTCCGATTGAATATTAAAATTTAAATCATTTTCATTAAAAGAATAATCAGGATTTACTACTAAATAATTTTCTATTTTATAGGTTACTCTACCCAGGCTACTATTTGTAGGATATGTTCGATAAGTGATATTGGTATATGAATGTTTGAAACCCACCCTAATAGATGTATCTCGTATTGCATCATAATTTAGTATCCTTTGAACGTAACCCATATCGGTATAGTAATTAGTTCCCATTGATACTATATCCTCCATTACAGAAAGATTTTTACCCCTATAAGAGAAGCTGGCTTCCTGATATACATTATCTCCTTTTACTCCCGGCTTCATTGATAAATGATAACCATAAGATGCATTCCACTTCCCATTTAAACTACCATATTCAAAAGTTAAACCCGCATTTCTTCCATATGCATTTATTGGATTCTGTTTTTTTTGTGCATCTGTTTGAAAATTTTCCCGATCTAAAAAGTAACCTTTGATAGAGGAACGTCCAAATAGGTTTTTAAATACAGAAATTGCTGCATAATTTTCTGGTGAATAGTTTCCTTTTGCACCTGTTTGAATATCCATAATGCCTATTCTAGTAGTTTTATTAATACTTCCAGATAGCCTTGCTCCACCTATAATTGGAATTGGATTATTATTAGAGTCTAGTCCTATTTTTCTAGAATAAAAAGGAGTCATAAAACCTGGTATTCCATACTCTCCGAAAATGTCTGAATTTTCTAAAAAGAAGGATCTCTTTTCTGGGAGAAAAATATTGAACCTTGTTAAATTGGTTACCTGTTGATCTACTTCAACTTGTGAAAAGTCGGGATTTAATGTGAGGTCTAAATTCAAAGAAGAGTTCAAAGCAATTTTGCTGTCCAATCCGGCACTTAAACCTGCATTTGTTTTAATGCTATTTTCTTGATCTCCTTGCACATTGCCGCTGATAAATGGAATCACTACAATGTTTTTACCTGCACTTGGGGGTGGTTTATCCCATATTAAAGATCCTGTAAATGCCATATTATAGATCTTGAAATTGGAAGGAACATGTGTCCATCCTGAATACTCATTTTCCTTCATATCTACCCTTAAAAAATTAGCGCCCCATAAGGCACTTCCAGGAGGGTAACGTAAGGATTTAAAAGGAATCGCCATTTCTGCAGTCCATCGATCATCATATTGATGGGTGCCTGAAAACCATTTGTTATTCCAACTCCATGATAATTCTTCATCCTGATTGGCGCTGATTTGATCTTCAGATTGTGCATTCATTGCGTTAACCACAAATATAAAGCCAGTGGTTTTACTATTTAGTGGATCAACAATAAATCCTACTCCATCATTATCAATATGACCCACATCTCTTTTAAGACTCTGTATTTGGCTTTTTCCGGAATCGTAACAAGTATATGCTAGATATAAAAATTTATCGTCGTAAGAGATCTGTACTTCGGTCTTTCTCTTTGGCTTTCCTTCATCGGTTGGGAATTTTAAAAAAAAATCAGTTTTCTTTTCTGCAACTGTCCAAATACTATCGTCTAAAATACCATCTACTTTAACTGGAGTTGAAGTATGTGTAATATGAACCTGAAAGTTTTTTTGAAAGTCTTCGACATTGATGTTCTGAGCTTTACTTACGCTTGAAGCCAAAACAATAAATAATAAGGGAAAAAAAAATCTCATATTTTCAAAACTAAAGAATCTTACTGATTATTTCTATCCTTCGAGCTTTAGATAAATTTTATAAATGATATATCATTTAAATCAATCATTTAATATTTAAAGCAGAATGCAATAATTTAACTATTTTCATTTTATCAGCTAATACAAATTTTTAATATAAAAATATTAATGAATAGGCGGAGTGCTATAAGCAAAATATTATTATTAACAGGTGGTACCACTTTAACGGTTACTTCTTATAAAGGTTATCAATGGTTTAAAAAACCTGATTTAGATTTTATAGTTAAACAAAAGTATATCATAGAAGCATTAGCAGAGACCATTATACCGAAAACAGATACTCCAGGAGCAAAAGAAGCTGGTGTAGCTGATATCATATTGATTTTATTAAAAGATTGTACACCAAGGCCCTCACAAAACAGATTTATTGAAGGGTTAAAGGAATTAATTAGCTATAGTTTTTCTCAGTATAGTAAAAGTTATGTAGACTGTACTGCCGCAGAACAAAAGAATATCCTAAGTCATTTTCAAAAAAAAGGGAAACCTTTTAATGGTATAATAGGAAAAGTTCAGAACAAATACCTGGGCAAATCTTTTTATCATACACTTGCAGAATATACCACACTTGGTTATTGCACTTCTGAACTTGGTGCAACACAAGGCTTATCTTATGTATTAATTCCTGGAAGGTATAATGGATGTGTCCCTCTTGAAAAGAATCAAAGAGGATGGGCAACAAAATAAATAATTGAATATTTTATCATGCAAAAATACGATGCAATTGTTGTGGGTTCAGGAATCAGCGGTGGTTGGGCAGCAAAAGAACTTTGTGAAAATGGACTTAAAACGCTGGTCTTAGAACGTGGTCCAAATGTTGAGCACATTAAAGATTATCCAACTGCATTTATGAATCCCTGGGATTTTCCACATCATTTAAAAAAATCAGATGAGGCCAATAAACACTTTTTTGTTAGCAACAAAGAACACCCTTATATACAGGATAAACCTTTTGAATGGGCACGTGGATACCAAGTTGGTGGAAGATCTTTGACTTGGGGAAGGCAATGTTACCGCCTTAGTGATTTAGATTTTGAAGCAAACGCAAAAGATGGACATGGAGTTGATTGGCCAATAAGATATAAGGATATAGAGCCCTGGTATGATTATGTGGAGAATTATATTGGTGTAAGTGGGCAATCAGAAGGCTTACATCAATTACCTGATGGTAAGTTTTTACCTCCCTTAGAATTGAATTGTGTTGAAAATGATTTTTCACAAAAAATAAAAAATCATTACAATGATAGAGTTGTAACAATTGCTCGTGTTGCAAATTTAACAAGAGGCTGGAACGGAAGGGGTCCCTGTCAAATGCGAAATCTTTGTGACCGAGGTTGTCCATTTGGAGGTTATTTCAGTAGTAATGCATCTACATTACCTGCTGCTGCAATTACTGGCAATCTTACTTTATTACCTAACTCAATTGTAACTGAAATTATTTATGATGAGATTAAAAGCAAAGTAACAGGTGTTCGGGTGATGGATGCTCATACAAAAAAGGTTACAGAATATTATTCAAAAATTATTTTCATTAACGCGTCAACTATTGCAACAGCTGGGATCCTTTTAAAATCCGTTTCAAAAAGATTTCCAAATGGGTTAGGTAATTCGAGTGGTCAAGTGGGCAAGAACCTGATGGATCATTTTACTTTTTCAGGCGCAACAGGAGAACATGAAGGTTTAAAGGATACCTATTATTATGGTAGAAGACCAGCTGGAATTTATGTTCCCCGTTTCCGAAATATAAATGCTCAAACTTTGCGAAAAGACTATGTGAGGGGCTTTGGATTTCAGGGAATTGGAGAAAGATTGAGTTGGAGTGATATAAATACAACTGAGGAGGATTTTGGAATTTCATTAAAGCAAAAACTAACAACTCCCGGACCCTGGCAAATAACATTAGGAACTTATGGCGAGACACTCCCTAATGAAAAAAATGGTATTTGGCTAGACAAAACAAAAATTGATCAATGGTATCAGCCAATCATCCATATTTCAATGGAATATGGTGATAACGAAAATGCAATGAGAAAAGATGGAATCCAATCAGCTATTGAAATGATGGAAACTTCTGGTTTAAAAAATATAAATAAATTCGACTTCAGAAACCCACCTGGCTCTGCCGTTCATGAAATGGGAACAGTTCGCATGGGACGTGATCCTAAAACTTCTGTATTAAATGAATACAACCAAATGCATGAAGCTAAAAATGTTTTTATAACTGATGGAAGTTGTATGACTTCTTCGGGCTGCCAAAACCCATCTTTAACTTATATGGCATTAACTGCAAGAGCTTGTAATTATGCAATAAGTGAGTTAAAAAAAATGAATTTATAATTGAATGTATTTTCTAGATTTTATTAAAATTTTTAATGATAATTTTTTACCACTCATAATATTTTAAAAAAATAATTATAAATATTACTCTTAGGTTAATGAATGCTAATAAAAGTTAATAAAAGCTTTATTGGTATAAGCGGTAACAAAGCAGGGTACATATACGTATTACTTTGTCTTTAATAACTGCGCAATGAAAAAACTACCTATATCAATTCTACTAATCGCCTTTTTATGCATCGCGGTATTTAGAAGTCAGGCGCAAAATAAAATACCGCCGCCAAAATCATTGCCCGCACAACGTTTTACTGGAACTATCGTAATTGATGGTGAACTATCAGATTCGGCATGGAAAACTGCTCCCTTGGCAACAGACTTTATTGAATTCAGACCCACACCTTTTGCAAAAGAAACAAAAACTAATAGAACAGAAATGTATATGCTTTATAGTAATGATGGCATATATATTGGAGGCTACTGTCATGAATTATCAAAAGATAGTATCTCTACAGAATTAGCTGGTCGTGATGGATTTGGAAATAATGATTTTGTGGGTGTAATCTTTGATACCTATAAAGACAAGACCAATGGGTTTGAATATTTTATTACACCACTAGGTGAACAAATGGATGCAAAATTCTCTCCCAATCAGAATGGTAATAATGAAGACTTTAGCTGGAACGCTGTTTGGAAGTGTGCCACAAAAATTAAAAATGATGGCTGGACTTTTGAAATATTTCTTCCTTTATCTGCTATCAGATTTAGCACTAAGCCAGTGCAGGATTGGGGCATAACTTTGATCAGACAAAGAAAAAAGACTTCTCAAACATTTTCATGGAATCCAGTTGATCCAAATGTAAATGGCATACTTACTCAGGAAGCTTTTTGGACGGGATTAGAAAATATAAAACCACCAATTCGATTACAATTTAGTCCGTATTTTTCTAGCTATATAAACCATTACCCCTATAACGATCCTTCAGTCAGTAATACCAAAACCAGCATTAATGGAGGTATGGATGTTAAATATGGGATTAATCAGAGTTTTACTTTGGACATGACGTTGATCCCAGATTTTGGTCAAGTTCAAAGTGATAATCAAGTGTTGAATCTTACACCATTTGAAGTGAAATATAATGAAAATAGGAGTTTCTTCACGGAAGGAACTGACTTGTTTTCTAAAGGCGATTTATTTTATTCCAGGAGAGTTGGGGGTATGCCAATGCACCATGATGAAGTAGCTGGCCAACTTGCATCCAATGAACATATCATTGATAATCCAACTGAATCAAAACTAATAAATGCATTTAAAATTTCAGGTCGCACTGAGAGTAAGTTAGGAATAGGTTTTTTTAATGCTATTACCAACCCTATGTTTGCTACCGTTGGAGATGATAAAAATAACATCAGAAGAATTCAAACAGCTCCTTTGATTAATTATAATATTATGGTGCTGGATCAAAGTCTGAAATATAATTCGTCCATTTCATTTATCAATACAAATACCATGAGAAGTGGTAAAGATTACGATGCAAATGTGAGTGCTTTATTATTTGATTTTAATAATAAAAAGAATACTTACGAATGACGGGGAAAGATTGCCAATAGTTCACAATATGGAATTGATGGGAAAAACATCAATGGCTATTCGCATAAGTTTTCATTTGGTAAAACAGGTGGGCATTTTAATTTTCAAGTTGGCCAAGAACTAACCAATGATAAATATGATATCAATGATTTAGGTATTCTTTTTACTAATAATTATATAAATCATAATATTTATTTGGGATATAAATGGACAAAGCCTACCAAATGCTATAATAGTCTGTATTATAATTTCAATATCAATTATTCGAGAAGATTTAATCCAGGTGATTTTCAGAATGCAAATATTAATATGAACATGAACGGGCAATTAAAGAATCTTGGTTTTGCGTTTATGTCTATTTGGTATGAACCACCTGGGAATGATTTTTATGAGCCAAGAACATCTGGCAGAGTTTTTCATTCTACAGAAGCCAAGGGTTTTGAAATTGGATACGTTGGTAATCAGGCAAAAAAGTATACTTACACCATTGATTTATTGCAAGGAATTCGAACTTTAGAAGATGGAAGACGATATGATATACGATTGTCAAACAAGTACCAGTTCAACAACAAGTTGTCAATTGGCAATGATTTATTTTATCAATATATTCATAACAGTGTTGGTTTTGCCGCAAATGACGTAGCAGATATTATTTTCGGCAGAAGGAACTTAAACACAGTAGAAAATGGCTTGAATATCAAGTATAATTTCAATAAAAAAATTGGAATTACTACGCGCATTCGTCATTATTGGAGTAAAGTAGCATACTTAGAATATTTTACACTTTTACAAAAAGGCGATTTAGGTAAAAATAATAGCTATACCGGAAATGCAAATAGTAGTTTCAACTCGTTCAATATTGATGCAGTATTTAGTTGGGAGTTTGCTCCAGGTAGTTTTATGAATATTGTTTGGAAAAATGCTATTTATTCTACCGGAACAAATGTTAGTGATGGATATCTAAATAATTTAAATCAAACACTTCAATCACCACAAAATAATAATCTTTCATTCAAGGTTTTATATTTCTTCGATTATTTAAAATTGAAATCGACCCCGAAGAAAAATAGAAGCTAAACTATAGCTTCTGTATAAGGATTTAATTCTTTTCCTAATTCAATTCCGGGTTTCTCAATGAGCAGGTGAGTAATATAGGCTACCAATACAGTAATTAATAACGATATAAAACAATGCCAGCCTACATACATTTTTCCGAAATAATGAAAGAGGGTTTGTTGTACTACAAATCCCCAAAGGTATACGCCAAATGAAATGTCGTATTTGGGTTTATACTTATTAAAGAACCTATTGGCAGAAATATATAAGAAAGCTATGCTACAAGCAATGTTGAAGAAAAGATTAGCATAAACGGATGAGCGAAAGAAAAAATATATCAGAAAGAGCCCGAGTACCAAAAATTTATCGATATTAATATATTCGGCATTCACAGCTAGAAATGATCCAAGAGCAAATGCGGCAGGTAATAAATTGATTTGAGGATTAGAGCCTATCCAATTAAAAATTGGTTTATATGGTAAAAAGCTTTCGAAAATAATTAGCCCTAAAATTATATTATAATATATTTTCCCTTTATTACGAATAACTAAAAATACTCCCAATAAAATAACATAACAGCTCATTTCATAGGCAAGTGTCCAAAGTGAGCCATTTACTGCGTTAGGATAAATATTATTTAAGAATACTCCTGGTAAATGATAATTTACTTGAAAAAGTAAGTTCTCTGTAACATATGCAAAAGGAATATCACTGTTGAAATATAGTCTTGCAGATAAATTACTTACAAGTGGACCAATCACTAATGCTGAAATTAAAACTACAAAAGCAAAAGCTGGCATGATTCTAAAAAATCGCGCAGTTATAAACCTTAAGGGTTTTCTACTGGTCAGTAAACTATTGGTGACCACTAATCCGCTAATAAAGAAAAATATATTAACAGCCCAGGGACCTGATGCAGCAAAGGGGAAAAAATAACTGATGGGATCAACCCAATAATTAGTAGCACCATTTAGTATTGGTGCATGTCCTACAATTACCATTGAGGCAAGAAACAACCTAATAAGATTCAAATTGTTATTTTCTTTATTAAGTAAATAGGAAACTTTCATGTATGAATCTTATTAATTTCTAAAAATAGTTTTTCCTATCATCACTTTCTCTACGTCTTCACGTTTTGAAAGTTCAGGGCGCTTGCCTCCCTCTGCAAACATTTTTGCTTGGTCATCGTAATGACTATTCAGGAAATAACCCGATTGTCCAGTTGGGTTAATACTCATCGCTTTAGTGGTATTTCCAAAATCAATGATACGGCGAAGTGCTGGTCCGTATAAAACTTTATATAAGCCACTACTATCCAAATTAAAATCAAGATTATTAATCGTTTCCTTTCCTCCATTAACTGCAATCGGGCCTACATTAAACCATTTACCAATTCCTGGAACAATACCCAAAGGATGCTTATGTTCAATACTATGTACTTTTTTCCATTGCCAGTTTGCGGTATTTACGCCAAGCTGCTTGTTTAATTCGATGGTAGCGTCGTTCAGTGCTTGAGTAAAAATATCAGATCTTGTTTCTATTACTGATGTATGAATATTATCCCACCATTTAGAACTATCATTCTGAAAAAAGCTTTCCATATTTCTTTTTAAACTCGCTTGATTTTCGAAAGATTGAAAGGCTTCTTTTCCTAATTCATCTTCTAAAGCATATTTGTTGATGAGGTGCAAAAATTTATAAAAAATAGTTGGCTCGATATTTTCAAGTCCATGCATCCCATCCCATTTAATTAAAATCTGATAACAGTTTTGTGCAGCACCGGTTAATTTTTCTTTATTAATAACTGGTAAAATTTTTGCCAGCAACCTTGGGTAATTCGTTGACTGAACATCATTGATTACTGTACGTATTGATTCTTCATCCCAATCTTTCCGATTTGTAAAAACCAACTCTTCAATTCTTGCAGCCCGATTTGCTGGAACATAATAACCAGGAACTAATCCTGTACCCATATCCATGGGTTGATTATTAGCTGTATATAAAACGCCTCTTGATGGATTTAAGATTTGTGGATTCTGTTTAAATTCAAGCCAACCTATTGGATCATCTGATCCAGTTGAGCCATCTAATATTAACTGAGGGTTTACATGTTTAGGACGTATCGGTAATTTCCCAGCGGCCCACCAAGCAATATTACCAATTGTATCTGCCCACATAAAATTAAGTCCAGGTGCCGTTAATGGTTCAACTGCTACTGCCGCTTCGGCTACATTTGTAGCATGACTAAGATTATAGAATACCTGCAAATGTCTACTTGGAAATTGATGGTATACCCACCATAAAGCAATTGGATCTTCCATTTCTTTTACTCCATCAAATGCACCATTCATAATATAGCCATGTCTTGATTTTTTAATATCGAATTCAATATCAGCCTTGCCTTTAACTTTAATCGTTTCTTTACGAACCAATAAATTTTCCCAATGATCTTTATACCAAACCTGGTTGGCATTATTGGGGTTTGATTTTTCTCTGAAGAAATCAGCATCATCATTTTCGAACATAGTTAGGCCCCAGCCTCCTTTATCAGAATGGCCTAAAGCTGGGACAGGGGTGCCTGCCAGAAAGTTTCCATAAATATTATAACTGGGACAAACTAACTCAGCTTCATACCAGACAGAGGGTTGAGAAAATGCAATATGCGTATCGTTTGATAAAATAGGCTTCCCGGATTTTGTTTTGCTTCCTGCTATCACCCAACCATTTGAACCAAAGAAAGGTGGAAACATTAAATTATTTTGCATCGCAGTTACTTCTTTAGCCATTGTAGTTAGCGTATTGGAAGCATTTTGCATGGATTTATTTTCACCAGCTTCAACCGGGATCTTGTGTAAAGAATCTGGCCAACCATTTAAAACATCATTAAAATAATCCATTCCGTATTTACTTGCAATTTGTGAAGCAACTGCTTCAGCACGGAAAGCACCAACAAAAGTATAGCCCATATATCCAACAATGATTTCCATGTCTTCCAAAGTGAATTCTGTTTTTGGAATACCAGCGATGGTAAATTCTATAGGCGTTTTTCCAACTTTAATATATTGATTGATCCCTTTCAAATACGCTTTTGCAGCTTTTACAAATGGCGCATTGGGATCTTTATAAACAGTTGCTAAAGTTATTTTAGCTTGTTCTTTAAAACTGAGCATTCGAAAAAACTTATCGCTCTGCAAAGCTTTCTCACCAAATACTTCAGATAATCTTCCATCTGCTAAACGACGCAAAACTTCCATTTGAAATAAACGATCTTGTGCGTGTACATAACCAAATGCATAAAAAAGATCTTCCTCGTTTTGAGCATAGATATGCGGAATTGCATAGTTATCATATAATACTTCCACTTGCGATTTTAAACCTGGAAGTTGTAAGTTGGATTCGTATCTAGGCTGAAGCGTTCTTAAATAATAATAAACACCACCAATAAGCAAAAAAATGAAAACTAGAAGTACAATTAGTATGCGTTTAAAGAATTTCATGACAAAAAATTGATGTTTATAAATAGTGAAGACTACGGTAATTAAAGACCCATATGTATTTTCGAAATTAAACTGATTTTATTTCCATTTTTTAAAAGCACTTAGAAAAGATTTTGCTTCATCCGTAACAATTAACTTTCCACTTATTGCTGCTCGCTCTAATAAAAATTGATCCCAATTTTCTGTTCCCTGCCAAAACGCTTTTTTAATTTCACTCATTGCCTGATAGCTAGTAGCAGATAGCGTAAAAGTTAACTTTTCAATAGCCAGATCCATTAAATGGATGCTAGGGAAAATATGATTGTATAATCCTTTCATCATCGCCCATTCTGCCGAACGAAAATTGGTGGCGTCAATTGCTAATTCATACGTGGCAGATTTTCCTATTTTTCGTTCAATAGCAGGCGATACAACAAAGGGGCCAATACCCACTGCTAACTCAGATAGTTTGATAGATGCTTCTGTGGTAGCATAAGTATAATCGCAACATGCGGCAAGACCAACACCACCTCCGATTGCTTTTCCTTGAATACGGCCTATAATAAACTTGGGGCATTTGCGCATCGCATTAATCACTTTTGCAAAGCCATTAAAAAAAATAAGCCCTTCCTCTTCATTTTGTATTAATAATAACTCATCAAAGTAAGCGCCAGCACAAAACGATTTGTCACCGGCAGTTTTCAGTATAAGAACTTTACAATGTTGGTCAGACCCTGCCTTCTCAATATTTTCAGCTAATTGAGCCAATATATTTATAGGCATAGAATTATGTTGGGGTGTAAAAAATTCTATAGTGCCAATATTATTCAATACTTGGTAGCTAACATAGGGTTTCTGAATCTGCTGCATGTTTAAAATTTATTCTTGATTTAACTTTGCAACCATTGTTAAAATAGTAGCGATACCAACGATTTCATTTTCATTATCCAAAATCTCTACTAACCATTTTACAATCCCCTTATCAATATCGGATAATTCTTTTTTAGATTGAGAGATTTTTTCCTTACATGAAAATCTTACTTGAATACTTGTACCTACATATACTGGCTTAGTGAATCTTAATTCATCTATTCCATAATTTAAGAGGACAGGATTTTTTTCATACCCATCAACAAATAAGCCAGCTGCTGCACTCATGATAAAATATCCATGAGCCACTTGCTTGTCGAACATAGTTCCTTGAAAATCTGTTTCAACTAAATGCGCATAAAAATGATCCCCACTTAAATCCGCAAATGCATTAATATCTTCTTTTGTGATCACTCTTTTATCGGTCATAATTTGATCACCTATTTCCAATTCTTCAAAATATTTTTTAAAAGGATGAATACCATCCGAATTCCCAGTAGCACCAGGTTGATAAATTTTACTAATCGCAGTAATCATATCAGGCGAACCTTGTATAGCTACTCTTTGCATATAATGTTTCACTCCTCTGATACCTCCCATTTCTTCTCCACCCCCTGCCCTTCCTGGTCCACCATGTACTAAAAATGGCAGTGGAGAACCATGACCCGTATTTTCCTTACTACATGTTCTGTTCAATACCAATATCCTACCATGATAAGGACCTGCACCAATTGTATAATCGGTAGCAATACTTGTATTATTTGTTACAATAGAACTTACCAGCGAACCTTTACCAAGTTTTACAAGTGCAATTGCTTCTTGCAAACTATTGTATGGCATTAAGGTTGATACTGGACCGAAGGCTTCCACTTCATGAACAGCGGTGCTACTCAATGGTTGTTGATTCATCAAAAGAATAGGACTCATAAAAGCACCTTTGTTTGCATCAGCATCAATCACTGAAACACTATCCATTGATCCATATATTATTTGAGAAGAACCCAATAATTTCTGTAGTTGATCTTTTACTTCTTTACGTTGATTTAATCCCGCAAGTGAACCCATATGAACTTTTTCATTCAAGGGATTTCCAATGATCACATCCTGCAGGGCTTTTCCCAGAGAAATTTGTACATCTTCGATTTTATTTTCTGGCACAAAAATTCTTCGTATGGCAGTACATTTTTGTCCGCACTTACTGATCATTTCTTTTTTTACTTCTTTAATAAATAAATCCCATTCAGGCATGTCGGGATTTACGTCTTCTCCTAAAACAATTGCGTTAAGCGAATCTGCTTCCATTGTAAATGGCACATTTTCAGCTAATACTTTTGAATGTGATTTTAATTTTTGTCCCGTAATTGCTGAACCAGTAAAAGTAATCACGTCCTGAGAATCTACATGATCTAAAATTCCACCAGCATTGCCACATATCAATTGCAATGCACCTTCAGGCAAAATTCCTGATTGAACGATTTCGCGAAAAACAGCTTCGGTTAAATATGAAGTAACAGTAGCTGGCTTTACAATTGCAGGCATTCCAGCCAATAAATTCACTGCTATTTTTTCAAGCATCCCCCAAACAGGAAAATTATAAGCATTGATATGAATAGCAACACCTTCTTTTGGAATTAATAAATGCTGACCAATGAATGTATTTAATTTTCCAAGTGAGTGATATTCTCCGTCTAAGCAATATGGTTGATCAGAAAATTTTCTTCTTAATGAAGCATTGGCAAATAAGTTTCCGATACCTCCTTCTATATCCACCCAACTATCAGCTTTTGTAGCTCCAGTTTGATAACTAATCTGATAAAATTTTGGGAGCTTTCCTCTTAAATGTAAAGCAAGTGCCCTCAGCATTAATCCTCTTTCTTGAAAAGTCATTTTACGTAATGCAGGATTCCCTTTTTGACGAGCAAAATGTAAAACAGTGGAAAAATCTATTCCTTTTGTAGAAACTGTGGCTATAGATTCGCCAGTAACTGCATGATATAAAATTTGGCCATCACCATCGCCCTTAATCCATTTACCAAGTATATAGTTTTCCAATTGCATCTTAGCATTCGTTTAAAACAAAGCTAATGTTTGAAAGGATGGAAAAAAAATGGTCCCGCTTAGTTAGAACGGGACCGCAGTTGGTATTGGTTGAAAATCTTACAATTAGTTAGACAATCTTTTATTGATTTCGCTGCTTAGCGCATTAAATATATCATCTACAGTTCCTTCGCCTTTCACTTGAACCACTTTATCAAACTTGCTATAATAATTAGCAACAACAGTTGTTTTTGTCTGATATTCTACAATTCTATTACTGATAATTGTTTCATTAGTATCATCACTGCGACCACTTGTTAAACCCCTATGTAGTAAGCGTTTCAGTAATTCATCGCGGCTTACATCCAATGCCAAAACAACACCAATTGCTGTATTTTTTTCAGCCAGTAATTTATCTAATGCTATACTTTGTGCTTCTGTTCGGGGAAATCCATCAAATAAAAATCCTTTTGCCCCGGGGTTGTTATCTAAAGCAGAACTAATCATTCCTACCACTACTTCATCTGGTACCAATATCCCTTTATCCATTAAACTTTTTGCTTCCAGGCCCAAAGGGGTGCCTGCCGATATTTCTCTTCTCAAAATGTCACCGGTAGATAAGTGTATTAACCCATAAGCTGCAATGATTTTTTCACTTTGTGTACCTTTTCCACTTCCGGGAGGGCCAAATAGGATAATATTAAACATGGATTTGTTAACCTTGAATGAGGGGCAAATATAAGGGCTGCGCTTTAAATAACATTTAACAGATGTTTAATTTGCTTAAAAATCTTTCAAAACTGAACATTAATTTGTCTTTGATGTTTGAATTTTATGCATTTCATGACGAATGCATTAAATAACTCACATTAAATAAAATTTAACGTGACAAAATAGGTAATTAAAAATCATAATAGGAACTTGAACTACTCACGAACAGTAAAAATAAAATCACATGAAATCTATGTTTGCAGTTTTAGTTTCGCTCTTATGTTTACAAAGCTGCTTTTCACAAAACGATCAAAAAAAAGAAATTAAAATGGACAACAAAAATAATCCGGCTTATTCCAAAACTGATAATAACAAAGTAGTTTTAAAAGAAGAGGAATGGAAAAATATACTTTCCCCAGAAGTTTATTATGTAGCTCGTCAAAAAGGAACTGAGCGACCATATACTAGTAAATATGAAAACTTTAAAGAAGTAGGTACTTATTATTGTGCTGCATGTGGCAATGCCTTATTTAAAAGCGATACCAAATTTGATAGTGGATGTGGTTGGCCTAGTTTCTACGAACCTATTAGTAAAGGTTCCATAATATATTTGCCAGATAATACCTTAGGCATGAAAAGAACGGAAGTGGAATGCGGCAGATGTAAATCGCATTTAGGCCATGTATTTGAAGACGGTCCGCCACCAACTGGTTTGCGTTATTGCATCAACGGTGTGGTATTGGATTTTGATAAAGCAAAAGAAGCAGAAAAAAAGTACAACCAGCAATAAAAAAAGGCCGATCACTTGATCGGCCTTTTTATTTTATAACCCAACGATTATTTTAGCAATATCTTTTTCTTTACAGAGCTTGTTCAATTCTGTAATATCATTATTCACGAGGTCTTGCATTTGTTTTTTCAATGTTTTCCATTGTGCATCTAGGAAAATGTATTGATCTTCCTGACCTTTTGTGGTATAAGGAATATTAGAATCCAGATCTCCTTTCAAAAAAATATAATCAGCACTAAGCTTATTGATATAATTGATAATATCGTCATTGCTCTGTGCTTTTGTTTGCACCAAGGCTTCTTCCCATTTAGCCAAATTTTTAGTGATAGCAGCTGCTTTATCGCGAATGCTTTTATTCGAAGTTGTATCTCCTGCTAATAACTGCTCTGTCAGGTCAGTTATTTGTTTATTCGCTTTGCGCATTTTGTTTACTGCGCAATGTATATCAACTATGCCTGCTTCAACTTTAGACTGTAATTGATGTTGTGCTTCATACTCAGTTGCTGTTCCAGAAATTCGCGGATCAGCTAAAATTTTAAAAGAAACCATTTTGCTTTCTTTTCCAAAAATCAGTGTTGCTGTGTAATCACCAGGTGTTGCTCTATGACCATCGTAACCCCCTTCAATGAACACATTCATTACGCCAGTTTGTGGAGGATATCTTTGATCCCATACAAAACGATTAAGGCCCGAATTAGTTGGTAGCAAAGGATCTGGTGAAGGTCCACCAGGATAACCTCCTACAAAATCTTTATCAGCTTCTGAAGCGTATTTGCGTACAAGGTTTCCTTTGCTGTCTTTTATTTCTAAACTATATTTTGCTGCGGAATCTTTTTTAGCTGGTAATTGATAAAATAATACCAACCCTGTTGCAGCATTTATTCCAGTGTTAGATTGAAAAGGTGTTTCGAGGTCTTCGTCGGTAAATACTTTATCTAACATACTTGCACCTGATACTCTATATGCGTCATTTGGTTGAAACAAAACAAATTGATCATTCTTTGATGCATCATACTGACGAAGCATAGTTAGGTCATCTAAGATCCAGAACGCTCTACCCATGGTTGCAGCAATTAAATTTCCTTTGTGCACTTTTAAATCAGTGATAGGAACGATAGGTAATCCTAATTGTAATTGTTGCCAGTTATCTCCGTCATTAAATGAAATATATAAACCCGTTTCTGTTCCTGCAAACAATAAACCTTTTCTATTTTGATCTTCTCTGATACACCTTGTATAAGCCCCATCAGGAATTCCGTTCACAATTTTCTTCCAGGTTTTACCATAATCGGTAGTCTTATATAAAGAAGGTGTGAAGTCATTGAATTTATATCTAGTGGTTGCGATATAGGCTGTGGCTTTATCGAAAGGAGAAACATCGATACAGTTTACAATTGCTTCACCCAGATCTGGCGGTGTAATTGTATTCCAGGTTTTACCATTATCCTTAGTAATGCTAACTACACCATCATCACTCCCAGTATAAATTACTCCTTTTTCAATCGGAGATTCTTTTACATACATGATGGTACAATAGTTTTCTCCACCAGCTCCTTCATTGGTATATGGTGTGCCACTCATACCCATTTTAGTACTATCATGTTTTGTAAGATCTGGTGATATCGCAATCCAATTCTTACCATAATCCGAAGTCTTGAATAACACATTACCTGCATGATAAAAAGTATTAGGCTCATGTTCGCTATAAGTAATTGGTGCGTTCCAGTTAAATCGATACTTCATATCTTTTGGTTGCAAAGACTGATATTGTATCGGCGCTTCCATAATATTCTTACTTTCCATTATTTCGTTATCGAATAAACTAATAGTTCCCTGATAACTTCCTCCCATCGATAATTTTGGATTATTCGGATCAAATGCAACAAATGCACTTTCGCCACCTGCGGTATAAGTCCAGTCGGACTGATCGATCTGCCAGCCACTAGGATTCCAGCTTTTAATTTTTACTGATGAGTTGTCTTGCTGACCTGCATATATATTATAAGGAAATAAATTATCCACGCTAATTCTATAGAACTGAGCGGTAGGTTGGTTGTTTTCAGTACTCCAGACTTTGCCACCATTAAATGTTACACCAGCACCGCCATCGTTTGAGATGATGATATTTTTATTGTTATTAGGATTTATCCAAAGCTGATGAAAATCTCCATGGATGCCGCCAATATAATTCCAAGTTTTTCCGCCATCCGTGCTTTTCAATCCCGGAGAATTTAACACATACACGGTATTCTCATCTTTAGGATCAGCGAATGTTTCTATATAATACCAGGCACGTTGGGTGAGTCGATGGTCTTTACTGATTCGGTTCCAAGACTTGCCTGCATCTTCACTAACAAATAAACCACCAGATTCTTTTTGTGTATCACTTTCAATTAAAGCATACACTTTTTCGCTATTTGCTCTAGAAACACTGATACTCATTTTGCCCATTTCTTTAGGAAGACCTTTCTCCATTTTGGTCCATGTTTCACCGGCATCTACACTTTTATACAATCCACTTCCTTTTCCACCGCTGCGCATTTCCCAAGGTAATCGTCTATAATCCCACATAGCAGCATAAAGTATGCGAGGATTATTCATGTCTATTGATAAATCTGCGCAACCTGTATTTTCATCTACAAATAAAGTCTTCTTCCAGGAAGTACCACCATCAATCGATTTATAAACACCACGATCTGCGGTAGCTCCATGCATAGCACCTTGTGCAGCCACATAAACGATATCAGGATTTTTAGGATCTACCCGGATATAAGATACACTGCGTGTTTTTTCTAATCCTATATGTGTCCATGTTTTACCAGCGTCTGTGGATTTATAAATGCCATCGCCGTAACTACTCATAACTCCTCGTGGGGCGTGCTCCCCCATTCCTACATAAACCACATTCTGATCACTTTCTGCAACTGCAATAGCACCAACAGAACCTGTTTTAAAATAATTGTCGGAAACATTTCGCCAGCTTTGACCAGCGTCTTCAGTTTTCCAAACTCCTCCACTGGTACTACCCATATAATATACTAACTGGTTTTGAACTACTCCGGTTGATGTAACAGAACGTCCACCACGAAAGGGTCCTATCGAGCGAAACCTGATTTGTTTAAAAAGACTGTCAAGGTTAACTGAAGCAACAGTGGAACTTGTTGCAGATTTCTTTACCTCTTTATTTTTCTGAGCGGAAGCAGCACTGCAAGATAGTAGTGCCAATACATAAATAAATAACTTCATATTGATCAATTAATATCGAACAATATACTATCAAAATGGGAAGAAATAGAAAGAAAAAAGATTTTTAATCTTACTCCATTCCTCACTCTTATTTGCCGAATAATTTTTAATGTTCGATATTGCTGCTACCAAAACTAAAAATATGAGCAAACGGTTTTCCTTTCTGATGGCCATGGTTCTTACCATCGTTATACATGGACAAACAATCGACATCAATAAGCAATTTAAATCTTTCAAACCTCGTAATATCGGACCAGCTGGTATGAGTGGAAGGGTTACTTCTATTGATGCAGTTTACAATAATCCAACAACCATTTATCTTGGAACTGCAAGTGGTGGAGTTTGGAAAACTGAGAATGGCGGTGCTTCATGGACGCCGGTTTTTGATGAACAACCTATTCAGAACATAGGTGCAGTAGCTATCACACAATCCAATTCCAGTGTTGTTTGGGCTGGTACGGGCGAGGGTAATCCAAGAAACTCTGTGAGTTTAGGTGAGGGCATCTACAAAAGTTTAGATGGCGGGAAAACTTGGAAGTGCATGGGTTTGCAAAAGACACGAAATATTCACCGCATTTTAATAGATCCAAATAATCCTGATATCGTTTATGCTGGTGTGATGGGCAATCCATTTATGGAACATGCCGAAAGAGGGGTTTATAAAACAACTGATGGTGGTGAAAATTGGAAATTAATATTGCATACAAATGATACTAGTGGTGTTGGAGATATGGTGATGGATCCTTCTAATCCCAATAAATTATTTGTAAATATGTATCAACACAAACGCACACCATGGAGTTTAAAAGGTGGCGGAAGTGGAAGCGGTTTATATGTTACTTATGATGCAGGTAAAACATTTAAAAAATTAACAAAAGAAGAAGGATTGCCTGCTGGTGAATTTGGTAGAATTGGGATCAGCATCAGTAGATCACAGCCCAATCGTGTGTATGCATTAATTGAAGCAACCAAAAATGGTTTGTACCGATCTGATGATGGTGGATTAAAATGGGAATTGGTAAATAGCGAACCAAGTGTTGTTACCAATCGAGCCTTTTATTTCCAAGACATTTCTTGTGATCCTAAAAACGAAAACAGATTGTATAATATCAATCAGATGATCAGTGTTAGTGAAGATGGTGGTAAGACTTTTAAAAATGTAATTCCATATAGTGGTATTCATCCGGATCATCATGCATGGTGGATACATCCATATGATGCCAATTTTATTATTGATGGAAATGATGGCGGTATCGGCATTTCACGGGATAGAGGTAAGACCTGGCAGTTTGATGAAAAACTACCTCTTGGTCAATTTTATCATATCAATACAGATAATCAATTGCCTTATCATGTAATGGGTGGGTTACAAGACAATGGTAGCTGGAATGGACCAGCTTATGTTTGGATTCAAAGTGGCATACGCAATGCTTATTGGCAAGGAGTGAGTGGAGGCGATGGTTTTGATGTTGTTCCAGATCCTGAAGACCCAAATTGGGTATATGCGATGAGCCAAGGAGGAAGCCTAAGTCGTTATAATATGGGCACTGGTGAAGAATGGAGTATCCGACCACCAAGACCGGATATGAAAAACATACAAAGATTCAACTGGAACGCTGGTATTGCACAAGATCCATTTGATAAAAAAACAATTTACTATGGTAGTCAGTTTGTAAATAAGAGTATTAATAAAGGGGCCAGCTGGAGTATTATTTCGCCCGATTTAACCACTAATGACAGTGCAAAAATTGATCAAAGTTCCAATGGTGGAATTTCAATTGATATTACTGGAGCTGAAAATTATTGTACCATTTTATGTATTGAACCATCATCTAAAGAACAGGGTGTTATTTGGACGGGTACTGATGATGGAAATGTTCAGTTAACAAAGGATGGCGGGAAAACATGGACAAATTTTAGAGGGAAAATTCCGGGATTTCCTGAGGGAGGTTGGATCCCACAAATTCGTGCAAGCAAATACAATGCTGCTGAAGCTTTTGTTGTAGTGAATGATTATCGCAGAGGTGATATGAAACCTTATATTTTTCGCACTTTAGATTTTGGAAAAACATGGACAAGAATTATAGACGAGAAAAAAGTAACTGGTTATGCATTAACTATTATTCAAGATCCAACAGAACCCAATTTGATTTTTGTTGGAACTGAACAAGGTTTATGGATAAGTTTAGACAATGCAGTAAGCTTCCAACAATTTAAAAATGGATATCCTTCTGTATCAACTTATGATTTTGCAATTCAAGAAAGAGAAGCCGATTTAGTAGTAGCTACTTTTGGAAGAGCATTGTGGATCTTTGATGATATAAGACCTTTAAGAAAATTGGCTGCAAATAAAGGACAACTATTTAACAAAAAACTCACTGCGTTTGATGCACCTACTGCCTATCAAGCAATTATAAAGAATTCACCAGGAATTGAGTATAGTACTTATGGTACTTACGAAGGTGAAAACAAGAAACGTGGGGCAGAATTGAGTTTTTATCTTAATAAAACTGCATCTGATACTGGTAAGAATAAAATTGCTGATACTGCAACGGTTAAAATATTTAATGCAAATAATGAACAGGTGCGAACTCTTCGCATAAAAGCAGATAGTAGCTTCAATCGTTTTTATTGGGGCATGGAAGGTAAAGGCATCCGAACTTCTGGTCAGGGTGGCCGTGGACGCGGCGCTGCTCACAATATTGATGAAGAGCCAGGTGGATTACTTGTTGACCCTGGAACCTATAAAGTAGTAGTAGATCTTGGTAAAGAATTAAAAGATAGTATGATGGTGGTGGTAAATGATGATCCAAATGCTCCAAGATCTAAAGAGTTGCGTGATACATTAAGAGCAGCAAATGCCAGATTAGATAAAAGTGCTTTAAAATTGGTTGATCTCACAGATCGTTTAACTGAAGCTGATGATATCATTAAAAAGATTGAAGCTAGTTATTTAAATATGGAGCAAAAGCAATCCGATACTTTGAAAAAAGTTGCAAAGGCAATGCAGGATAGTATCAAAGGAATACGGGAGCAATTAAATGGTAAAACACAAGATAAACAAGGGTACGGTAATGTACCACAAGTAACAGTTAATGGAATACTTGGGGAAGCTCGTTATACTATTCTAGGAAAATCTACTATTCCAGGTGCTCAAGAAGAAAGATTAATTATAGATGCTGAAAATATGGTAAGCAATGTGCTTAAAAGGTCTAATAATTTCTTCGAAGTTGCTTGGAAAGGATTCAGAGCATTAGCTGAAACAACACCTATTAAGTTTTTCAAGGATTATAAGTTAATTGAATAGCAATTAAAAATTATATTGAAAATACCCTCTCAAAAATTTGAGAGGGTATTTTTTTAACCCTTAATGATTAAATAGTCTCCCTAATATGCATTCCTTAGTTTTGTACTGTAAAAAATATCTTATGAGTACTACAAAGTTGAGTCATCTATCCGAAACATTAATCGGAAGTGAAATTGTTAAATTAGGAAATTTGATTAGTGAGCGTATCCGTGCGGGAGAAAAAATTTACAATTTCACGATTGGAGATTTCGATCCAAAAATATTTCCCATTCCAGCAGAATTAGAAGCATTAATCATTGAATCATATCAACAGCGCAATACGAGTTATCCAGCAGCAGAAGGGGTTCTGGATTTACGTAAAGCTGTTAGTTCTTTTTTAAAAGAATGGGAAGGACTTGACTACGCACCTAATGAAATTCAAATTGCTTCTGGGGGCCGGCCACTTATTTATACAATTTTCAAAGCCATCGTTGATAAAGGCGACAAAGTAGTTTATGGTGTTCCATCCTGGAATAATAATCACTATGTACATATGACTGATGGTGAACATTGCGTAGTTGAATGCAGTGTTGAAAATAATTTCATGCCAACAGTGAATGATATTCGTGAACATGTTAAAGGTGCAACACTTATTTGTCTTTGTACTCCTCAAAATCCAACAGGAACCACTCTAACCAAACATGATCTTTCTGAAATCTGCGATCTAATACTTGTGGAAAATGCATCCCGTAAAGAAGGAGAGAAAAAATGTTATTTGCTTTTCGACCAGATGTATTGGACACTTACTTATGGAAATACAGCACATTATAATCCAATTGCTTTGCGTCCTGCAATGAAAGAATTTACAGTGTTTGTTGACGGGATAAGTAAAGCATTTGCAAGTACAGGTGTGAGAGTTGGTTGGTCGATGGGGCCTGAAATCATCATTTCAAAAATGAAAGCCATATTAAGTCATTTAGGTGCTTGGGCTCCAATGGCAGAACAGAAAGCAGTAGCTAAATATCTGTACGAGAGAGATGCAATTGCTAATTATCTAACTCATTTTAAATCAGAAATCGAATTACGTTTACATCAAATTTATGATGGCTTTATAGCGCTAAAAGAAAAAGGATTTGCAGTAGATTCAGTTACACCTCAAGCCGCTATTTATCTAACCATTAAAATTGATCTTGTTGGCAAAAAAGAAGAATCAGGTAAAATACTACTTAATCAGGCGGCTGTAACATCATATATTTTATCAAATGCGAAACTTGCAGTTGTCCCATTTTCAGCATTTGGTGGCAGTGCAAATAACCCTTGGTACCGATTAAGTATTGGCACTTGCATCAAAGAAGAAATTCCAGAAATGTTGAAACAGTTAGAAACAACATTGAGTAAGTTAAAATAATTTAAAGCCTCAACTGGTTTGTTTCTATATTATAAATTAGAACTAAATTGTATAAGTTACGAACCAAAAACATACACCATGAATAAGCTTTCTGTAATACTGATTTTGACTTTTATCGTATTTACTACAAATTCAAATGCACAGGTATCTATGGATGATGGCAACTGGACACATACTACAGGAGGCAACTTTGGTAATTTTAGCGCAGTAGACCCTTCTACAATTGGCTCTAAAAAAATGGAACTCATTAATTATTCTGATATAGAAGGCAGCCCATTTTATATGCAAAAATGGAGCAAGGCATTTATGTATTTAAAAAACGGGAATTTGGCTAAAGCAAATCAAGTGAAATTAAATATGTTTTCTAATGAAGTAGATTTCATAAATAGTAATAATGTAGAAATGGTTTTGGATGGCTCCAATTTTAAAAGAATTATATTAATGAAGCAAGAGGATACTAGCAGAATAGCTGCAATATTCGATTGCTATCCAGATATGGTTGACGATACAAAAGGTGCAACTTTTTATCGGGTATTAAACGCAGGTTCCATACAATTATATGTTTTGGAAAAGACAATTTTAAAAACTGGCGACTATGACCCTATGCAAGGCAAAGTTCCAAAAAGTTTTTACTCGAAGAAGTTTTATGCTTTATCAAATGCGGGGGCATTTAGTCCACTTAAGTATCTAGATCGCAATAGCATATTGGCAGCATTGAATACTCATCAAACTGAAGAAGATTGGTTAAATAATAACCATAATAAACTTCGTAATGAGAAAGAGGTGATAGCTTTTTTTGAATTTTTAAACTCAGGGAAAAAATAGTTTAACCTTTCTCAACCCATTTGTGAGGAGGGCAGCCACAGCCGTTTCCTTTTTTTATTCTTGAAGAAGCACATGAAGTTATTACTATTGAAATCAATAGTAGTAAAACAATTATTTGGTTTATTTTGAGCTTCATTTGAGTGTTAAAATAAGCCATTCGCTGAAAATCAAAATCAAAAGTAGAAATTCTTGGATAAAATTAACATACATCGTGTTCTGATAGCTCCTTTAGACTGGGGTCTGGGCCACGCCACACGCTGTATCCCGATTATCCGTGCATTTAGAGACTTACAAATAGAAGTGGTTATTGCTGCAGAAGGTTCTGTGGCTATTTTATTGGGTGAAGAGTTTCCTGAGGTAAGAATAATTCCAATTCTTGGTTATCAGATTCAATACGCCAAAACATCCGCCGGACTATTTTGGAAACTATTATTACAGGTTCCAAAAATTATAAATACTATTAGAAAAGAGCATATATGGTTAGAGCAAATAATACAAGAAGAAAAAATTGATCTAGTTATTTCTGATAATCGATACGGATTGTATACAAATCAAGTGCCGTGTATATTTATTACACATCAATTAACAATTAAAATACCAAACGAATTAATAGAAAAGCTTCTTCAAAAAATAAATTATCATTACATTAATCGTTTTACAACTTGCTGGGTACCTGATTCTGAAGACGTAAGAAATATTGCTGGAATTTTATCGCATCCAAAAAAAATGCCTCGAATTCCAGTAAAATATTTAGGGATATTAACGAGGATGATGAATAAAAAAAATCCAATTGTTAACTATCATTATTGTTTTCTTTTATCAGGACCTGAACCACAAAGAACTCTATTAGAAAATCAGATTCTAAAAATTTTACCTCAACTATCGGGTATGATCATTTTAGTAAGAGGCTTGCCTGGAAATTTAAGTTCTGTAGAAGTTTCAGAAAAGATAAAAGTCTTCAATCATTTATCATCCGATGGGTTAGAGGCTATCATATCTTCCAGCAACTTAATAATTTGCAGAAGTGGTTATACTACTATCATGGATTTGATCGGGTTAGAAAAAAAAGCTTTACTTATTCCAACACCTAAACAAACAGAACAAGAATACCTAGGAGAAAAACTACAATTGGATGGATTTTTTTTTACATCAAAGCAAAAAGACTTAAACTTATTAGAAGCAATTGTACAAGCAGATAATTTTCCAGCTAAATTTTCAAATATTTCTAAATTTTCAACAAATGTATTGGAAGCTTTGTTGCTTGAGATCTAAGAACTTAGTTTTATAAATAGATGAAAAAAAATACACAGGCACATGCAGCTGTATTAGGTGCTAATATTATTTTTGCAGCGAACTATTCAATAGTGAAGTTCATTACTCCAGGATATATGCAACCCTTTGCTATCAATTTTGTGCGGGTAGCAAGTAGTATTATTCTATTTTGGATATTGTGGCTGTTGAAACCGGGTCCCTGTGGTATTCAAAGAAAAGATATATCTCGATTTATAGCTTGCGGAATCACTGGGGTTTTAATCAATCAAATATTTTTTATTAAAGGCCTGTCATTAACAACACCCATTCATAGTTCCTTATTATCGTTATGTACGCCCATCTTTATCACATTCATTGCAGCATGGCTAATAAAGGAATCATTAAATTGGATGAAACTTATAGGGCTTGCGTTGGGAATTTTTGGTGCCTTATTATTGATTGTTCTTAAAGATAATAATCATACAGGAACTAATATTTTATTAGGAGATATCTTAGTGATTATAAACGCCATTTCTTATGCCTTTTATTTAGTAATGGTAAGACCATTAATGGCCACATATTCTGCTATTCATGTAATCAGGTGGGTATTTACAATTGGAGGAATTATCATGCTACCATTAAGTGCACCCGATTTTTTTTCAACAAACTGGAATAGTTTTGAAATCTCACAATGGGCCGCTTTATTTTTTATTGCAATTGGCGCTACCTTTTTTGCCTACTTATTTAATGTATATGGTATTGGAAAATTAGGCGCCTCCTCAACAGGTGCCTATATTTATTCTCAACCCTTATTCGCTGCAATTATAGCGATGATATTTGCTGGTGAGCATTTTAGCTGGATCAAAGGAATTGCAGCAGTTTTGATTTTCAGTGGAGTATACCTTGCTAATTTTAAAAGAGAAAAGTCTTGAAACTACAATTGCATTTTAGGGCTTTCGAAAAACCAGAAATTCTTTTCAGCTTCTCGAAATTCACTCCAGGTTTTGATTTGAATTCTAACAGCAAAAATTCCACAGGTAGGCATATTATCAATTGTAGCACTGGATAAACTATTCACAAAATCGGTAATACCTGGATTATGCGCAAATATGGCAACCGTCTTAAAAACATCATCAAGTTCATCAATAATATCATAGTAAACGTGTGAGGGGGCATGATAGAGTTTATCAAACCCCATGATATTAATTTTTTTAATGCCGAGTTCTTTTGCAAAATAATTGGCTGTTGTAAATGCTCTATTTGCAGTACTTGAAATAATTGCATCCACATGAATGCCCTTCCCTGATAAAATCTTAGCCATCCGAGGCGCATCGCTATTTCCACGTTCATTTAAGGGCCTATCAAAATCATCCATCAGCATATTATTCCAATTACTCTTCGCATGCCTAATCAGTAATAATTCTTTCATATGTTATTCTTATTGATTTTGGTCAGATGTAATTTACTTAGCACATTTTTCAGAAGTGTTACTTTTGAAATAGCTCAATGCATGCCTTAAAGTTACCATAAACTACCCTTATTTTTGTAATGATGGCAATTCAACGAATAAGCATACAAGAATTTATAAAACTAGGAGAGCAATTTCCAATTTTGGATGTTAGGAGTCCTGGAGAATTCTTGCATGCACATATTCCTGGTGCACACAGTTTGCCATTATTTACTGATGAAGAAAGAAAAGTAGTTGGAACAGCATATCAACAACAAAGCAAACAGGTAGCCGTAAAAATTGGATTAAAATATTTTGGCGTAAAAATGGTTGAAATAATTGAGCAAGTTGAAAAACTAATTAAAGAGCTTCGACCTAAAACTAAAAATTCAGCATTAAACAGCTCTGCATTCGAATCATCCACGATTCTAGTACATTGCTGGCGCGGGGGAATGCGCAGCGCAGGAGTTGCGTGGCTACTCGACTTGTATGGGTTTAAAGTATATACATTGTCTGGGGGATATAAAGGCTATCGAAATTGGGTGCTGGAACAATTTGAGAAAGAATATCCCATCCATATTTTGGGAGGCTATACCGGTTCAGGTAAAACCGAAGTATTAAAAGCTTTACAGAAAAGAGGTTATTCAGTAATTGACTTAGAGGGTATTGCACATCATAAGGGATCAGCATTTGGTGCCATGGGTTTGCCTCCTCAACCTTCACAAGAACACTTTGAAAATATATTAGCTGGCAATTTGTTTCGATGCCTTTCAAAATCAATATCTGAAGAATCTTTAGACTTCCAAAAAACGATTTGGTTAGAAGATGAGAGTCAGCGAATCGGGACTGTAAATATTCCTTCAGTTCTATTTCAACAAATGCGAAAAAAGAAAGTTTATTTTCTAGAAATACCGTTTGAATCCAGACTAGATTATATTAATCTTCATTATGGAAAATTTGAAAAGTCTGAACTCGTAAATGCAGTAATTAGGATTAAGAAAAGGTTAGGCGGGCTCGAAACAAAAAATGCAATGAACTTTTTATTAGAGGATAATACTAAGGAAGCATTTAGGGTTTTGTTGCAGTATTACGATAAACTCTACGGAAAAAATTTAGAAAACAATCGCGAAAATATTGATCAAACTGTAACCAAGTTAGTTTGTGAGGAAGTGAATGATCTTGCAAATGCGAAGAAAATAGTCAGCTGTTTATAAATTAAAAATAATTCAATACCCCTCATCACACATCTCTTTTCACTTAAAAAATCCAATTCCGAATCATATCAAATCCCATATAACTCATAACAATAACAACAAACCATCCTATCGTTAATAGAAAAGTTGAATGTTTGTAATTCCCAACTAGGTTTGTTTTTTTTACTGCCGCCAACATAAGTGCAAGTGCAATGGGAAGTATTAATCCATTTAAAGCACCAACTGTAACCAATATTTTTACTGGATTTCCTATAAATAGAAAAACACAAGTAGAGAAAACTATGAAAAAACTAATCAGCCAGCGATAGTTTTTTTCTATCCAAGGATGAAATGTTCTTAAAAAAGAAACAGAAGTGTAAGCAGCCCCAACTACTGATGTGATTGCTGCACTCCACATAACTATTCCAAAAAATCGATAACCCAATTCACCCGCAGCTAATTTAAAAACTGAAGCAGGGGGGTTTGCTTTATCTAAAATTCCTCCATGTACAATTACACCTAAAGCAGCCAAGAATAAAACAAAGCGCATTAAAGCCGTTATTAAAATTCCGGTGACTGCACTTTTATTGACTTGTGGTAATGCAGCTTCTCCTTTAATTCCAGCGTCTAATAATCGATGTCCTCCCGCGAAACATATATAACCCCCAACTGTTCCGCCAACTAATGTTACAATTGCAGTTGTATTAATAGTTGTAGGAAAAAAACTATGTTGAATAGCATCTACCAGTGGAGGCTGCGAACTGAACGCTACATAGATAGTTAGCATGATCATTAACACACCCA
>Ga0208106_1000056_pt1 | contig 45972 bp, 53 predicted proteins | sample CryBogCBE25Jul08_FD_184577 | JGI IMG/M metagenome (GOLD analysis project Ga0208106, IMG submission 184577) | Freshwater microbial communities from Crystal Bog, Wisconsin, USA - CBE25Jul08 (SPAdes) | ecosystem: Environmental > Aquatic > Freshwater > Lake | place: Crystal Bog, Wisconsin, USA...
GCCAGAGACTGGAATCTCTTTGATTGTCGGGACCGAAAACGGGGTCACCTTTACCGGCCCCTGGTCCCCGGACCCCTCCGGTACCTCTTGCGGAATCGGCACCTGGTCCCCGGACCCCTGCTCTTCTTGTACCTCAACAGCGCCTGGATAATTGTCCCCGGACCCAGGTTCGCCATCTGTCGTCTTGAACTGGTCCTCAGGACCGTCGGGACCCTCTGGCTCGGATCCTTCGTCGGACCCCATTTCGAAAGTCTTGGTTCCTCCGAGGTATGTTCTCAGGATCTGATCGACGGGCAGGAGCTCGTCAAGAGTCTCTGTGATTGCTTCCCTGGCAATCGAATTCAGTTGGTGCATGTCCCGTTCTCTGAGAATCTGTGCGCGATCCTCGAGCATCCTGGACATGTTGTTGATGCACTTGTGAATAAAGTCAGAGTTGCTCGGGAGCTGCACACTGAGCTTGGCCGTCTGGGACTCTTTGCGAATAGCGCGAGCCATGTGATTGATGTAACATATGAAGACAGCCGCCAGGAGATCGGAAAAGAATGAACAGCGAGACTCGAAATCCTTGGTGTGCTCTGCGATGATCGTGTTGTTCCAGTTGATCGTCTCTTCGCAAAGAACCTTGAAAGCCTTGTTGGTGTTGTCGCGATGAGACCGGCCGCGAATCTTAGCCTCCTCGAACATGTCGGTAAAAATCTTCTCGAGCACCGGCGTCATCTTGGTCACGAGCATATTGGTGTACTTTTCCATATCAGTGGGTCCCTTTTTTTCTCCTGATTTCCTGCGCGAGGTGCTGATAACTGGTCCCCACAGCTGGTCCAGTGGTCACCGCGGGTTTGGGTCGGCCCCAGTCGACGTGCATGGTCCACTCGGAAACCTGTTGTGCAGAGTAACCGAGAAGGCCAAGTTGTCTCACTAGGTACTTGGTCGCCTGAGTTCTGTCGTAAAGCGGAAGACCAGGAACAAACTCCGGAACCTCGAGAACTGTCTGGGTTCTGCCTTGTTCGATGGTCAATCGAATCTTGCGCATGAAGCTCTCGAGAATCTGTCGGAACGTCTCTTTGCGTATTCTGTTCTTTTTTGAAATGGCCTCCTGGGCCTCGCTCGCCTTCAACATATTTTTAGTGACGATTAACAACTGGCGTCAACAACGCGACCGGAATAGTTCATGGGATCGAAGAATACCATGCGGGTTGGGTCAACAGATACGGTGTTTACCGGCACGAGGCCTGGATTCTCACGAGTCAGCTTCTGAACAGCAGTCTCGTCTGTTGGCTGAGGCTTGCTGAAAACCCACCAAATAGCCGCCAGGAGAATGAAGAGCCACAGCATTACTATGGTCAGGGTTTAAAATTTTCGTCAGCCAATTCAGTATGAACACCTTGTTTTATTCAGAGCGGTGCAGCCACTGTGCCGAGGTACTGGACTTTGTCGACCGTAACCACGACCTCAAAAAGGTGACTCGGTTCCACGACGTCAACCGCCAGGGTGTGCCAAAGGGCATCACTCGTGTACCTACTCTGGTGAAGCTCGACGGAACGGTGGTCATCGGTAAAGAGATCCTTGACTACTTTGACAGCCTCATCGTTCCGAGCCTGGAAGGCAACGACTCTGGTTTTGGAACCTTTATAGACGGTGGTTCGGACGAGTCGAACCTCGACCGGTTCGGGGCTTCGCTGGCTCCAAGGATGACCAAGGACCTGGAGGCTAAGATTAACGCTAACGTCAAAGAGTCTTTCAAGGTGTACGAGCCCGTCTAGGGTCCATGGACCTAGGGGGGACTTTTTTCAGTACCACTATAAATGGCGATGATTGTGACACCCACAATACGAGGACTGGTTCAGCGCATGAGGGAACTCGAACGCATGGGCCTGACAAACACCCCGTTGTATGCGCGTGTGGTTGCTATGCTCAACCGACAGCTCATGAATGAGTTCCGGAAACTCCCTCAGTAGTCTTTTCAGTGCCCTTATAAATGGCATCACTCGAAAGAGTCGTTCAGCGTATGCGGGAACTCGAACAACTTGGATTGCAAAACACACAAGAGTATGCTCATTTGTTGTTGATGATGCGTTCATTTCTCTTTGGGTCACCTGCCAAACCGGTCAATGTTATCGCGCGAGAAGTCAATCGACTGCGTAATCTCGGCGTCAGAAGCCAGACAAACGACGCATTGCTGAGATACGCCATCCCTATATTCAAGGTTCATCGCGGCGCAGTATTCAGAAATGCAGCGCAGGCTGCCGCGAAGGCTGCAGCTGCTCGTGTGATCCAGAGACACTACAAGCAACGGTTGTACACTCCAGTGAACAATGTCGGGACCGGACTGGGGGCGGGCTACAGAAGTTTAAAGTCAAAGTACCCAAATAAACCATGATCCTGACCACGGTGCAGGGATCGGCTATCAAGTCGGTCTTTGAGACCCTCAAGGATCTCTTGAACGATGTCAACTTTGTGTTTGATTCTAGAGGTCTTGTGGTTGCGACGCTAGACACGGCCCATGTGACCTTTGTGAGTCTTCGGCTTTCCGCGGAGAATTTCGAAAAGTACGAGTGTCCCCAGCGGTTCGTAGCGGGACTGAACATCTCCAACACGTTCAAGATTCTAAAGATTCTAGGAAACTCGGACACGCTGAGCATGAGCTCCGAGGATAACCAGCTTCGGATCACCGTCCAGAACGAACAAAAAAAGTCAAAGACCGTCTTTGATCTCAAGCTCATGGACATTAACGAGGAGTCTTATGACATGGGCGACCTGTCCTTCGACGTCCAGACCTATGTGAACTCGGCCGTGCTCCAGAGGACGGTCCGGGACATGTCAAACTATGCGACTGACCTGACCGTGACTCGGACCGGTAAGATCCTTCGGCTCGCGTGCAAGGGTGACTATGTCGACCAGACCACCGAGCTCGAGACTGAAGAGGACTTTCCGGGTGAACTGTCATTCGTCTACTCGCTCAAGTATATCAACATGTTCACAAAGGCTACCAACGTGTGTTCGAACGTCATGATTAGCCAGAATTCCACGGGTGCCATCATGTTCAGGTACTCGATTGCAAACCTGGGGGACCTGGACTTTTACTTGGCTCCGAATTCAGAGGCCTAAGAAAACTGGTCCCCTGACCAACTTAGTTGATGACCCTGGTCTGACCCAGGATGTTTGTCACTTTGATCGGAACGTCAGGGCCCTTGTGTGGAGCACGGGTCAAGGTCACCTGAAGTCCATTTTTGAAACTCAGCCTCCAGTGCCATTTGCGAGTGTGCAAAATGTAACCAGTCGCAGGTACATGGTTACACTTGGGACCGGCAAAGGTCTTGAACCTTTCCGTGATGTCCGGGTCCGGGGACCAGGAGTCCGATGACCAAGTCCGCGCCTCAGAAACCGTGAAGAAGACACCCGCCGGTGGTTCTTCAGGGGGTCCCAGGCACGAGTAGTTACGTGAACCGTACTTGTAGTGGTAGACCCATGCACCGTCGGTGAACCTCTCACGACCGACGATCGTCAGGTTCCTTCTGTTAAAGAAGTACAGTAGGTTAAAAAACAGTCGTATAATCATATTTATGGAACATGAAATTGAAGAGCGATTAAAAACGTGTACACCGGAAGAAGCCGTTTCTTTTTTACTTGATTGTATACCTTTTATCAAGGAACTCGAGTCTCGACCGGCTGATACCCAACGGACACTCATGGGTATTCAAAAGACGACCGAGACTCTGAAGGGGGACGTTTACAAGCGGTTCCATAACAAGGTTTTTCTAGGTATCGAGACGACCGAGACTCGAAACATCTACCAGTGTCCGTGCGGCTCGATGAACACCGTGCACACCGCAGAGTGCGAGCAGGTATGCGGCGACTGTGGCCACGCTGAGTTTATAGACACTGACGAGCTCGGATTCAAGGAGGAACAGGAAATGGACAAGATTGTAGCTTACTCGTACAAGAAGGAGAATCACTTTAACGAGTGGATGTCTCAGTTTCAGGCCAAAGAGTCTACGACCGTGCCCGAACACGTCATTTCGGCTGTTCGGGAGGAAATCAGAAAACAAAAACTCGGCAAGGTGGAGCACCCCAAAGTGCGCGAGATTCTCAAGAAGCTAAAGCACAACAAGTTTTACGAGCATGCTCCATATATAGCCATGGTTGTCAGCGGCAATACGCCTCCGGTCATGTCACAGGAGCTCGAGGACCGTCTCAGGCTCATGTTCCATCAGATTCAGGCACCATTCAAGAGACACTGTCCCGGTGACCGAACCAACTTTTTGAGTTACTCTTACGTTCTTTACAAGTTTTGTGAACTCTTGGGCGAGGATGAGTACCTCAAGTGTTTTCCTCTCCTGAAATCAAACGACAAGCTGTACAAGCACGACCAGATTTGGCGCAAGATTTGCGAGGACCTGAGATGGCAGTTCATATCGACGATCTAGACCCACGAACCAATGCGAGTCTAGAAAATGAACCAGGCCTCACCTCGGTTACGGTTCGCCTCGGCTTGTTTCTTGCTGATCGCCTTGACATTCGGATGAGCTTGAATGAACGTGTCGATGTACCTCGGAAACTTCTCGTACATTTTAGCTATCGGTGGTACTACGGTTTTGTACTCTTCGAGTGTGGCAAGCCACCTCTTTTGTGCATTCATGTGCTTACGAACACCTTCGGACGCGAGGTTCCTCAGGTGTAGGTACCTATTGGCCTTGCCTTCTCTGAATGCGTTGAAGTACCTTTTTCTGAGTTCGGCCTGTACCATCCGCTTGTACTTGGGTAGCAGCTCCTTACCGAGAGCCCACTCGAGGTCCTGGTTGCTCAGATGTCTCAGGTCCATATTACATGGCTCCGAAAATAGGCATTCCACCCACCCACTGTGTTCCTTCCGGGACCGTGGTTCCCATTGGTGCAGCTGCCTGGGCCATCTGGGGTGCCATTGGGGCTGCTGCCATCGGGGCCATCTGGGGAGCCATTGGAGCTGCTGCCATCTGGGGAGCCATTGGTGTTGTTCCATTGGGAACAGCCATTGGAGCTGCTGCCGTCTGAGGGGCTTGCCACTGTCCGCTGGTGGTGGTTGTGTTAGACTGTGGGTTCGTAGTCACCGGACCGTAGCTCGATGACCGCTGGTACCAGATCATGACGATCAGAAGTACAAGTGCAACCAGGACTGCAATCATTTACTAGATGCTCAGAAAGTTCTGGTCCCCGGACCCCAAAAGACCTGCTTGACAATCTCGACCTGAGCGTTCACCTCCAGGTTGAACTGTGTGTCCTTGTCTAGGCCAGAAAAGCTCTGCGCCGCGTCTAGGGAATCCATTTTTATTAGTCCCGAAAATTATGGAGCTTGCGATAGGTGCAGTGGACTATGCTCTGAACGAAACATTCAGACTGCCTCCATCGGATCAAAGGGATGATGCACTGTATCATCTTCGTCAGGCTCTAAAGATGCTCCAAGCCGAGAAAGAGACCCAGGACACAATGACAGTGATACCTTTTTTGATTCTAATGTTGAGCCAAAGTTCAGCAGTAAAGCGCGCGGTTTCCCGGAAAATTTCAGGTAGTTCACAGCCTGAAGCTCCTCGCGAGGTCCAAGACGAGACACAGCCTTGAGCTCCACCACGAGATCCTCGAGCACAATGTCGCATCGAAAGTTGCCAACGACGTGACCCCGAAAGACAATAGGAAGGACCCGTTCAGTTTCATACTGGAAACCAGCTAGCCGAAGTGCCACCTCCATCGCACGATGGTACACCGCCTCGCTGTGACCGGGTCCGATCGTGTCAAATACGGATGTCGCACAATCAAGGACCATCGTCTCGGTCTCGAGACCCTTCATTCAATTTGGTGACCCGCTAGGTTTTAAGGGTCTGTAGGGGGTTTTTCTAGCATACCGACCAGATCGCCAAACCTCGTTGATTTTTCGTGACAGCTCATGGTTGTTTGGAAGTGGAAGACGCTCACCAGTCTCACGGAAGTGCTGGAGGCGAAACTGATGTGGAGCAACGACTGAACTGGTACCGAGACGATGGTACGTAGTGCGGGATCCACTCGGTGCAACTACTCTTCGGACGTTTCGCTTGTGTTCCGGAAGAGCCTTGAAGTTTCTGAATGCATTCTGAATCGTATAGGCTGCTCTCTGTTCAGCAAACGTCGAGTACAACTTTGGCATAGTTACACGCTTACCCGCATCGTTGAAGAAGTAGTCTTTGTAAGTTGGTGCTCTGTTACGAGAAATCTTTCTGGGCACAAAATCGATCATTTTCGGATCGACGTAAGTCATCCACCATGCCAGGTCCCTGTATAGACCGTGGCGACCCTTGATTATCTGAAAGTGTTGCTGATTGAAGTAATCGTGGCCGCGCTTAACGAGTCCGCCACTGCCAGTCGCACTACGTATACCCTCGGCGTAACTTTCCAGTTTACTATTTGAAAGGTTACCGAAATGTTTGTGTACGAGTCTCTCGCGATTCAGTGGGTTCATTCCAGCGGGACGGTTCCGTTGGAAACCCTCAACGCGCTGTCTCAGGTTATTTACTGGAGTTTCCGCATAGAGCCGACGAACATTTTCGAGGCCCTTCATATGATACGTGCTCTGATTATATTTTTGGCGCTCCTGATTGTCGTCTTTACCAAAAGAGGATTTGAGATCCAGTCGATCGACGGTGTTCTGACGCAGGAAGAGTGTCAGCAGGTCATCTCGGACGCACAATTCAGTCCGAGTACAACCATAGGCGGGTCCTCGGATCTTCGGACGTCTGAGACGGCGTGGCTACCCAAGGATCACCCAGTGGCTCGAAAGGTACTCCTTAGGGCATGTGATCTGACTGGACGCTCACTGGAAAACTGTGAGGACCTGCAGGTGGTCCGATACCAGCCTGGGACCTTTTACAAAGAGCACCAGGACTCGTGCTGCGACGGGTCCCAGGAGTGTTCGGAGTTTCTAAAGACTCGCGGCGAACGCGTCGGAACTCTGCTTGTGTATCTCAATTCTGATTTCACAGACGGTGAGACCAATTTTTCGGTACTGAAAAAAAGATTTAGGCCTGATCCAGGCTCGGGCATATTCTGGAACCCCAAGGGTTGTCCACCCGAGGCGCTGCACGCGGGTATGCCCGTTTCCGCGGGGGTCAAGTACGTGTGTAACGCTTGGGTGCGCCAACATTGAAAGATCCACTTACTAGAGGTGTGTTCCATATTATTTTCTTTCCCGATCTGTCTGATTGACAAGTTTAAACCAGGGTGGCATAAAGCTAGGCGTCTTGTTGTATTCTGCGATGTGAACCATTCCTGGCTTCATAATACTGCGTGCATGACTTGCATTTCTTACGCGAATCAAGTTTTTACTGGACGGATCGGCTACGTAATGCTCGGCTGTGTAAATTGAGACTTGTACTGGTTATTGGGCAAGACCTTTCCAAATTTGAGCAATTATTTTTTCAGTTAGAGAGTCGTCTGGCTGAAAGCTATGAATCTCGTGTACCTCGTAGTCGGTGGCCACCCGGGGTACTACAAGCTCCTGGATTACTGCGTAAACACCATTCGGAACATGAACAAGGTTGATATCCTGGTAATGTGCGAGGACCCGAGCCTCGTGGACCTACCAGTGACCAAGTATGAGACCGGTCCGAACGAAGGTCCGATGCAGGTGTCGATTCGCAAGACTCAGATTTTCAAAGTCCCCGGTCTAGAAAAATACGAAAAGATCTTGTACCTGGACGCGGACATTGTGGTTCACGGATCGCTCGATCCTCTGTTCGAGGCTATCGAGGACCCGGACACGCTTTACGTAATGTATGAGTCAGGTACCGAGCACATTTTCCGGACCGACAAACCGGTTCCCAAGGGTGTCAAGGGGTTCAACTGTGGTCAATTCGGGTTTATGAATTCGCCGCAGATGCGTGCTCATTTTCAGACGGTTGCCCAGACGATCCGGGACGAGTTTGATCCCAAGGTTCATTTTTACGAACAGGTGTTTATGAACGACTACTTTTGGAACAAAAAGACTTCATTGCTACCGGGCATCGCGTTCAACAATGACCCGCCAAAGATTGTGCAGCACTTTATGAATGCCGCATGGCCTTGGCAGTTGAAACTAAGAATGATGCAGGCGTTCCACGCCAAGGTTGAAAAGTACGTTCAAATGATCGAGACTCGCAACGACCTTTACAAGGTTCTGAAGCTCGAGAGTCCAGTGATTGGGGTATTCAGGGGTGAGTTTGCCAAGGTGCTCATGGATACATTCAAACCTTCGAGGCTCATTCTGATCGATCCATGGGTACCTGGACAGGTGTGCTCCGGAGACCAGGACGGAAACAACATGGTGTGGATCGATGCCGAAGAGGCTTACAAGGAGGTCCTGGAGATTCAGAGGGTGTTTTCTAAGGATGCCCAGATTGAACCGAAGTCACTAGACATGCTTTATATCGACGGCGATCACAGTTACGAGGGGTGCAAGACGGACCTGGAGCTCGGTCTGAAATGGGTGAAGCACGGCGGTTGGATCTGCGGACACGACTTTTGTATGAACCCGGCCAAGACGTCTCAGAGGTACGATTTCGGGGTTGAGCGCGCGGTCGGTGAGTTTTGCGTCAAGTACGGCTTGAATATACACTGGCTGGCTATGGACGGTTGCGTGTCTTACGCGATCCAGCGCTGATTTGACCGGTACCGCTTGGAAAACTCGGGGTTGGTGCGCTTCATGAGAGTCGCGAGGGCACCGACGCGACGGGACACGGCAACTGCTGTGCGTCTGCGAAGTGTGTTCTTGTCGAAAATCGGAGCGATCGAGTGCTCGAAACTAACCATGCGATTCACTAGTTTCGTGAGTGCTGCATGTCTCTTCGCTTGAGGATCACGTACCGAGTAGCCGTACTGGGACAGGCCACCGTGGCGAAGCGTGAACAGCTTCTTGCCGCGGCCTGGAGCACCGCGGTTCTTGATGGAGAACACTGATCCCTTTACCGGTGTGCCATCTGAACGCACATAGGCTCTGCGACGGATCATCATTTGGTAATAACACTGAAAATTTTCCCCAATTACATAAATGAACTGGGCCGCGAGAGAAGCCGCAGCCGATGGCAGTGAACCAGAGAGCAGGCCCTCATGCATCGCAGACAGCGCGCTTATTCAGCAGTGGCACATCATAAATTACGCGCAGCTTACTCAAAAGGTACCAGAAGATGATGGATGCAGTTGCAAATTACAAGGCAAGACGCACACATCGTCTTGGTCAGATGCCAAACGGTTCGATCGTTTTGCTAAAAATAGTCGGTAATAATAAATGAACAGCATCGCTGATCCCCTGTTGCCTCGTATGACTGGTCGCGAGCTCGCCATGATGATGACCGCGTCAAAGAGCCTCAGGAACCGGATCAAGGGGAGCAAGCTCTATGAAAAGGTCATGGGGGCTAAAAAATCGCACGAAGCTGCCCGGAACCGCGCTCAGAGGGCAGAGTCTAGACGATTCTTTGATTCGCAGGTATTGACCGCGCTACTGACAAACTCGGAAGCCGCAAAGCGCAGAATGGTCAACTATCTCAAAGGCCACAACAAACATTCGGTAACCAGAGGTCCAAACAGGTGGAACAGGTTTACAATTCACGGTAAAACATTCAATGTGACTCCTACCGGTGAGGTGTATCACGAGGTTCCAGAAGGCTACTGGGTATTGGCCAAAACAAAAGGAAGTGTGTTCACCAAGCGGAACCTTAGAAATTCAAATTGACCACAAACCGTTTGAGCTACCGCGGTATGGTACAAGCAGGGCTTTTACGGCCTCGGCCAGAATGACTGCATGAACACAAAGGGAACCTACGATCAGTTTCTCGTGACTACACAGTCACCGGAATCCGCGGCATCGTCAAGTGCTCACTGCGATTTCCGTTTGTACCGCCGGCGACTTACCGAGTTCTGGAGACGTATTCATTGGTCGAAGCTGACAAGTCGTTTGTGCAGGTCTACTCGAGGACCCCAAGGCCGGGAAACACGTTCATCGACGCCATGCGGTCAAAGCTGCGCCAGTGGGGCTACGACCCGAGTGACATACACGTGACCCCGGTTACAGTTGACTAGCGTACCACTGGCCGAGTGGGGTCAGGCTCATGTCGTCGTTGAAAACAGAAGAGAACCACATGCACGGGTCTTCCAGGGTGCGTGTCTTCCATGAGTACCGTTGGATATAGTCCCGGTACTCGAGGACCGGCACGACCGCCTTGAGGAATCCCAGAACATCGTCCGGCGTGTACTTCGTTGACTTGGGTCCCCCTTTGGCGGTCCAGTCTGCGACGGCAAACTCGGTGATCCAAATTGGCTTTTTGTAAGCCTCATGAACCGCATCGAGCCAGTCTAGGAAACTTTGGGGACGTGCAGGTCCGTACCAGTGCAGGCACACGAAATCGTACTCGCCCTGGAACTGCGACAGCCATGACCCGCTAGATACGGGACTTCCAGCCGTCGCAGGGCTACCGACGAGCCCGCCAGCAGCCTGCACACTCGGCCACATGTCGAGAGCGCGTTGAGGAGTAAGGTTGGACTGGGCAGCACCGTCAGGCTCGTTGAATCCAAGGACAAAGTTCGAAGGGGAGGGCACCGGTGTCTTTGCACCCCAAACCATGGGTACGAAGGGGGGCGGTGATTTGGTAAAATCACCGCTCGCTACATTGGAAGTCGGCTGAGGGCCCCAGTTGTAGTACCAGTTCGGGTTGAGCTTGAGCACGTTGGCGTCCGGATACACAAACCCGCGCTTCATTTCTTTTTAGGAGCAAATATTAATGTACCAGAGGGCGAGGAACTATGGCGTAAGGGTCGCCGGTCCTGAACTCCTGAGTAGGTCTCTCAGAACACTAGGCCGTTCATCAATTCGTACCACGCTTATGTCAACGCCGTGCGCAACACAAACAACAATTCGAAGCGCCGTAATGCAAAGCGTGCAGCTCTGCGTCTAGGTAACGGCATATTCGAGACTTATGAACGCTCGACATCAAAGAGTGGCCCGATTGCACAGGGTTTCAGGAATGGTGCAATCCAGAGTCTGCTCTGGTGGACCCCCGGTGTCATGGCAAGAAGGATCATGCCGCGGGTCCAGACAAACTTGAACTAAAGGATAGGCGCGACAGTAAACTAAATGGGCACTTTCCTGGTCCGCGACTCGGAGCAGGACATGCAGGGTCGAATCTCACACATTGCAACGGCAAAGGTTACTGACGGTCAGATTCAGTGGCTGTTCCTCGACATTGTTCGCGAGGCGGACATTACCAAGATTGGCCAGGCGGTCATCGATGCTCTTGATCTTCCAAACGTGACGATTCGCAAGCTCACTATGGATGAGCACCTCAAGTGGCTGTGCGAGACGGTGTCCAAGTCGAGCTACAAGTGGCCTCTGCTGGGTCACGCACTCGACAGGGACATTGAGTTTATGTTTCGCAGCTCGACGGATTTCTTCAATGGTGACCCCTTGAAGTTCCCAGGGTGCCAGCGTACCAGTTGGCAGCGCATTGTGAAAGTATGTACCCAAAGGCTGCTCACGAATTGCCCGGTGACCTTTCGCATGGCGAATCCGACAGGTAACTGGGGCTCGGCGACACTCGAGACTTTTGTTGACAAACTTCTCGGGAGGGCCCAAAAGCACAACGCCGTGGCTGACGTCGTGGACCTGGTGGAAGTTCTCAAGATTGCACAGTCGCTAGATCATTTCAGGCTTCCCAAGGAGAATTTTCTCATTGTAAAGCCTTGCAACACCCTGAAAGCATCAAACGAATCTTGTCGTCCTGTGTCAAACGAAAATTGAGAACATTTATGGGCGAAGCGAGGTCCACGGTAGGACCTTCGTGACGTGCCCTTAGCCGATACACCATATTGATTATAGAGTAAACGACTCCCATTGGACCTTCTACAGTCTTAGGAATGTCCACTGGTATTCTTACTGCCGTGTAGTCTCGACCGACAAACGGACCTATGGGGAGCTCTTCAGTCAGAGACCCGTCGAGGAATCCGAGGTGTGGCTCGAAAAGAAACGGAATGGCGATGCTTGCGGCGACCGCATCAGCTACGCGCATCTCTGGTGCAGTGTCTTTGGAAAGGTACACTACAGTTCCTTTTGCCACTGAAGTTACTGCGATGTGCAGAGTCACATTCGTGCGTCGGAAAAGTTCCTCGAATGTTTCCGATGAGTGTTCCAGTAGATGGTCACGGATTTTTTGGGTACTCACCAGCCCACCGGTCTTTAATAGGTTGCGGATGCTCGGCTTGGTTAGACCAGCAATGTCAATCTTTAGAATCTCGTCCGTGTCTAGACCTATGAGATATGCCATGGCAGCTAGAGATCCCGCACTCGAGGCTGAAATCTCCTCGAGATCCGAGAGATTCGAACTCATGAGAAATCCAGACAATGCATAGACCATTGACCCACCTGGGCCGAGCACCAGTCTTTTCATGCTTTTTCGAATTTTAAAGATTCACTGAAGAATCCGCGGCATCAACTAAAGAGGGCCTAACGGCCCTCTGGAATTTAGGCACTCTAGTAATACCCCGGGAACGCCTTGCGCAGCACCGAATAAAGAACGATGAAAACGACCGTGTGCACGCCGATGGCGGCGCCTGAGGTTGATGCCGCACCGCCCGTGAGTGCGCCACCAAAGGTGCCCGGGGGAATCTTCACGAGCATACCCGGGCTGAGCAGCACAAACAGGACCGCGGGCACGAGCAGGTCAGCCTTGGTCAGAGCAGCCTTGATGAGGCCAATCTTCACCAGGGCCCAGTACACGATTATAAGCAGGGCGGCACGGGTTGCAACCATCATGAAGCTGGTCTGTGTCGATGCTGGAAACAGACCAGGGCTGAGCAGGGCAAACAGTGCTGCGGGCACGAGAACCTTGGGAGACAGTAGATCCATTGTTAGATGCCCTGAAAATTTTCACGACGCCACGACTGATCACGACGTGGGCCACCAGAGGTGTACAAAAAGTCACAGAGCTGTGCAAAGGACACGTAGCGCATAAAGTCCAGACCGTTCTCCTGGCAATACTCTTTTAGGGAAAAGTACATGTTCAACAGGTGGTCCTGATGCCAAGACTGCCAATTCTCGTTGGGTGTAAACAGGTCGTCCTCGGGCTCGGTCTCTTCTTCAGTCTCAAAGTCATCCAAAGGAGCCTCGGCCTGATTGGTGATCACGTCCTCGATGTGCTCGGTACGGCGGCTCATTTCTTCTTTCTTGTAACAGTGAGCCTAGTTTCTAACTGGAGGTCCACGGACCACTCTCGGGTCGCGGTCCATGGACCACTCTAAGCCGCGGTCTTCAGAGTCACCGAAGAAACCTCGGTTGGCTCGGCACACTCGTCGATAATTCGAAGGATGTAGTCGACCCGGTCCTCGTTGTTCTCAAAGTATTTCATGAGGCCTGCGCGTACGAGGGCCCGGGTAAAGCTCGGCTTTTTGGTGCGAGTGTTCAGAGTCACCCTGGCCTTGAGGTCGGGTACTGTACAACCGTCGAGCTTCTGATCCTTCATGTGCTCGGTAATCTGGGTACGAAGCTCCTTCTCGTGCTGATTCAGCGTCTTTACATCGACGCGAATAGCCTGAATCTGCTTCTTGACTGCGACCCACTCAGCGATCGTCTCTTTGAAATTCATTACTCTTGGTGGTCGTCACACCTTTAAGTGGGTCTGGGCATGGAACCTTGCGGGATACGAAACCGGGCCTGGCGGCCCGAAGTCATCTGGTCTGTTATGGGAACCTTGCGGGATACGAAACCGGGCCTGGCGGCCCGAAGTCATCTGGTCTGTTATGGGAACCTTGCGGGATACGAAACCGGGCCTGGCGGCCCGAAATTCGTAAGCTAGCGCCCAATCTCAAACTGGGGGCGCATGAGGTCAGGTACGATCGTGCTGTTCTGCCAGATGGACACCGGTACGCGCGGGTTCACCGGCTCGGAGCGAACATCCCAGTTGGCGTTACGGAGCACGCCGCCTGTTGTCTCCGGGAAGCCGATCTGGGCACGCGGGTCCAGGTAGCTCTGGCCGCTCAGGATCGCGTCGGCTGAAAAGTCGCCAAAGTCCTCCTGGGACGGAATCTCCTTGGGGAGCAGGGAGCTGCTCACACCCATGCTGGATGGCACCCAGCCCATTGAGCTCTGGTTGTTCGTGCTCGACTGGAACAGGCCAGTCTGAGACGAGTTACCACCCGCGCTGGAGCTCATCGAGTCGGAAAACACGTTATAGCTGGAGCGGAACTTGGGCTTGAAGATGATCCAGAAGAGTACAAGTGCCACGACAGCAATCACGATACCATTACCCTTCGCCATTTACTGAAGGGCGAGTAAAAAAACCTGGCCATGGTCCTAAAGGACCCCTAACGGCTGGTCCTTAGGCGTCACGGTTGGTCAGGTCCAGGTTGAATCCACCGATACTGCTGGACACGGCGACCCGTGGTCTGAAGAGGAGGGAGAGGAGAAGTAGCACCAGAACTAGGAGAAGCTTGGACATTTATATGTGCTGAGACTTTCCACTGGTCCTTAGGACCTCTGCCATGGTCCTAAAGGACCCCCTTCGGACCAAGTTCCTTAGGCGTCCTCATCCGAGTCAATCAGACACTTGACCGGCTCAACCTTCTTGCGCTCGCGAACCTGAACGAGCTTCCACACTGGACCGAACGACCGCTTGAGGAACCAGATGCCGTCGAGCTGAAGCAGGACGGAGCAGATGGATCCGCTGGCCGGGGGCTCCTTGGTAATCTCCTTGTTCGGTGCAAAGAACACAGGCTTCTCGGACACCACCTGAAGGGACGAGTCCTCCACGGACGACTGGTAATAGTTCTGAAGAGTCTCGCGGGGGAACTGGCGGGAGAACCAAGCCGTGGAGTTCTCGACTGCGGCGTCCACGATCTTGGAGTCCTCCTCGGCGATCTTTGACAGGTTGCCGTGCAGGAGCACCTCTGATACTGACAGCTCACCGACGGTCACGGACTGGAGCTGGACATAGTAGGCAGGGTCGACACGGACGTAGAAGCGACCGTCCTGAAGCTTCTCCGGTGCAGAATACATTACGAATAAAATGTCTGTAACCTTTAATGAACCTAGTGCCTAGCGACTGTATGTTGTGCACCTGGGACTCGAACGGCACGTGTTCGAGGATGGACCTGACGAGCGACCAGCCGAAGCTTGTGGGTTGTCCGTCGGAGTGCTGTATCCAGCGCGAGGACCGGTCACCAAGCAGAGTCCCATTTTGGCTATTCTCGATTTACATAATGATGTTCGCCCTGGTCGTGCTCAGCACCATGAGTCTTTTCGTACGTTAGAGACGAGGGGCGTGTGAACAGCAGAAAATGGCTGCCACCATCGAGACCCTCGCTGCCAGCATCAAGTCACTGCACCGCGATGTCCGCAAGATTCGTCAGATGCTAGAGGACCCGACCGGCGAGAAGGCGGACAAGCGTGCCCAGAACAGCGGATTCAAGAAGCCTATTCCGGTGTCAGACGCCCTGGCCAAGTTTGTGGGCCAGGCTCCAGGTACTCTCATGTCCCGCTCGGATGTGACGCACGCAGTGAACGAGTACGCGACCGCCAAGAACCTCAAGCAGGGCCAGAAGATTCTGGTGGATGACACTCTGAAGGCCCTTCTGCAGCCTCCGGAGGGCTTCGACCTGACGTTCATGAACCTGCAGCGCTTCCTCAAGCCGCACTACCTGGTGGCCAAGGACCAGGAGGCGGCTGGGGACCAGGTGCCCGCGGCCCAGAAGGAGGCTCCGAAGAAGCCGCGGGTCGCCAAGCCGAAGGCGTAGAAAATAGTTGCTATACAGGGGTCGGTGCACGTAGAAATCACATTCGCGTCGCTCGAAGTCTAGGTCTGCGCAGACGGGTGCTTCGCTGTTCTACGTCAGCCACGTGGTTAGAAAATAGAAGCACCTAGTAAGCAAGAAATGATTGCTCCAGAGTTGGACCGGGGACGCATCGAGGCCCTGGTCGGTACACGGGTCGGTGACCTGACACTGTACAGAACCGCATTCACACACAAGAGCGCTCTCAAGCAGTATTCGCTAAAAAATTCATACGAGACGCTCGAGTTTCTTGGGGATGCAGTTCTGGGTTTCGTTGTTACAAAGTACCTCTTTGATAACTTTTCAGGTGACGAGGGGTTCCTGACCAAGGCGCGTACCAAGATTGTCCGTGGCAAGACACTCGCGGACGTTTCGCGCAGACTTGATCTCGGGTCGATGCTCCTTATGGACGACAAGGGTATGCGTCACGAGTGGTTCCGCAACGAGAAGATCCTCGAGGACATTTTCGAGGCTCTGGTCGGGGCGATCTACCTGGACCTCGGGGTTCTTTGGGCCAGGGAGTTTGTGACGCGACACCTCATCCAGGGGCCGGTGAGTCTCGAGGATGACAACTACAAGGACATTGTGATGCGTTGGTGTCAGGCCCAGCACATCACCTTGCCGGCGTACGATGTTCTCTGCGCGAAGAACGGCTTCGAGGTTTCTGTTACAGTGCTTTCCCACAAAACCTTTGGCGCAGGCAGGACGAAAAAAGAGGCTGAACAGGCAGCTGCGAAAAATATGCTCGCCATTATAAATGCCAGTCCGGTCAGCCAGCCCGTCTAACTTCAAGTTCCCGACAAAGAACCACCCGATCTTCAGAGAAATCGAAAAGGCGCGCCGTAACATCCCGTCCATGGAGTCGCGTCTGTTCAACCCGGCAGGTATAGCCGCCTACAAAAAGGCGAGTGCGTTCATTCGCAAGGCGCGCAAGGCGATCCGCAAGGGTAACCTTTCGGTGCACGTGATGAAGTACCGCGCGAGCCCTTCGCCGTCGCGCAAAATGTCTCCGCGGACCTACTGGAAAAAGGTTCGCGCGCACCGCTCAGCGGCACGGTGGACTGGGCCAACTGTTGTACCCATGCGTCGGTTCCGGACCGCTTTAAAAACAACCTGGCCATTCCAAGTATGAGCCACTGGCGTACATGGACCGGCCCGGACCAAAGGAGTCCGGAATGGCTCGCGCAGCGTGCCGGAATGCTGACCGCGAGCGACATTGCAACCGCACTCGGAATCAATCCGTACGAGAGCCCCGACGACCTGATGTACAAAAAGTGCGGCTTTCGGCGCAAGCAAACGACCGAGTGCACTGACTACGGTACCCGGCTCGAGCCCGAGGCAAGGGACAAGTACTGTGAGCTCACAGGCGAGTCCGTGTTCGAGATTGGACTCGTGCCTCACCCCAAATTTCCTTGGCTCGGTGGAAGTCCGGACGGAATCACCGATTCAGGGAAACTCATAGAGATCAAGTGTCCGCCGAAGCGTGAAATCACGCCGACGGTTCCAAAGTACTACATTCCCCAGGTTCAGTTGCTCATGGAGATTCTGGACCTCGAAGAGTGTGATTTTGTGCAGTACCGGCCCGCCTCAGAGGACAGGCCACAAGTCTTGACGATCTCGAAAGTCATGCGGGATCGTCAGTGGTTCGAGGACTCGTTGCCTGTTCTGGAGCGTTTCTGGAACAGGGTCCTAGAGAGGCGCAAGCAGCCGCTTTGGGAGGGAGGGACCTAAACAAGTTGGTCCCGGGACCAGTTTAGAGACGGCGAAGCTTCAGGTGGTCCTAAAGGCCCCTTAGCGTCTCAGAAACCGATAAAGAGCCCATAGGACGATCGCCAAAAGAATCAAAGGCAGAAGGTCGAAACCAGGCCGATCGTCAAGGTCGCGGCGGGGGCCCAGCTCCCTCAGCGTCTCCTCGACCTTGAGATCGTACTGAATGAAACGAGGAGGAACGAGTTCGCGACCCTCGGGAACTCCTTGTCCGAAACACCCCCAGTCCTCGGCGGACGGCTGATCCTTGCAGCTGGCGTAGTCGTTTGTCGAGAGCCAGTTGGGAATCTGGGACTCGGCGATACCCGTAAGCGTCGGACCCTGGCACCCGTCGTAGAGATTACCCTTGCGTCCGGGCAGATCCATTACTAGTACACGAGGAAAAAAGGTCCCTGGGCGCTCTCTGGTCCCTGGTCCTAAAGGACCCCTAGGCGCTCTCTGGTCCCTGGTCCTTTAGGATCCCTAGGGACCGCTGTCCCTGCCATCCACTAACTGAGGGCCTAGCGGCCCTCTTCTGCTAGGCGCTATAGTTCCTGTTCCTGTTCTTCTGTCGGTGCACCTGCCACATCTGGTCGAGGTCAACTTCCAAAATGTCTGCAATCTGAAACAGGTACGAGAATACGTCTCCGAGCTCTGTGACCACGTCCCACTTTTTCCGTGAGTTCTTCTGGTACAGCTTCTGGTTCTGCCTGATGGCTGATGCTAGCTCCCCAATCTCCTCGGTAAACAAAAGCCATACCTTGTCTATCGGCGCCTTGTCCCACCCCTTGGCTACACACAGGTCGTGAGTCTCCCATTTGTAGGAGTTCATTGATATTTTTGTGTGTGATCCTTCTAACGGCGGTCGTCGGTACGGCCGCACGAACGGATGAATGCATAGACGAGGCTGACTGCAATGAACAGAGTCACGAGCTCAAACAGCAGCTTGTGTCCAGTTTCAAACTTGGCGAGCGCCGACACGTGGTGACTCAGGAGCTCGAAGATCTTCTGGACACCCATCCACAGGATCGCACCGAATACAGTTTTGCGAACCTCGAGGTCCATTACTGGAAACAACGATTTTTACCTGGTCCATGGACCATGGTCCCTGCAGTCGTGGCAAAAGCGTCCCTCAAAGCCCAGTCCGCATCTCGCCAGTCTTTTTGCCGTAGCTCGTGGTGCTGCGCGGCATGGCCGGAGGCACGGGCTGGGCAGATATGTCCTTCAGGTACATCTGGTAGCTCCGGATGCCCGACACGACCTGCTCTGCGCACTTTGTGACGGTGATCCGATTCATGTTCTGAACCTGCTGAGGGATGTTCCCGTACGGGTTGGTGATGTTGACCGAGTAGACCGAGCCCATGATGGCAAACAGGTCCGCCGGGTTCTGTTGGCCGATGGTCACACCGGTGGTCTGCCTGACAGAGTCGCGGATTCCCGACTGGACCTCCGCGGCATTCTCCTCGCTGAAGAAGGCGCGATACAGAGGGTTGCTCTCCTGCTTAAACATTAAGACTAGTGCTCATAATAATTTCAGATGAATTACCTGGCCCTTCTCGAGTCTGCGCTTCCTCTGGTGGTCGCCATCGGCCCTGCGGGCACGGGCAAGACGTTCTTGCCCAGTCGGGTCGCTGCGTCGAAGCTTCGTACTGGTTCGCTAAAGAAGCTGATTGTGACCCGACCGGCTGTGACCGTCGACGAGAAGCACGGGTTCCTGCCCGGTACGATCGAGAAGAAGATGAAGCCGTGGACCCAGCCCGTCATGGATCACCTGGACTTTGATCCCAAGAAGATCGAGGTCTGTCCCCTGGCGTTCATGCGCGGTCGAACCTTTGATCAATCCTGGATCATCGCCGACGAGATGCAAAACTCAACCCCGGCCCAGATGAAGATGGCTCTGACCCGTATCGGCGTCGGATCCAAGATGATCGTGACCGGCGACCTGTCCCAGATCGACGTACCGGAAAGCGGGCTCGTGGACCTCTTGAAGCGCATGGACCGCAAGTACCTCATCGAGTTTACCGAGGAGGATGTCCTCCGGAGCGATATCGTCAAGGAGATTCTGGGGTGGTACCGGGAAGGGTCCTCCGGACCTGCTTAGAAAGTTCGTACTCTAACATATAAATGAGGGTCCTGAAGCGAGACGGAACCTACGAGGATGTTCGCTTCGACAAGGTCACCGAGCGTCTGAGGAAGCTTGCGACGGACCTCGACGTTTCGTGTGACCTCGTGGCCCAAAAGGCTCTTTCCGAGATTCAGGACGGGATATCAACCTCAAAAATTGACGAGATTACCGCAGAGGTTGCGATCGCCATGACTGACAAGCCAGACTACGGTGTACTCGCGAGTCGCATCCTGGTCAGCAACATGCACAAGAACCTAGGCAAGTCCCACGAACGCGATTACCTCTTTGACTATTTCGGACTCAAGACGCTCCTCAAGAGTTATCTTTTGGAAGGTGAGACCCCCCAGGACCTTTGGTGGCGCGTCGCCAAGCAAGTGGCCAGCGAAGAGGACCTACAAGAGACCTACGACGCTCTTTCACTGAAAAAGTATATCCATGCGACACCTACTCTGTTCAACTCGGGTACCGCCAGGCCCCAGCTTGCAAGCTGCTTTTTGTGTTCGATGAGCGACTCGATCGAGGAGATTTACGACGCAAAGAAACAGATGGCCATGATTTCAAAGTATGCGGGCGGTATAGGTTTGCACATTCACGCGATCCGGGCAAAGGGTTCGCACATCAAGGGGAACAACGGTCGGTCCGACGGGCTTTTGCCTATGCTCCGAACCATCAATGCAGACGCCAGGTACGTGAACCAGGGCGGGCGACGCAAGGGAGCTGTTGCCGTGTACCTCGAGCCTTGGCATGCGGACATACTCGAGTTTCTAGAGATGCGTCTCAACCAAGGTGACGAGGAGTCACGGTGTCGCGATCTTTTTAGTGCACTTTGGATCCCCGACCCGTTTATGAAGCGGCTCGAGGCTAACGAGGACTGGAGCCTCTTTTGCCCCAACGAGGCGCCTGGCCTTTCGGACGTTTACGGCGATGAGTTTGAGGTGTTGTACCAGAGGTACGAGTCAGAGGGCAAGGCTCGTGCAAAGGTTCCCGCACAGACCATCTGGAAGGCGATCCTCAAGAGCCAAGTCGAGACGGGTACACCTTACATGCTTTACAAGGACTCGTGTAACCGGAAATCGAACCAGAAGAACGTGGGCACGATCAAGTCGAGCAACCTCTGTGTTGCTCCCGAGACCCCGATCCTGACGCGCCAAGGGTACAAAAAGATTGTCGACCTCGTGGACACGTGGGTCGAGGTGTGGAACGGTCACGAGTGGTCGAACGTCCAGGTTCGCAAGACGAGCGATGCTGCCGAGCTCCTAAAAGTCGTACTGGACTCTGGTATGACCCTCGAATGTACCAGGGAACATAGGTTTTGGCTCGAGGGGTCAAAAGTACATACCGAGACGCAATATCTCAAGGTGGATGATCGTCTCGTGGGGTGGACCAGTCCGGACGGGGTCTATGTAAACGGACCGCGAGTCATGAGTGTTCTGCGGACCGGTCGGGTTTCGCCAACGTATTGTTTCACCGAGCCTCTGAGGCACCTCGGGGTCTTCAACGGTATCCTGACCGGGCAGTGTACGGAGATTCTCGAGGTTTCTTCCAAGGAAGAGACGGCCGTGTGTAACCTGGCCAGTATCGCCCTGCCGAGCTTTGTGAGGGAGGGGGTTCCCCCGACTCGGGGGTCCGGGGACCACCCCTCGTTCGATTTCCACGAACTCCAAAGGATCACTCGCCTAGTGGTACGTAACCTGAACAATGTCATAGATCGGGGGTATTACCCGGTCGAGGAAGCGAAGCGTTCGAACCTCCGGATGCGTCCGATCGGGATCGGGGTCCAGGGTCTAGCGGATGTCTTTGCGCTCATGAAGATGCCTTTTGACTCTACAGAAGCTGCCGAACTCAACTCCAAGATTTTCGAGAACATATACTATGCGGCTCTGTTCGAGTCGTGTGCCTTGGCGAAGAAGCACGGGCCGTATTCTGCGTTTTCTGGGAGTCCAGCATCCCAGGGTATCCTACAGTTTGACCACTGGGGCGAATCGGTCAGGTTGACTGTCCCACATTGGAATTGGCTCACGGACGAGATCAAACAGTTTGGACTCCGGAATTCTTTACTCATTGCCCCAATGCCTACGGCGACAACGAGTCAGATTCTGGGGTTCAACGAGTGCTTCGAGCCGTTCACGAGCAACATGTACCTAAGGCGCACACTTGCCGGCGAGTTTACCGTCATGAACAAGTACCTCCTCAAGGATCTTCGCGAGCGTGGACTATGGAACCGGCGCCTCAAGGAATCGATCATCCGTAACGGAGGCTCGGTCCAGGGTATCCCGGAGATACCCGAGGATCTGCAGAGACTCTACAAGACGGCATGGGAGATTTCGCCCAAGACGATCATCAACATGGCACGGGACCGTGGCGCATTCATCGATCAGTCGCAGTCCATGAACCTGTTTGTCGAGGACCCCACGAATGCGAAACTGAGCAGTATCCACATGTACGCGTGGAAGCAAGGCCTCAAGACGGGCATGTACTACCTGCGGACTCGACCCAAGGCGAAACCGATCCAGTTTACTCTGGAGCCCCTTCGTAGCGTAGCGGAGCCGGAGTGTGCGATGTGTTCATCATAGCTTCGCGTGTTTGCTTGATTAGTAGATTTTTGTGTTTTACTCTACCTTGTGAAATTATCATAAGTTGCATTATGGCTGATTTTAGTTCTCTGTAGGCATCACTTTCGCTGTTTGAAACTCCGTCCCAGTTATTGAATCTAAGGTCCATGTTCGCATCTTCTATCAATAGATACTTGTATCTGCAATCAGGGAGTCTATAAAACACGTGATTTACCCACAGTTTTATAAACTCGAAAGTATTTACGACTACCAACTCATCAGGTTTTACACGGACGTAAAATTCATCGTGTTTCACGTTGGTTTTGATAAAGCACCTGTTGGCATGGTCTTGCATGATTTTTCCAAAAACCCATCTCGTTACTAGGCCCATGGGTTTGTCTGCTGGTATGTTCATTTCGGGTATGACTATGGTATCGAGAGATCTATACTCGATTTCTTGTTCGACTTGTCTAGGTTGGTCGCATGGGAACTTACGGTGCAGATGACGTTCAAGTGACTGTTTCCAACGCACATCATTCGAATAATCCTTACCACACTTGGGACAGGTCCGGTCCATTACTGTAGGAAGAGAAAAAAAACAATTCGGGGAAGCGGCCTGAAGGGTTGACCGTCTTTTTTCCACATGGTCTATCTACATGTAAAAATTTTCTTGAATAATTTTTTTGATTCCCCGATTTAGATTTTTGCTCTTCCTACCGATTTTTTGGAGGGTTAAATTTCGTATCACATGGTATATGGATGAGTTTATGATGACGTGGACTGGTGATCCGGTGAGCATATATGACATGATACTTGCCATAAAAGCCATCAGCACGAATCGATTCTCAGTAAATGAACTCATCGATACACTGTCTACACGGGGATACTACGTAGAGCCGGGTACAAGCATGGTAATCAAAAAGCCAATAGACTACATTCAAATACAAGAAAATTCTCCAACTATCGAGGAGATGTTGCAACTCATAAAGGAAGTTGGATGCTAGCGATTTTCAGCCCCATTAGTATGGCCTCGAAGCGGTACACGAGCAACGGGAACGTCGTGCGTCTCAACGAGACGAAGAACGGGGTCCCATTCTTCAGAAAGGAGAACCCCACGATGCTCGAGCTCGAGATCGTCCGGAAGCTTCAGCGGAACCCTCATCCGAACATAGTCAAGATTTACCATGTCAGTCCGGACTATTATGACATGGAACTTGTTAGTACCCGAGTGACCCGCAGAGAGTGCATCGACCAGATCGCGGGTCTCACGAGCGCCAAGCGACACATGCAAAGACTAGGAATAGCGTACCTCGATTGGAAAAGGGACAACTGCGGCCTCGCGGACGGAAGAGTCAAGGTTTTCGATTTTGACTCTTCGGCACTCGTGCGCTGGTTGACTGTCAAGGCACCGTTCATCAAAGGGTACAGCTGGCGCAAGGCGGAGAACCAAGGACTCACCGACCCGTTCAAGATTGACGACTGGATCTTTGCCGGGTTCATGCGCCTGCCCGGCTCGTCAAATAACTCAATCTTCAACTAATCCAAACGCCTGGACCCAGTCCCAGTAGAACACAGACGAGTCCACAGGTGATCTCGGCTGCCCTTGCTTCTGGTGTCTGACCTTTGCTGGAGGCGATAATCGCGCCCATGCCAACACCAACGAGCAAGGCACCTATGAGATCCTTCCGCATTTACATGAAGCCTAGAATTTTATTCATCACCTGGTACGGAAGAGTCACCGGCTCACCGTGCAGACCAGTGAACACAGTCTTGCCTACGAAGCTTGTTTAGCTCAGCCTGACTGACCGCCTTTTTACGCTCTATGGCACGAGCTAGGAGTAGTTCATCCATTACTTAAAAGCATAGAGTTTCTAAAAGGTATGAACTTCCAGGGCCTCAAGGTGGTTCCGACGTTCAAGACACAGTTCCAGGCGACCGTCGTGGACTACCACCAAGAGTGGCGCAGCTTGTCTTTGGAAGTTGACGAGGACACCGTGCAGATGTGGCGCGCCCTGGAAACTCAGGTTCCTCCGCAGCCGTTCCCCTGGCACTCTGCTCTGAACGGGACGGTACTTAGAACCAAGACGGACGATCGCACTATGTTTTTCGACAAGAGCTCATCTTTGGTCGTCGATGATCCAAAGGTGGGTTCTAGGGTGTCGGTGATTCTAGAGATCAAGTCGGTCTATAACTTCAAGGAGATGGCGGGATTTACCTGTCGGGTTCATCAGCTGAAAACGCTGGAAGAACCCTCACGCGAGTGGAAAGGCGAGTCTGGGAGCGGATCCCAAAAGATTGGCAAGTGCCTGATCTGAGGCCATGGTCCTTCGGACCATTCATCCAAGGCGCTCTTGAACTTGCCATGGTCCTTCGGACCATTCAGGCAGTCTTGAACTTGTACACGCGGTAGTGCTTGCCCGTCTTGGACACAGCCATCACGAAGCGCTTGCCCTTGCCGCTCTTGCTCACCATGATGTTGCGGCCCTTGGAGTTCACGCCCACCACCTCGTGGATCACCTTGTGGCGCACACCGCCGCCCGCCTTGCGCACCGGCGTGGTCAGGCGCACGCGGTAGATGCGGTACGGCTGGCCGGTCTTCTTGGACTGGCCCAGGACGAACTGCTTGTGGTGCAGGGACTCGTACACCTGGCGGCCCTTGTAGTTGGTCACGCCCTCGACGGTCGTCATGACCGGGCTGCGGCGGGTACGCGCGACGCGGCGGCCGTGGGCAGTGCCGCCCGGGCTCATGCGGATCACACCAGCCGTGAACGCACGCAGGCCCATGCGGGGCACGCGGCTGCGGCCGGCGTTGCTGCGGGTCTTGCGGGCCACCGGGCTGGCGAACAGAGCCTTGAGGCCCATGTTGCGGCCTGGGCTCACCAGGCGCTTGGGGCGGGTGGTCCGGGGACCAGAGGCCCGGCGAGCGCGGGTGCTGAACAGTGAGCGAAGAGCCGGACCGTAGGATGGAGAGCGAGCCATGGTTACTGTAACTGGAGAAAAATTTCCTGGATGTCCCTGGAGCTAACGCGGCTACTAGACCTTGGTCCCTCGGCGCTGAAGAGGGGCCTCCGGCCCCCGTCAACTGCTGAAGGTTCCGGGAGCTGACGCACCCCTATTTTACTAATTTAACGCGGCTGCCCTGGTCCTAAGGACCTTTCCTCGGCGCTGGTCCTAAGGACCGCTGCTAAACCCTAGCACGCTACTAAACTTGTCCGACTGGTCGTTGGCCTCCACGAAAACTCCGCCCTGAATGCAGCTCTGCACTATAAACTTGTACGTCTCCAGGATGTCCTCGATCGTGTTTGCGCCGGTGACGATCACCGCCCCTGACGCAAAGATGCTCGTGGTTGTCTGCTTGTTCGTCGCCTTGTACTTGATCTTGACCGCCGAGTACCGGTCCGGGTCGAAACTGGCCCCGGACCCGAACAGTTCCGTCGCCCTGTAGAGGTTGATCGAGTGGTTCAGCGAAAAGTTGGCGTTGATCATCACGATACGAAAGTCCTCCGGGGTCATGTCCACATTGTAGACGAGTTTCAGAATCAGACACAACTGGCGGGTAAAGACCCGGCAGTCGATCAGGTCCGCACACCCAGCAACCTGTAGCGCACCGTTCGGGAAGATCTTGACCTTCTTGGTCGACAGCTTGTCCTCGTAGCCGATCGAAACCTGGTTATAGAAATCGCTGTAGAACATACGCCAGGTTGATCCGCCCGTGATCGGCAGGTACCTCAGCTTCCGGAACACAGCTCTGAGAACGTCCGGGTTCAGGGGTTTTGGCGCCCGGGCAATCATCGTGATCGTGGTTATGTTCGCAACCGTCGGGCGCAAAGTTACAGGCAGCGACGCCCTGAAGTTTTGCAAGGAGGAAATGAACGCCTTGGTGGCCTGCATCGGAGTGCCTAGGAGTTGATGGGAGTTCCTCCTGTTCCTTAAAGCCACTCGACCTTTGGGGACACTTTTTTGGAGAAATTTGCAAGCAATTTTCTCCGCCCCTACTAAATGTCTACTCGCTTTGGCATGGCTGACGGTCGGTGCCTGACCCTGAATCAGGCGAACGAGCTCCTGTACGAGCAGATTGCTTCTAAATTGAACATCAACCCTCTGGACAGTGCACGCATGCGCATGACTCTGGAGAACTCTGACGCGGTTCCGATGGGTACGGACTGGCCGTGCGGCATCATTAATTATCGGGAGCTACAGTAAATGGAGGCCCAGGGACCAGCGCCAGCTCCCCCAAAAGACCGAACACTCCTATGGATCGCAGTCGCCGTCGTGGTCATGGCAGTGGTGGCCGTAGGTATTTGGCTGGCGGTCAAGTACTCGGCTCCGGCTCCTGCTGGTAGTCCAGCGACCACGGACACTGCCTTGTTCGCGGCCCAGGTTTCCACGAACCCGATCCCAGCAGCATCTACGAACCTGAGTAACCTGACGGCATCATTTATGTGCGCTGGAGCGAACGCCGGAGCCGTAGCGACTGTATATGACTCCATAGGCGTTCAGGCGTTTTACGGTGGTTACGATTCGAACGGCGCTGCACTGTCTAGCATGACTTGTCCTTCTGGGTACACCAGTGCTGGCGGTTACAATGGTTACTATACATGCACACCAGCCAATCCTAAGACACCAACTTTTACGGCGGGTGCCGCAGCAGGAATGGCTGCTTGCCAAAAGTCTCAAAATTTCGGACAAGGATCGATGAATCCACCCTGCCCCAAGAATTACACTTCTGTTCCAAACACTTTCGTTACGTACCCTCAGCCTAACACTATGTGTGTACCACCTGTGCCACCTTGCCCGACTGGGTTCACACAAACAGGTAACATCTGTCTACCTCCGGCGTCACTCGGGAATCCGTGTCCTTCCGGAACACAAGCGAGAGGTCCTTGGTGCGTCCCCAATTAGCAATTGGGGACCAATTAAAAACCTGACACACTAAAAAAACAATGATCGTGGTCGACGGAAACATCGGATCTGGAAAATCTACACTCTTGGATGGGCTTTCGAAGCACGGCTTTTCTGTACAAAAGGAGGCTCTAGAAAAATGGCCCCTCGAGGAGTTTTACGCCGACCCTGCAACATGGGCCATGCCCTTGCAGCTCGCAGTCTTCTGGTCCATGGGGGAGAAATTGGAAATTTCTCTCGGTCCAGAGACCACCGTCCGCGAGCGCTGTCCCGATTCAGCCTTTGACGTCTTTTGGCGCGCCCAGGAACGACCACCACAGGAGGATCTTGTCGTGACTGAGTTTTACGAGCGCCACCGCTGGACACCCGAGACGCACATCTACCTAAGGTCCAGCCCCGAGTGGTGTTTTGGTAATCTCAAAAAGCGTACCCAGGCGGGTGACTCCGGTGTTACCTTAGAGTACCTAAAGGAGCTTCACGAGCGCTACGAAAAGTTCTTCCAAGCTAGAGCCCATGTTGTTGTGAATGCCGAACAACCACCGGAGGTTATTTTGTCGGACATTATCAGATGTCTACGACGGTAGTCACGAGCGGGTACGCTTCGCTCGTGGCGGACACGGCGATAGCCCTCGCGACACAGGCAAACACCCTGGCGTTTCAGGCGAACGCCACTTCGACAAGTGCAAACTCGCTGGCAGTTCAAGCGAACGCGGTCGCCTTTGCTGCTAATACCATCGCCAACCAAGCCTTGAACGCATCCTTTGGAGTCACGGTCAGCGGGAACCAGATCACCCTTGGAAGCACTGGAAACAATGCGTCGGTCATAGGATCGAACGTCTACGTGGGCGCAAACCTCACCGCGAACATCAACGCGTCCAACGTGTTCTTGCTCGGTAACCTGGTTGTCGGCACCAATACCCAAAGTCACGTCATGTACGGGTCTAACATTTCCATGTCAAGTCCAGGCAATGTCACGGTCACGAACCTGTTCACAACCACAAACATAGTCACGACCGCGTACGTCAAGGCTGCAAGCTATTTCGGCGACGGCTCGAACCTTACAGGTATCGTGGTCGGCGGCGGCTCAGGCTACGTCTCCAACGCCTTTGGAAATGCTGCTTCGAGTACCGTGACCCTGGGTAACACGAGCGTTCCGCTCCAGCTGAACGGTTCCAGCATCAGTTTCTCCCAGCCTCTCAGTGGTAACGGGGCAAACCTGTCTGGCAATTCCTCGTTTGCATCCCTTGGAACCACCGCCTCCGCCGTGACAGTCGGAGGAACCGGTCTCTTGACCGTCCAGGGTTCCAATGTCCAGGTTAGCACAGCAGGTGACCTGAAAATAACTGCCAACTCGGTACAGACCTCGGCGAACGTTTACTTTGGTAACGTCTCGGGTACATTTTACGGCGACGGGTCACACTTGACCGGTGTATCCACCAGCGGTGCAACATACTCTGCAAACGCATTTGGCAATGCAGCCTCGTCCAATGTCACCCTGGGCAGCTCGACAGTCAATGTCTCGATAACCGGCACATCGATTACGTTCACCGGTAACCTTTACGGAAACGGATCCGGTCTCACAGGAAACAGCGCGTTTGCGAGTCTCGGTACCTCCGCCACCGGCCTGGTGACCCTTGGGGCGTCTGCCCAACCATTGACCGTCCAGGGGTCGGTCATCGCCGTAAATCCCACGGTGACCGCGAACCTGTATCTCGGGAACGCCTTGACCACCGGTAACGTCGTGATAGGTGGTACTCAGGGTAATGTCTACCTGGCGAATACAGTCTTCACCGGTACAGTCTCCGGGAATGGATCTGGCCTGTCAATGAACACCAGTGCGAACCAACACGGGACGACTGCTACTTCCGCCGTGGTCCTGGGAAATTCCGGACAGACCCTGACCCTGACTGGGTCCTCGGTCACAATCAACGGTAATGCCTGGATTCCCAACCAGACTGCCAATTACTTTGGGAATGCACTGACCACAACAAACATTTCCATTGGGTCCAACCTGACCTCGGGTAACATCTACTTGGGCAATGTCTCAACAAATGTGGTTGTGAATGGTACACTTTTCGGTAATGGATCCGGACTCTCGATGAACACCTCTGCGAACCAGCTCGCGACCGTGGCCACGGCCCCAGTGACCGTCGGTGGCTCAAACACCTTGACACTTCGGAGTAACACAGGCACATTCGTCTTCCCAGTGACCAATCTGATTTCAACAACCTCGATTGTTGTCCTTTTCAATGCAAACGGAATTGCACCTACGTGCAAACCTGGTGACACGATCACAGTGAACCTGACAAGCCCAACCACTTACAACGGTTCACAAACCGTGACTGCCGTCAATGGACCATTCAATCCTTACGTCGGTACCGGTTTCCCCAACGCAGTTACATTCAATTATTCCGGATCTGCATCCGGTGGAACTGTGGCGGCTAGCGGCTTTGCCACCATGAACAGCTACCAGCTCAACATGACTTCCAACGGGGACATATGGCTCAACGCTAACGCGGTGCTCGTACCTTCGAACGTCTGGGTGAGCGGTAACCTGAATGCAAATTCTGTGAACATAGGAACAGCTTCGCTGAGCAACATCCTCGGGAACGTAGGTATCGCCGGAAATGTGTACCTGCCCGCGGGCACATCTTATTACGGAGACGGGTCCAAGCTCTCTGGAATCTCGGGGTCAGGGTTCACAGCTAGCGCAAACTATTTCGGTAACGCAGCAACATCCTTTGTGGTTTTCGGAAACACAGGTCAGGTTTCAAACCTCGTGGGATCAACTGTAAACCTAGGAATAGCTGGTAATAATGTAGCTATAATAGGAAACCTAACTGGAAGCGGAGCAAACCTGAGCATGAATACCTCGGCTGCGAGCATCGCAACGACCGCTTCTGGAACAGTCACGGTAGGAACAAACGGTCAGCCGATCAACATATACGGCCCGAACGGATTCGCACTGGCTGCATCCGCCGGTGCTGTGAACGTTGGTGGTCCGAACATGAACGTCGTCGTCCAGAACAACGGAGGCACAACTGTGCTTACTACCGTGGGCGGAGTGACTCTAGGGGCCTCGGCCGTCGCCACGACGATCAACGGATCCACGATCACTTTGAACGGAAACACTTGGACTGCTCTTCAGAGTGCCAACTACCTAGGAAACGCTCTGACTACTACTAATATCAATATCGGTTCAAACCTCACGACAGGTAACATCTACTTGGGCAACGCCACAACCAATGTCGTCGTGAACGGTACCCTGTTTGGTAACGGCTCTGGGCTAACAGCAAATACAACTGCGAACCAGTTCGGAACCACGGCTACGAGCAGTGTGGTTCTGGGTAACCCTGTCGGAACACAGACACTGACACTTTACGGCTCATGCACAACTCCAGTTTTCCAGACCAGTGGAGCTGGAACTGTAGCGATAGGTGTATCTACGTTCCCAGTTACCTTTAGTGGATACCTCGTCGGTAACGGTGCGTCTGTCAGCATGAACACATCGGCAAACAACATCGCTACAACAACGACCGGAACCGTGACCATCGGCGGAGGGTCCCAAAGTGCCCTCAGTATCTTTTCTGGTGGGTCCAATCCGATCATCCAAGGTACGTCGAGCTCCGTTACGATCGGTTCTACCAGTGGAACCACCTCGATCACAATCTATGGGAGTTCCAACAACCCTGTGCTTCAGTCTTCCGGTGCGGGTACGCTTTCGCTCGGTGTCTCCGGCCAACCCGTGAACGTCCAAGGTAACCTGAGCGGTAACGGTTCTGGGCTTTCGATGAACACCAGTGCGAACCAGCTCGCAACCTCTGCTACGGCTGCGGTCCTCGTGGGCACAACCGGACAAAACGCAAACATTGTAGGTTTGGGAACCGTGGTTTACTCGACGGCAAACACGGTCGTCGCGGGCGCAAACGTGAACCTGAACGGAACTGTCTATATCAACGGCACGGCCTACAGCGCCAGTGGTGGCAGCACATTCACCGCGAACGCCTTTGGTAACGCAGTCACGACTTCCAACGTTGTCCTCGGCAACGCCTCGACTAATGTCAATGTCCTGGGTACCCTGTATGTCAACGGAACGGCGTTCGTGAACGGCGGAGGCGGCGGAGGCTCGACGTATACCTCGAACGCCTTTGGTAACGCCGTGACCTCAAACGTACTCTTAGGAAGCGCAACAACTAATACCTTCGTAGGTGCCTCTGGCGGTAATGTCTACGTACAAGGCGTCATCAATCCCGTCGGGTTCGGCGGGTCTCTCTCGGATGAAGTCACAACCCTGACCCTGGCGAACCAAATTTCGATCCGCGCGCCTTACGCGTTTACGATCCGTCAAGGGTACCCGCCCCGGTGGTCTCTCAACGTCCTGCCTACAGCAACGACCCCAGTCACGTTCGACCTTCAGAAGAACGGTGCGAGCATTTATACGAGCGGTAACCAGCCTACAATCGGGTCGACTGCTGTGTCCAACACATCGATCTCGGGAACGCTCATCGGAGGCTCTAACACTGTCGCGGCCGGTGACCTCCTAGTTGCCAAGGTGCTTGCGCTTGGCAGTGGTACCCCAGCAGGTGCCAAGGTGTTTATATTTGGGTCCTAAAGGACCATGTTCCAAGGGAACCTTAAAAATGTGACTCGTTTTTACTCTAGGAATGTTTCGTTACTGGGCGACCACTTTTGCGTATACATTTACCCGTGCATTTTGGCTCAACAAGTGTCCTCTGGTTACCGTGTCCGTGTTTCAGTCCGTGGTTGCGGGGGTCATGGGCCCCTTTACGTTTCCAGTCCTTTTCACCAGTGACCTGGCGAACCTCGAGCGGTACCTCAGGGGTATGCCTATGGTCGAACACATGAAGATTCCGGAGCTATGAGTTGGTCCATGGACCAGCCACGACGGTCCACGGAACCTCCAGTAAATCTTTTTCTCCCTAAAAAACAGAGATGTTCGTCACGTACAACTACGTGGCGAATCCCGTGACCTACCCATTGGATCAGCTGACTCCAGTCACAAAAGCCTCGCTAAGAGGCGTTTACTCCTTAGCGACGCTTTTTGCAAACTCCGGTCCGGTCGTTCAGATTTCAAACACGTCTGCCGCGACGGTCACGGCAAACTTTTACGGCTCCACGTCCGGGACTTCGTTGACTACCGGTGCACTGGGAACTGGACTGACGCTAGCACAATGGCTCGCGGCGAACCCCGGAACGGCCTATGTGACTACATGGTACGACCAGTCTGGTTCTGGAAACCACGGGACGACATCCACAGCCGCCCAGCGACCATTCATCAATGTGGCCAGCGTTCCTTGGACAGTGGACATGAGTAGCGGACAGTCATATTTCAACTTGCCGAGTGGAACCATTCCCATGAACTCGACCAACACGCTCCATTACAAAATGAATCCACCGGTTTCTGGTGTTAATGGTGGTATCATGGGAGCTGGATCTTTGGTGACTGGTCAGGTGAACGGTCTCAACTGGCAAAATAATCCTTTGTACAACTTGTCGTGGTACAATATCAATTTCACTTCGTATTTTCCAAGATTCACAAATCCCATGTACTCGACCTGGATCACGTCTAACACTGTACCTGGGCCAATTACGAGCTCGGTGTTTTCCGGTGGATCTTCAACAACACTTTATAATATATCAGCGTTTAACAACGGCTTGATTTCTACTGCTTGGACAGGCACCGGTTGGAATGGAGTCACTGGTAACGACGTTCTGGGAAAAGCGCCTAACAATGCAAATGTATACGCACAGATGTACCGTGCTCTCGTGTCCAACGCCGCGGTCTCCGCACAAGATCAGTGGGTCATCGAGCAACAAGAGTCTGTTACCTCGAGCCCTTGGGCGACGGGCGGGATCGTTACGTCCTACAACGCCAACAACGTCACGTATTACGTCCACAGCTTCTTTGGCTCGTCTGTGTTCAATTGCTCAAGCATTCTAAATGCAGACATCCTCGTGGTCGGCGGCGGCGGCGGGGGTGGTTCCGCCTCAGGTAGTGCAGTTGGCGGTGGTGGCGGCGCTGGTGGTCTCCAACTCTTCCAAAACCAAAATTTAGCACCAGGTTCGTACCCGGTGACCATAGGACTGGGCGGTGCAGGTGGTGCACCGGGTAATAACCAGGGTGCTAACGGAACAAATTCACAGTTTGGGACCCTGAACCCGTCTGTGGGTGGTGGTGGAGGTGGATCAAATACTGGAAATAACATAGGTACAGGAGGTTCAGGAGGTGGCCAGTCTAACGGAGCTCTCGGACCTGGTATCGGTATACCTGGACAAGGTTATCCTGGTGGCATAGGGGTAAATGTCGCTCTTGTCTATGGTGCGGGCGGTGGTGGTGGTGCAGGTGGACCAGGTGCAAACGGAAACTCAACGACGAACGGCGGTAATGGAGGCCCTGGTATGCTCGTAGACATATCAGGTGTTCCTACTTATTATGCCGGAGGAGGTGGTGGTGGTGTTTACACGTCTGGAACTCCTGGTACCGGTGGGTCGGGAGGCGGAGGAACGTCCGGTAGTACCGGAAGTGGTAACAGCGGAACTGGATTTCAGGGTCAAAACGGTCTAGGTGGCGGTGGTGGTGGTGGAAGCGGAGCGAGTGCCACGAATTGGGCGGGTGGTTCCGGCGGATCCGGTATCGTCGTGGTTCGGTACGCCGTTCCTACGGTCCAGGACGCTTACCAGGCTTCCACCCTTTTGCTTTTGCATTGCGACTCGTTCGTCGATTCGGGGCCGTACCAGAACCAGCTCACGCTTTCCAACGCCGTAATTTCTACATCCACGCTAAAGTTCGGTACCGGGTCCCTACAGTTCACAGCAAACAACACCGTGTCAACGACCATTTTGCCTTTTGGTTCCGCAAATTTCACTGTCGAGTTTTGGGTCAATCCCGTGTCAAACACAGCCGGCTCCCTTGTGAGTTCGACCAACCAATGGTGGACCTTGAGCCTCGTCGGTGGTAAAGTCCAGGTGTTCAACGCATCCGCTAACGGCGTCGCCGCATTCTTGACTGGGAACTTCGGTGTTCCTAACGGCTCGTGGTCGAGCGTTATTCTACAAAAAATTGGCTCCCAGGTCTACCTTTTTGTTAACGGTAACCTGGATGTCTTTGGAAGTATCAACGGCTCATGGGACACACAACCAAGTACCACCCTGGTCCTGGGCCAAGGGCTACAAGGATATCTCGATGAGGTAAGGGTCTCTTTGGTTGCACGCTACCCCTTGAACTTCCAGCCACAAGCCGTCCCTTGGAACCCAGATTCCAGTACGGTCCTGCTCATGCACTGTGACCCACCGGCGGACTCATCGCCTTACAATGTCACGCTGACCTCGGCAAATACGTTCCAGGTGGCGACATCAAACTCCACTGTGGGTGCAGGTGGTCTGTTCCTGAACTCAAACACGGCGGTATTCGCTGGACTCGTGACCCCGACGAGCACAAACTACGCCCTCGGATCGAACGATTTCACGATTGAGTTTTGGATCAACCTTTTGAGTACTGGAAACAGCCCGGTGCTCATGTGGAATGGGGTCGGATCGTCCAATTGGAGCATGATCATCTCTGGAACGTCGCTACAGACTTTCTCAAACCCTCTGTTCGGGGCCAGTGGACTCGGTCCGTATTTCAATTTAACGCCGGGGACGTGGACGCATTATGCGGTCCAGAGAGCCTCGAACGTGTGTACCGTCTCGGTCAACGGAACTCTCATCGGATCCAATGCGTTCGTGAATCAGGCTGTCGACTCGGGTGGATCCCAAAAGATTCTGATCGGAAACTACCCGAGCGCCGGAGGAACGTCCAATATTCTCTGTTACCTTGACGAGGTTCGGATCTCCAAGGTGGCGCGGTATCCGATCGACCCGCTGTTCTCGAACGTTTCTCTCCTATTGCACTGTCAAGGACCGAACGGTGGATCAACATTCACAGACTCGTCCGGTTATAATCAGACAATAACGAACGTCGGTGGAATCACTACGAGTACGGCTTCGTACCAGTTTGGCAACAGCTCGTTGTATTCTACGGGTGCAACGGGAAGCAATTATCTGTCGGTTAACTCTTCAGCCCTCGTATTCGGAACGAACAATTTCACTATCGAGTTTTGGATAAACGCGAGCGCTCCGAACTCGGGACAGAGATGTTTCGGAACCTTATCGCTCGGGTCTTACGGAACAAATAACTGGGCGATAGGGTTTAATGCAGGAGACGGAAGTTTGATCCATCTAGATTGTTTTAATGTGTCTGGTTTCCCCCAGATGCTGACATCAACGACTGCGATGACTCCTGGTACATGGTACCACATAGCCTTTACTAGAAACGGTTCGACATTTTACATGTTTCAAAATGGAGTATTACAAGCCAGTAAAACATCTGCTGTATCATTCGACGGTGGTGTTCAGCATGCCGTGTACATAGGTTGGTCTGGTTATTCTACATCGTCAGCGACAGAATATTTCAACGGTTACCTCTCAGACATACGCATTACAAACGGTGTCGCCCGGTACACTTCCAATTTCGCCGTTCCCACAGCCTCGTTCCCAAACTCGGCCAATTTCACTCCGTACAATTCCTATTTCACACCGGACGCCAACACGAGTTTACTGATTCATGCCGACGACACGACGGACGCTGCCCTAAGAGCACCCCTGAGTGCCAACGGAGCAACTGTGTCCACCTTGACCAAGTTCGGCACGGGTTCGCTGGGGTTCTCGGGGAACACGTACGCAAACACGAACTCATCGACAAACTACTATTTCGGCTCGAACAATTTCACGACGGAGTTTTGGTTTTTTAGTAATACATCGAATGTACAGACTCTGTTGACAAACCCTGGTGTATGGTCGCTGAGTACCGGTACTGCATATTATACATCTGGGCTACTGGCTTACTACGACTTTTCTAAAACAGCAAGCTATCCAGGAACTGGTACAGCGATAACAGACTTGTCAGGTAACAACAATAACTTGACTCTCACCGGTACATTCACATACTTTGCATCTCCGCCGTCTCTCATGATAGTCACTTCGGGTGCTTATGCATCCGGTACAACTATATCGGGAACGCCAACAGCAATAACCTGGGAGTATCTCGTGTATCAAATATCAACCGCAAACAACCCTGTTATCTTCAATAGTTTCGGTGGTTTTGCACAAGTAAGTGGTACGGACAACAAAATCAACACAAATCCAAATATGAACTTTACCACCAAAATGACTCTCGGAAGCTGGACACACGTCGCAATTACAGCAAATAGCTCAGCATGTGTGCTTTACATTAACGGAATCCAAGTTGAATCCCAAGCTGGTACAACAGGATTTATAAACTACAATCATATTGTAGGAAATTATCAACCTAGTACCACAGGATATTACATGAACGCCAAGCTTGGAATGCTAAGAGTGTACAACACTGCTCTCACTGCTTCGCAGGTCAGTGCAAACTACAATTCAGTAAAGTTTAACTGGAACGCCTACGGATTGCCGTGATCATAAATGTCTTAGTCACTAGTATGAGTCGGGTGTCCCTTGTGTCCTCCAATATCGGACCGAGTTTGATTGGCTCTCAACAAGTTTTGCCTAATACATGGAACCACTATGCCCTGACTAGATCCGGAAACGTAATCACCGGGTTCCTCAACGGTGTTCAGGATTTCCAGTACGTCACCTCAAACACCCTCGATGGTTCTTCAGGCGCCCAAATTTTGTCGATCGGAGGTGCCCCGAGCTCGAACGGCGGACTCGTAGGGAACATCGATGAACTTCGCGTTTCGAACGTCGCGCGGTACTGCTCGGTGAGTCTCCAGACCGCTCCGTTCCCTAGTCCCGTGCTTTACGAGTACCCTCCCGTGAGTCTTTCGACAACCGCATCAGGAACTAACCCTTCTTCGAGTCTCCTCAGTAATCTCGTCTACGGTAACGGAATTTATACAGCAAACGCCTCGAGCAACTCGGTCGGTATGCCTGCCTATATGGCCTTTGATAAAACATCGAACGAGTGGTTTGTGAGCTCAACAACAAACTGGGCCTCGAACGGAATTTACCAAGGCTCAGGGAGTCAACTCATCTCGGGAACCACATTCAGCGGAGATTGGATCTCTCTTCAGTTACCTTACCCTATATCGCTCCAAAGTTACCTCGTAACACCAGGGAGTCACGGTTTCAGCAGTTGGGTCCTTGCGGGTTCGAACGACGCAAACACATGGACCCTGGTGGACACGCAGTACAACGTTCCCGTGACCCCACGCTTCGCTCTGGACGGACTCTCGGCCAACGCTTTGACGAATGCAAACGGCCTGTTTTCGTGTTACCGGCTTTTGACGTCATGGACCGGGCCCGTCGTGAATATCCGCCGCGGTAGCGACAGCGCGACGCTCGATTTCTTTGCGGACAACCAAGGTAACCTTTGGAACAGTAACGTCAGCCTGGTCAATTGGGTCGGGTCCAGCAACGCCTATGTGACCACCTGGTACGATCAATCTGGAAAAGGCCACCATGCGACCCAGCCGACGGCATCGATCCAGCCGCAGTACAATGCGACCCTCAAACTGATAGACTTTACGAGCCCGAGCACATCTTCTAACGTGTACATGTTCTTGCCTTCAACAACATTCCCGACTATCACGACGCAATCAACGGTGTCAGTAAAATTAGGTAAAATAACAGCAGGAAGCGGTGTTATAGCACTGTCGGGAGGAAACGGTACAAATGGTTCGCAATATGGTATAACACTCGTAACGTCACAGTATTACTGGAATCAGGTTGGTGGAGCAGTGACTGCTGGTACAGCTGCTAGCGGTGATATTACGACATGGAAAATGGGTGGAACGTCCGGTACACAGGTTGCTTACCAAAACGCAAATCCATTTTTAACAACAAGTGCCGCTATTAATAGCGGATCAGCAGTACCTGCTTATCCAGATGCTATAGGTGGTTCAAATGGAAGTGTACTTAATACACCACTCGGATCCGGTCCACTCAACGGCCAACTGTACTTTTTGTCAATCTTTTACACTTGGTTGTCCGCCGCGGACACGCAGGTCGTCGAGGCTCAGAACTACGTTCCGTCCCAGGTGGCTCCAATTCCAGTCTCAGTCCCGCCGTCTCCACCTTATTCAAGTTACTTACTCATGGGAACCAAAGGTGCACTGGGGGCAACCTCGAACACGTTCGTGGGCGTGCCTCAGTTGTCCGCCGGAACCTCGAATGTTTACAGTTGGCCACAAAGCAACTTGGCGGTTGGTGTTACATCGACCGGTGGTAACCAGTACACAACCACCCTGAGCGGCCAGGCTTACGGTAATGGAAACTATGTGATGAACGCCAGTTCGATTTTCAACACAAACGCGCTCCCACCTTACTACGCGTTCGACAAGACGTCTGCGACGGAATGGGCTGCTACGACTACGACATACTCAGCGAGCACCCCTTACGGATACAGCGCCGGTACGTACTCTACGACTATACAGGGAATAAGCAGCCCTGTAGGAGGCGAATGGCTCCAGATTCAGTTTCCTTCGACAATCGTGATCACGAGTTACACATTGACTGCGCGTAACGACGGCTTTTTCAACCAGACACCGGCTGTTTGGTACATCGTGGGCTCGAACGACGGAAGCACGTGGTACTCGCTGGACTACCGTTCGCTTACGTACACGTCTGCCGGTCAATCGCAGACGTTCCCGGTTTCCACGACCGTTGCCTACTCATGGTACCGCATAGTCATCACGAACACGAGCGGGTCTACGAACGCCTCGATCGGCGAGCTCGTCTTTTCCTCCGTCCAAAACTACGCACCGATCCTGCAGACTGGTGTTGTCACAGGAACCACCTACGCGTTCCCGCTGAGTACTCTATCAGCTGCACCGACCTACGTAGGAAGCAACGTTTGGTCTTCGCTGGTCACTGGTCAGACGTCCGGAAACGGGACATACATAACAAACTGTAGCTCGAACGCAGCAGGCTACTATGCTTATCAGGCGTTCAGCCCATCGCTCGCTAGTCAATGGGCGTCTACGACTTCACCAGTCGGATACAACACATCAGTTCCCGCTTCATATATAGGCCCCTTTGTGACTTATGACACTCTCGGTAATTCTTACCCTGGCGAATGGGTCCAGGTACAACTGCCCACGCCGGTCACAACTACGAGCTACGTCGTCGGCCCAGGTCAGGGATCAGGATACACTTACCAGTCCCCAGTCAAATGGTACATCCTAGGTTCGATGGACGGGGTCAACTGGCGTCTCATGGACACGAGGACGTACACGTGGAGCTCGACGGCGAACCAAACGTTCACATTCACAACGCCTGGACAGTACTCGACATTTCGCATGGTCATGAATCAGTTGCAAAACGGCACATCTTATGGACCCGTAGCAGTAATTTGCAACTTCCAAATCAACACCACCAGCGTCTTCACCGCCAACACCGGCGGAATATCGGAGCTGCGGCTTCTCAGTAATACCCTCGTGTACGAGTACCCGCCGGCGAGCCTGGTAACGGGTGTCTCGGGTACGAATCCAAGTACGACAGTTCTTTCAAATTTAGCATATGGTAACGGAACCTATATATGTAACGCAAGTAGTTATTACTCTTCATTAACTTTACCATGTAATCCATTCAGTAAAAGTGGACCTGGAACACCGACTTATTGGACAGCTGGTAACAATTATTACTACGGTGCAAACACTACTTATTCCGGTCCAACTACTGCTCTATTCACTACTAATGTGGGATCTACAAATTATTATGGTGAGTGGGTGTCATTAACACTTCCTGGACCTATAATATTATCTAGTTACTCTGTTACAACTTCTCAAATAAATCAATCTGGTTCACAGGCAATAGTGAGTTGGGTGCTTGTAGGATCTAATGATGGAACAACCTGGTATCTTGTCGACTCAAAATCGGGTGTTATATGGTCGACAACTTTGACCGTACAGAGTTACACAGTATCCGCCAGTAATGCATATTCTATATACCGAATAGTGCCTTTGCAGTCCTATAATTCGGTCACAGTTTCATTCACCCAGTTGCGCCTGTTCACGACCCAGCCCCTTTACGAGTACCCGCCGAGCTCTCTGGCGACGGGTGTATCGGGGACCCAGCCCAGTACTACCGTGGTGACCGGCCAGGCTTACGGTAACGGCACTTATGTGGCGAACGCCAGCAGCTACTTCGGAACGTTGTACGCGTACCAGGCATTCGACAAGACGGCACAGTCTTCAGGGGGAGCTAATGGATGGGCCTCCACAACCGGAGTGTACAATACAACATCGGGAGTTTACACCGGGTCGAAATCGCTCGGTGGCGTTTCGGGTGAGTGGCTCAGTATCCAGTTCCCTTCGTCGGTATCAGTCACGAGCTACTCCATCACAGGTCAGTACAATTTCAACGATTGGATGCTGCAAGCACCGGCTTCGTTCACGGTTCTAGGATCGACCAACGGAACGACATGGGTCACACTGGACACGAGATCGGGTCTGACATGGACAACCTCGGGACAGGTTCAGACTTTTTACATTTCAAGTCCTTCGTTTTACTCTTATTACGCTATGGTTGTAACCACAGTAGGACTCAACTGTTACGACGCGTGTACAGCTATCGCAGAGTGGCGTCTCTTTTCGAGCGTTCCTTTGATCGGCCCGCCTCTCGCCCTTACCCCGGCATACCCCTTGGACTCGCTTTCCTCAACAGCCTTGTCCAGTGCCAACGGACTCTTTTCGACAAAAAGGCTACTCTCAAAGTACCAAGGCCCCGTGGTGAACCTTCGTAGGTCCTCCGACTCTGCCACTTTGGACTTTTTTGCAGATGCCCTCGGTAACCTTTTCAACGGCCGCCAGACCGTCCAGGGGTGGCTCGCGGGTGCGACGGCCTATGTTACCACGTGGTACGACCAGTCTGGCCAAGGGAACCACGCGACGCAGGCGACGACATCACTCCAACCAACCTACAACTCGAACACGAAAGCAATAGTACTAAATTCCACTTATTTCCAACTTCCAAGTCTTCCGAGTGGAAATAGTCCTTACACTTATACTATCAAAGTTTCGAATGTTGCATTTGTGTCTTCTTATTCCATTTATGTCACAGGTGGAAACTATGTTGCAAATCAAAATATAGAATTGTTTTCGAATCCCACTAATGTTATACATTCATGGGTTTCTAGCGACATGACAACCGCCACAACGGCTACAACAAATCAATTTTTTACATTTTCCTATGACCAAACGAACAGATACACGTTTCTCAATGGATCACTTCAGACCACACTGGCTTCATCATCGCATGCACAGGTAAATAGCAACAATTATATAGGATACGATCCTCGTGGGTACTACTCGGCCAGTTCACTCACATCAATATCCATATTAAGTAGTAATGTTTCAACTTCCGACCGTCTCATTGTCGAGGCCCAGCCGTGAAAAGGATTTTCACCCGACCCGCGCGGGTTCCTCGGCGAGTTAAACTCTGCTCTACAAATAAAGAATGCCGGAGTGCGGAGCGCCTCGAGCGTTCGGCCGAGGTGCGTGCAGGAACACGGTGGCTGACGGTCGGTGTCACCTGCACAGGGACCCTGCGGGCGCAGCAGCCGCGGAGTGTCCCGTGTGTCTCGCCGCGCTTACAGGTCCGTGCAAGACTCTAGAGTGTGGTCACGTTTTCCACCGCAGGTGTCTCCTGAGCTGGAAAAATCGCGGCCACCACACGTGTCCTATGTGCCGGGCAAGCTTCGCCCCGCCCCCGCCCGAGTACAGGGTCACGGTCACAGTGACACCTCTAGGCAGAGAGCCCCGGGTCTTTACCGCAAACACTTTGCCGGACATGTTGCGGAACATGGTCACGCCCGACGTGGACATGACTGAAATATTCATAGACGTAAACACACTTGAGAGTCTAAGAGCGATCCTGGGTGACCTAGGTGTTGCCGAGGGTGCTGAGTTCTAGGGGGTCCTTTAGGACCAAGACCTCTAAAAACGTCTCTCCATTCTGTTAAGCTCGGGACTCTCATAGGTTACGCGAGGACGTGGCGGGGTCTGTGGACGCCGGTTGGGAACCAGTTCCTGAACTTCCCCGATGAGCCTCTGGTAGACTGGTCCACCCGGACGATGTCTCCAGTTCCTGAGTGTTCTGTAAATAACCTTGACCATGTGTCTCCGGCGCAAGATGTGTTCTTTGAGTGCATTCACAAACGGCTGTTTCTGATTCCGAGCCATCTGACGCAACAGAACTCCACTGTTGCGTCCGATGTTCGCCTGAGACTGTTGTTCCTTTTGGAGTCTGGTAACGAGATTCACCCGCTTCGCGACGTACATGTTTGTGTTCGCCGCGTTTTTCCGGTTTAGGCGCTCAATCTCAGCCTCGAGTTTCTGTATAGTCATGTAGACGTCACTTGCCCTGGAACTGAGTACGTTGAGACGACTGCGGACGTTCATACCATAAGCACCTAAAAACGCCGGCGCTTCCCGCTCTCACTGTTGCTGTTAGGAAACAGTGGACCGCGCGACATTTTCAAGAGAGCCAGGACCGCACCGCGGTGTGGCGACGGTTCTATTTTGGGAAGAGGCTGCGTTGTTGCTGCTCCCGCGAGAAATCTCTGATGAGCGCGGTTGTAGGCAGGCCCACCGGGAACATAGTTTGCAGCGAGTATCGTATGTATGTGCTTACCGAGCATACTGGCTATTCTACGAGCAGCAAAACGTTCACGGAGCGACTGAGCCTTGATCGTGTTCTGGGGATTAGGGTAAACCTGTTGTCCATAAGTCACCATATTCTCTAGAGCATTCTTGCGTTTTCTGGATGCATTCGACTGCTTATTGTAAAACGGTTTGAAAAGCTTTTCGTACTTGTTCTTTAGAGCCTCCTCTTCACGAATCCTTTGCTTATTGAGTTCGATCATCATTTTCTCGAGGTTGTTGTGCCTCCGATGCTCGTTGATAAGTTCGCGCCTCTTTTTATTTATATGTTTCTGAAGTTCGTGACCAGACATGGGCTGCATTACCTTGAGCGACGATTTTTGCTGTAGACTCCAGACTTGGCACCCTTCTTGACGCAGTAGCATCCACAGTACTGGTTGTAGTCCAGGCCGGGATAAGTCCGGGACGCTTTACGAGGGTCCACTATAGTCTTTCCCCTGGCGTCCACAAGGATCGGAGGTCCCTGCCACCCCTGCTTGTGACTCCATAGGTTCACTGGTACCGTGACAGACCTACGACCGACCAACGATGGAACGTTCCCCAAAGGTACCCTTAGGAACTTGGCTATGGATGCGCGGGTGTCACCACTCTTTACGACCCACTTGACCCCGCGCACCTGTTTGTAAAAATGGAAATCGCCCTGGCGCGCGACGAAATTCATAATCTTGTAAAAGCCGCGGCGACAGGGAACATTCTCACGAGCCGCATACACCTTGCCCGGGTTGTCCGCCAGGATCCGCCGACGGAGGTCGCCGCACCGGGTAAAACTCCGATTGGTCGAAAATCCAGCGCGGTTCCCCGGGGTACTCTTTACGGTCCGGGTGCGCTCAAAGTCCCCGATGGCGTAGTCGTAGCAGTTGTCCGAGTCCACGGCCGAGTTCCACGGACTCGTGCTGAAAATGGGCTCGAAGCCGCTGAGGGGGAGTGGTCCTGGGAACATACCTACTAGAGACACAGAAATTTCCGCGCTCCTAGTAAATGGAGTACATGGTGACAGACGTCAACAAATACCCACGGATCACACACAAGCCGAGCGGGGCATTTGTGGTTCTGGAACCTACGCGTAACGGCTGGAGTCTGGCGAAAGGAATGACCCCCGTGGAGCATCGTGGCAAGGGCATAGGTTCAGACCTTCGTGCACTTGCAACTCTGTTTGCACACTCGACTAAAAAAAAGATTACACACCATGGAATAAACATCAACAAGCCGTACAGCAACAACGTGTCACCTTCGACGCGTATAGTCCGTCGGCTCGGATGGAGATCCACTGGTAACTACAATTCAGAGTTTGACCCTGCGCTGAACGACATTTCCAAAGCTATGAAACAGCTCGGGCTCGCACGTCAACCGCTCAGAGCCCTTCCTGGTAACCAACAAAGACCTGGCCGTCCTTCTCGCAAGTCGGGTAGCCCTTGACGAAATCGGGACACTTGAAGTTTTTGCAGTCGAAAAACTCGCTACGGCCCTGCAGGTTGTTCAGCTGCTTGACCGTCCACGGACAGTCCATCGAGCCATAGACCCGGACCTTGGACCCGTCCGCTGCCGGAACCTTCCGGACCTGAAGTATGATCAACACCACTAGAACAGCGAGCACGGCAAAGATCACAGCACGCATTTAGAGATTGCAAAGAAATTATACCCATGGAAGTTTCTGAGCATCTCAGCTGTCCGTGTAGACCTGGTCGACAGTACAAAGACCTAAAGCAACATCAAAAAACAAAGATGCACCTCGCATGGGTTTCTCAGCAAGAACTCAAGGACACACGTATTCAATCAAAGACGTACGAAAATGAACTCGAGAGACTACGCAGACGCTTAGAACACAAGGAGGCAATCGAAGCTGAACTGCTGTACAAAATAAGAATTCTCGAAAAGAATCTAAAGGATGCGGGTGTTTTCCTCTAAGGAACGCGAACCTCCCTGTTGACCATCTTTCTAGCGTTTATCGGATCTCTGGTCCGGACGAGAATGTACCGTGCGCCGCTCGGCTTGACGAGGATCGGGTGTCCCTTGTAGAATCCGTGACCTAGGTTCTTGCGGGACGAACTCTTGCCAGGCTTGGTCACGACGACCCGCGGAGGTCTCGTACCGCTCAGAACCGTCGGGCGTTCTTCTTCCGTGCCCCAGACAGAGTACGCCCGGTGGCTCACGCCTTCGCGCTTCTGGACCGGGGGCAGAATAGTGACGTTGCTGTTCCGGAGCGCATCGCGAACCTTGGACCAGGCGCCCTGTTCCACGGACCGCGAAATGAGTTGACGGGCCCTCGGGGTGTTGCCCGTTTTCGACAGAATTTCCCGAGCAGTCCGGGGCTTGGACTTCATGACCTCGCGGAACCGCTCGTTGACCGTAGGCTCGGACAGTTTCTCGAGTGCTCTCCGGTGCGGCGAAGGGACCCGGGGCAGTTTGCGCTCGAGCCCGATCCATAGGTTCTCATTGAGTCCATGCTCGGCAATGTACTCGCGAATCTTCTCGCGGCGCTCACGAGCCTCCTCGTTGCGCAGCGGCGACAGGTTACGCAGGTACCTTTGGGGAGCCTTGCGCGCCCCGAAATTTGGACGTTCCACGCCTTCCGGCCACGTGATCCGCTTGGGACTCTGGGGACCCTCCAAGCGAAACTCCTCAGGCATCTTGCGCTTGACACCAACACCCTTTGAGATCACGGGAGTCATAAATAGCCGCTCGTTCGCCGGACCACGCGGGCGTGGGGCCCTGGGACCGGGTCTGACTGGCGGCCGCTTCCCGGGAACGCCCCGACGCTTCTTTTTCGAAGAATTCCGGCCCAGGGAAAACACATTCGGACCAGTGAAACGCTCTGCGCGTACCCGCTTAGATGAGTTAGAAGGCTCGTTGCGCTTACGTTTACCCAGGATACTCTTGGGAACCAGGAAGTTCCCACGGAACTTAAACGGAGTCATCTTGCGGTACTCAGCGAGCTTACCCGGTACGAGCCGCAGAGCCTTGGGTAGGCCAAAGAGTCTAAAAAGCAACTGGAACTCCTTGCGGCTCTTGCCCGTGAGCATGTCGTAAGCAGCCTCTAGGTTCGCGTCAGAGGCCGGTGCTGGCTTCAGACCCTTGGACGCAAAGTACTTGCGCGCTCTTAGTAGTTTAGGTGGGTAGTGGACCCGCATCGCCTCGTTGAAAATCTCTGCAC
>Ga0208106_1000059_pt1 | contig 45482 bp, 46 predicted proteins | sample CryBogCBE25Jul08_FD_184577 | JGI IMG/M metagenome (GOLD analysis project Ga0208106, IMG submission 184577) | Freshwater microbial communities from Crystal Bog, Wisconsin, USA - CBE25Jul08 (SPAdes) | ecosystem: Environmental > Aquatic > Freshwater > Lake | place: Crystal Bog, Wisconsin, USA...
CTATTAAAGCGCTTCCAACAAATAATAAAAAATTATAGAAATTATTCTCTTTTGGCAAATTCTGAATTTTTTTTGTTTCATTTAAATTATTGTTTGTGGTCGCACAATTCGCTATAGTACTTGCATTTTTCATTGCCAAAAGAAATGATTCATCGTGCATGAGTTCCTGTATCATATTTTGTAAATTTTCATTGTTGAATTCTCAAATAAAACATACCCTAAACTCCCAATAACATTTATAACAAGATCGCCCCTTTTCACTCGCTTTGTGATTAGATTCCAGTTAAATAATAAGGGCTTAGTCATATTTGCATCAAAGGATATTTCATAGCCAAATATCTCTCCTAACCTTTTTAATGCTAGTTCATTAGCAGCTATTGCTTTTGTATATTCTGACTTTTTTTTATAATAATTGGTATTATATAAAGATTTCCCTAAGTACGTGTGGTAATCACAGCAGTATTCTGAATTGCCATGCCTTTCAAGAGGAATCTCTTCTTCACAATTCTCTAATTTGCAGTATCGAGTTTGAAAATACTTACTCATTTTTCGGACTTGTTTTTATCCACGCATCAATCTCGCTTTTTTCAAATATGATTCTTGTACCAATCCTCGAATGAGGGATAGTATCATTAGCAACTCTCTGATATATGGCTGGTACTGATAAGAATATGTATTGAGAAAGCTGGCTTACATTTAAGTATACTTTCTCCTTATAACCGGTACTAGTCAATGATACCACTTTACTCAGCTCTTCATGTAGAATTTCTTTGAGTTCTTCAATCGTAATTGTAATAAATTTCATTTTACACCATTTATAGATGCAAACTAAACTAGATTATTCACGTAATTAATGAGGTGTAATATGTGTTCAAATGGGTTGGTCCCTTCGTTGGTCCCCTAACTATGTTAAATTATGGGTATAAATTAATTAATATTCTTTTTGACTGGATGGCCTTTTTCCTATTTAATAAAACATTTATTAAATGAACTTTAGATGGTATTATAAAATAATTTTCATTTCTCTGAAAAACCATTACTCTTCCATGTAGCCATTCAGCTATACTTGTTTTCGAAATTTTATTATCTACTACGCCATGTTTTTTTAGTCTTAAAAATAAGTCTGCTAAAATTTTTGCCGACATCTTAAAACGTATACGTTCAACTAGTGAATTGGATTCAAAAAATTGTTTTATAAATGGATGATCATCTTCATCAATGTACAATTTAAGTTCCTTAATTACAATAGGCCATTTCTCTTTGAAATCAAAAAATATCATTTTAAAATTTTCAGTCGGAGGCTTTAATAAATATTCATTAAATCTTAAAATGATTTGATCCAACTCTTTAATCCTTAAAGCCCTCCCCGTCAATTTCAAAGTTTCTAAAACATTGGTTGAAAAATATTTTGAAAAAGAAGCTTTTTTGACAAGATTATTATATTCAAATTTTCGTCTTTGATATTCCAATATTTCAGGAATTTTATTCCTATTATTCAAAATAAGATACAGAGCTATAACTACATGGAAACTGGTGTGCTTAGATGAAATAAAAACTTTCATTTCTTCATCATTTGGCTGGAATGGATTTTTTCTTATTTCATCCAATTCTATACTTTTTAATATCTTAATCAAATCAAGATAATAATCAGTTTTTTTTCGCCGGGAAAAAAGCTTACTAAGGTTTTGTTGAAGCTCCAGAATATCAATTCTATGGTCTACCATAAATCAAAATTATTAATGATTCTAATGGTTGTTTTTGGATTTATTAGGAAAAAGTGTACCTTAAAGTGTACCCTTTAAAAGCTTACCCTAAGCTATTTGATTGGATTTCAATGTATTAAAGTGAAAATAAGTGGCCTCGTCAGGAATCGAACCTGAATCAAGAGCTTCGGAAACTCGCATACTATCCGTTGTACTACAAGGCCAGATTGCAAATGTAATAGATGCAGCATATTAATGCCGCAATTGCTCAAAAATTCGTTTAGTGGTTTCCAGATTGCATAGCTCTGTGCCATGACCCATAGTGGCAGAAGTACCCGCTGCTACGCCATAACAGAGTACGTCCCTCATCCCCCATTCATGATGCGCCATACCCATTAACATTCCGGCCACCATCGAATCACCTGCACCTACCGTACTATGCACTTCCACTTCTGGTGCCTTTACTTCAAAATGTTCCGTTGCTGAAATTAACATCGCACCATCTGCACCCATTGAAACAACAATTATTTCACAGCCTCCTTTCTCAATAATTGTTCTTGCAGCTGCAACAATCTCTTCGTGTTTCAATCTTTCTTTCCCTACCAGATTACTCAATTCACCCAGATTTGGTTTGCATAAAAATATACCTTCTGCTACTGCCTGCTTTAATGGTTCTCCGGAAGTATCTATGACAAGTTTTGCATGCTTCTCTTTAGCAATCATTGCTAATCGTCCAAAAAAATCTACGGGTACACCAGGAGGTAAACTTCCACTAGCTACAATAAATTCTAAATCTTCTATTTTTTGTACAGCATCTAAAATGGCCAGCCATTCTTCTTCAGATACCTTCGGACCTTCCATGCCGAAACGATATTGCAAATTAGTATTCGCATCTACTGCTATAAAATTTTCTCTGGTGTCTTCCTTTATTGGAAAAACTTTATACTGAATATTTTCTGCCTTCACCAACTCTGTTAATTTTTCTCCTGTATACCCTCCTGCCAGATACATAGCTCTGGAATGTCCACCCAATTTATGTATGGCACGTGTAACATTAATCCCACCACCACCTGGTTCCAATACTGCATCTGAACACCTTAATTTTTTTTCGGGTACCAAGCCATGTATCACAATACTTTTATCGAGAGCGGGATTCAATGTGATGGTGATGATCTTTCGCATATGAATAACGTTATTGGATTAACTCATGCAAAGCAGCAGGTAAGAAAATTTTTGTAGGCACCGAATTCATGATTTTTACATCTTCGAAAAAATTCGATTCATTATCTAAAAACCGCAACACCATTTCTGTTTTGTTTTTAGAAAAAATAGATTCGAATATTTTATCTCCTCCCATTTTTTGTTGATGCAACACATGCAACAATACTGCATCATACAAATTTCCTTTTCTTTGCGATAACTCTACTATATCGAACTTAGTTGATCCTTGTTTTATTCCCTTAACTATTGCCGCTGTTCGTTTCTGAATAAACTGAAATGCATACCCACTACTCCCCTTTACCTGTCCACCCGCAATTCCCATTTGAATGATTCGACGATCCTGCAAATCGAACCGCTGATTGGTCATAGGTATGATTCCAAATTCAGTATGCTGAATACTATAATTTTTAATGCCAAGGAATTCACTAATATACGCTTTTAACGATGCGTCATAAATATCATCATTCAGAATTGTTTCAGAGAATAATGTATATTCCACTAATGCAGTATTAGCAGAAGTTGGCATCACATAAAAAAAAGTAGTACCCTGTTCCTGACTCGTTCTAAAGTCCATCAAAGTAGCCACAGATGGATCAAAACTAGGTTCCTCCGTTTGTATTACCCATCCTTTAAAATGTTGCAAGAGCTGATATATGTTTTTGGATGTAGCAGATTTGTCTTTCTCAAATACAATACTATTAAAAACATAATCTGCAGTTACAGACTCAGTTTTCAATTGCACTTCTGCTTTAAAAGAAGTTGTATGAATACTTAAAACCTCTTCATACCGAAATTCAATATTAGAAAATTGTGCCGCTTTATACATTACAGATTCATACAAATCGATCCCTTGAATCATTTTATAACGATAGGGAGTTAAATCTAGTTTTCTAAAAAAGTCATTAGAAATGAAATTAACATGCTGCCATTGATGATGTACAATTGTTTCAAACAATCCTTTTTCCTTTTCCCAAAAACACCAGGTACGATCGTTTTTATTTTTAAACTCCCGATCAATGACAAGTATTTTTTTATCAGAGAAAAAAGGATCCTCCATCATGCGCATGAGTAAACTTAATCCCGCACAACCGGCACCAGTAATGATATAGTTGTACTCTTTGGGCGCCATTTTTAATGATGAATTTATTGAGGATTATTTTGAATGGCTTCGTCTTTTCTAATTTTTTCCCAATACTTTTTTGCCACCAATAACATACCAAAGCTTTCTCCTTCCTCTTTTTCTATATGTTTATGATGCATTTTATGTGCCCAACGAATGGCTTTGATATACCGACTTTTTGACCTTGTAAATAATTTAAAACGTTGATGGATGATGATCTCATGCACCAGAAAATAGGCGAACCCATATAAAGCAATGCCGGCTCCAATAGCTACCACCCAATATACCTGATTCATACTGCCTAACATAATACAAAGCCAACTGGGTATTGCGAAGATGACAAAGAAAGCATCATTTTTTTCAAAAAAACCGGCCCCTTTCTTATGATGGTCTTCATGCAAATACCATAAAAATCCATGCATTACAAACCTATGTGTGAGCCAGGTTATGCCTTCCATGATGCAAAATGTGATCAGTGTAATGAATACAAAATTCATCATAAAAAAAATCTTAGTGTTAAAAAAAACAATACTTGAATAATTAATAAATCAACCGCAAAATGATTGTCCTTATTAAATTTTAGCTTGCTAAATACCCACAACAAAAACATGCTGATTAAAAACCAACATAGGTAATTATATAAAGGTATTTCCCCGTCTTTCCATTCCCAAAAGCCCATCTTAATTGCTACAGGTTCCATGATCCAATCGAAAAATAGTGCAATAGAAGCTCCATCAAATACCAACGAAAGTCTTTCTAATAAAGGAGTCATGCTAAATCCTGAAGCCTCATACTGTTCAGTGATCCATCGATGCAATTTAGTCATTACAATACCACAACAAAACATCAGAATAAACCAGTTCAATCCTATTAACCATGGAACCCCGTTAAATTTAGCACCCATTTTTACACCATACTGATAAATACCGAATAAGTGACCCGTATTCACTCCTATCATTTCAACGCCCATGCCTACCAAAAAACTGAAGGCAAAAAAAACAAAAAAAGCTGTATTCTTTTCAGGTTGATTCCATAATAATAATACCGCCATTAATATCAAATTGAGACTAGTGTTTTGTATGAACCAATCTTTATGTTCACTAAAAATGATCCCAATTACCCCACTGAAATGAAAAAGAATGGCAAGGAAAGTGGCGATATTATGTTTCGATATTTTTATATTTCCAATCAGCTGATTCTTATTTTATTTTCCTTTAAAATCTTTAGCCACCATTTTAGTCATGATTGCAGCACTCTTTAAGCACAAAGGTATGCCACCGCCCGGATGTACACTTCCACCTACAAAATATAAATTTTTTATTTTCTTCGAAAAATTTGGGTGCCTTAAAAAGGCGGCCATTTTTGAATTGGAACTGGTACCGTATAAAGATCCCATATAGGAATCTGTTCTTTCCTCTATCGTAACCGGATCCAATACTTCCTCCACTTCAATCAATAGGGCTATGTCTACGCCAAGTATTCTATTCAACTTTTCAATAATTGCGGCTTTGTATTGCTCTTTAAATTGTAACCAATCTTGCCCCATATTAGCAGGGGCATTAACCATTACAAACCAATTCTCTTTTCCCAATGGAGCTTGTAATCCCGGCTCTATCTTACCAGTGATATTGACATAAATGGTAGGGTCATCATACACTTTTTTAGTTTTAAAAAGTGATTGAAATTCTTCCTGATAATTTGTAGTAAAAAATATATTGTGTAGCTCCAGTTCCGGAAATGAACGGTTGATGCCCCAATAAAAAATCAAGGCACTGCTACTTCTTTCTTGTTTTAAAACTTCACCTGCTTTGGCATGATCTAACAATAATCTCTGATAAGTAAAATATACATCCATATTACTTACTACAATATCGGAGAATATATTCTTACTTGCTACCACTACACCATTTGCACAGTTTTCGTTTTGAATAATCCGTTCAACTGGTGTTGAAAAATAAAACTGTACCCCTTTCTTCAATGCAAGCTGGTACAAGGCTTTGCTAATACTTATCATTCCGCCTTTGGGATAAAAAGTACCTTGATTTAACTCAAGATGAGGTATTAAGCTTAACATCCCCGGGGCCTGATAGGGATTACTTCCATTATAGGTAGCAAAGCGATTAAATAATTGTATGGTATGCTTTTGCTTAAAATGATTGGCATTTAAATCATGCATCGATTTAAAAAGGTGCTTCCATCGCAACGTTTTAATTGCTTTATAAACGCCCGGTGAAAACAAAGTCTTTATCTGGTGTAAAGAATTATTCAGAAATAGTCCTGCAATGTTTTGATACAGTTTCTTAGAACTCTCCAAATAACTTAAGAGTCTTTCTTTTTTTTCTCCCGTTTTATTTTCAAGTTCTTCAGCAAAGGCGAGATTATTTGTATAGGCGTTGATAACAGTTCCGTCTTCGTAAAAATATTTGAAAGAGATGGGGAGTGATTGGTATTGAAAATAGTTTTCGATTGGTTCTCCAGCTAGTGCAAAAAGTTCTTCGATATTTTCGGGTTGGGTAAACAAACTCGGACCCGCATCGAATTGATATCCCTCTACTTTAAATTCACTAATCTTACCTCCGGGATACTCGTTCTTTTCATATACAATTACCTGAAATCCTTGTGCAGACAATCTTATAGCTGATGCAAGCCCGGCAACTCCTGCTCCAATAATGATCGCTGTTTTAGAATGGCTCATGAAAGTATTGGTTGAAGTTAGGCTATTTTATGAGCATAATTCAGCTGCCACCATTGCATCATTTTAGGAAAGATAATTTCGAACCAGGCAGTAAACATACCATCATGGGATACTAGTGATTGCTGTATGCTTTCCATAGAGCGAAAAACAAAATCATTCACCTCTAAAGGATTCACCTTTATTGAACCATCATAATATCCTACAAACACATGATCGAATTCATGTTCGGTTAACCCATTATCGAAACTTGCCTGATAAACGAAATCAAAAACTTTTTCTAAGGGAACTTCAAAACCCATTTCTTCCCGGAGTCTTCTATTAGCAGCAGCTGTCACTGTTTCGTTTGGTCGGGGGTGACTACAACAGGTGTTAGTCCATAAACCGCCGCTATGGTATTTATTAAGCGCTCTTTGTTGTAATAACAATTCGCCTGTTTGATTAAAAACAAAAACACTAAAGGCCCTATGTAATAAAGCTTTTTCGTGTGCTTCCATTTTTTCCATCACACCTATTTCTTCATCTCGCTCATTTACTAATATTACCTCTTCCATATACTGGTATCAACTATAAAAGTGAAACTACAACATATTCATTTGACTTCGGATGCCCGCTTTAGCAAGTATAAAAAATTTGCCATAGTCGGGAATTCGAATCCTTTGTTGCATGATTTTTTGTGGTTGAATTTTTTTAATTTTTTTGAAGAGCGATAAATAGTATTTAAAGGCTACATAAACACCAAATCTTGCTTTAACAGGCAATTTTTGAATCCCTTCAAATGCATGATCAAAATCTTTTTGGATGTCTCTTTCAATTTCTAGTTTATCCTTCTCACTGAAGTTGTTGAAATTACAACCCGGGAAATATATTCTTTCTAAACCTTCATAATCTGCTCTAAAGTCTCTCAGAAAATTTACTTTCTGAAAAGCAGCACCTAAACTTTTAGCATAAGGTTTTAAGGATTCGTATTCTTCTTTGTGTCCTGCGCAAAATACATGAAGACACATCAAGCCTACTACTTCTGCACTACCATAAATATATTCTTCGTATCCTGCTTTATCGTACTCACGTTTTTCCAAATCCAATTCCATGCTATACAAAAAAGCTTCAATCAGATGATGGTCGATCTGGTATTCATTTACCGTAATTTGAAAACTATTTAATATAGGATTCAAACTTATTTTTTTGTCAATTGCTTCATAGGTTGATTTTTTAAAATCAGCCAATAAGTCGGCCTTTGGATGCTCGTGAAAGCTATCCACTATTTCGTCAGCAAATCGCACAAATCCGTAGATATTGCAAATTGGCGTTCTGAAATCTTTATGCAATAGTTTAATTGCCGAAAAAAAACTGGTGCTATATTTTTCGGTGGTAATTCTACTGCAATCCTGACTCACTTCATGAAACAGCTCCATCATACTGCTTGAATTTTGGTACTAATTTATAAAACAGAAATTGGAAGATTTTGTTTAAAATCTAATTTGATTTTCCAAAAGCCTTAATCACTTCACCTGCAACCACTTCTCCGCTAATCAAACTTGGCGGAACTCCTGGCCCTGGAACGGTTAATTGGCCCGTATAAAAAAGGTTTTTCAGTTTTTTACTTTTGCAGGCTGGTTTTAGAATAGCTGTTTGCAGTAAGGTATTCGCTAAACCGTATGCATTACCCTTAAAGGAATGATAATCATTGATAAAATCGCTATTTGAAAAGGATCTTTTATAAACAATGCTTTCTTTTATTGTTTGCCCCAGGTGCTTTTCCATTCTATTAATGATCAAATCAAAGTAATGATCTCTTAAAGCTTCATCATCGTTTTTCAGACCAGCGGCAACGGGTATCAATAAAAATAAATTCTCACAACCTTCAGGAGCTGATTGCGGATCTGTAACCGAAACCGCACTCACATAAAACAACGGGTCTGTGGGCCATTTCTTTGATGTATAAATTTCATCTCCATGAACTGCAAATGAAGTATCGAAAAACAATGTATGGTGTAAAATGTCTGAAATCTTTTTATTTAAGCCAATATAAAAAATAAGGCATCCGGGTGCCATTACCCTTTTTTCCCAATAGGCTTCTGAATAAGATCTAAATTCCTTCGGCAAAATTTTTGTTTCAACATGGTGGTAATCGGCTCCGGCAACAACCACATCTGCTTTATACATTTGGGGAATTTTTATTCCATCATGTGTTGCATTTGATATCACAGTTCTAATAGAATTATCCTGAATAGTTACATTGGTAACTTCTTCTTCGAATTTAAATTTTACTCCAAGTTCAATTGCTAAGAGATACATGGCTTCTACAATTTGGTACATCCCTTTTTCAGGATACCAAGTACCACCTTTAATATCTGCATAGTTCATCAAACTATATAATGCAGGTGTGTCTTCAGGTAGCGCTCCTAAAAATAAAACCGGGAACTCCATCAGCTCTTTTAACTTAGGATTGCTAAAATGCTTTGCAACATGTGTTTTTATAGAGTTAAAAACATCTAATCGAAAAATGCCACTTACCAGTTCTTTATCTAAAAATTCTGTCAATGACTGACCGGGCTTGAAAACTAATTTATTAATACCAACCTGATATTTATAAGCTGCTTCCCCGATATATTTATCCAGCTTATCGCCACTACCCGGCTCAATACTTTCAAACAAATCTCTAAAGGCATTGTAATCGGCGGGAATATCCATGGGACCATCATTCCAAACAATTCTATAAGAAGGATCTAATCTGATTAATTGATAGTAATCAGTAACAGATCTTCCAAATTGTTTAAAGTAACGCTCAAACACGTCTGGCATCCAATACCAGCTAGGCCCCATATCGAAAGTAAATCCATCAACTTTAAATTGCCTTGCCCTACCGCCAGGTTGATTGTGCTTTTCCAATACAGTTACATCCCATCCAGCTTTTGCCAAAAACGATGCAGCCGAAAGGCCGGCAAATCCACTGCCAATAACAATAGCTTTCTTAGTCACTTAATAAATAAAAAGGTGTACAGCAAGATACGTTGAAATTAGTGGCGTTCAATCTGCGATTTCAATAATTTACGCGCAAAGTGAATCCTGCTCTTAATAGTGCCTAAAGGTTCATTTAGCATATCAGAAATTTCATGGTATTTGTACCCATCAAAATATAGGAGAAAAGGATTACGAAAAATTTCAGGAAGCTTATGAATGGCTTCTTGAACCTCTTTCATATTTAAGGTTGCAATGGCTTCATTAGCAACAGCCACTTGATTAGTATCCAGTAAAAAGTCGTTAGCTGTATGATCAAAGATTGTTTGTTGCTTTGATTTTCTGCGGTAGTTATTGATAAAAATATTACGCATGATGGTATACATCCAAGCCTTAATATTTGTTCCAATATGGTACTTCTCTTTATTTGCCAATGCCCTGAATAAAGTTTCCTGTACCAGATCTTTAGCAGCTTCCTGATCTCTCGTTAAAGTAAAAGCAAATGGTCTCAGGAACTCTGTGTTCTTAATCAGTATTTGATCGAAATCGAGCGTTGACATATATTTTGTTTAACTATTTACTTTGTAAAGCTAAACAAAATAAATTCATATTCACCTATTTTTTGTTTAATATTTTCATATGAATAGTAAAACAAAGCAAATCAATTAGTTAGGAGTTAATAAGGATTTTAAACTCTTTAAATAGGTCTAAAGATCTATTAATTATTCAGTCCATTTATAAATTCCATGACATGCTCTAACGAAATTTTGAATTGCACATTTGCTGGAGTAATCTTTTTATAAGAAGCAGTTACATAACCCGATATTATAGCAGGTTGGTTTGGGATTTTTTGACCTATGAAATTGAGAAATTTTTCAAAATTGAAATTATGGGCTAAAGAAGTTAAGTGGCTGTAGATGAAATCGGGCGATTTTATTTTACACAAATACTCAATATCCGCAATTGGCACATTCGCTCCTAAATAGATTACTTTTATTCCCTTCGATTTTAGCAAATAATGTATAAATAATATCCCCAATTCGTGGTGTTCACCTTCAGGCAAGAAAACGATACAAAGTTTTGAGGAATTGAAAATACTAGTTACCGTTTCAATTCCAAGTATGATCTTTTGTCGGATAATATTGGTAATTAAATGCTCCTGAGCTGGATTAATATTGCTGGTAAGCCATAAAATACCCACTCTTTCTAAAAAAGGGAAAATGATTTGAGTAATCGATTTTTCAATGCCTAACCTGCTGATATGTTGGTCTAAAATTGATTCAAATTGCTCAAAATCAATATCTATCATACAATTAAGCATCTCATTTACAATGCGTTCTTGCTGAGCTTGTGAATTTGTGAGAGATAAGATTTTGTTTTTCAGCTCTTTCTCATTCATCTGAGCGATATGTGAAATCTTAAAACCGTACTTATTTAGTAGCGCAATATTTAATACTGTCTTTAATTCTTCATTACTATATACACGAATATTGGTTCCTGTTCGATTAGGATTTAAAAAGGAATAACGTTGCTCCCAAATTCGAATGGTATGTGCTTTAATGCCCGTAAGATTCTCAATGTCTTTAATAGTGAAGGCGTTCATAACTGTATTAACAGTCAAGATAATGTTTTGTTTAATCTTTCGCCTTTAAAATACTACAATTCTGAAATAAATTTATTTCAACCGGCGTAAATACTCTCCATAACCACTCTTAGCGTACTTATCTGCAATCACTAAAAGCTCTTCACGATTAATATATCCTTTACGAAAAGCAATTTCTTCAATACAGCCAATTTTCTGACTTTGCCTTTTTTCTATCACCCTTACAAATTCACAGGCATCTGCAAAGGAATCGAATGTTCCCGTATCCAGCCAAGCGGTACCCCGACTCATGACACCCACTTGCAAGTTCCCCGCCTGGAGATACACCCTATTCACATCGGTAATTTCGTATTCTCCGCGCGGAGATGGCTTTATATTTTTAGCAATTTCCACAACCGTATTATCATAGAAATATAAACCTGGAACAGCAAAATTAGATTTAGGCTCCTGAGGTTTCTCTTCAATCGATACCGCAATATTATTTACATCGAATTCTACCACGCCATATCTCTCAGGATCGTTTACTTCGTAAGCAAATACTGCTGCGCCTGTTACATCATTGAAGGATTCTACTAACTTCCCAAAGCCAGCACCATAAAAAATATTGTCGCCTAATATCAAAGCCACTTTATCCTCTCCAATAAATTTTTCGCCAATTACAAAAGCCTGAGCTAAACCATTTGGAACAGCTTGCACTGCATACTCAAACCTGCAACCCAAATCTTTTCCATCTCCCAATAAGCGTTGAAATTGTGAGGAATCTTCGGGTGTTGTGATAATAAGAATTTCATTAATTCCTGCTAACATCAATATAGACAAAGGATAAAAAATCATCGGCTTATCGTAAACTGGCATTAACTGCTTACTAATTCCACGTGTAATTGGATACAATCTTGTTCCGGAACCGCCTGCTAGAATTATTCCTTTCATCTTATAAGATTAGGTTATTAGGTAATTATTTAAAGATATTAAAAACGCAAACTATGGATCATTTCACTCATCTTAGGCAATACTTGATCCTTATCAGAAATCAATAACTGATCGGCTGGTAGTTGCCAATCTATATCAAGCTCTGGATCATTATAAATTACACCACCCTCAGAAGATTTATGATATAAGTTATCGCATTTATAAAAGAAAGTAGCCGTTTCGCTTAACACTACAAATCCATGTGCGAAACCACGAGGCACAAAAAACTGAGTTCGACTTTCAGCAGAAATTTCTACTGCAATATGTTGTTTAAAAGTGGGAGATGCTCTTCTTAAATCAACAGCGATATCCAATACTCTACCTTCCAATACACGTACTAATTTTGCTTGCGCATGCTCGCCATGTTGAAAATGTAATCCTCGCAAAACACCTTTACTGGATTTTGATTGATTATCCTGAAGAAAGTTGATATCCATTCCCGTTTTATCAAAGAATGTTTTCTTATTAAAACTTTCAAAAAAATAACCTCTGCTATCACCAAAAACAGTATCATGAATAATAATACAATCGGCTAATTTAGTCTGCTCTACTGTCATAAAAATCTATCTGTTTTCGTACATCCCGGTATAATAATTCTGATAATTTCCGCTAGTTACATTTTGTAACCATTCTGAATTGCTGAGGTACCAATCAATGGTTTCGCTCAAGCCTTGTTCAAATGTTACTGTAGGCTTCCATCCTAATTCGCGATTGATTTTTGTAGCATCTATCGCATAGCGGCGATCATGCCCTGGCCTATCTTTCACATATGTAATCAATTTTTCGCTATACCCTTTTGCTCTACCCAATTTGTCATCCATTTGAGCACATAACAATTTTACCAGATCAATATTTCGCCATTCATTAAAACCACCAATATTATAAGTTTCCCCATCCACTCCTTTATGAAAAATGGTATCAATTGCAATAGCATGATCTTTCACATACAACCAATCTCTGGTGTATAAACCATCGCCATAAACTGGAAGCGGTTTTTCTTCAATGATATTGTTGATGAATAAGGGAATTAATTTTTCTGGGAAATGAAAAGGGCCATAATTATTAGAACAATTCGATACCACCGTTCTCATATGATACGTTTCTCTATATGCTCTAACAAAATGATCTGAGGCAGCTTTACTGGCAGAATAAGGAGAGTTTGGATCATAAGCTGTTGTTTCTAAAAAGAAACCTTCTGCACCTAAACTGCCATATACTTCATCCGTAGAAATATGATAAAATAAATGGTCGGCATAATTTTCTTTCCATTTTTTCCTTGCCGTATTTAAAAGATTTACAGTACCAATCACATTAGTATACACAAAATCTAATGGAGAAACAATGGAACGATCTACATGCGACTCAGCAGCTAAATGCACTACATCCGTAATATCATGTTCTTCAAAAGCCGAATCTAAAGCTCCGGCATCCAGAATATTAATTTTTAAAAAATGGTAGTTTGGAAGATGATCAATATCCTTCAAATTTTCCAAATTCCCGGCATAGGTTAAGGCATCTAAATTAAAAATCTGATACTCAGGATATTTTGTAACAAATAATCTCACCACATGTGAGCCAATAAACCCTGCGCCGCCGGTTATTAAAATATTTTTTTTCATGTACTATTCCATTTCAAGGACCGCGAAGTTACAACTATAAATGTTATTTATAATACCACCCAATAGTTAGAAAATCGTGAACATTTGAGCTTAAAATTTAATTGAAAGCTTAACAATTGTTCATTTCAACCAAGCAATCATTATCTTCCCTATTGAAATTATTGCCATGAAAGAACGCTATTATTCTCTCGACGTTTTTAGAGGTGCCACCGTTGCACTGATGATTTTGGTAAATAACCCGGGTAGCTGGGCACATATTTACGACCCGCTCGAACACGCTCCCTGGCATGGCTGTACCCCAACCGATCTTGTATTTCCCTTCTTTCTTTTTGCAGTAGGGAATGCTATGGCCTTTGTAATGCCTCGTTTTGAGGAAGCAGGGCCAGCCCTTTTCTGGAAAAAAGTGCTAAAAAGAACCCTACTTATATTTGCCATCGGCCTGTTTTTGAACTGGAGTCCGTTTGTTAAATGGGATGGCGAGAAACTGATATTTAAAGTTTGGGAAAACGTTCGCATCTTAGGCGTTCTTCAAAGAATTGCCATTGCTTACTTCTTGGCTTCAGTCATAGTTTTTTATGCAAAAGCAAGAGGCGCCTATGTAATTGGGGCAATTATTTTATTGATCTATTGGTTTATCTGTTTAATAGCTGGTAGCGCGGGCGACCCGTATAGTTTATCAGGATGGTTTGGCACCAACATAGATATCCATATTTTAGGTATCTCACATATGTATAAAGGCGAAGGTGTAGCATTTGATCCGGAAGGATTGGCTAGTGCTGCGCCCGCAATTGTTCAGGTAATTTTTGGATTCTTAGTGGGACAGTATATTCAACAGAAAGGGAAGAATTTTGAAATGCTAACAGGACTCATGATCGCTGGCCTGGTAATAGTATTCAGCGGATATTGTTGGGATATGGTTTTCCCAATTAATAAGAAAATTTGGACCAGCAGTTATGTGCTTTACACTAGCGGTCTAGGCATACTTACGCTGTCCTCTCTTATCTATTTGATTGAATTCAAATCTATAAGAGGCACCTGGAGTAAATTCTTTGACGTGTTCGGGAAAAACCCTTTATTTATTTTTGTATTAAGTGGTTTTCTACCAAGAATATTGGCTTTACTACGATGGGTTGACCATATAGACGGTACAACAGGTAAGAAGTTATATACTTCTGCATTTCCATGGTTCTATGAAAATGTTTGTAAAAATGTTGCAACTGATTTAAGAGTAGGTTCATTGGTTTATGCATTAATAACGATTGCGTTTTATTGGTCAATCGTTTATCTGTTAGACAAAAAGAAAATCTATATTAAAGTATAATATTAACGTAATTTTTTTGCTGGATTGCCCGCATAAACACCAGGAACTGTAATGTTTTTGGTTACTACTGCACCGGCACCTATCACCACATTATCACAAATACTTACAGGTAGTATCGTGCTGTTGCTTCCGAAATAAACATTATTCCCAATGGTTGTTTTTTTCCAAAGAGCAGGATTGCCGGAAGGTCCGCCATTGGTAAATAAGTCATTCACAAATATTACGGCATGACCAACAAAACAGTTATTTCCTAAACTAACTAATGAGCAAATAAAACTATGCGATTGTACCCTGCAATTATCTCCTATAACCACATCATTCTGGATTTCTACAAAGGGTCCAACAAAACAATCATTTCCTAATTTGCATTGATAAATATTGGAAGGCTGAACGATAGTTACGTTTTTTCCGAACACTACATCACGGACGCTTACTTCTTTCTTTTGATATTCCATCTGGGTCAATTTTTGCAGACTTATAAATGCGTTCAATCAGTTCCACTGTTTTCATCGCTTCATAAGCTGTGGCATAATAGGGCAGATGCTCCTGCAGTGTCTGAACCAAGTTCTCATACACTTTATGATGATTACTCATCGAACCCTGATAACTGCCATACTCATTGGGAAGCTGTGATTTTGTTGTGTTGCTTATTTGAATGGCATTACCTTGTTGATAGGCAACTGTATTCAGATATTCTCCACCAATCTTTAACGTTAACTTATCTGCAATTATTGTAAGTGATCCCTCTACATTTTTATCTATACTATTTACAGAATAATTAATGGTACCAATAGCCCCACTCTGCATTTCAAGCATTACAACGCCTGTATCCTCCCCTTGAATCAGATCCTGATGCGTAAAATTTTTGACAATTGCATACACAGATTTCACTTCACCAAAAAGCCAAAAGAGGAGGTCGATAAAATGACTAAACTGTGTATACAAAACACCCCCATCCAACGCTGTTCCATGCCAAGAATTTTTATAATAAGCTGCTGGTCTATTCCAAAAGCAACTTAGTTGAAAGGAGTAAATTTCTCCTACTTGATTTTGGTCGATAGCTTTTTTCAATGCCATCACTGGCGGGTTAAATCTATTTTGTTTTACCGTAAATAATTGTTTGCCAGATTTTTCTGCAGTATGTATCATGGCTTCACAATCTGCTACTGAGATGGCCATTGGCTTTTCAACCAATACATGATAACCTGCTTGAAGTGATTGAATACTATGTGTTGCATGTAAGCCATTGGGTGTACAAACAACTACTACATCCAGTATTAACTGCTTTTGGAGAAAGTCTTTAATACTAAAAAATGCCTGTGCATTATATTTTTTAGCAAGTGCATTTGCTTTTTCAGGAAGTATATCACATACCGCTATCAATTCTCCATAATTACTCGCATGGATAGCATGCCTTTCAGCAATTCTACCACAACCAATAATGGCGAATCTAATTTTATGCATTGCTAAAAAAGTTGATTAATGAAATATTTCAGCTGCTCTGATTATGCTTTCAGGGGTTCCAACATCTATGAGTAAACCACCTGTATGGTCAAAACTATTGATGTATTTTTTCTGCATCAGATCGAGATAGACATCCACCATCGAAAATTTACCTTCTTGCTTTATTAATGAAAAAATGAACGGGTCAATAATATGAATACCACTAAAAGCTTTCATTTTTAAATCTGCATAATCTTCATTACTCGATTTTAAATCCGCGGGTTTCTCCTCACCTGTTGCTACATTTCTCCAACCACATAAATGACTATTCCAATCAAATAAAAAATACCGGGATGTGTTACGCTGTGTTACAGCTAAGGTAGCCAACGGCCTTTCTTGTTGATGCTGCAGAATCATTTCATTCAAATCGAAATCAGTGAGGATGTCTACATTCATTACCACAAATTCTTTTTTTCCTTCAAAATACCAGGCAGCTTTTTTTAGCCCTCCTCCAGTTTCCAATACTTCCTCTCGCTCATCCGAAATAGCAATGTTAGAACCCCACCCATTATTTTTTTCAATGGTATCGATGATTTGATCTGCAAAATGATGTACGTTCACTATCACTTCATAGATTTCAAATTTCTGCAAATACTTTATATTTCTTTCCAGTAAAGTTTTCCCATTCACTTCGGCCAATGCCTTGGGATGTCTGTCTGTAAAGGGTTTCAACCTACTTCCTAAACCTGCCGTAAATAACATCGCTTTCATATAAATGTTTTTATCCTTTAAACCAATTAGCAGTATTGGTATGTGTTAATACCAATTTCACTTTGTATTTGTTTCTCAAATGACGCGCAGTTTGCTCAGCAGCATAAACACTTCGATGCTGACCACCAGTACAACCAAAATTTATTTGCAAATGACTAAATCCTCTTTTTAAATAATCTTCCACTGCTATATCCACTAAGTCCCAAACACTATTTAAGTACTTATTCATTTTTGTACGTTGCTCCAGAAAATCTTGTACGGGTTTATCTTTCCCATTCAATGTTTTATAATCATCAAATCTACCTGGATTTAAAATACTTCGCATATCAAAAACAAATCCGCCACCATTGGAACTTTCATCCTCCGGAATGCCCTTCTTATAACTGAAACTATTTACTTCAATCAGTAACGCTGTATCCTCATTAGCCAGTACAGGCTCAAAACGATCCGCTATTTCATCAGAAACCACAAGGCGTAAAACCCTATCAAACTCTGGCGTATGAATTCCTATACTTTTATGTTCTAAAAAGAATTTTAAATTTTTTAACCCTAAAGGGATGCTCGCTAAAAAATGTGCTTTCCTTTCAAAGAGTCCTCGAAAACCATAAGCACCCATCACTTGTAGTAAACGAATCAACACGTACCCATTATATTGACTTACAAAAGTGATTTTATCAACCGGGCGATCTAATAATTTATTTATTTCATCGATATAAAATTCTAATAAATCATCTTTCCACTTTTCACTCAATTCCGCTTTTGCTTGCCAAAGTAAAGAAGCCACATCATATTGTAAAGCACCTTTCATTCCACCCTGAAAATCGATGAACTGTACTTCGTCATCATTCACAATAATATTTCGACTCTGAAAATCGCGGAACATAAAATACTTGTTCTCTGTTCGGGTAAGGTAGGTGCTCAACGCTTCAAAGTCGTCCATCATGGCCTGCTTATCGTAAGGAAGTTGCAGGGTATCTAAAAAATAATATTTAAAATAAAGCAGATCGCTCAAGATGGCTTGCTTACCAAATTCCTTCGCAGTTAAACATACACTATAATCCAATCCTGCATCGCCTTTAATCTGCATACTCGCCAAAGCCGCTAAGCTTTTTTGGAATAGGCAGTACGACCTTTCGCCATGCCCGTGTTGTTCAAGCTCGTTTAATAAAGAGACCGTTCCAAGATCTTCTTGTAGATAAATAGTTTGATCATCGTTAACCAATAATACTTCTGGAACTGGTAATCCCTTGCTCTTAAAATGCTTACTAAAAGCAATAAATGTTTGGTTTTCTTTAACGTGTAAATTATAAGTGGCTATAAAGGTTTCTGTTTTGTAATAAACCCTAAAGTATACCCTGTCGCCTCCACTTTGTGGTAGTTTTTCAATCTTTTCAGACCCTGCTTTCTTAAATTTAACAAATAGTGTTTCAATAGCTGCAATCACTTCCTCCATGTACTCGGTTTAGCGCGAATTTAATCTTAAGAATCGAAAGACCTAATAAATGACCAAGTATCCCTTTCCCTAATAATTTCAATCGCTATTTGTGTAAGATGATTTTTTAACAAAATAATTGCAGCAAATCCTTCAGCTTTGGGATGAAAATTAGTGGGCATGTATCTACATTTTAGAATCATGTTTATTTTAAAATCCCAGATTATGAAATTCACAGGAATTGTTTTGTTAAGTTTTTTAATGATGTCGTTTACCAATTGGGAGACCAGTTTTGAAAAAGCGAAGTCCATTGCAAGTAAGGATCACAAATTTATCCTTCTCAATTTTTCGGGTTCTGATTGGTGTGGACCTTGTATTCGTATGCATAAAGAAATGTTTGACAACGATTCTTTCAAACAATTTGCCGGAGAAAAGTTAGTAATGCTGAATGCTGATTTTCCTAGACAGAAAAAAAATCAGTTGGCAAAGGATTTGCAAAAACAGAATGATCAGTTGGCCGATAAATACAATTCTAAAGGAAGCTTCCCTTTTACTGCTGTACTAGATGAGAAAGGAAATATACTTCGTTCCTGGGACGGCTTGCCCAAAGAAAGCCCCGAAGAATTTTTACAGGAAGTAAAGGAAGCTACCCAAGGCAATCAATAATAACGAAGCCCTAACCAGGCTGTAATACAAATTTATTGACCTGTTTATATCCGTCGAATGCATGGTTTCGACGCAATAAAAGCAATTCCTTCACCTCAAAGATTTCGTAAAAACTACGTTGCGAAAAATCCAGCATAGCTCGCAGATAGTTGCTTTCGGTGAGTTTCTTGGCCACCGATACCATTGGCTTCGTATTGATGCGAATGGCCGGGCAATTATTGGTAGTTACATAATCATTCAATTGTTCTAACTCAGCTGCTAATCGCTTGATGGCTTCTGGTTCTGGTATGCGCAGATAAAGGGTATCCGGTGGAAACCCACTAAAATTATTTAGGGTACAACTAAATGCCTGTTGCCGACTAATAATCCGATGCATCCATCGAATAAGGGTTGGCTCCATTTCTTCGCGAGCTTGAAAAGAAGCCAGTTCAATATGCGGTTTCATTTTAATAGCAGTTCGCTCTAAATAGTGCATCGAAAAATATTCCTGCTCTCCCAAAATTTTATCATGCAAATCCACTCCCGGATGCGCCACTAGTAAGTATTCGCTGAAATGGATAGCATGTGACATACCATTTCCTCTTTGCTGTAAGCTGCTCATTTCCATAAATAAAATTTTATAACGATAAATATTTTAGTATAAATTTACTAAATAATTTAGCATATTAAAATTTATTTATCATGTTTACCGACGAATGGGGCAGTGCCTCCTATAAAGGCAGCAAGAATTTCGATCAGTGGGAAGTGCCCACAGCCAATGCCACTGGCTTCGGGGCAGCAGCCGACGATTATATGGAAAGGGGTATCGACCTAAACGAGCAGTTAATCAGAAACAAGCCCGCTACCTTCTTCTTCCGCATGAACAGCGATGCTATGATTGGTGCCGGCATTCATCATGGCGATGTACTGATTGTAGACCGCAGCATCAAAGCTGTGAATGGAAAAGTAATCGTGGCCGTAATCAATGGCGAGTTATTGGTACGCCGTCTGCAAACACATATGAAGGGCATTACGTTGATTGCGGAGAATAAAAAATACGGGCATCTTCAAATTGAAGAATTCAGCAATTATACTGCCTGGGGGGTGGTGGTCTATGCCATTCATAGTTTGCACTAATATTAATTTCATGAAAGCCATCATCGACTGCAATAGTTTTTATTGCTCCTGCGAAAAATTATTCAAGCCCCAACTGGAAGGTCGGCCCGTGATTGTATTGAGCAATAACGATGGATGCATTATATCCAGAACCGATGAAGCTAAGCAGATCGGCGTAGAAATGGGAGGCCCTTATTTCAAAGCAAGAGACCTGATTGAAAAACATGGGGTATCCACTTTTTCATCGAACTATAACCTCTATGGCGATCTTAGCTGGCGTGTGATGGAAACACTACGATCCATGCTTCCCCTGGGAGCCGTGGAAGTGTATTCTGTAGACGAGGCCTTTCTGGATTTATCACATGTAGCACCCAAAGACTTACAAGAAATTTCTTTCAAAATAAAAGATACGGTAGAACAATGGACAGGCATCAAAGTGTCTATTGGCGTGGCTCCTACCAAAGTACTCAGCAAAGTGGCCAATCGATTGTGTAAGAAAAATAAAATAGTTACCAACTGTGTGTTGATCTTAGACAGCCCCCGGAAAATAACGCAAGCACTAGAAAGAACACCGGTGCAAGATATCTGGGGAGTAGGTCATCAATACGCAAAAAAATTACAGCTCTATCAAATCAATAATGCACTTGAATTAAGCAAAAAAGACGTTGCTTGGGCAACTAAAAATTTAGGCGGTGTTGTGGGAGCCAAGCTAATCCGCGAACTAAATGGTTTGCCCAGTAGAGAAATGGAAGACGAACGCCTCACCAAAAAAGTAATTGCCACCACACGCATGTTTGGATCTGCAGTAACCGAGCTCGAACATATTAAAGAAGCGGTTGCTACTTATACTTCGCGTGCTGCAGAAAAACTACGCCGGCAACACTCGGCCGCGAGTTGCATCAGCGTAATGATGATCGCAAAAGAACCAGTAACAGATACTCGTTATTATCAGCATGGAGCCAGCATCAGCAGTTATGTAAATCTTCCCATAGCCACATCGCTCACCAATGAACTCATCAAAGCAGCACTTCAGTTAACCGAAAGACTATTTGAAAAAGGACGCGTGTATAAGAAAGCTGGCGTCATACTCAGTGGCATTGTACCAGACAATTCGATTCAAGCTTCTTTATTCAAAGCACCCAGTTCCGAAAAACATCGAATGCTCATGAGTATGATGGACAATATTAATTTCGCCATGCGCAACGACACACTAAAATTTGCAGCAGCAGGTGTGGAACGCGATTGGAAAATGCGGCAAGAGCTACGCAGTCCGCGCTATACCACCAGATGGGAAGAACTCTGCGAAATAAAATAAAGGCATTTAAAATATTATCTTTCATTGCTCGTCTACCTTATTATTGATGGGCAATGCATTGACGATACCGGCTAACATGACAGAAAAAGGCAAGAGCAATATCACAGAAGTGATCAATGCGTATACCAAACGCTTGAAAGGCTTCATCCGTAAAAGGGTGAGCAATGAAGCCGATGTGGAAGACATACTGCAGGATGTTTTTTATCAGTTCATCGGAAATACCAAACCCATTGAACAACTTACCGCATGGTTATTTACTGTTACGAGAAATAAAATAACCGATAAACAACGTAAGCAAAAACCGGAATTGATTAACGATTTGTTTATAGATGCAGAAGATGAAATGAGCTTTGATTGGTCGGAACTTTTTCTCGACAATAGCAATAACCCGGAAACGGCATACTTAAGAAATCTTTTCTGGGAAACACTGAATGAAGCACTGGAAGAATTGCCTCCTGCGCAAAAAGAAGTGTTTGTGCTAAATGAAATAGAAGGCGTTCCCTTTAAAACAATTTCTGAACAAACCGGAGAAACCATCAATACCTTATTAAGTCGCAAACGATATGCTGTATTGCATTTGAGAGAAAGACTAGCAGGCCTGCGCGACGAACTATTAAATTATTAATTAAAGAAAACATCATGCACAAGAAATTTTGGATTAAAAAAATTATTGGCTTCACTATTATGGCAGCAGCCTTCGGATCACTGTTAAGTTATGTAGTGATGCGTTTATGGAATGGGATATTAACAGAAGTAGTACACGTATCACCGATTAGTTTTTTACAAGCCATCGGGATCCTCGTATTGAGCAAAATATTGTTCGGCGGATTTCATGGAAGATGGGGCTGTGGCCCACGTCATCACTGGAAAAATGAGATGAAAGAAAAATGGCATAACATGAGTCCGGAAGAAAGAGAAAAAATGAAAGAAGAATGGAGAAACAAATGCCGGACTTGGAGAAAGCCTAATAGCCAAGCAACAACAAACGAACAATAGCCACCATTTTCTGTTACAATAATGATTAAATTGTAACTTAAAATAAAAGCATGACTAAAAAAATTCTCCCCCTCTTTTTATCATTATTTATCATAGGGTTTGTAGCTGCACAAAAAACTACGGCCATCACTTGCGGCCAGGTTTTGAATACCCGCACTGGTGAAATTTTACAGAATCAGGTGATCTTCATTAAAGGAAATCTGATCGAGTCAATTTCACCAGCAGCGGGTTTTAAATTAAAAGCCGATACGACAATTAATCTCTCAGCCTTCACGGTATTGCCAGGCTTAATCGATTGTCATACCCACGTGCTTTTGCAAGGCGATATCACTAGTGAAGATTACGACGTACAAGTACTCAAAGAATCCATTCCATATAGAACCATCCGCGCAGTGCGAAGTGCTAAACAAAGTGTGATGAATGGATTTACTACCATTCGCGACCTGGGTACAGAAGGTGCAGGATTTGCCGATGCAGATATCAAAAAAGCCATCATCAAAGGAGAAATGGAAGGACCAAGAATGTATATTTCTACCCTTGCCATTAATACTACCGGACATTATCCGCTCAAAGAATCTGATTATGCCTGGGAATTAAAGATGCCTAAAGGATTACAGGAAATTACTGGCGCCGATGAAGGCAGAAGAGCCGTTCGGGATCAGATTGCACACGGGGCAGACTGGATTAAAATTTATGCCGACCGCGGTTATACCAAACAAGCTGATGGATCTTATCGAAGCCTTCCCAATTTTACAGCCGACGAAATAAATGCCATTGGCGATGAAACACTCCGCTCAAATAAAAAACTCTGTGCACACGCAGTAACTCGTGATGGAATAATTGCTGCAATCAATGCCGGGGCAAGTAGTATCGAACACGGCTTTGGGATGGATGATGAGTGCATCAGATTGATGGTTGAGAAAAAAGTGTGCTGGTGCCCTACAATTTTTGTTAATGAATATGTGGCAGAAGGAAGAGCGAAAGCAGGTAGCCCTATCAACCTCTATTTTTCGCAAACAGAACCGGAATTATTTAAAAAAGCCCTCAAGGCAGGGGTTAAAATTGCTTACGGTACTGATATTGGTGGATACGATTGGAAGTTGCCTCAGGCAAGGGACTTTTCGTATATGGTAAGCTTTGGCATGACCAACATACAAGCCATCCAAACAGCCACTATTACCGCAGCAGAATTACTCGGACAGACCAACAAAATTGGCGAAATCAAAGCTGGGGCTTATGCAGATTTAATTGCGCTGAAAGGTGATCCTAGCAAGGATATTAAACTTTTAGAGGATGTGAAATGGGTGATGAAAGATGGTGCTGTGAAAAAATAACCACTAAATTTCTTTGATACCCCTATTTTTGCGCAATTTCTAGGTAATGAATCAAACTTTAAACTCAAACGAATCTATCCCCTCAAAGAAGAAAAAAATCATCGTATTAGGTAGCGGCCCTAATAGGATTGGTCAGGGAATTGAATTCGATTATTGCTGCGTACACGGCCTTCTTGCAATTAAAGAATGCGGTTTTGAAGCGATTATGGTGAACTGTAATCCCGAGACCGTTTCTACAGATTTCGACATGGCCGATAAATTGTACTTCGAGCCGGTATTCTGGGAGCATCTTAGAGAAATCATTGATCTGGAACAACCAGATGGTATTATTGTACAATTGGGCGGACAAACCGCTTTGAAATTGGCCAAAAAATTGCACGAAACAGGAATTCCAATCATTGGAACCTCTTTCGAAAGCATGGATATGGCGGAAGATCGCGGCAGATTCAGCGACCTATTAAAAGAACTCAATATCCCTTATCCTGAATATGGAACGGCAGTAGATGCGGATGAAGCAGTGGCTGTTGCTAATAAAGTTGGCTATCCAGTGCTTGTTCGCCCTAGTTATGTGATTGGCGGACAGAGAATGCGTATTGTGATTAATGATGAAGATGTTGAGAAAGCAGTTATCAGTTTATTAAAACATCTTCCGGGAAATAAAATCTTGATCGATCATTTCTTAGATCGTTGTCAGGAAGCAGAAGTAGACGCCATTTTTGATGGTGAGAACTTTCATATCATGGGCGTGATGGAACATATTGAACCAGCTGGTATTCATAGTGGCGATAGTAATGCAGTTTTGCCTGCATTTAACTTAACTCCATTGATCGTGGAAACCATGGAATACTATAGCGAAAAAATTGCTAGGGCATTAAAAATTAAAGGACTCATTAACATCCAATTTGCCATTAAGGGAGATAAAGTATTTGTGATCGAAGCAAACCCACGTGCTTCCAGAACTACTCCATTTATTGCAAAAGCCTATCAAATTCCTTATTTAAATATTGCCACAAAAGTGATGTTGGGCGAAGCCAAGCTCACTGATTTTGTAATGGAAAATAAATTAGAAGGATACGCCATTAAAGAACCTGTTTTCAGTTTCGACAAGTTTCCTGGCGTGAATAAAGAATTAGGACCAGAAATGAAAAGTACCGGTGAAGCAATTCGATTTATCAAAGACCTTCGTGATCCTTACTTCCGTACACTTTACAAAGAAAGAAGTATGAACTTGAGTAAATAAATTTTACTTACACAGGAGAAAGCCACACTAGTTTTAGTGTGGCTTTTTTATTAGGTTAGTGAATGCCCTTGTATAAAATAAATAGTTGGCAAAGCATTCCCTTTCTTCGTTTGTTGATTCCATTTTCAGCGGGAATAATAATTGGCTATCAGTACAACCCTACTACTGTTCTATTACAAAATATTGCACTCGCAGCTATCCTACTATTATTTGTATTTCAACTAATTCCCCGGCAACTGAAATTTAGATGGCTAGCTATTGGAGGATTTGCCCTTCAATCTATTTTATTTGTTCTTGGCGCAGGTATTTGTAATAGTCATGATCTCAGAAAAACTACAGATTGGATCGGTTATAGATATAGTAAATATGATACCATATTAGCGATCATCCAGGAACCATTGATTCAAAAAAGGAAAACCTGGAAAGCCTTAGCACGTATTGTTTCTGTACATCATCAGGGAGTATGGATGAACGCAAATTCGAATATCCTTATCTATATTAAGAATGATAGCCTTGCAGCTAAATTAAATACAGGCGACAAAATCATATTTCAAGATCCCATTCAAAAAATAACTAATAATTTTAACAGAGGCACATTCGATTATGTTAGATACTGCGCTTTTCAACAAATCTATTTTCAACTGTATCTACCAAATAATGGAATCCTACAATACAAAAAAGCAAAACCATCGCTGAAATATTATTTATACCAAACCAGAAATTATCTATTACAAATTTTAAAAAAAGCCATTACAAATAAACCAGAACAATCTGTTGCTGAAGCATTATTAATTGGCTATCGAGAAGACCTTGACAGAACACTTGTTCAATCGTATAGCAACACTGGTGTGGTTCATATCATTGCTATTAGTGGCTTACATCTTGCCATGATATATGGACTACTCATTCATTTATTGCAACCTATTGGAAATAAAAAATGGCAAAATTATATCCGCACAATATTAGTGCTTTCGATTTTATGGGGATTCAGTTTTATCACTGGTGGTGCGGCAGCCATTCTTAGGTCGGCAGTAGGGTTTTCATTTTTATTGATCAGCAAAAGTTTGGGGTATAAAAACAATACTTTGAACACTATTGCTGCCTCTGCATTTTTCCTTTTGCTCTATAATCCTTTCTTATTATGGGATATCGGTTTTCAATTATCTTATGCTGCAGTATTAGGTATCGTGTTATTCAATAAACCTATTGAGCAATGGTTCTATTTTAAAAATAAACTACTGAAAATGGTATGGCAAATAAACAGCATCACCATTTCTGCTCAGGTATTAACCTTGCCAATTGTATTGTATCAGTTTCATCAGTTCCCGAATCTTTTTCTTTTCACTAATTTTTTTGTAGTTCCTTTATCTGGCATCGTTTTATACGCCGAATTATTAGTGCTGTTGCTAAGCCCCTTCCCTACTTTATTAAAATGGTCTGGATTATTTACTGGTTTTTTGATCGGACAGATGAACGGCATCATCGAAAGGACCAATCGATTACCCTTTTCTTTGACTCGAAATATTTCTATAACTATTCCAGAAACCATTCTATTATATCTGCTAATTGCTTCTTTATTAATTTGGTTAATGCATAAAAACTCCAACGGCTTTATTGCAGCTTTGAGTATTATTTTATTAATCGTCTTAAACAGATCTCTATCCTTTTTTTAAACATTTATCTATTAATAACTGTTTAAATCTAGCTGTGGAAAATAGATTCATGGAAAAAAGCTTCCGAAAACTTACATTTGCCGCTTCAAACGGGCCCTCAGGGTAATATTATCATCGACCACAACAGGTTAAGAAAATTCATCATGCAAAAGAAAATTCAATCAGCACTTATCTCCGTTTTTTATAAAGACGGCTTGGAACCAATTGCCAAACAATTACAAGAATTGGGTATTACCATCTATTCAACTGGTGGAACTCAGAAATTTTTGGAAGACTTAAGCATTCCGTGTGTAGCTGTTGAGAGCTTAACAACTTACCCATCCATCTTGGGTGGTCGTGTTAAAACCTTGCATCCTGCCATTTTCGGAGGAATCTTAGGAAGAAGATATGAACCACAGGATCTTATAGAAATGAAAGAATACAAGATTCCGGAAATTGATCTGGTAATTGTTGACCTATATCCTTTTGAGGAAACCTTGCGTACCACTTCAGAAGAAAAGCTGATTATCGAAAAAATTGATATCGGAGGTCCTTCTATGATTCGCGCAGCAGCTAAGAACTTTAAAGACTTAGTTGTTATAGCAGCAAAAGACGATTATGCTTCTTTAGAAAATTTATTAGCTACTCAAAAAGGCGAAACCACATTAGAGCAACGTAGAATGTATGCGGCAAAAGCTTTTGAAGTAGTGATGCATTATGATGTAGCTATCAGCAATTATTTCAATCCTGGAATTAGTCAGGCTTTACGCTATGGCGAAAACCCACATCAATCTGCTGTATTCCATGGTGATCTTACCCAACTCTTTACTCAATTAAATGGCAAAGAACTTTCTTATAATAACCTGGTAGATGTAGATGCTGCTGTGCAGTTGATCAAAGAATTCAGTACATCAACTAATAAAGTGTTTGGAATCATTAAACACACCAATGTTTGTGGTATTGCAGAAAGGGCTTCCGTAAAAGAAAGCTGGGATGCGGCTTTAGCAGGGGATCCTGAAAGTGCTTTTGGTGGTGTATTAGTTTGTAATGACACGATTGATAAAGCAACTGCTGATGCTATTAATGAAATTTTCTTTGAAGTTCTGATTGCTCCTGCTTTTCATGAAGATGCTTTGGTTGTTTTGAAAACTAAAAAGAATCGAATTTTATTAGAATTGAAAAAGGAAGGCGCTGGTATTAAAGCACCATCAAAATCTTTATTGAATGGAGTTTTAGAACAAGGTGCAGATGAGGGTAATTATACTAAATGGGATGAAGTTGGTGGGCGTGCTACTACTGATATTGAAAAAGAGAATTTAATTTTTGCGAATATTGTTTGTAAACATTTAAAGAGCAATGCCATTGCATTGATCAAGGATAAACAATTAGTAGGCAAGGGTTGTGGTCAGACCAGCAGAATTGATGCATTACGTCATGCAATAGAAAAAGCGCATCAATTTAAATTCGATTTAAAAGGTGCAGTACTAGCGAGCGATGCTTTTTTCCCTTTTAACGACTGTGTTCAAATTGCACACGAAGCTGGAATGGAAGCCTATATACAACCTGGAGGTTCTGTAAGAGATAAAGATAGTATTGAATATTGTGTACAAAATAACCTGGCAATGGTAATGACCGGATTACGCCATTTCAGGCATTAATCGGGGTTCATCATAAAATGGCAGCTAACAAACGAAAGGCATATATCGCATTATTAATCACCAGCCTTGTCTGGGGTACTACCTGGGTAGTGAGTAAGATTGGTGTGCAAAAAACGCCTGCTTTTGAAGTGGCTTCTATCCGCCAGTTTAGCGGTGGAATTATTTATGTTTGTTTTTTTCTGTTTAAGGGATTACCACTCCCAACATGGAAACAATTTCGTTGGTTAACCCTCATGTCAATACTGATGTTCGTTTCATCGAATGGTTTGGCCACTCTAGCATTGCGTTATATTCCAAGTGGATTGGCGGCTCTCATTGCCGCACTCTACCCATTATCAGTAGTATTGATAGAAATGTTTTTTTATAAAAACAATAAAATTAATTGGGGAACTTTTATTGGATTGTTTTTAGGTATAGCAGGTATTGCACTTGTCTTTTATGATAGCGCATTTCATAACCATGCTGAGGGTTTTTGGTTTGGAGTCAGCTTATCATTAATAGCCATGATTACATGGGCAGTGGCCACCATTTTTATCTCTAGAAGAAAAACAGAAATGAATCCCTACTACGCTACAGGCTGGCAGATGTTGATTAGTTCCTTCATCATGTTTCTAATTGTATTGGTTACTGGTAATAGCATTCCCATAACAAGTATTCCTGTTCAAACCTGGGCAGCATTAGCTTATTTAGTTTCCGCTGGTTCCATTTTTGCTTTCATTGCTTTTATTTATTCCATGAAAAATCTGGAACCGGGTATTGCTGCACTTTATGCTTATGTAAATCCAATTGTTGCAATTCTGGTGGGTTCTGTTATTATGAATGAAAAACTTACTCTCAATATAATTATTGGTTCTGCCATTACTTTGGGTGGCGTTTATTTAGTAAACAGAAGTTTGAAAGCTTTAAAATAATTAAGCAGAACAGTTTTCCTCTAAAAAGCTGGTATACATTTTTTTCCATTCCAACCATTCGGGCTGATCGGTTAAAAAATTATTGTGAAAGATGCAAATCATTTCTCCATTTACATTTTTTATTTGATCCCACAATTCCTGTAATTCTTTTTTTGCTTCATAAACCGGAGCCCTCAATTCAAAAATGCTATTCGTATCCATATAACAAAAAGGATGAATTTCCAGATCTGTTACTCGCTCATTTTTAAAATCATACCAATAAAATGCATTGGCATAAGAAGCCCTGAAACCATTGGCAGTACCGTATCCCATGGTATATTCTTTTTTTATTCCTGCCTGCAAAAGTTTAGGATAAGTTTCGGGGATAGTCATTTTTAAATAATGCTGTCGAGATATGGTAACAGGTTGTTGGATAACTTTTACTAGTGTGTTAATTTCCTGTTCCAATACCAAATTATTTTCGCCACTCTGCCAGGAAGGATGAATACCAGTTTGAAATTTTAGGGCTATTTTATTTATGAGGTCTTTCAATGCCTTTTTTGAAGGATGTATATTTTTATCAACCCCCATTCTTTTATCTGCCAGAAGAAAAAAGTAGATAGCTGGCAATTTGTATCGGTTATTTATCTCTTCTAAAAAATCAAATTGATCGAAAGGATCTTTTTGGTTACCTGAATAAACATTTCCTCGCTCTAAAAAACTGTCAAATTTTCCTGTTAAAAGATCTCTATAAAATCCAACTAGATTTTTAAAAAAAGGCTGATGCAGATAACAAAAAGCAATATCCACATCATAAGTAGGGACAAAAGAAAAATACCTTTTGGGTAACTGATATCCCTGAAAAAATGTTTGCAACATTTCTTCAAACTCCATAAGCCATAACTGCACTAAGGGCAAGTGAAGAAAATTATTTTTATGTGCTAAACTATTTGTGTGGGCGAACCTACCATATTGGTCTGGCAAAAAAGGGAGCCATTCTTCATATCGTGAGATCAAATAAAATGCAGCAGAAAAAATATCGAATGGCAAAGAGCCTGATTCGGTTTTGTAAAATCTGGTTAATCCATTCCATTCAAAACAATGAATTTGTTGGTCCTGAATATTTTGTTGAAACAATAAACCAACTGGTGTTATTTTAAAATCTTGATCAGAAAATTTCTCGTCCGAATAATTAACCTTCGCAGATGTGCTATTTAGATACGCTAATTTATCAGTAGTGATCAATACTTCTTTATTAAAAAGAGTAGCACAAATATATTCCAGTCTTGAACTGGAGATGGAACTATAAATTAATAACACGAATGGTATTGATTGGTTAAGCTTACTTTTTACTGGCTTTCTGATCTTCCCACATCTCGCTGAATGTTTTTGCACTAAACTCTAATTCGGAACGATGTGTAGTCCATCCCTTGAATATTTTATTCACCATCCAATTCTTCAATTTCCCATTTCCCAAATTCATCAAGGTTCTATTTAAACTTGCGGCTTTCCAGGCTTTCCAGGCAATACGTTCTGCGATAGTACTGCCTCCACTAACCACGGCTTCGTGTCTATTCTCTAGCAATAGTTCGTGCAGATTAATCCTAACAGGACAAACTTCGGTGCAATTGCCACATAAGGAAGATGCATAACTTAAATGTTTATACTCTTCCATACCTTGTAAATGCGGGGTAATAACTTTACCTATCGGACCGCTATAAGTTGTTTCATAAGAATGGCCTCCAATATTTTTATAAACAGGGCAAGCATTTAAACAAGCACCACAACGTATACAGTACAAAGCTTCTCTGGTAATAGGGTTTGCCAGCAAATTAGTACGGCCGTTATCTAAAAGTATAACATACATTTCTTCAGGACCATCCAATTCATTAGCCTGCTTAGGACCTGTTATGATGCTATTATAAACCGTTACGCGCTGGCCTGTTCCGTAAGTAGAAAGTAATGGCCAGAAAAGTGGTAAATCGTGAATGGAGGGTAGCATCTTTTCAATTCCCACAACCACAATATGTGTTTTTGGAAAGGCACAACTTAATCTTGCATTACCCTCGTTTTCAGTAACCGCAATAGCGCCAATATCTGCGAGTAAAAAGTTAGCGCCTGTAACACCTACTTCGGCTTGCACATATTTTTCGCGTAATTTAATTCTGGCTACTTGAGTTAATTCTTCTGGTGATAGCCCTCCGGGTGTTCCCAATTTATCTGCAAATAACTTAGCCACATCCTCCTTGCTTTTGTGCATGGCTGGGGTAACAATATGATAAGGGGGTTCACCGTCTAATTGTTGAATATATTCCCCTAAATCAGTTTCTACACTTTCAATACCTATTGATTCAAGATAATTATTTAGATGAATTTCTTCTGTAACCATACTCTTGCTTTTCACAAGTGTCTTACAATTTTTTGCCTTACATATTTTTCCGATTTCGGATAAGGCTTCCTCTGCATTTTCTGCCCAAATTACTTTTGCACCTCTTGCCGTAATTCTTTTTTCAAAATTTTCCAGATGTGTATCCAGGTGTTCTATAGCATCCCACTTTTTATTTTTTGCTATCTCTCTGGCAAGCATAATATCAGAAAATTGTTGCTTGCCAATTGGCACAACCGCATTGTATTTGCTAATATTAAAATTGATCTTTCTACGATGATCCAGATCAGCTGCTTTAATAGTACTCTTGGCTATAAATGATGCGGCATTATCTTTCATGTGATTATTTCTTTCTGTTCATTTCTTTAGCGGTTGCTTCCAGCGCTTCATAAAATTCTACTCCATATTTTCTCGTGATCGATTCTTTTAGAAAAATGTATACTGGCATTTTTAACTTCTTACCAAAGGTACAAGCTGCTGCACATAAATCTTCTCTTGGCTCGTAGTTTACATATTCAATTTCCGGATCACGTTTACTTTTCTTAATTCTAATTGGAAACAGATGACAGCTAATCGGCTTTTTCCAATCTAATTTTCCGTCGTTATAAGCGTCTTCAATACTACATTTTATGATACCATATTTATCCCGATAACCATACGCGCAAATGGTTCCTTCAATTGTTGGCGTAACCCATCCAAATTCCTGATCGTATAAATATTTGCCCTGCTTATTAATTTCCTTAATTCCCTCTTCGGTCATATAAGGTTTGATCACTTCATAATATTCATTCAATTTTTCTAGCTCCCATTTTTCCATAGGCGCACCGGCGTCGCCATCCTCGCAGCAACCGCCCTTGCATTTATTCAAATCGCATACAAACTGCTCTTCAATAATCTCTTCACTTACCAATACATTGTCAATTGCTATCATAATTCCTTTATTCTGTATTCTATTTCAAAGTTACTGTTACTACTCAATAAATCAATTCCGCCACTTGAATGTATTGATCAAATGCTTCATGTCTTGCAATAAAAATTGATTCACAATTCCTAATGAGTCTGCATTTGGAGTTGCATCAAAATACAAAGCTCCTCTTAGAAAATGTTTGCTAGAATCTGTTAAATAAAATTGATTCGAAGTTGCTACATCACCGCCTACTGAAAAAAACATACCGTGTATATTGTTCGATGTATTAATTAATGAGTCGTCTATCGAATAAGCTTTAGAGCTATGTTTACCCGTAAGTATATAAGCGTGTTTAATTAAAGTATCGAAATTGTTTTTCCCGATTTCTTTATAGCTAACATAAATTCTTCCTGAAAATTCGGGGAATTCAATATTGATCCACCAAGGATTCTCAGTAGTACCTCCAAAAAAAGTACTGTCCTTTAAAACTTTCGCGTAAACCGGATATTCAAAAGTATAGGGATATCCTGGCTGATTAAATACTTGATACTCGTGTTTAGGAAAATCAATGGCAAAATAGCCCTGCGGCTTTGCAGTAAAATTGCTATTACATGATGCCGCCAGAAATATCAAGGCGATACCATAAAAAACAAAAAGGCCCTTGTTAAAAAAATCTTTATTAAAACGAATCAAGAACTGCATCATTGTTACTGGGTCTAGTCTGTAAGCTGTGGCTTAATGGTAATTTTTATTTTATTGATTCGATGTTTTTCAACTTCTAATACGGCAAATTGAAAGACGCCTGACTGTACAATTTGTGATACCTGTGGAATCTCACCAGCAAGCTCTAGAACTAATCCTGCAAGAGAATCGCTTTCACCCTTTACATGATCGAAGATATCTGCCTGCAGATCCATAATTCTACAAACATCATTTAGCATGGTTCTTCCCTCGAAAATATAATTGTTGTCATCCACTTTTTTATAGCCAGTTTCCTCTTCATCAAATTCGTCTTTAATATCCCCAATAATTTCTTCTAAAATATCTTCCAATGTTACGATACCACTGGTTCCGCCAAACTCATCTACTACTACTGCGAAATGAATATGTTTCGCTTGAAACTCGTTCAATAAATCTTCAATTAATTTTTGTTCATGTACAAAGTAAGGCGACCTCATTAAAATTTTCCAATCAAAATTATCGGCTTCATTTAAATAGGGAATAAGGTCTTTTGTATGAATCATTCCAATGACGCTATCAAGATCTTCTTTATAAACCGGAAGTCTACTGTAATGTAATTCTTTTACATTTTCAATAAGTTCTGCATAGGAAGCGATTTCACTAATTCCATGAACATCCATTCTGGTTTTCATGATTTGCTTCACTGTTATATTTCCAAATTTTACAATCCCCTTCAGGATATTCTTTTCGTTTTCTGATGCCGTACTATCAGTTGTTAAATCAATAGCATGGTCTAATTCTTCCAAACTATAAGAACCTCCATTGGGTTTATTGGAGAGTCTTTTTTCTATAATATCTGAGAAGTTCACTAATCGTTTACTAAGTCCCGCACAAGCGTACGAAACTGCTTGAACTATGCCTCCAAAGTCTTTGGCAAAGCGTATATTATTATTAGTAGCCAATACCTTCGGCATTACTTCTCCAAATAGCACTAGAAGAAAAGAAACAGCAATTACTTTAATTACGAACTCTACCCAAACAGCATCAAATCTTTCGAAATTGAACATGTCGTCAATCAACAAATTCGAAATAATAATGATAGAGATATTAATAAAACTATTTGCAATAAGTAAAGACGCCAATAAGGTTTTAGGCTCTTCTAATAAATCTACAATTCTTTTATAGGGTGGTTGCTGCTTGGACTTTAATAAATTAATGTCTTTATAGGTCAATGAAAAAAAAGCGACTTCTGCTCCAGCAAGTACAAATGAAAGAAACAATAAAACTAATAGCACCATTACTAACACAGTTGTTCCCTGCGCTTGTATGGCAGATAGGAACGGTGGGGCTACTAAAAAAGAGTACAATACCGAATAATAATCCAAAATCAAATTATTTAGTTAACAATCAAAACCAATTTGTTGTTTCAAATGGTTGGTTACAAAAGTATCATTTTTGTTGCATCAGAAAGGCAGGCGCTCTCCGGGATCGCCCATTGGGGGTAAATCATCTGTATTAAATCCTTCCAACCCTTCAGTTCCTGTGCCTCCATCACCTCTTTTATCTAGCATGATCAAATTATCACCTACCACTTCTGTGGCAAATTTTTTATTTCCTTCTTTATCTTCCCAACTCCGGGTTCTAAGACGGCCCTCCACATAAATTAAACTACCCTTATGTAAATATTTTTGGGCCAATTCTGCTAAGCCGCGCCAAAGAACAACGGTATGCCATTCTGTTTGAGAGATTAATTTCCCCGATCTGTCTTTATACGTTTCTGTGGTTGCTAATGGAAATTTAGCCACTCCGATATTTCCATCCAGATGTTGAACATCAGGATCTTTTCCAAGATTTCCGATAAGCATTACTCTATTAACACCTCTCATACATTTGGTTTTTAGTTCATCTAATTGGAATCTCTCTTAAAAATACCCCTTTTTAATAAACAAAAGAATACCTACAAAAAAAATAACAACAGGTAAAGTAATCAGGTTATTGGCTGGATAAATCTGTGGTGGAAAGCCAGTCATTAATAATTTTAGGGAAAGCTAATTCGGCTACTTTCTGCTTTTTATACCAGTCTCTCTTTTTAAAGCTCTCAGGTATTTCCAATAATTCAACATGAATAAACTTTGCCTTAATTTGTTGATGTGTGAGTTGTTGGGTATACTGTTCTGATTGGTTTACAATGATGGCGGCTTGAATGCCAAGTTGACTTTTCAAAAAATCAAGAATGATGGTTTGATTCCAGTTGATGGTATCATCCGATTCCAATAAATAAAATTCATACAAATTTTCCCAGATATCTTTTTGAATACGCTTCTGCACAAACAGTTTTTGTTTGTATTCGAAAATGAAATAATGGAAGTTCCTTTTCTTTTTTGTAAGTCGCTTTTCTTTTACGGGTAATTGATTTACTGTAACATCTTTAAACGCCTTACAATGCCTATGCAGGGGGCATTCTATACAATCAGGGGTAAATGGTTTACACACCGTAGCACCAAAATCCATGATTGCTTGATTAAACGCTGCAGGATCTGATTTAAATAATAATAGCGTTGCTTTTTGTTGAAAATGTTGCTTCCCTGCGGTGCTATCAATGGGAATTTGTGAGCCAAAATATCTGGATAAAACACGATACACATTTCCATCCACTACTGCATAAGGTAATTCAAATGCAAATGAAGCAATTGCGGCGGCTGTATACGGACCAATCCCTTTAAGCGTTAAAAGTGTTTCATAAGATTTCGGAAATTCACCATGAAATTCAGATACAATTTTTCTTGCTGTTGCTAATAAATTTTTGCAGCGGTTATAATACCCCAGTCCTTCCCAAAGCTTAAATGCATCTTCATCTTTTGCCTTGGCTAAATGGGCTATGGAAGGATAAGTTTTTATAAATTTTTCGTAATAGACCCATCCTTGTTCTACCCTGGTTTGTTGGAGTATAATTTCACTCAGCCATATTTTGTAGGGATCTTTGATTCCTTTCCAAGGCATTTGCCTGACATTTTCGTTATAATGCCAATTCATCAAAAGGCTGGTAAAAACATGATCCATGGGACTGAAAATAGTCATTAAAAGAATTTGTTTCTAAACATGGGAAAGATTTCTGGAGAATATCTTGTTTGCCTTTCCCTAATCGGGGTTAAACCATTTATCAATCAATTAGTAACACCTATAATATTTAAGCTATCTTACTTGCACAAACGGATTTTTTTATCGTATTTTGGTATTACACACCCACAAAATGTCAACCATATGAGAAAATCAGATCTAATCAATCAGATTTCAGATAAAACAGGTATCCCAAAAGTAGATGTTTTAGTAACCCTTGAAACAATGTTTAAAGAGGTGAAAGAAAGTCTATCAAATGGTCAAAATATCTATATCCGAGGTTTTGGAAGCTTTATAACAAAAAAAAGAGCTGCTAAAATTGGACGAAATATTAAGAAAAACATCGCTGTTGAAATTCCAGAGCATTTTATTCCTGCTTTTAAGCCCGCAAAAGAATTTGTGGCAGAAGTAAAAACCAAACGTAAGTCTGGGTAACTTTGCACAAATTTAATTCGTGAAAAAAAAGCAATGGATCATTGTATTAGTAGGTTTAACACTTGTTATATTAGTATATTTTGGTGGCGTAACAAATGCTCCCAAATCTAATACCCCTGCTTCGTCCGCACCTCAATCTGCTGGAATTCAGCTGGTTACATCTGATATCTTACTTCAAAAAGCGAAGCAACGACTAACCCCTGAGCAAGTGGCCAGGCTGGCAGCTTTGGAAAGTTCCGTGAAAAGAGGGGATGTAAAAGAACAGCAGTTACACGTTTTTCATCAGCTAGCAAAATTCTGGTCAGACTCTGCCAGAATGTTCGAACCCTTCGCTTATTATACTTCAGAAGCAGCGAAGTTGGAAAATTCCGAAAAAAGCCTCACCTTTGCGGCCCACCTTTTTTTAGATAACCTATTAACAGAGGGAGATCCGGCCATGCAACACTGGCTGGGTGATAATGCAAAAGTTCTTTTAGATAAAGCGTTGGTAATTAATCCTGCGAATGATTCTTCCAAAATTGGTTTGGGTATCTGTTACATGTTTGGCAATATTTCTGATAACCCGATGCAGGGTATATTGGAAGTTCGAAAAGTAGTACAGGAACACCCTGATAATTTATACGGGCAGTTTGTTTTAGGCTTAGGCGGAAAAAAAAGCGGACAGTATGATAAAGCCATAGATCGTTTTAAAATAGTAGTGGATAAACAACCGGAAAACTTGGAAGCAATTTTCAATTTAGCCGAGACTTTTGAAATGAAGGGTGATAAAGCAAATGCTATTATCTGGTATCAAAAAGCCAGAGATATGATAAAAGTACCAGATGCTAAAATTGCGCTTGACAAGCGCATTAAGGATTTGAAGAAATAACAATTTATTTTTTAACTATATAAAATTACTTGGGTATGCCTTGTGGTAAGAAGAGAAAGCGTCATAAGATTGCGACGCATAAAAGAAAAAAACGTTTAAGAAAGAATCGTCATAAGAAAAAGAACAAATAGTTCTTCTACTAACATGATAGAATCCCCGTTCCGATTTTTCAGGACGGGGATTTAACACTTATCTGAATTTAGCCACTCACCTTTCCTACGCTGCAACTTTACCTTTTCCTTCCTTTCTGGTGGCTTTGAAAACAGATATTGATGTAAGGATGTATGCCCATAATGGGCAAGTAATTGTGTATCTAAAAGTTGCGCTTTGTGAACAAAGAATTAATTATTAATGTAGCCCCAACAGGTGTTGAAATCGCTTTGTTGGAAGATAAAAAATTGGTGGAACTGCATAACGAAAAAGCAGATGCCAGCTTCGCAGTAGGTGATTTATATCTTGGCAAGGTGAAGAAACTCATCCCCGGATTGAACGCTGCGTTTGTTGACGTAGGTTTTGAAAAAGATGCCTTCTTACACTATACCGATTTAAGTCCTTATGCTCGTTCCATTATCAAATTCACGCAGATTGCGATGCATGATAAGGATGAAAATGGATTTGACTTTGGTAAATTTCAATCTGAACCCGAGATTTTAAAAACAGGGAAAATTAATGAGGTGCTGAATGGTAAACCAAATGTATTGGTACAAATTCTAAAAGAACCTATTGCTGCAAAAGGCCCTCGCTTAAGTTGCGAACTTTCATTGCCCGGACGTTTTGTGGTGGTAACTCCCTTTAATGAGATTGTAGCAGTTTCAAAAAAAATTCATTCCTCAGAAGAAAGAAAGCGCTTACATAAAATTGTAGAAGCGATACGCCCTAAAAATTTTGGGGTTATTGTTCGCACTGCCGCTGAAGGCAAGAGTACTGCTGAATTGCATCAAGACATGTTGAGTCTGGTAGCAATTTGGAATACCATACAAACCAATTTAAAAGGTTCTGTAGCACCTGCTAAAATCATGAGCGAGCAGAACAAAACAACCAGCATTCTTCGCGATCTATTGAATGAAGATTTCAATCGGATTGTAATTAATGATAGAAATATTTATACTGATACCAAGGCTTATATTCAACGCATAGCTGCAGATAAAGAAGATATCGTTACAATGTATAGTCATCCAGGATCGATCTTCGATCATTTTGGGATTACTAAGCAAGTGAAATCGGCTTTTGGTAAAACTGTAAATCTTCCAAGCGGTGCTTATTTAATTATTGAGCATACCGAGGCTTTGCATGTAATAGACGTTAACAGCGGTTATAAGAGCATTAGCAATAATCAGGAAGAGAATGCCCTTGAAACAAATCTAGAGGCAGCAGAGGAGATTGCAAGGCAATTAAGGCTCAGAGATATTGGAGGTATTATTGTAATCGATTTCATCGACATGAAATTGCCCGATAATAAAAGGAAACTACAAGAAGCGATGGAAGGTTTTATGAAGACCGACCGTGCTCGTCATTCTTTGTTACCCATTTCTAAGTTTGGATTATTGCAAGTAACCAGGCAGCGGATGCGTCCAGAGATGAACATTAATACTTCTGAAATTTGTCCGGCTTGTAATGGTACTGGTAAAATTACTTCCACGCTTATTCTCGAAGATGAAATTGAAAAGCGTTTAAACTATTTGGTTTCTCATGCTCATAATTCGTTGACATTAGCTGTACATCCAATTGTTTATTCTCACTTAACAAAAGGATTTTTCAATCCAATTATCCGTCAGTGGAAACGTAAGTATAAAATGAATTTAAAAATTCAAGCCAATACGAATTATCATATCATTGAATTCCGATTCTTCAATGAGCACGATGAAGAAATCAAATTCTAATTATCTATAAATATTCGCCATAAGGCATAAAAAAAAGAGACAGCTATTATAACTGTCTCTTTTTTTATGCAATTGTTAAAAGGCGCATGAGACACCTTTTAACAATTTTAAAATTAATAGTTTGCATTTAACACTGGAGCACTTCCTGTACCTGGCTTGTTCTTAACAACTTCATCAGCTGGAACATCCCAATAGTCCATGAAATTATAATTGATAGTTGCGTTATTATACACAGTTTTGTTGAATATAATTGTAGCACCATATCTTCCACCACCTTGTGAAGTAGCATAAGTCCAGCCCCATCTACGCGCATCGTAGAAAGAAAGACCTCTGAAAGCTAAAGCTGCAGTTCTTTCTGAAGTTAACTCATTCAATGCTTGAGCCAGAGTTAATCCGGTTCCTGCCACGGCAGCAACACCAGCACCTTGAGAAGCTCTAACAGCATCAATGATAGCTAAACCTGCTTCAATAGCACCAGTTCTAATGTTTGCTTCAGCAAGCATTAATTGGTTCTCTTCGTAAGTTGGTCCGATGTAAACCTCGATACCAGCTACTTGTTGAGAACCTAGAATTGGAATACCTTTTAAACCAGCAGTAACACCATCAATTAAGCTATAACGAGTACTATTGGTGTTTGCATCTCCATAAAAAGTACCATTGCTTGCGTCGAAGTTAGCCAATCTTGCATCTCCTGGTTTGAAAGCTTGAACCAAACGCTCACTTACTTTATATGTACTGTTTTGGTTTGATTGAGAACAAATACCCGCTACAGTCCCTCCTAATGGTGAGAAGTATGAGTTAGTTGAACTTGATCTTCCCGTAAATACATTATCTGATTTTTGAACACCTGAAGTACATAAAGTAATTACAGTTTGCCAATCAGCAGTAGTCATAGCAGGAATGGTTGCTTTGCTGATAGAAGCAGCAGGATTACCATTTACAAAAGGCGCTAATTTATTCAACACAATATTACGAGCTAACATAGTATTGATGGTATTGATAAATTGAGCTGAAGTTGGGGGGTTACCCTTACCCACTTTATTCTGTGCAGGAATTAATTCAGCAATCACAGTTGCGTAATCAGCTTGATTGGAAATCCCTTTCAAAGTAGTTAATGCTAAATTCAATTGTTTGTTTGATTCAGCAATGATTGCAGCCTGACTAACATAAGTGCTTACAACGGTATTAGAATGATCTACTATTAAACCGGAGTAATACAAAGTACCAATTTGTGCATATGCAAAACCTTTCCACCAATAAGCCCATGCTTTCAGCGCATTTGCTTTATCGGTAGTTAAAGAAATGCTTCCCAAGTTTTCCAAAGTAATATTACATGCATTAATCATGGCATACATATTGGTCCACTCATAAAACAATGCGTTGTTGGCATTTGCTGTTGCAGCAGTGGTATTAAAACCTCTGATGATAGCTAAAGCCTGCGGTGCAGTGTTTGTGAAAACAGTAGTTGCGTCTGCAGGATCTGCCTGAAAACTGTCGGGTACACCCATTGTGGTAGTTTGGTTATTAGAACCTTGTCCACCGCCAATTACATCACCCATTAATTCATGGTATCCCCATGGTAAAGAGAAATAGCTATCACCTAACCATCCATCACCATAGTTAAAACCATTAAAATAGATTCCACCTTTTGCATAAGCAGTAATACCTGCTTCAGTAGAAACGTTTACCCCAAATGTAGGATCATTTGGATCTTTGACATCCAACTGCTTTTTACACGCAGTTGTTGCCATTACTGATATTAAAAAACAAAGAATATAGGCTCTATGTTTTTTATTAAAATGTATTTTTTTCATTAGAACTAAATTGAAGATTAATAAATTAGAAGCCCAAATTCAAAGTAACCTGATATGATTTCATATTAGGAATAGTACTGTGATCAATACCTCTATCAAATGCTGAGTTAGAAGATCCAGAACTAATTTCAGGATCCATACCACCATATTTGGTGAAGGTTAATAAGTTTCTTCCGCTAAATACCAATTGACATTTCTTCAGCCAGTTTTGCTTGGCAAATCTAGCAAAGTCAACACCAAATGAAACGTTTCTTAATCTTACAAAAGAGGCATCATTATAAAAGTAATCTTTGGTTACGTTGTTACCCACACCTTTTGCAGTATTACCCAATGCATAGTAGGCACTGGCGTAATAAGCAGTATAAGCACCCGTTTGACCATTGATAGTAACCGGCTTAGCATAATCACTACTAATACCATCACGATACATCCACTCATTTGTTTGATTATACAAGTGTGAACCATTAATCCAATCAAATTGGAAACCTAAAGTAAAAATACCTTTATAGTTAAAGCTATTGATAAAAGAGGCTGTGATTGTTGGGTTAGGATCTCCTAAAGAAGAAGCTTCGTCAGAGAAGAAGATTGCTTTAGTAGTTTTATTTACCACTCTTCCTTGTACGATCTCATAGTTAGATTGTGCAGATGGATCAATGAAAGGTGTTTTACCATCCGCTCTAGTTTGTGTGATACTAGTTAAAGCATGGTAACCATAAATTTCTCCGATTTTTCTACCAGCAGTTAACACTAATCCAGTACTACCAGCACCCGTTGTTAATGGTATATCTCCACCTTGTACCGCATCAATTACAGATGTCTGATGACTCAAGTTGGTTGTGAAATCCCAAGTAAAGTTTTTATTGGCCAAAACTGGGATATTTACACCAAGCTGCCATCCATTAGAAGACATTTTAATTGCATTAGTCAACAAACTAGATGCACCAGTTGATGGTGGAACGTTCTGATAGAAGATCGCATTATCCGTATGTCTATTCCAAACAGAGAAAGAGAAGTTCACAGATTTGAACCAATTTCCTTTATTATTCAAGTTTACACTTAAATCTGTACCATATTCAGTTTCAGAAGAAACTTCCACACCTAAGTTAGGATTTTTCTGAGAAGGGTTATTGGTATAAGTTAACTCATTACCCATTGGCTGCGCTTGTAAAGTTGGGTATCTGTCGAAGGCTCCTGGTTGAATACCTGCCTGACCATAAGCCGCTCTTAATTTAAGAGAAGGGATTACGTTAGATATTTTATCCCAAAATTTCAAAGATTGCACGTTGAAATATCCATTATAGTGTGGGAATGTAAATGGCTTGGTACCTGCACCGAATGCAGAAGAATAGTCAGATCTAACACCACCAGCGATACCACCGTAGTTACCGAAATCTATTTTCTGATCAACTAAAAATCCATAAGTAACAAATGGTTGCACATAATCAGTAATGATGTATTGACTTTGTGTGGCATTAAAGTTGAAAGGCGGATTTAAAGGCAAAGAAGATCCACGAGTATCAAATTCTTTGTATTGTTTTTTTCTGAAATCATAACCAACTTGTGTAGTGGTAGTGATTGGAATTTTCAAGTTGAAATCTCTTTGAAAATCAGTATTAATGGTAGCAAGCGCATTGAAGTTCTGCGTAGTATTACTATATTGATAGTTAACCATTTCACCTGTGTTATCTGACCCATTGTAAGCTGCAGCCCATGAACTATAGAAATTAGAACTATTGTTCAAAGATTGGTTATAGTAGGTCCAGATATCGTTCTCAGTTTTATAGTTGATACCGTATTTAGCATTCAAACTTAAAAATCTGTTGACTTTATAATTGGCTTCAAAGTTTTGTCCAATATTGTATTGTTTGCTATCGCCCTTGGTATATTCCATTTGATAGAAAGGGTTACCCGCGTTTACACTCAAGAAGCTTGCTTTTTGATAAACTGGAGAATAACCTCCTACAATTGTATCTTGTAAATTATAGAATGGAGAAGTATTTAAGAATCCATAAACACTACCAACACCTGCATTACTACCACCCTGACCAAAACCAACTCCACCTGGCGCACCAAGACCTGGGTGCATGGTATTATTGATATAAGCCAAACTTGTAATGGCACGTATAGTAAAGTTTTTGAATAATTCAACTCCGATATTAGCAGTTAAATTACTTCTATCTAAAAATCCATTGTTCTTTAAGAAAGGAGAAGTACTATGGTTGTTTGCAAAAGAAACTAAGAAGTCTACTTTGTCTCCACCACCACTAATATTTACTGAATTATTGATGTTAGTTGAACCTGTAAATACCTGAGCAAAGTGGTCATAGTATGGAAGATTTCCTTTGTAAGCCTGATCACTTACGTTTCTAGGATCTAAGATACCATAACGGGTGTAGTTTTGAGTTTCACCAGGAGCAGCAGGAAGACCGCCTAGGTTGTTACTACCGTAACGATATGCGATAGAACCTGAACCTTGTATTGTACCAGTTGCATGGTTAATAAAAAGTGGGCTACCGGCAGTATATCCACTACCAGTATTAGCAGCAATAAGATTACCACTAGCATCAGTTAAATAAGGATGCAGTTTTGCTTTTCCAAAACCACCGGCGTTGATAAATGAGTTATCAGCGTATCCAGAAGAAACGTTGATACTGATTTTACCTCTTGCACCTTTTTTACTAAAAATTTGAATAACTCCATTCGCACCTTGCGCACCATATAAAGCAGCAGAAGCAGCACCTTGTACAACTTCTACACGTTCAACAGTAGTCATATCAATATTGGTTAAGCTAGAAAAAGGAACTTCCGCTCCATCTAACAAAATCATTGGTCTTGTACCACCCTGAACGGTGTTAATACCTCTTAATACGATGTTTACTTGGTCACCTGGGTTACCAGATACAGATGAAATCTGCGCTCCTGGAATTTTACCAATCAAAGCTTGGTCGATACCTGCAGCTGGAACAACTGGCAGTTTATCCGCTTTAATTGATTCTACCGCGATACCTAATTTTCTTTTAGAGGTAGCAGTACCAGAACCAGTTACAACTACTTCACTTAATGCTTTAACATCAGTAACTAATTGTATTTGCAAATTTGAAGAAGATGCTGCGATCGATTTATTTTCATAACCTAAAGCCGAAATAACTAGTGTAGCACCAGTTTTCACTTTAATTGAAAATGAACCATCTGAACCGGCACTTGTACCGTTTCTAGTACCTTTTTCAATAACGGATGCTCCATTAAGAGGAGAACCCTTGTCATCAACAACCTTACCGGTCACTGTGGAACTCTGCGCAAAGCCGACCATTATAGTCAAAGCAAATGCACAAAAGCTCATTAGCATTTTTTTTCTCATGTTGTTTTTTTTTGGTTTGTTAACCTTTTGTCAATTCTTTTGACCACCCAAGTAACGAAAAAGCTGCTCATCAACCTGAGATTAGTTTTCATTTTAATGATTTTTTAATGTTTTTTTAGCTCATATTCACAAATAAAATAATACTGTTTACCGATTTAGGCCTAGAAATGGAAAATAATTCATATTGTATTTTATGTAATACATTCAAATTTAGCAAGAACAATCAAATGAATTATTCTGAAAGTGGTATATTATTAGATTATTTTTAAATATTTTGTTTTTACACTTAAATCTTCAATTTTTTGATTTTATGATAAACTATTTTAACATTAAAT